>Ga0316204_10004126_pt1 | contig 26979 bp, 25 predicted proteins | sample 6monrhotite_MG_2_FD_205661 | JGI IMG/M metagenome (GOLD analysis project Ga0316204, IMG submission 205661) | Microbial mat bacterial communities from mineral coupon in-situ incubated in ocean water Damariscotta River, Maine, United States -... | ecosystem: Environmental > Aquatic > Marine >...
TGATTGGATATTCAAGATGTCTTGAGAGAACGTAGTATTTACTATTAAAAGTAAGATCGGAAGTAAAATTAAATTTTTCATATCGTTTTGTTTGATACAAATATCATCATCATTTACCGCAGATAATAACTGAATACCGAAAACAAACACTAGGCATTTGCGAAAATCACAAATAGTAAATTTACCTTCTTCTTCCTTTGATTGGAATAAGCTGAACATTTCTGTTTATTTTTACGTAAACCATAGGTTTAATAGAAACACGCGCGTAAGGTACATGGCAGAACAAAAGAAATTCGGAACATTTGCAGGGGTATTTACCCCTTCTATCCTGACGATTCTTGGTGTTATCATGTACTTGAGAATGGGAGAAGTTGTTGGTAACTCAGGTTTATGGGGAACCATCATCATTATTTTGTTGGCTCATGCGATATCGGTAACTACCGGGCTGTCTGTTTCTTCTATTGCCACTGACAAAAAAGTTGGGGCAGGTGGTGTGTATTATGTTCTTTCTAGAAGTTTGGGATTACCAATTGGTGGTGCACTTGGTCTTACTTTGTTTGTAGCTACAGCCTTGTCAATTGCCTTATACATGGTTGGTTTTGCTGAAATAGCCAATGCAAAAATGGGATTTGGCGTTAGCGTAAATCAAGAAGGTGAATACATCCACAATCTTAATGCGATTAGAATAACTGGTTCATTGGGCTTACTTGGGCTTGGAATCATTGCTTTGATTAGTACATCCATTGCCATCAAGAGTCAATTCTTTATTCTTGGTGCAATTGTGTTATCTCTATTTGCGATTTTTTTAGGAGACACCTCTTTGGCATCTAGTGAAGTTATGCCGGCATCTTATTCTTCACCTGGGTTCTTTCCAATGTTCGCTTTGTTCTTCCCTGCAGTAACAGGTTTTACGGCAGGTATAGCTATGTCTGGTGACTTGAAAGATCCTAAGAAATCTATACCATATGGTACATTATTAGCAATTGGAGCTGGATTGGTTGTTTATGTAGTGCTAGCAATTTTCTTATCAGCATACTTTACTGATAAAGAGCTAATCGAAAATAGTAACCTATTATACGAAATCACCTTTTGGGGTGGAGCCTTTGTGTTAGCCGGAGTATTTGGTGCAACTCTTTCATCTGCTCTTGGTGGAATATTAGGTGGTCCAAGAATTCTACAAGCAATGTCTGTAGATAAAATTACTCCTAAGTTCTTTGCTAAAGGAGTAGGGCAGGGCAATGAGCCACGAAACGCATTAATCTTAACGCTTCTTATTGCTGAGGCAGGAATTCTAATTGGTGACCTGAATGTCATAGCCGAAGTCGTTTCCATGTTTTACTTAACGGCTTACGGATTCATTAACTTATCATTCTTCTTAGAATCATGGGCGAGCTCTGATTTCAATCCTACCTTTAAAGTTAGAAAGTGGGTTGGTTTACTAGGATTCATTATTTCATTCGTAATAATGTCTCAACTCAACTTGCTCGCAATGGTTGCCGCCATTGTGATTATTGGAGGTATTTATTTCTATCTATCAAGAAAACAAGTTGCCTTAGGTACAGGTGATATCTGGCAATCGGTATGGTCTACTATTGTGAAGAAGGGGCTGAAAAGAATGGAGGCCGTTGAAGATCACAAAAGAAACTGGAAGCCAAACACATTACTATTCAGTACCGGAACTAAGAATAGAACAAAAATGATCGAATTCTCAAAGGCCGTTTCAGGTCAGGGAGGAATCATCACCAATTTCGATCTTCATGAGAATGAAGAAGCAACAGTATTATTTCCTAAACCAAAAGAAAAGGTTGAAGACGAAGAATTAGAGAAGTATGGAATCTTCGGAAGAAGTTTAGAGGTTCAAAACTCATTTAAGGGAATTGAAAGTATCGCTTGTACTTTTGGGTTTTCAGGAATCGAACCGAACACTGCCTTGATGGGGTGGCCTGGAGAAACAAAGAATCCTAAGTGGTTTACCGAAATGACTCAAAAGTTAATTGAGTTAGATTACAATGTTCTTTACCTCGATTATGATGAGAGATGGGGCTTCAGAAAACAAGAGAAAATTGATTTATGGTGGAGAGGAGTCTCAAATAACTCTGAATTAATGCTGCTTTTGGCAAAATTCATTTTGTCTTCTCCTGATTGGACTCAAGCAAGTGTTCGAATTCTTTTAGTTAACGAGACTAATGTTGACTTTAAAGTAATCGAGAATAGAATTCAACATGAACTAGATCAGTTTAGAGTTGATGCTGAAATCAAGATTGTAAATAATGAGATTGATAAAAAACCTATCTACGAATTAATGAAAGTTCATTCAGCTGATGCTGATTTGGTGTTTGTAGGTATCCCAGAAATAGGAGAGGGCGAGGCCGAAACTTTTGTTGAACGAACCAATAATCTTGTAAGAACAATAGGAACCACACTACTAGTGAAGGCTTCAAGTCAGTTTGATGAAACCGATCTAAAAATTGAACACATTGATCTTAAGTCAGAAACTGAGAAATTAGATGAAGCTGATTTATTAGCCTTGAATGCTTGCGCAGATGAGGCCTTTAATGATATCACACAGAAGTTTGATTTAGAACTAAATAGAATAGTTCACGAATTAACTGAGCACAGTGTTGAACGAATTGAGAATTATCATCACAGAATCTTTTCCCAAGTAATTGAATTGATGGATGTTTTTCTTGAAAGTGTTTCAGCAGATGACGAAATACCAGACATGCATTTAAAACTGAATGCAGTACTTTCAAAAGTTGAACAGGTTCTTTCTGACGCGGTCGAACATCAATTGCCAATAGTTTCGAAAGAATTTGATAAGGACATTAAACTTTACATTTCTCACAAAGAAGATTTCATCAATCATTTACCAGCTACGCTCTTGCTTTCAAAAGTTAAAGGACCAGATGGTGAATTATTGACTGCCAAGAGAAAAGTAAAATTCAGAAATGCTGTTCAAAGAATTTGGTATTCTGAAGGAATGCTTGAATCATATGATCAGTTTCAAGAATTCGGCTATCAAAATTTGGTACTCTTGCATCAATCGAAGAACTTGCTGCATAACATAGTTTGGGATTTCTTAACTGTAATTAGAAATACTGATGCGATTGTTGACAAGACCAAAGAGCTGAAGCAAAAACTTGATGAAGCAATTCAAGAGTTAGATGAAGAAGCTTTAAGACTTTCGGCAAACTTCTATAAACGAATTAGAAATAAAGAGAGAGAGAACATGAATCAACTCAATGAGATCATCCTTGAGAAGAAATATGTTCATGTGCTTCAAGAAAAGTATAAAGCTACGGGTCCATCTGCGGTTAAGGCCATAAGAAAAGAACTCTTAGATTTCCCAATTCATTGGAATCGAAACATAAACGTTTTCACTTCTCATTTAATAAGTGATGTTCAGCTAATTAAGTTCTCTGCAAGGTTACAGCATTTCTCAGATGATGCCGTGAATTATACTGAGAAAACTTACCTGATTTCTCTTGATAAAAACATTGAAGGCTTTAAATCTAAGATCGCAAATCTCGAAAAGGCGATAAAAGCCAAAGACGAAAAAGAACTAATTAATTCTGATATTATTTTAGATGAAGAAATCTTCTTGAACTCAGATTTGGTTGTCGGGAATTTGGTAGAATCTATTGATGAATCATTAAAGGAAATCTCAGAAGAGGTAGAGTTAATGTCTGCGAAATCTGTGAACGCAATAAGAGACAATCAAGGTAAGAATGTAGAAACTGAGAAGTTAGCTTTAAGAGATATTACTGAGTATTTGGTGAAGAAAGAATTTGAAGATCCGATTCATGAACAAATTCAATTATTCTACGAGCAACTGAAGAGAGCTATTGGTAAACTCATTAATGGTACTAATCTCATTCAATCTGGATTAGATAATTATGCGACATCTTCTGAAACTGTTCAATTAGAAGAAGCTATTGAGCATGCTAAAAAAGAAATAGGCGAAAGTGAATCACAAATTTCAACAGCACAAGAGGCTTTTGTTACTGAATTGAGAGATAGAAAAGAAGGTCTGAAAAAGGCACTTGATATTAATCAAATAATTGAACAGCTCGAAACTCTAACTCAATATGTTAAACAGCACAAGAGAAGAAGTGGAATTGCTCGTTCATTTCAAAGAGTGAATGAAGTTGTTGGCTCTAAAGTCAATGAGGGCTTGAATTACTTTGTTCAAAAGCAGCAAGACATCTCAGCGATAAAATATAAATCTCAGTACGGAACAGCAGTTTCAGAGCAAGGTAAAATTGGTGATTTCATGGATGCTATTCAGCCTAAAACTGAACTTCCATTCTATTACCAACAAATGTATGCAACAAGCAACTATTCTGATTCTGCAAGTATAGAATCAAACAGAGAGGAGTTGAAGAAGATTCATTCGGCAATTAAAAGAATTGATGAGGGTGTTTCTGGTGCAATTTTGATTTTAGGAGCGAGTGGTAGCGGAAAGTCGTTTTTGACCTCACATGTAGCCAATTACGAATTGAAGGGTAAAACTTATCATGTTCATCCACCAGTTAATAATACTCGTAAGAAAGAAGATTTACTTAAGTCTCTTCAAAGAGCCACTTCAATAAAAGGAACGGCCGAAGAGATCATGAATTCAATACCAGAGAAAACAACATTTGTATTTCAAAACATTGAACGTTGGTGGATAAAAGCGAAAGACGGACATCTGCTTTTAGATGAATTGGCGAAGTTAATTGCTGAGTTCGGTTCGCAACATTATTTCGTAATGAACACTAACATTCATGCATATCAGCTGATGTCAGAAGTTTCATTTATACAAGATGTTGTAGCGAGATCAGTAATTTTAGCGCCACATACCTCAGCTCAAATTAGAGAATCTATTTGGACAAGACATCAGTCTGGAGGATTAGTAGCTCATATTAATGGAGTTTCTGAAAAACATTTGTCGGCTTCAAAGACTACAAAGTATTTAAATAAGTTCCATCATACTTCAGGAGGATTAATTGGAGTTGCATTGAATCAATGGTTGGCATCAATTGAGAAGATTGAAGATCATGATATTTATTTGAATCCTCCTAAAAGTGTTGAATTCCCTTCAATACATAAGTCTGAGCTTAAGAACTTGATTTATCAATTGTTTATTCATTACAGTTTGACTAAAAAAGAATTAGTACGATTGTATGGTCGTGAGAATGTAAATTGGATTGGTCGAAATGTAGCTATGCTTGAGTCGGCAGGCTTAATTTCTATAAATGAAAGAGACGCCTATTATATTAAAGGAATCGCTAAACCATATGTTGAAAACTGGTTGTCTGAACTAGGATTTTTAAAATGAAGAATTCAGAGTTAAATATCAATGACCTTTTAGGTAAGCAGCTTACGGCTGATCAATTTGGGAGTATCCAAGTGAGTACGATAATATGGTTATTTCTTATTGCCGCTTTCATATTCGGTTTCTTCTGGGTGCTAAGAAAGTATGTCATTCCTTATTTGGGGTCAAGAAAGGCTGTGAAAAAGGCAAATATCTTAAGGTATAGAGTTGAGATCTTGACTTGGGGTCTGTATTCACTTTTTGCATTATATCAATTACTTACAGATAGCCTTTACATAACTGTCATTCTACTTCTATTATTGATTTTAGCCGGACGAAATTTCTGGAGAGATCTTTTTGCTGGGATCGCATTCAAAATTGAAAACAAGTTTGCAGTTAAAGATCCTGTTCGTTTTGAAGATTACAAAGGGAATTTAGACAAAATAGGCATTAGAAATATCCAGATTAAAACCGACTCTGAGGAGATTGTCGTTATTCCGTTCAGAAAATTATCTAGTTCTGTCTTTATAAAAAGACAAGCGAAAGGAAAGCTTCATTCTTCCAAAATCGTGATCAACACAGTGACCAAGAAACCAGAAGAAGTGGTTCAAAAAATATCTGACTGGCTTTATCAATGTCCATGGGCTGTTGTAAATGAAAAAGTATCTCCAAAAATCTCTGGTCAAAACGAATTGACATTCACTGTTTATGCAGTAGATGCTATTTCAATCGCTAAAACAGAAGAGTACATCAAGAAAAGACTTAATAAACTGGCTTAGGCGAAACGAAGTCATGTAAGTTTTACTTATCTTAATCGACCGATAAGCAAATCAAATCTTGAATGAGCAAAATAGTCATAATCGGTAATGGTATTTCAGGCGTTACCGCAGCAAGACATATTCGAAAAAACAGTGACAATGAAATTGTAATTGTTTCTGCTGAGTCAGAACACTTTTTTTCAAGAACCGCGCTCATGTATGTCTTTATGGGACATATGAGGTTTCAAGATATCAAACCATATGAGGATTATTTTTGGGAGAAGAATAGAATTGATTTAGTATTTGATTATGTCAATCACATAGATACTGATTCTAAGAGCCTTGAAATGAAAGGTGGTTCGAAAATTTCTTATGATAAACTGGTTCTTGCCGTTGGTTCTAAACCAAATAAGTTTGGATGGCCTGGTCAAGATTTACCTGGAGTACAAGGCTTATATTCTTTTCAAGATCTTGAGTTAATTGAAGAAAACTCTAAAAATGCCAAGCGAGCAGTAATTGTTGGTGGAGGTTTAATCGGAGTTGAGTTGGCTGAAATGATGCTGTATAAAGGAATAGAAGTTACCTTCCTTGTCAGAGAATCAAAGTTTTGGGGAAATGTATTGCCTCAAGAAGAAGGTGAGTTAATATCAAAACATATAAAAAGTCATCATGTTGACTTGAGATTTAATACTGAATTGGATGAGATTATCGCAGATAGTTCAGGTCGTGTTGGCTCAATCAAAACTAAAGATGGCGAAATTATTGATTGTCAAATTGTAGGATTAACTGCTGGCGTTTCGCCCAATGTTGACTTTGTAAAGTCTTCTAACATTGAGGTTGATCGCGGAATAAAGGTCAATGAGTTTTGCGAAACGAATGTTCAAGATGTCTTCGCTATAGGAGATTGCGCTCAATTCAATGAGTCAATAAACGGCAGACGAACGATAGAACAAGTGTGGTATACGGGAAGAATAATGGGTGAAACTGTTGCACAAACAATCTGTGGCAACAGAATGCCTTATAATCCAGGGCCTTGGTTCAACTCTGCCAAATTCTTTGATATTGAATACCAAACCTACGGTTGGGTCTTTGCAGAGAAATTAGAAGGCGAAGCAGATTTTTATTGGGAACATTCAGATGGTAAGATCTGTGTACACGTAGTTTGGGACGAAGCTTCAGGTGAATTCAAAGGGATTAATGTATTCGGAATCAGAATGCGTCATGACATTTTTGATAAATGGTTGAAGGAAAAGGCGTCAATTGATTTAGTGATGAGTGAACTGAGGTCGGCAAATTTTGATCCTGAGTTTTATAGAACATACGAAAAAGAAATAGTTGATCAGTTTAATTCTAAAACTGGGAGAATTGTAGAATTGAAAGCCAAGCAATGGTGGAGAAACCTTTTGGCTAAGTAAGATGAAGAACTTAAAGAAAATAGGCTTTGTAATTTTCATGCTAGGTATTGTGCTATTCATAGGCAATATCTTTATGGGAGAATACAAGTTTGACGGCGATAAAATTCGTTCACACTTTGATAGCACTCCTGATGTTTTTGATAAAGGCGATACAATTGCTAATGGATTCATTGATGCGATTCAACAGTACGAAGCAACTAACTCTGCCCCAACTAACAATATTATAACTTTCAATGCCGCTCTGCCTCAAATTATTGATAGACACAATCACAATATTTCAGATCAATTAGCAGCAACCGAAGGTCTTTCATCTGAAGATGTTCAGTTGGTGGTGGATTCGGCTTCTCAAGAATCTGGAATTGTCTATTCTGAAGAAATAATTCGTGCCGCACTTGGAGAGAATGAAAGCAAAGTAAAAATGCTGGTCGACAATACATCATGGATGTATACTGACCAAAGAGATTTTGCAGATGCCTCTGAATTCGAATCAACCTTACAATCAAAGGTTGATGAACTAAACGGAAGTGTTGGAACTCAGTATCACATTTCAAAAGAGAAGTGGTCTTTGCTAGATATTAATAAAGCAATGATTGAAAGTGGAGCAAAGTCATCAACTTGGTTGTGGTTCTTTTTAACCTTTGGTCTTATCATTATTGGATCCGTAATTTATAACGGTACCAATTATAAAATTTTAGGAGAAGCCGGAATTAAGAATGATGGCATCTATCATGAAAGTGCAACTAACAGAGGTTGGGTGGCATGGATTGTTTTATTGTTCCTGGTTGGATTTTATGTTGCTCTTTATTTCTTCCCGCAATACATAGCGAATGCAGTGTTATTAGTAGATCCTGTAAGTGAAGGATTAAGTGGTAATCCCGCCAGTCAATGGTTCTTGTACGGATTCATTTATTGTGTTGCCATGTCGGTAATGGCAATCAGAATGTATATCAAATACCGAAACAATAGATATCAAATTTTCAGAACAACTGTTGTGTTGTTTTTCCAGATAGCTTTCGCATTTATCATTCCTGAGTTGTTAGTGAGATTTAATATGCCTTACTACGATTTCAAAAATGCTTGGCCATTAGATTATGACTTCTTCTTTACTTATAACATTGAAAGCTTAATTGATAACGGAACTTTAGGAATTTTCATGTTAGTTTGGGGAATTATTCTCACTCTGGTAATCGTTCCAATTATGGTTTACTTTTTCGGTAAACGTTGGTATTGTTCTTGGGTTTGTGGTTGCGGAGGATTAGCCGAGACTTTAGGAGATCCTTATCGTCAATTGTCTAACAAAAAGATGTGGGCTTGGAAATTAGAAAGATACCTTATTTACAGTGTCTTAGTCTTTGCCATTATCATGACTGGTCTCGTCCTGTATACTTTCTTTACTGGTTCTGGAAGCTTGTTTGGGATCGACACCTATTACATCTCAGTAGTTTATGGATTCTTAATTGGGTCTATCTTCTCAGGAGTTATCGGTACAGGTTTTTATCCAATATTCGGAAACAGAACTTGGTGCAGATTTGGCTGTCCATTAGCGGCATATATGGGAATAGTTCAACGATTCAAATCTAGATTCAGAATCACCACTAACGGAGGTCAATGTATTTCGTGCGGTAACTGTTCAACTTATTGTGAGCAAGGAATTGACGTGAGAGCCTATGCTCAAAAAGGACAAAACATTGTGCGTTCTTCTTGTGTTGGATGTGGTGTTTGTTCTGCAGTTTGCCCAAGAGGAGTTCTTAAATTAGAGAATGGTCCTGAAGAGAACAGATTCGGTAATGAAGGTCCTATCGTTCTTGGGAATGATGGATTTAAACTTAATAACTAATAGAGGCCAGACGCTCATCTATAACTTCTTTCAATTTTACTGCCATCTTCATGTCATTCGATTCCTTAGTAATTGCAGTGACTTTAGATTTAGCGTAGTATTCTCCTGAAACTAGGTTTGCCTTTGGTGTTTCAATTAAGTGAATGAGCGTTCTCGCGCCCTTCTTTGCTGATTTTCCAATGAGATAAAAAATAGTTCTTGAGAGCCATCCAAATTTATGTCCAAGGTTTGTCCTCACAACACCAGGATGTTGAGCACAGAAAGTGATATTTGGATGATTTTTGGCGTAAAGCCTTGTCATTAAAATTACACCAAGTTTAGATTGTCTGTATGCGTTAAATCCGCTCCATTTCGTGCGGTATTCTATGTCTTCAAAATTTATGGTGCCCTGGTGCAATCCTGATGAAGTTACAATGTACTTTGCTTCAACAGAATTGGTTAGTAAAGGAAGTAGGCCCTCTAACAAGAAAACAGGGGCAAGAAGATTAACCTGAAAGGTCTCTTCAAATCCGTCAGCCGTTTCATTGAAATCAGTATTCCACATACCTGCATTATTCACTAAGATGTCGATTTTATCAGTCTTTCTTTTGATATCATCAATGGCAGCTTTCATGCTTTCAAATGAAGTTAAATCACAATCAATGAACTCAATGTTGGCTTCTTTTGAAGGATGCTCTTTTTGAAATCAGTTAGTAATTCGCTTGCCTTATTTGAATTACGAGCAAGAACTATGAGTTTATTTCCTTCGTTCAGAGCTTTTATAGCAGCTACCTTACCTAGTCCGGTAGTTGCACCTGTAAACACAATAATTTGTGGATCATTCATTTGTAGACTTTTTACTGGAGACGAATATCTGAAGAATAAATTTTAATTCCCTTTGTCGTCTAGCAAAAGACGGTACTCTTCCATTTTTCCTAATCTCAAATAGCACTTCAGTAAGAATTTAGTGATGTCTTCGTTTTCATCTGATGCCGAATAAATCTCCTCCAAGTGAGGGTAAGCTAGTTCGAAATATTTTAAGCTTTCATTTGTAAGAGAAATGTACATAAGAGAATCATTGGTTTCATTTGATGCTTTCACTTTTGCAATTGCCGATTCATAGTAGGCAAGGCCTAAGAAGTAATTGCCTTCAAAATGTTTCAAGTCAATCGAAATACATTTTTCAAATGCTTTTATTGCTTCATTTTCTTTTCCCAATCCATCTAATACGAAGCCTTTGGTCGCATGATAATCGGCATTTTTCGGTTGGATTTCAAGCATTTTATTGACACTTTCTAAGGCTTGTTTGTGCTGTTTGTTCACAAAGTAGAAGGTAAGCTGAGCATCCAATAACAGGGTGTCTTTCGGATACTTTTTTAGTCCTTTACTCAATTGCTTGATATAGTCATTAGAACTAATGTCTTCTAATTGTGCCAGTAAGTAATATGTTGAGGGATATCCACTAAAAACCTTAAGCATGTTTTTGCTCCAAGTCTTTTTTGCCTTTTGATCATCCAATTCATTTGCAATTTTTGCACATTGATAATAATCAGCTAAAGAGTCTGCTAAGAATGAATAACAATCATAAGCAGCCGTCAAGTCTTTGTTATTGTAAAGTTGAGCGCAATCACTTTTTGTCTTTTGCCCAAAACTGAGTTGAGAAAGGAGTAAAAAAGAAAGAATAATGAAGCGCATTTGGCAAGTTTAATTCACAAACGTATTGATTCCAAATTTATTTGAAGTCAACATTTACATATCTTTAGCGCATGGAATCTTTAGGCCCACTGCTTGGATTAGCGCTTGTCACTTATATCATTTATAGAATGTTTCAAAAGGCAAAGGGCCTTCATGCACATAAGATAGAAGTGTTTAAGCAATTTGCGACTAAGCATAATCTGAGTCATTCTGAGTCTAATTATCTTCAGGTTCGCTTGAGCTCAATGTCTGGAGAGATGGAGGGTTTGAAGATTCAGGTTTTTGAAGAGATGGAAACATCTGGTAAAAATCGTCAGGTAATTACAACCTTCAGAATTTTATTTGACACGCCTCAAGTTGAGTACAACCTCTTCAAAAAGACAAAGGCAGGAAAATTGGGTAAACGATTAGGTGTTAAATATGTTGAGTTGAATAACCCTGAATTTGATGAGAACTATATGCTCCGATCAGAAGACGAGCGAATTCATGAGGTTTTTACTTCTCACAATCAAAACCTCTTAATCCAGAACAGAAGTCACTATTTTGGAGAGTCTGCAGTCAAAGGAAAAATCTTTGCATATGTGTTCAGGGGAGCGCTTCTCAAGCAAGAACATATGGATCAGTTTGAGAAGATGATTGAAGTGTTTGTTGAAATGTACAAAGCTTAATTTCTGTAAGTATCGTTTTATTTCTTCGACCTAATGACTTAATACGCATCTTTGCGCAATTCAAATGTCAGATAAGCCAAAAATAGTTGTCATTATTCCAGCCGTGAACGAAGAAGGTTCTATTGGAAAGGTTGTTCAGGAGATTCCTAAAGATCTTGTTTCAGACATTCTTGTTTGCAATAACGGCTCAACTGACAAGACTAAAGAAGTTGCTGAAGCGGCAGGAGCAATAGTTCTGGATGAACCTCAAAAAGGTTATGGCTTTGCCTGTTTAAAAGGGATGGATTTTGCATCAAAAATGGAAGTGAAGCCCGATATCATTTGTTTTATTGACGGTGATTTTTCTGATTATCCTGAAGAAATGAGGTTGGTAGTCGCTCCCATTATTGAGGATGACATTGATATGGTGATAGGCTCACGTGCTTTGGGTAATAAAGAAAAAGGATCCATGACTTTTCCTCAACGATTCGGAAACTGGCTAGCGACCCGACTGATGAGATTGTTTCACAGAGTTAAATACACTGATTTAGGTCCTTTTAGGGCAATCAAGTATGACAAGCTAATGTCTTTAGGAATGGTTGATAAAACCTATGGTTGGACAATTGAAATGCAAATAAAGGCCGCCAAAAAGAAATTGAGCTACAAAGAGGTTGCAGTCAATTATAAAAAGCGAATTGGCCATTCAAAAGTTTCGGGAACCGTGAAGGGAACAATTGGGGCTGGCTACAAAATCATTTGGACAATTTTCAAATATTTGTAGAACCAAATTGGGGTTGTTCACATCTTTTTAACAGCCCAAAAACAGACTTCAACTTGACTCAAACCTTTCGTGTTCAGGCTGTTTGAGACAGACAGCTGAAGTTATCAACAATTCTCAAAATAAGGGTCGTTTTTCGTATCTTTACCTTTCGTTTAATGAAAGGAATTTAATGGGTAAAATTATAGCAATAGCTAATCAAAAAGGAGGAGTAGGAAAAACTACAACTGCCATCAATCTTGGGGCTAGTTTTGGGGTGTTAGAGTATAAGACTTTGATAGTTGATGCTGACCCGCAAGCGAATGCATCATCAGGTGTAGGAGTTGATATTCGAAAAGTAGAAGGCAATATTTATGATTGCTTAATCAATGAAGTTCATCCAAATGAGGTGATCATCAAAACTGAAAATCCAAACTTGGATATCATTCCGGCTCACATTGACTTAGTTGGTGCTGAGCTTGAATTAATTAACGAATCAAATAGGGAGCATAAGTTGAAAATTGCTCTTGATAAGATTAAGGATGATTATGACTTTATCATTATTGATTGCTCTCCTTCACTAGGATTAATTACTGTTAACTCATTAACAGCAGCTGATTCTGTATTAGTTCCTGTTCAATGTGAGTATTTTGCTTTAGAAGGATTAGGTAAACTTCTGAATACCATCAAAATTGTTCAAAGCAGATTAAACACTGAATTAGACATGGAAGGTATCGTTCTTACCATGTACGATACTCGTCTAAGATTGGCAAATCAAGTGGTAGATGAAGTGAAGACTCACTTTTTAGATTTGGTATTTAACACAATCATTCATAGAAATACAAGACTAGGTGAAGCACCTAGTTTTGGAGAAACAATCATCATGCATGATGCTACATGCAAAGGGTCAATCAACTATTTGAATTTTGCAAGAGAGATTCTACAAAAGAACGATTTGACCAAAATGAAAAACAAAGACAAACAATTGATATAATTAGCAATGACGAAGAAAAGGGCTTTAGGAAAAGGATTGAGTGCATTGTTAGAGAATGCGAATACTGAAACACCAACAACAAAGAATATAGGTGTTGAATCAATGAGTGCAGGTTCTATTGCTACAATTGCAATTGAGCGCATAGAGGCGAACCCATGGAATCCGAGATCAACATTTGAAGAAGAAGCTCTAGAAGAGCTTAAAGAATCAATCAAGGTTCATGGTATCATCCAACCACTAACTGTTAGAAAATTAGGAAGAGACAGGTACCAATTAATTTCAGGTGAAAGAAGATTTAGAGCTTCTCAATTAGCTGGCCTTAAAGATGTACCGTGTTATATTAGAATAGCGAATGATCAAACAATGCTAGAAATGGCGTTGGTTGAAAACATTCAAAGAGAAGACTTAAATGCCATTGAAGTTGGATTATCATATCAGAGACTGATTGATGAATGCGATTTAACTCAAGAAAAACTCAGCCAGAAGCTTGGGAAAAGTAGATCAAACATTACTAACTTTTTAAGATTGTTAAAACTTCCTGCTCCAATTCAAGTTGGAATAAGAGAAGGATTGATTTCAATGGGGCATGCAAGAGCATTAGTTTCAGCTGGAGATGAAGACGTTCAAATCGACATTTTTAAAAGAATCATTACTGACGGATTATCAGTTCGTGATGTAGAATCATTGATCAAGGGTATAAAGAATGGTGAAACTGCTGGTTCAAGCTCTTCAGCTTCAGTTAAGTATGATTTTGATAAGCAGGCTATGAACTTTGCTACAAAGCTGTCAGAGAAGTTAAATGCGAAAGTTCAACTTTCAGCAAACAATAAAGGAAAAGGTAAACTCGTTATCAATTTTGATTCAGAAGACGAACTCAATGCCATCATTGAGAAAATTGGAAAGTAATCCAACTAATTCTGGTTTCAGACGTAATTGATTACAAATGGCCAAATCATTTTTCATATTTCTATTCTTTTCATTTATAGGTCTTGATACTTATGCTGGAGATACGACTGCTGTTGATACTTCTGGAACATATGAACACTTTCCTAAAAGATCAGCACTCTTTTCGCTCATTCCAGGAGCAGGGCAGATTTACAATGAATACGGTTATAGAAAGTTCGACAAAAAGAATCGAGCTTGGTGGAAAGTTCCTTTGATTTACGGAGGGCTAGGGGCAACTACTTATTTTTATTACAAGAACTATCAGTCAACTCAATTATTAAAGAAAGAGATTCTTTTTAGAAGAGAAAATGGAGACTCTACTTATTATCATGATTCTATGATTGGATTTGAATCTGAAACTACCTTGATTAATGGATACACTGATTCAACAGGAGTACAAGTCTTAGGCTTTGATGATACCGCAAGACAAAGAGATTTACTGATGTTTGCAACAATCGGTATCTATGGGCTTCAAATACTTGAGGCTTATGTTGATGGACATTTCGTTTCTTTTGATGTTTCTGATGACTTAAGTCTCAGTTGGTATCCGAAAATGATGGCAAGAAATACTCCAGGGATAGGGCTCACCCTAAGTTTTAAGTAGTTATTCGTACTCGGCGATAATAACCCCAAATTCTCCTCCTAAATCATCTTCACCTTCCTCAGGTAAATACATTTTTGAAACAAAACCATCTAAGAATAGTGCGTTTTCGCAACCTTGCTCTTTAAAGTATAAGGCAAAGTCATAAAAGTTAATTTCTGTGGTTGAAATAGCAAATAGCGACTTACCGTTTGGTAAAATGCCAACACCATTTCTAATATTCAGATTCTCAGAACCCTTTTTAAATTTTGGATGAATCTTGCCGTCTATCAGAAGCATTGGACCCGATTGGGTTGCGAATTTCACATTTGAATTGTCATCAAAATTTCTAGTCGTTTTTACAAAAGGCTTGTTGTCATTTGAGATTCCATAAATACCATTTGGTAAGAGATAAAAGTTACCTTCTTGGTCTTCGTCAATGTTAAGTGGAGCAAGAGTCTTTCCGTTTTCGATATAGAGACCTACAGGTTGATATTCGGGGTTGAACATGCCGCCATTCATGGCGAACTTTAATATCTTATTCTCCTTCTTTAGCTGTGATTCAACCTTTTCGAATGAGTAGAAGTTTGAACGACTTTCTTTATCCATCAAAAAGAATTCAAGATTAGATTCGTCATGATCTACTTCATGGGCAATAATAACCGCATCTTCTGAATCGTCAGAACAAGCAATTAATCCAAGAAAAAGAAAGGGTAGGAGATACCTATTTAGCATTTCTTAAACACTTTCTCACTTTACGATTGTGCTTTTCACGCTCTTCAGGTGTTGTGTTTGGTGTAGTCAACATTGTTTTACAATGAGCTTCAATGGTATCCATTCTTGCAAAGATGGCATCATAATCAGAATCATCATCAGCTTTTTCAACTACCGTATTGATTGAATCATTCTTGACAACACAATCACAGAAGTCCCACTGCTCACCATAAATTGCTTCAATCAAATTCTCTGTTTCAGCTTCTTCATTCACATATCCTGCGCTATCCATGAAAAGACTAGAATCCACTAAAGTATCCTGAAGTGTATCATTCATTAAACTATCAGAAGACGGATGTTCATTAACGATTGGTGCATCTCCAGCACATGATCCAAAAATCAATGTAATAGCAACTAGTGTAGGTATTAAAGCTTTTCTCATAAGACTAAAGTCATAATTAGTTAGTACCAAAGTACAACAATTAAGTAAAAATTTCGTATCTTTTGGTATAGAAGTTGCTTCATATTATTTAATGAATACACTTAAAACTCACATATTAATCTTCTTTGTGCTAATCGCTTCTAGCGGTTTTAGCCAATTTGTTATTCCTTCAGATCACCCTGATAGTTTAAAAATGTATGAGTCTAATCCTGTGCCTATTTATAGCAGAGATTATATGAAACAGTATAAGAGGTATAAGAGAATGATCGTTAAGGTCTATCCTTATGCGTTATATGCCTCAGACGTACTGTATGAATTAGAAGAAGATTCTGAAGAGATCAATAAGAAACGTAAGAAGAAGAAGTTTTATAAGAAGGCATACCAATCTTTAAAAGAAGACTTTAAATATGTATTTCTAAACTTATACACTTCTGAAGGAAAGATGTTAATGAAGCTGGTTCATAGAGAAACTGGAATGAGTGTTCATCAAATTGCATCAAAATATAGGGGTAAGAAGAATGCGACTGTATTTAACCTAATGGGGAAAATTTGGGATCAGGATACAAAGATTTATTATGATCCAAAAGGAGAGGATAAGATTGCCGAGCACGTAATTCAAGATATTGAATCAGGAATCATTCCTTTTAAAGATGCGGTAGTTCGTGTTGATAAAGAGCAATACAAAGAGAATCAAAGAGCTTACAAAAAGCGAGTGAAGGAGAATAAGAAGAGAATCAAGGAGAACCGCAAAAAGTGTAAGAAAAAGAAGAAGGAAGACAAAAAGAAGTAGACTTCTTTCTATTTGCCCATCATTTTTTATCCAACATTCTCGTATCAATGAATTTTTACAATGACTTGGACTTTTCTTGAGAATGAAATGGAATCACTTGCTTTAGTCATTGCTGCTGCCGTTTACATCACCTTTGTAGCAATTATTCAATCAAAGTATTTAAAGCAACTCAACCTCATCAATAAAAAAGCAACTCAAACGAAGTTGAAGAGTGCTAAGAATGAAATTTCAATACTTAGAAAGAAAGCTCCTTTGTATTTACTCATTGGGCTTGCAACTCATATTGCGTCATTTGTAATTTTAGATTTCGATAATTTGAGATGGGGTTATTTAATCTCTATTCTAATCATTTACATCATCTTCACAGTTGTAATTTTCACGAACTTTTGGTTGAAGGGAGCAGGTATTTTAAAAGATATTGGAGACTTTAACGGGCTGCCTGGATAACCTAATTTTTTAGCTTATGAAGATATTCATTCTCGGTAGTTATGTTTTAAATGCCTTTGGGGTAGTTTTAGTGAGTGCTCTTGTAATTCTTCCCGAATGGTATTTTGGTGTTGGAACTAATGGTCAAAGAATTCTTCAAATTTCATTTTTACTTATGATGTTAATTCAAATCTTGGCCGCTTACTTTTGGAGTAGAAAAAGTGAGAATAATTTCTTTGAAGGTATTTTGCCAATTTTGATTCCAATTGGATTTTATTTTTCTGTTGCCCAACAGTTTTTTCAAGATTAATTGTAATGAAATTATTAATTATGCTGCCAAGATCATATCTCCTCAAAAGAAGTCACGATTCCTTTAATCAAAGAAGAAGAGAATCCATTGTGTTCCATTTCATTTAAGCCAGCAATGGTACATCCTTTTGGGGTCGTCACCTTGTCAATCTCAGCTTCGGCGTGATTTCCATTCTCGGTTAATAGAGTAGCAGCTCCTTTCACAGTTTGGTTCACAATTGCTTCTGCAGTCTTCGCATCAAATCCTATTTGAATACCTCCTTGAACCATTGCTCTCATGAATCTTAGAACAAATGCGATACCGCAAGCCCCAAGAACCGTAGCTGCTTCCATCAAGTTTTCATTGATTCTGATTGTTGTACCGCAGCTGTTGAAGAGCATTTCAACTAATTCATAGGCTTCATCATTTTCTTCTCCACAAATGCAAGTAACAGATTCTTTCACATCTGCAGCTGTGTTTGGCATTGCTCTGTAAACAGAAATGTCCTCTCCTAAATACCCTTTAATTTCTTCAATTGATGCTCCACTAGCGGTAGACACAACAATATGATAATCACTTATGAGTGATGATTTAATCTCTGTGCAAATGCCCCCTAAGTTGTAGGGTTTAACGGCTAAGACGATAATTTTGGAATTTCTTACTGCTTCTGAATTATCAGAAGTCAAATTGACCCCTTTATCAGATAAGTATTGAATTTGGTCCAGCCTCCTTCTAGTAACTGTAATGTCATTCGATTGCACTTTTGGATTAGAAAGTAAACCATTCACTATTGATTGACCAAGGTTTCCACCACCAATTATTGCTGTCTTTAAATCGCTCATTTACTTGATTTTGAGCGCAAAAATAGCAAATGTTTACCACCAACGACAACTAATTCCAACTCCTAAAGAAATGTCATGTCGGTTAGGAGTGTAATTGTCTTTATTGATAATGGTAGCGTGATATCCATACGAGAGATGGGCTGATAATTTCAAATAGTTGTTTAGCCTAATTCGTGAAATAAGACCTGCTTCAGGAGTTAAATTCAAACCGCCTCCTCGCGTTTTAATCAGGAAATAGTCTGTGTTCAATGCAGCATATGGGCGTACAAATTTATTTTGTCCAAATGCGATTAGCCCTCTAGCCCCAGTCGCAAAATCACCATTTTTTAAAAACTCGAAAGCCAATCCCCAACCAGTCAAACTAGATTCTCTTCTGCCCCAGCGCTCTTTGTATCTCATTAGTTGAACCCCTATAAAAAATTGTGCAGCAGGTCTTAGTGATGAGATCATCTCGACATGTGTTCTTTTTTCGTATGAATCGAACCAGTCATAAGTAGGTTGGATAATGGCAACTTCTTCAAGAGTGAGACCATTTTCAAAAGCCCAAGCTTCAATGAAATCTTGATCCATTTCATAAATGTCAGCATATTGGTATGAAGCATTGATTTCACTTGCTACATCTAAACCTTCGGTTTGTTCTATAAGGTAACCTACAGCACAAATAGTTCCGTCTTTGTCAATGAAACATGGTGCCCTTTCACCTGGATAATCATAATTTTTGGGATATTGCCCCCTGATGGCGTAGTAGTGCAATAGGTCGCACATTTTCTCTCTATTCAATTTTTGATTCTTTGAAAGGTGGTCAGTATTTTTAGACCTAACAAGGGCTTCAGCATAAAGTAGGTGACAAGCAACTCGCATCTCTTCTGTAATTTCGTGCCCTGTGAAGAGTATAACTGCAAGTTTCTGACTGGCGTTTTCAATAACAGGATTTAATACCTGATGTCTACCCGCAAATGATGTGAATGATGAAAGTAGTAAGATCGTTAATAGAGTTTTCATAGCGCCAATTTATAAGTAACAACCATTTGATGCAAATGGAATCAAGATTCCATACAACTCAATTTATTATTCGTTCAAAAAAGAATGATTTTAGTTTGGCTGATTATTTTGCCAGCAGCCTATTTACAACCTTTTGGTAGACAGAAGGAGCAGAGCTCATCACATGATTTCCAGGACGATTGTAGGCTGAATACCAAACTTCAATTATTGCATATCCTTCTTTTTGTTGGATGTTTCCGTACACACTGTACTCTCCATAAACCCAAAATGGGCGGTTTGTTTTAGGGATATATATAGTTCTGGGACTTCTTTCAACTGCATTAGGGTCAGTCGCATGCATAGCGACTAGTTCATTAAAGAACTGCTTTGGGTCACCAGTGTACTTGACAATAACAGAGGGGTCGTAATAATCTGGTCCTGTGCCTTTGAAGGCAACAACTGTGTCTTTGTCAAGGGTGTTGATTAATAATTCTTTATCCTTTTGGGCATGGCCACAAACAGAAAGAGAAAGCAGTAATATTAGAAGTTGAATTGATTTCATGAAATTTGTTCTGCAAATTTAAAACCAAAAAATAGCCAATGGTTACTTATTTTCTTTTTTTGATGGCTTTAATCATTTCTTGAGGGTCTTTACAACCCAATCTGAATTTTCGCTTCACACCTTCAATTTCGAATTCAACGGCGTCATAGCCAGCTATATTCCAAAGCCATCCGTGAGGCGTAAATCTAATTCCCCATCCATAAATGAATTTGTTTCTCACAACTTTCATACTTTTCACTGTGTTAAGAGGAATCGTTTTTTTAACAAGCCCTATCCCAAATTTCACGACAATGTCTTTGTCATTCACTGTGGTTTGAAGTGTTCCAAATAAGAACGGCAGTAAGGTGAAAACTGTCATAAAAATGATTGTTGCTCTTGTGAATTCTTGACTCGTGCCTTCAAGAATGAAGCTTATAACGGTAAGTGTTATTGCGATTCCTACAATGAGACTAATAATTACCCATCCTACCTGTTTAGTTTTATATTCCATCTTAATTCAGTTTTTCAGCCAAATATTTAGCTGTATACGATTTTTTGTTATTAATTAGATCTTCAGGCGTTCCTTCGGCTAATACATTTCCACCTTTCTTTCCTCCTTCAGGTCCAATGTCGATAATCCAATCAGCACATTTGAGAACATCTACATTGTGTTCGATCACTAAAACACTATGTCCTAATTTAATTAATTCTTGAAAAGCAATAATCAATTTGTCAATATCATGAAAGTGAAGACCTGTTGTTGGTTCGTCAAAAATGAATAGAGTAGGAGTCTGCTTCTTTTGTCCTTTATTCAGAAAAGATGCCAATTTCACCCTTTGTGCTTCTCCACCACTCATTGTGCTTGATGATTGTCCAAGAGTTAAATAACCTAAACCTAAGTCATAGAGGGGTTGAATTCTTTCAATTATTCTAGCTTCAGGTCCAGCAGGTTGATTGAAGAATTCAATGGCATCTTCAATTGACATGTTCAAGACATCTGAAATTGTCTTATCCTTATAAGTTACTTCTAGACATTCTTGAGAATAACGTTTGCCGCGACATTCTTCACATTGCAATTTCACATCTGCCATGAATTGCATTGAAATCGTGATGTCTCCTTCCCCTTTGCAGGTTTCACATCTTCCGCCAGGAACATTGTAGCTAAAGAAGCCTGATTTATAACCTCTCATCTTAGAGAGTTGTTGCTTTGAGAACAAATCTCGGATATAATCAAACGCTTTTACATAGGTGGCAGGATTCGAACGAGAAGATCTTCCAATCGGATTTTGATCCACCATTTCAACTTCCTCAATTCTTTTCACATCACCTGCTAACCCATCAAAGTCACCAATCTTATTTGATGATTTCCCTAATACTTTAAGCAGAGAAGGGTAGAGAATTTGCTTTACTATTGTTGATTTTCCTGATCCAGATACACCTGAAATGGCAACTAATCCATTTAAAGGAATTTTCAAATCTATATTCTTCAGGTTGTTTTCTCTCATTCCTTTCAATGAAAGAAACGAATTCAGTTTTCTTCTTTTTGCTGGAGTTGGGATTTCAATTTTTTTAGTCAAGTAATCTGCCGTTAAGCTGTTCTTAGCTTTTAGCAAATCTTTATGTTTACCTTGAAAAACAATTTCACCTCCAAAGATTCCTGCTTTCGGTCCAATGTCAATGATTTGATCAGCAGCACGCATTACATCTTCTTCATGTTCAACGACAATAACAGTATTTCCTACAGCTTTTAATCTATTTAATACTCCGATCAATCTTTCGGTATCTCTCGGATGTAGACCAATACTCGGCTCATCTAGAATGTACATTGATCCTACCAAAGATGAACCTAATGATGTAGCAAGATTTATTCTTTGCGATTCTCCTCCCGATAAAGTTGCCGATTGGCGATTCAATGTCAAATAGCCCAGCCCAACTTCATTGAGGTACCCAATTCTGTTTTCAATTTCAAGTATAAGCCTTTCTGCAATTTCTTTTTGATGACGATCTAACTTAATTGTCTTGAATAGTTCGTTCAGTTCATCAACAGGCAACAACATCAATTCAGAAAGGTGATGACCATCAATTTTTACATTGTTAGTCTCTTTTCTGAGTCTTGTTCCCTTACAGTCAGGACATAGGGTTTTACCTCTATATCTCGATAACATGATTCTATAATGAATCTTATATGATTTCGATTGTAAAAATTCGAAGAAAGTCGTTAGTCCTCTCAGGGATGAATTACCATCCCAAAGCAAATCCCATTCAGCTTCGGTTAAGTCAGCAATAGGCCTGTGGATTGGAAAGTCTGCTGAGGCAGCATTCGCTACAAAATCATGTTTCCATTCAGACATTTTTTCACCTCTCCAGGGAGCAATTGCGTCTTCGAATAAACTTAATGTCTTATCTGGAATCACCAAATTAGGATCAATTCCAATTGTTGATCCGTATCCTTCACATGTTTTACAGGCCCCGTAAGGATTATTAAAAGTAAAAAAATTGATTGAGGGTTCAATGAAGACTTGACCATCCAATTCAAACCTTGATGAAAAGTCTTTGAATGATTCATCTTTTAATCGGTAAATAATGCAATCTCCAAAGCCTTCGTAAAAACCTGTTTGTATTGAATCACCAATTCTAGAGTAATAGTCATCATCTTCTGCAACATGACTCAATCTATCTACAATAATGAAGCTTTCATCCTTTTTATAGTTCTTGATATCAAACCCATCAAGATCATGAGCTTCTCCTTTTATAAATACTTTGGTGAATCCTTGTGAGCTCAACATTTCTGCTGCTTTATCACTTGGTCTATCATCTTTCAACCTCCAAGGAGCTAAAACCATATACCTTTCAGATTCATCAAATGTTTTCACATGTTCAATAACATCTGTGACAGAATGCTTTTTGACTTCATTTCCTGAAATGGGTGAATAGGTTTTTCCTATTCGTGCAAATAGAACTTTGAAATAGTCATAAATTTCAGTTACTGTTCCAACAGTTGATCTAGGATTGTTTGAGATTACCTTTTGTTCAATCGCAATGGCCGGAGAAATTCCTTTGATATAGTCAACATCAGGTTTATCTAATCTCCCCAAGAACTGTCTCGCATAAGAAGAAAGTGACTCTACATATCTTCTTTGTCCTTCTGCAAAAAGAGTATCAAAGGCTAAAGAACTCTTCCCTGAACCAGAGAGGCCAGTGATTACTACAAATTCATTATGAGGAATAGTGACATCAACATTTTTAAGGTTGTGTACCCTTGCTCCCTTTATTTCAATGACTTTGTGTTTTGGCATTCAGATTGTTGATTTGAGATACTAAAATTAGTGAATCTCCAATTGAAAAAAGGCATATTTCAGTATTTCTTTGAAATCTTTTATCAATGATCTAAAATCATTGATAACGAGCGTTTTAATAGGTGGTTTTCAGATGTTCGAATGAAATAAATTCAAAAAAAATGAGTTATGGACCCAACCTTTTAACCTTATTATACCGTTTAATCAATCAGAAGCACAGTTCATTCAATTGTCTCCAATTAAACTGACAGAATTTTGAAAACTATGCTAATTGCCTTATATTTGAGGACTAACGTAAAAATTTGAAACGCCTATAGATAAAAATTTACTCTTGAATTAGAAATGATAAAAACAGCTGAAGCACGTTCTGAACGGGCAATAAGCTAAAAGAGTAGATTATGGGAAATGCAAATTTAACTGATAAGGAACTTATTCGTAGTTACCTTTCTGGAGACGAAAAATCATTTGAGATCTTATTACTGAGAAACAAAGACAGAGTGTTTGGATACATCATGTCAAAAATTCGCAATGAAAACTTAGCGAACGATATTTTTCAAGAAGTATTTATAAAGGTTATCAGAACTTTTAAAAATGGTTCTTATAACGAAGAAGGCAAATTTTTACCTTGGGTACTTACGATTTCACATAACCTAGTTATTGATCATTTTAGAAAAGCGAAGAAAATGCAAATGGTTTCTGAGTCTAGTTCTAAAAGCGAAGAGTTCAACATCTTTTCTGTATTAAGCCTTACTGACAATAATATTGAAGATGATATGATCAAAGAGCAAATCGAGTCTGATGTTGTAAGATTGGTTGAGTTCTTGCCTGAAGAGCAAAGAGCTGTTCTTAAAAACAGAATCTTTAAAGGGATGAGTTTTAAGGATATTGCCGAGCAAAATGACATTAGCATTAATACAGCATTAGGTAGAATGAGATATGCCTTAATTAATTTGAGAAAATTAATAGAGAAACATGAAGTGTCTATCACAGTGTAGATAAGACTTAAACATACATTACTTTAAAATCCTGTTTCAATTGAATCAGGATTTTTTTTTTTTGCTTCGCACAATATGTTGAAATTCATTGCGTTTACCTAATAAATAAACCTAAAAACGATAGTATTGCCTATGCAAAAAATCTACACTGGAGACGTATTGACATCAAATAAAACGAAGAGCTCGCCGAGTAAAGAGACACTCAACAACATCTTGGCCTTCTCAAAATCGTTAGAAGTCTTAAAGTCTAAGAAAACAAACGTTGAGTTAAATTTAAATTAACGCACAAGCCTCCAATTTTTGGAGGCTTTTTTTTGAATAAAGTTTTAGAATACTTGTTCAATTCCGATTTCACTTTCTAGTGAATCTCTATTGAAGTCTGCAATTTTCTCTTTGAATAATTCAGCATCTGAAGGGAAATCCCTTTCCAATGATTTCCAATTCCTTAAAGTGACTTCGTAAGGAAGGTTGTCTTCTTCAGCTTTTAAAAATACAATGAAGCTATCCCAATTCATCCCATAATCATCACCAAAATGAAATGCTGTTTTCAGTTTAAGATGAAGTTCTTGGGGACTGTTGATATTTCCTAAATCAATTATCATTAAATCTTATCGAGCTGATTTACGATCATTTCTGAAATTGATTTGATGTTTGAAGAAGAAAAATCAAATTGAACACCTGCAGTTTTGTAGATGGTCTTGATGTCTTCGGTATAACCCAATGAAAGTCCAGCTTTGTATTTTTCAATTGCGCTTGATTCATCTTCTAATGAATTTTTCCAAACTCCAAGCGCTCCCAGTTGAGAGAATCCGTATTCAATATAGTAAAACGGAACTTCGAAAAGATGAAGTTGTTTGTGCCAAGAATAATCTCTAGCATCTTCATAACCATCCCAGTCTGTTAGGCCAGTGCCGAACCTTTTACCTAATTCCAGCCACTTTGCAGTTCTTTCTTTCCTGCTATGAGTTGGGTTTTCGTAGATCCAATGTTGAAAGGCATCAATGGTCGCTACCCAAGGGAGGACCATTAAGATGGACTCTAAGTGTTCTTTTTTCGCTCTCTTTAAATCATCATCAGAAGTGTAATAGGTTTCCCAATACTTCATGCTCAATAATTCCATTGACATTGACGCCAGCTCTGCAACTTCTGATGGAAAACTCTTGTACGAAGTCAATTCTAAATCTTTAGTTAAAAATGAATGAACTGCATGACCACCTTCATGAACCATGGTTATAACGTCTCTAGCCGAACCTGCCGCATTCATAAAAATGAACGGAATTCCAATTTCATAAAGAGGGTAGTTGTATCCGCCTGGAGCTTTTCCTTTTTTTGAATCTAGATCAAGATGTCCCATTTCTTTCATGGTGCTTAGACAATCTGAAAAATAGCCGTCTACTTTATCAAATACTTCAATGGTTTGATTCAAAAGCTGCTCTCCATTTTCAAATGGTTTTAGGGGTTCCTTTCCTTCTGGGTCAGCACTGGTATCATATGGTTTGAACTTTTCAAATCCGAACTTATCTAGCTTGGCTTGTTGAATTTTCTTATAAATCGGAACAATGTGTTCCTCGATAGAATCATGAAAGTCAAAGCAGTCTTGAACATCATAATCAAAACGATTCATGGCTTTGAACTTGTAATCCCTAAAGTTTTCAAAGCCTGCATTGGTAGCAATCTCATGTCTAATAGCGATAAGCTGGTCAAAAATGTCTTCTAAGTTGTCATGATCTTGTCTTTTTCTTTCAACCAACAATTCGTAAACTTCTTTACGAACAGCTCTGTCAGGATCTTTCAAAAACTTGGCAGATTGTTGAGATGTCAATTCTTGTCCTTTATAAGTAATGAGTTGAGCACCGATTATTCCGCTATACTCTTGTCCCAAAGTTTGGGATTTTGATTGAAGAGGAATATTCTCTTCGCAAAACAAATCAATTGCTGTTTGAATCTTTTGAAAATAGATTTTATTCGCATTGTCATTCAAATCTGATTTGAAAGGGCTATTGTTCAACTTTTCATTCAATTGATTTGATGGTTCAGCCAACTTAGGATTGATTTCTGTCACAAATGTTTTATAAGCTTTATCTGCTGTTTCGTTTGTTGTATCAATCGTCATATTGATATATCGCCAAGCCATATCTTCTTCAAGCACAGCTTCTAGCTCACTATTCTTAGCTAGCCAAAGTTTGAATTCTTCTAAGGATTCAATTTCTTCAGATATAAGTGCGTCAAAATAGGGCTGAACGTCTTCCCATTTCTCGATTTTTAAATCTTCTGCAATAAATATTCTTGGTTTACGAATTACTTTCATTTTAATCAATTGTTGTTGCGATTACTATCTGGATTAAAGTTAAAAAAAAACGCTCCTCAAAATGAGAAGCGTTCTTAATATTTTATGTGAAGAAGCAATTATTCTTCTTCTTCAGCTGCTTTCTTAGCTTTTGCTTTTGGCTTTGCCTTAGCTTTTGGTTTCTCTTCTTTTTCTTTTACTACCAATCCGTTATCACAAAGAAGATTATACCACTGGTATAATTTTTTTAAGTCTTGGTCATAGACTCTATCTTCATCATAATCTGGCAAGTAAGTTTGGATGTGTTCTCTAAGCTTAACAGGCGCTTCTTTATGACTGATAGATTTCTTATAACCTTCTTTCTCTGCAAGCTTTGTATAAACCTCTAATAAAGGAACGTCTTCTTCATATGTATAAATACAGATATCCTCTAATGCAGATATTTTATCTGACGCAAAGGCAGGAAACTTTTT
>Ga0316204_10004127_pt1 | contig 26971 bp, 26 predicted proteins | sample 6monrhotite_MG_2_FD_205661 | JGI IMG/M metagenome (GOLD analysis project Ga0316204, IMG submission 205661) | Microbial mat bacterial communities from mineral coupon in-situ incubated in ocean water Damariscotta River, Maine, United States -... | ecosystem: Environmental > Aquatic > Marine >...
CATTATGTTTAATTGCTGAGGGGAGATACCGTAGGGCTTCAAAAAAGTAATGAAGAGGTTTTGAAAATAATTTGAAGTGTAGATAAAATTCGCCAAGAAACGATGTTTTTCATTTTCGAATTTTGCTTTTACAATTTTATCTATCGAAGTCATTCGGTAAATATAGTAAATATATTCCATGGAAACTATTTTCATGTTTTATATTTTCATTAATACCTTGATGTATTTATTGAGAGTATTTAATTTTTGATTGAAGGGTCGCGATAATCTATGCTAACGGTTTGTATAAGAATAGTAAGGGATTAAAACTTACTTGCTTTTCGGTTTAGCACTTAGCAAAATTTACAATTTTACCGTTAATTTTCTTTAAACCGTCAAATTGTAAATTTGGCGGACTTTGTTAATATGCACCAACTTTTGGTATGGCACTAAACCCTTATTATTTTTATACCTTGTTATGTGCTGACTTTACACTTACACGTATTTCAAAATTCTTTTAATCATTGCTATTTGTCCATTATGTAACATTTGATGTTTAACAGCAAAGCTTAACGATTCATATTTGTTTTTTGCAACAGGACTTGAGATAAGTGTTTTTTGTTCAAGTTCATCTCTCGTTATGTTTTTAACAATTTTTAATATTTCTGCATTTAGCAAACTTAATGATTCTAAAATCTCACCTCTTGAAGGGCGTTCTTCTATAAAAATTAGTGGATTTGAACCTTTCTTAAAGTATTTCTCAAAACGGCTAATATCAAAGTTCTTTTGAAATTCATTCGATGGTTGAGTTACCCAACCAATAGAATGCCAGTAATTATCGTGAAGTATATGACCTGCAATCCAATGAATATTGGTGCCAATCTCTGGAAGTGTTTGCATCCATTGACTCTCATTTAAATCCGTTATTAAGGAATTCGTCCAATTATTAATAAATTGAAAATCCTTTGTGAGTATTTGATTTACTGTCATTATTTTATTGTCTCAATGTTAATTCTGTTTGCACATAACGTTTGGCTAAAAAGCGTGGCCATCCTGCAGGGTGGCTATGATTTTTAGCCCTTGTTATGTGCTTTTACTATTTTAATTATTTTACTGATAATTTCTTCGTTCAAGGTTGTATCAAGTTTTGACCTTAACAAGCAATCAACGTCAATGATTCCAACTTCATCTTCATTTATTGCAAGAACAACTTGTGAATCTTGTTCATCTGTGCCGTCTGCAACAAATTCTCTTTTCCACTTTATAGTGAAGACTTCAAAAGTGTGCCACACTCTATTAAAGTTTATTGATTCTTCTCGATACGATTTTACTTTATTTTTGAATTCATAACCACAATTCTCTATGGTTGAAATCAATGTTTTTTCATGTTTTTCCGAATCCAAAAACCTGTAAGGCATAACCTATTTATTTAAACTTCTTCTAGTTAGCTTTAAGCGTCAAATTCAGCGTAATAGATTGCTCTTTTACTTTTTCTCCATCTGATTTATATTCTTTCAATTTCTTTATATCTCGAAAGAAGTCTTGTAGTATGTATAGTTCTAAAAAATAATCAAAACCTGGACATTTGGATTGGACAAAGTCTATAATTTTCAACTCAGCTTCTTCTTCCGTCATTCCTAAAATCACCGCTTCAGAAGTTGCTTCAAACTTTCCATCAATTCTTTTGGCAAAAACTTGATGAATTAAGTCGTCTGTTTCTTCATGTTGAAGACAATTTAGAATGATGTCCCTTAATGTTGAATTCTCCATAGTCATCGTTTACTTAACAATTGCACATAACAGTTCAATATACGGATATCAATTAATTCATCCGTTATAAGTAATGAATTGATGGTTATCACGACATTTTTTACTATGTTCATGATAACTGATATGTCACTAAATCCAATACCCGCTTTTGAAAAAGTACTTGTTTTAAGACGGTATAGTGACAATACTGTGAGGACTTACCTAAGCAAAATACAGGCCTTTATTGACAAACATGGAACGGAGGTAGCCAATCTGGGGCAAGAGCAAATCGATCACTATTTCTTTGAATTGGTTCAAAAGAAAAAGCTGTCTATATCCTCTCAGAAACAACTTGCCGGAGCACTTGTGTTATTCTACGAGTCAGTTTACAACAGAAAGGTCTACTTCTCTTTTATAGAAGGACTGAGAAAAGAGTTTAAGCTTCCTTGTGTTATGTCCCCTGAAGAAGTCAAGGCTGTCCTCCGTTCACTTAACAATGTAAAGCACAAAGCAATTCTGTCCTTAATATACAGTGCCGGATTACGAGTGGGGGAAGCTTTGAGTCTAAAGCTAACTGACATTGATAGTCAGAGAATGAAAGTGAGGGTACGACAAGGAAAGGGCAAGAAGGATAGAGAGGTAATGCTTTCTGAAAGGCTATTAAGTGAACTCAGAGTCTATTGGCGAAAGTATCAACCAAAGGTATATCTTTTTGAAGGGCCGGGAGGAGAACAGTATTCTGCATCCAGCGTTCAACGGGTGTTTAAAAAGGCCCTGGCCAGGGCAAAAGTAACAAAACCGGCTACAGTTCATACCTTAAGACATAGTTTTGCCACTCACTTACTCGAGAAGGGAGTTGACATCCGCTACATCCAAAAACTGCTTGGTCATAAGAGCATTACCACCACCCAGATATACACACATTTGACAGATAAAGGTATGGACAGAATAACCAGCCCATTGGACGACCTTTAGCCTAGGGTATACCAGTCTATAACCGGCCTGAAAATAAAATAGCCATCCCCCCGGTTTTACCCTTCAGAATGGCTTTTTGTTTGTCTTAACTGGTTGGAGACAACTCCAACCAGGGCCTTCTGACTGAGACTTACACAGCCGCCAGTGTACTCAGCTCCTTATTCGGAGGTGAGAACTTAGTCAGTACAATGCCGTCTACTGCGCTTTCGTATTCTTCCATGGTAGGGGTGCGACCCAGTATAGTAGAGAGCACTACTACCGGTGTAGATGAAAGCAGCGATTCACCTTTCTTCTCGCCAGAATCTTTTACCACACGGCCCTGGAAGAGGCGCGTAGAGGTGGCCATAACGGTGTCGCCTGGTGCTGCTTTTTCCTGGTTACCCATACAAAGGTTACAGCCAGGACGCTCCAGGTACAACATGTTTTCGTACTTGGTACGCGCTGAGGCTTTTGGATTGTTGTCGTCAAATTCAAAGCCTGAGTATTTCTGCAATACTTCCCAGTCGCCTTCTGCCTTCAGCTCATCTACAATGTTGTAAGTAGGAGGGGCCACTACCAGCGGTGCCTGAAAATCGACTTTGCCTTGTTGCGCTTCTACATTCTTCAGCATCTGAGCAAGTATCTGCATGTCACCTTTGTGTACCATACAAGAGCCTACAAAACCCAGGTCTACCTTCTTTTCTCCACCATAGTGTGATAGTGGTCTGATGGTATCGTGTGTATATCTTTTAGATACATCATCATTGTTTACATCTGGGTCGGCAATCATAGGCTCAGCCACAATGTCCAGGTCAACTACCACTTCAGCATAGTACCTGGCATTGGCGTCTGGCGTAAGGGCTGGCTTGGCACCAGTTCTGATTTCGTTGATGCGCTGATTGGCTTTGTCTATCAGGCCTTGCAATACCTGATTGGCATTGTCCATGCCCTTGTCAATCATGATCTGAATGCGCGACTTGGCAATTTCCAGAGACTCGATCAGGGTATCGTCTTCAGAGATACAAATAGACGCTTTTGCCTTCATTTCAGCTGTCCAGTCCGTAAAAGTAAAGGCCTGGTCAGCGGTGAGGGTACCAAGGTGTACCTCAATTACGCGGCCCTGGAATACGTTTTCTCCGCCAAACTGCTTGAGCATCTGCTGCTGCGTGGCATGCACCACATCGCGGAAGTCCATGTAGCTTCTCATATTGCCTTTGAAGGTCACTTTTACCGACTCGGGTATGGGCATAGAAGCCTCACCTGTTGCCAGTGCCAGCGCCACAGTACCTGAGTCGGCACCAAAGGCCACACCTTTCGACATACGGGTGTGAGAGTCACCACCAATAATGATGGCCCAGTCGTCAATGGTGATGTCATTGAGTACTTTGTGAATCACATCCGTCATGGCGTGATATTCACCTTTAGGATCACGGGCGGTAATGAGACCAAAGTCGTTCATAAACCTCATCAGCTTGGGGATGTTGGCTTGTGCCTTGTCATCCCAAACGGAAGCGGTATGGCAACCTGACTGGTAAGCACCATCTACAATAGGTGAAATGACCGTAGCGGCCATAGCTTCCAGCTCCTGAGAGGTCATAAGGCCGGTAGTGTCTTGCGAGCCTACAATGTTTACCTCTACACGGGCATTAGAGCCTGCATGGAGTGTGACACCTGGCGTAGTGCCCACCGCATTTTTGTTAAAGATCTTTTCAACCGCTGTCAGGCCCTGACCTGCATGAGAGATTTCTTTTGAAGCAGCGTATACCGTTGGCACGTCAATACCCAATGTTTTGGCAGCGAAGGTTTGAAGCTTCTTACCAAAGACCACAGCATAAGAACCGCCTGCTTTGATGAATTCTACTTTTTGTGGCGTTAGGGCTGCGGAAATGTCCATGAGCTCCTGGTCGCCTTTGTATAGCTTTTTCTCTTTGGTGTTGATGGTCAGTACCGTACCTGTCTCAACAGAGTAAGTTTGCTTCAATATGGGTTCGCCATCTGCATTGCGAATGGTATTACCCTCCGCGTCTTTTTGCTGTACCCAGTTTTTAAGGTCTATGCCTATGCCACCTGTTACGCCCACGGTAGTGAGGAAGATAGGGGCAATGCCATTGGTACCCGCAATGATGGGGGCTATGTTGATAAAGGGTACATAGGGGCTGGCCTGAATGCCTGTCCATAGTGCCACATTGTTGACACCTGACATTCTGGATGAACCTACACCCATGGTGCCTTTTTCTGCAATCAGCATGACACGCTTGTCAGGGTGCTGTGCTTTCAGAGCAATCAGCTCCTGTTGCATGTCTTTGTTGTGCTCGAAGATGCACTGGCCATGCAGCTCACGGTCTGAGCGAGAGTGTGCATCGGCACCGGGTGAGAGCAAGTCGGTAGAAATATCGCCTGTACCGGCAATGAAGGTCACGATTTCGATCTCTTCATCTACTTCAGGCAGCTTGGTGAAGAACTCTGCCTTGGCATAGCTTTCAATAAGCTCAGTAGCGAGGGCATTGCCTTCTCTATGTGCTTTTTCCAGTCGGGCAGTGTCTGCTTCGTAGAGGAAAACCTGCGTTTTCAATACTTCAGCTGCTTTTTTGCCATTGCCCGTTTCGTGACCCAGTGCTATGTCCAGCAATGCGCCTATAGAAGGGCCGCCTTTCATGTGTGACAATAGCTCGAAAGCAAAGTCAGGAGTGATTTCCGCTACAGTGGCTTCACCCAGGATAATTTCTTTGAGAAATTTGGCCTTTGCACCAGCAGCAGGGGTAGTGCCGGGCAATGTGTTGTAGATGAAGAAGTGAAGGGAGTCTTTGCGATGTGGGTTTGCTTCATCTTTGATTTGCTCAATGACTTCACTCAGCAATTCGGCACCATCAATGGGTAGTGGGTGGAGACCCTGGCCTTTTCGATCTTCAATTTCCTGGATGTATTTTTCGTATAGCGTCATAAAAGCAGCTTTTCAAGGTTAATGAGAGACAAATGAAGCAGGCTTTCTAAACGAAATATTAAGTGCCCGTGATATCGGTTTTTGACAATTCAAAGGCGCTTAAAAACCTGCCGTCTTGAGCGGGCAAAGTTATCAAATTTCGCCTGAAATAAAACTGGAAAAGGGCCTATTCTACGAGTGCTAAGGGCTTAGTCATCATGGGCCGCCATTTGGGCTTCTATGAGTTCGGCCATGTCGGCCAGGTGCCACTGTATGGGGTTTTCGAAAAACTCTACCTGGCGTATCCTGTGTCGCCTCAAATACACCAGGTCTACGAAGGTCCGGTCATTGAGTAAGACACGGATGATGCGGTCTTTTTGTTGATCAGAAATGTCGATGCCTTTCACATTGTCATGTGGTTCTAGCAGTGAGAGTACTTTTTTGTTTACCAGATAAGGCTCTATCTGATTGGCGATGAGGTCTATGTCACTTTGTTCTGTTACTGGTACCCGAGAGAGCATTCTGCGGTATTGGTAGATTTTGTAGCGAAGAGAATCAGAGGTCATCAGACGCAAGTTGCCAGATGAGACCAGGTCTTGATACACCGCATCGGTAGGAGAATAGACACGTGCTGTGAGTAATTCGTCCATGGCCCTTCTGAGCGTGTCAGGGTCTACGGTTCTGATGCCCGTTTCCAGCATTTTGTCCAGGAAGACCAATTGTCTTCTGCGTTCGTCCTGGTCGGCAGCCAATTCATCGGCATTAATTTTTACTTCCAGCAATAGCTCTTCGAGGTACTTCTTCTCGCTGACGGCCTCGGTTTTGCCGCGGTCCCATTCGTCTACCACAAAGGCGATGTAGATACTGAATACAATGATTGGGATTTCTAAAAGAATGCGAAGAAACCGGAGTGGGCCTCTTTTTCTATCTCCCGAGTCTAGCGAGTATCGTGGCAAAGCTGAATGGGTTTAAATAATAGTCTAATAATAAAGATAACTATTGTATTCGAACATTAATTGGAAGATTCGGAAATGAAATGATGTCAGGGACCATTCAAACAAGTCACCTCCTGATCGCCTTGATAAACACATCAATATTATCAGGCCGGCCATTGACATAGCGAATGCGAATTCTGCCTTCTTCATCCAGATCAATTTTGCCGGGAATGGAGTTGCTGGTGAGCATCCAGCCATGAGGCAAAATGACCGTGTTGCGGTTGCGGCCAAAGCTGCGGTCCCAAATGAGCTGATCATCTACCAATAGGTAGCGGTTGGGGTCGGTGTAGGTTTCTGAGATTCTCAGACGCTTGGTTTCACCTTCTTTGATGGGCTCATACCAGATCACTATTGCCTCGGTATCATCGGTCAGGTTATTTATTTCAATGCCTTTGTTGGCAATTTGTTGTCCTACCAGGGTTTCTACCTTCAGCTTTTCACCCGTATCTAGCAGCACAGCCGATGGGCCTGAAGCCTTGCTACCTGCACGTACAATGTTCACATACTTATCCATGCCTATGCGCGACTCGGTATAGTCGTGGTAGAGGAAGAAGGAGTGGGTTTCCGGCTGTTGCAGAAAGTAGACTATGTCTCTGTTTTGGAAGCTGCGCTCTCCGGGGTTGTACTGAACACGTGCTTTGGATTTGTCTCTACCAGAGGGGGTGGGTTGATGATCGGGCCAAGGGTTGGTAGTGGGCCTGGCAGTGTATTTCATATTTGCAGCTGGTTTTGCAGTAATGCGAAAAGGCACTCCGGCCGGGCCATCGTTCATAAAACTGACCCTGATTTTGCCATCGGTTTCCTGTGCTACTTGCACCGGGTAGTTGGCTCCGGTAAGTTCATAACCAGCCGGCAGTACCACCGAATTCCTCTTGATACCCAGACTTCGGTCAAAGACAATATTGCCGTTTTCGCTGTAATAGCTGGCGGTATCCATATAGGTTTTGTCAATCCGTAGACGTGCCTGTCCACCCTCAGCAATGGTTCTTGCCAGATGGACCATGAGGTATTCTCCACCCTCTCTGGCATAGGAATAACCATTGGCTTTGGCCTTAGTGCCATCCACTATTTCCCATTCAAGCTCTTTGCCACTCATAAGGTCCCACACGGCATCTACTTTATGATCACTGCCAGCCCTCAGGGTATTGAAGTATTTGGTGGCTCCGGCTGTGGTGGCGCTCACATCATAGATGATGCGGAAAGCCTGACTTTCTGGTGCCAGCAATTCATAGCGGGTGTAGCTGTCGGTTTGTGTTTGGCGAATTTCCTGAGAAAAGGATAGGAATACGGAAATCAGGAAACAGGTGATCAGGATTGATTTTCTCATGAGCATTCTGGTTGAACTGCGATAAAGCAATGAGGCATGATTGAAAAAATGACTGCGGACTTGCATCAGCCCCATACCCAAAAGGAGATCAACAATCCAATAGTAATATAGAATAGAGCGATATGCCAGTAAATGACTTTTACATAAAAGTTTGCCAACGCGCTGTGTTTGTAACCACTTTTAATGAAAAAGGGCCAAAAGTGTCCTCCCATAGCATGACCTATACGCTGTGGACTGTTCATGCCTAATCCGCCAAGGGCAGGCATGCGATGATTCATCATTTTATTGGACAGGTCATGACTGCTTACATAAGACTTGTAGGAATGATCGACTTCTTTCAAATAGCGCCAATGGTACCAGGACTTTGATGCCAATATGGCTATGGGTAAAATCAATGAAAGGATGATTAATGCCATTTAGAATATCAGCAAAACCCCTACAAAAATGAGCATACCCACAAGCATCACCAGCAGGCTGTAGGGCAGTATGTCTTTGGCTTTGAGTCTGGTAATGCCTAGCAAAGGCAGTGCCCAGAAGGGCTGGAGCATATTGGTGAGTTGGTCGCCATAGGAGAGGGCCATTACTATTTTGGGAATGGGTACTCCCAGGGCTTGTGCGGCTTCTACAGCAATGGGGCCTTGTACTGCCCACTGCCCGCCTCCGCTGGGCACAAAGATGTTGACTAAACCAGCACTAAAGAAGGTGAAAATGGGCAGGGTCACTTCGTTAGAAATGTCAACAAAGGCATAGGAAACACCTGCTGCCAGTCCTGAGTATTTCATTATGCCCATGATGCCCGCATAGAGGGGGAACTGGATGATAATGCCCAAGGATCCGCCAATGGCTTCTTGTGCTGCGGCAAGGAAACGTGAAAAGCTGGTGTGCATCATCACGGCCAGACCAAAGAGCAGGAAGTTGGTGTAGTTGAGGTTGATCACGCTGAGCCCGGAACAACCCGGACTGATGATGAATTTTCTGATGGCAATAAGGCAGATGATGCCGCCTAAAAGGTAGGCTGCCAGTCTGGAATGATCGATTTTCTCCGCACCCCGTAGGGAATGATTAATGTGGGAAGAGGAAGGTTGAATGGGGGTAGAGAGGTTAATGTTAATGTTGGTTTCTGCCGCTGCACTGCGCTTCGCGATCAAATAGAATACTCCGGGAATGACGATGAGTAGCAACAGAGCCGTGGTGATGTTCATGCCAGAGAAGAGGGTCTGGTCTATGCCTACCTGGCCAATTTGATCCATGAGAAAATGGTCGCTGCCTGCAACGGTTAGTGGGGCAGAACCTGAGAGGCCTCCATGCCAGCACATCATACCACTGTAGCCTGCTGCACCAATGAGGGGGTAGTTGAGCTTCCAGCCTTTCTGCCTGGCTTGTTCGGCTACTTTACGAGCAAATATGGCCCCAAATACCAGGCAGAGGCCCCAGTTGAAAAAACTCACGGTTATGGTAAGCAGCGATACCCAGAAGGCGGCTGTGGCAGTGGTGTTGCAATAGCGAGTAAATGCTCCAATTAGTCGATCGACCAGTGGGGTGAGTGCCAGTGTATGCCCTAGCACCAGTATCAGCGACATTTGCATGGTGAAGGACAGCAGCTCCCAAAAGCCGGTTTCCCAATATTCGAGTATCACCAGGGGGTAGGCCGACCCTGCATTTTCAGGCCTTTCGGTAAACAAAAGGGCCAGTGCATAGGTAATGAGGGTAAGTATGACGGCAATGGAAAAAGGGGAGGGCAAAGCCTGCCGGATAAAGCGCAAATATTTGCTTTCTGGTTGCATGTTTAAAAGTAAGCTGAATTCACAAAAACCTTAGTCCATCTGTAAAAAATGGGTTGGGTAGAAAGCGCTTAGTCAACCTTATTGAACTTCAGGTGTCTCACCCGGCCACTGTCTACAGTATAGCCGTCAATCTGGCCACGATTGTTTCTGGTGAAAGTGACCCTGCCAAAGAACCAGGCACTGCTATTGAACTGGTCGCCCGAACGATGATCCAGCTCAATGTCTGAGTGTCGGCTGTGTACTGCTATCAACTTTCCATCTTTCACCTTCATTTCATAGCTGGTGCTTAGCTCGGGGCTATAGTAGGTGCCTTCAAAATCGGTGAGGTTGCCTTTCATCGGCAAAGGCTCTCCCTCTTCAGATATGTTGGACTTAAAGGGAGTGCGGGGTTCTGTGAAATGCTCTTCCAGGTAGATGTCAGCAATTTGTGAAGCCTTCCATCCAGGGTTGAAATTGCCGAAGTTACTGAAGACAATTACAGAGAAGTTCTGCTCTGGATACCTGCCAATGTAAGTGCGATAGCCGGCATCGCCACCACTGTGTTGCACCCTGTTGAACCCTCGGTATTTATCAATCACCTGGCCCAATGCATAAGAAATGGTGTCGCCATTGTTGAGTATGCCCTGGGTGTGCATTTCTTTCATGGTATTGGCATTGCCAATTGTTGCAGCTTCAAAGTTATCGGCCCACAGTGCCAGGTCTTCTACGGTAGTAAACAGGCTGGTGGCTCCTACATTGGCGTAGCTCAAAACCGCCTTATTGTATTTTCTGCCATTGCGCCCATAAGAGTAGGCGCGGTTGGGAACAATTTTTTGGTGGTCGTCATAGAAAAGCGTGCTTTCCATACCCAGTGGCTCGAAAATGCGCTCTTGAGTAAACTCCGCAAAGCTTTTGCCAGACACCCTACTTACCACTTCGGCCAGCAGCGTGTAGCCCGTATTACAGTAATAGTATTCTTCTCCCGGATCGAAATTCAGGGCTTCCTGCTTTTCAACCAGCTTCATCACATGCTCTTTGGTAATTACATCATCCAACCTCCAGCCACCAAGGGCCAGTAAGTTCCATTGGTCGCGCAAGCCACTGGTGTGATTTGCCAAATGACGCAGGGTAATGGTTTTGCCAAAATCCGGCACTTCCGGAATGTACTTTCTTACATCATCATTCAAAGAGATTTTGCCCTCTTCAACCAGCAGCATGGCCGCAAAGCAGGTAAACTGCTTGGAAACTGAGGCAATGTGGAAGATGGTGGAAGGGGTATTGGGAATGTCATATTCCATGTTGGCCAGACCGTAGCCTTGCTTGTAGATAATCTCGCCATCTTGAACAATGGCTACCGTAGCACCGGGTGTCCCTTCTTTATCAAACTGACTGAATAATTCATCCACCTTCTGTGTCCTGGGATCATCACTGCCTGCTTCCTGCATCTGTGCTGTTTCGCAAGAGAATAGCATGATTACCATTGAAAGGGCAAGCAGGTTTTTGAAACGCTGTGTAGAAATGTCTGAAAAAATCATCGGGTTAACATTGAGTTTTAGAGCTTGTTTATTGGGTTGATCATTTTCAACAAATTGCATCAATCATTGAGAAAAATTCTGGCCAGCGGATGCAAGACTTCATTCCTAATGTCGTCATTATAGTCGCAATTGACCAGTAAGACAAAGCCCATTTCTTTTTCGGGGATCATAAAGAGATAGCTACGATAACCTTTGTCACCTCCATAATGCAATATCATTTTATGACCTCTGGCGTCTCCCAAATGGAAGCCTAGTCCCATTTTTTCATTGGCCGAAGATGAAGTTTCCAGCATCGACTGATAGACTTCCTTATTGGCGGAATTTTGAAGGCTTTTCATAAAGTGAATCATCCACTGGCTCAGATCGTTGGCTGAGCTGTTTAATGTACTACTGGGGCCATGCTCTCGGTTGTATGGATAAATCTCTTGCACCACTGCTTTATTCCCTTTTAAGTTATGAGGCGAGGTGCGTAGCGATTCGGGAGTTTTGGGATAAATAAAATCACTGTCATTCATGCCCGCAGGTATCAGCCATTTTTCTCTGATGTAATCTTCAAAGTACTTGTTAGAAACCTCTTCTACCACTACGCCTAAAATGTCATAGGCCAGGTTGGAATACTTGTACTTTTCGCCTGGTGTGGTATTGGTTCTCAGACGCTTTTGCTCTATGGAAAACCTGAGTGTTTCATCATCGGTATAGGCACGTCCCCAATGGTAATTCCAGACATCTGGCAATCCCGATGTGTGATCGAGCATCTGGCGAATGGTGATGGTTTCCACCTTCTGGTCCTTGTACCCGAGGTTTTTCAATAGGTCCGTCAACTTATCATCCAGCGATAGTTTTTCTTCTATGACCAGCTCCATAATGGCCAGGGCGGTGAATAATTTGCTCACAGAAGCGGTGTGAAAAATGCTCCTTTCCGTAACAGGCTCCTGGGTGGCTACATTGGCCACTCCATAGCCTTTGGCATGAAGCACTTTGCCATCCTTCACCACTCCCAAAGCCACACCGGGTGTTTGATAGGCCTGCATTTTTGCCAGTACCAGGCTGTCGGCTTTTTTACTGAAATCGGTATCCTGAGATTTCAGGCCGATTGTCAATCCTATTATGAAGAAGAAGGAGAGGAGGTATTTCATGAGTGCTGTCTTATGTCATGGTTCAAACGATAGTTCCTCATCTGAGTTGGGCATCATTTGCCCTTAGCGTTCAAATCCACATTGGCATAAAAATCAAAGCCCTTATTGCTTAGCTGCTTGGCCCAGAAAACGATTTGTCCAGTGTGATAAGAGAAGTGTTCCACCACATGAATGAGCACTTCCAGGCCGGTATAATGGTAGGCCTGTACATTTCGTTTGCGCAATAGCTCGGCCTCGTCAAGCTGCCCGAAAATGGCATTGGCCTCCTTGACCGTATTTCTCAGTTTTTCAAGCAATGCTGCTTTCGACAAGCCACCATCTGTTGCAAACTCCACATCTCTTTCACGTGTGTCTTCATGCTGGCCCAATGAGGCAATGGCGTATTGTCCAATGTTTCCGCAAAGGTGCAGCACCTGATTGCCCATGCTGTTAGAGGCGTTATTGGGCCTTTGCCAAACCTGCGCTTCACTCAGGCGTTCAAAGGCCGCTTCAGTTTTGCTTAAATACTCATTGAAATATTGAACTGCCGAGTCTTTGACGGTTTGATGATATGCATTTTCCATAACCGTATTAAGGTAAACATTATCATTGAAACGGGGCTAGCCCAAAATCAATTATAGGCCCTGAGTGCATGCATGGGGTTCACCACAATAGATTTCCAACTTTGGGTAAGTATGATAAGAGCCGCAATCAGGAGCATTAACAGTACTGGTACCATCACGAAGAGCGGAGAGATTTCTACATGCTCTTTATAGCTAGTGAGCCAGCGCCCTGCACCCCAGATCACCAAAGGAATGGCTACAAAACTGGCAATGGCCAGGAGCTTAACGAAGTCGTAAATGAGCATGAGTAGAATATTCAAAGCGCTGGCTCCCAGTACCTTTCTTACCCCAATCTCTTTGGTGCGTTTGATGGCTGTAAATGCCGACAGAATGAAGATACCCAAACAGGCGATGGACAAGGCAATGAAGGTGAAAAGCGAAAAAGTCTTGAGCAAATTTTCTTCATTCTCACTGCTGTCTTCATGCTTTCGGTCTATGAAATAAGCCCAGGGAAATACCCTCTCCCAACGCATTTGCATGGTGCGAATGGAGCGGTTGATATTATCGGCACCGGTGCCGAGTGTTTGGAAGCTCAAATCGAAATAGACGGGGTAGCGATAGCCAGTAACGTAGATCAGAGGCGGTTCATCTGTTGTTGTGTTCTTGATCACCCCCTTCACATACAAATAGCCATTGAACATACCAATTTGCCCATCCAATGCGTTTTCGGCAGTCTCGAATTTCATCGCTTTTAGAGCCGATTCGTTAATGATGGCTTTTTCCCAGTCCTGACCAAAGCTGTTACTGAAATTTTGGCCAGCCAAAAACTGATCACTTTTCTCTTTCCAATAGTAAGCATCGGCCACCCGCAACACAAAGGGGGCATCAATGCCTACTGTATCAATGTCGATTCTGAAGAGTGATTTGATTTCCTGCTCGGTTTTGATCTCTCCCTGATAGAGATTAGAGATTTGCCTTATCTGCGTATTGGCATTGTTTCTGAAGCCGGAAAGAAAGCCATTGGCTTCTTGGTTAAAGATGTCGTTGACTCCGGTGAGTCCACCGAATTTCAGGGTCACATTTTTACGAAAAGGTGCCTTGTTCACGTTGCGCTCAAAATCCAGTTGTCGCTGAACTACATACATGGCCGAGAGAAAGAAGATGCTCATGGCCAGCTGAAAGATCACCAGAACGCGAATCACTTTCGATCCACTAGATGACTGTTTGGACGAAAGAATGGTAGCCTTACCCCGCACCGCATCGAGCGGATTAATAGAAAGCTGTAGCAGGGCAGGGTAGACACCTGAAAGCAGGGTGATGATGAAAACGAGTGCCATAACTAATATGCCGCTCCTCATCAAAGTGTCGGCATCCAGCCCTATGGGGTAATTGAAATCGGCCAGGGTGATGAGTGATTTGAAACCGACCAGGAAAATGCCAAAGCCAATCAAGCCTGCGAAGGTATTGATAAGCAATGATTCCAACATCACATTGAAAAAAAGCTGTTTGGGAAGTATGCCTGATATGCGCCTCATGCCTATTTCTTTGGCCCGTTCTACACTGCTGATGATGGCATTATTCACGAAGTTGGTACAGGACAGTACTAATATGATAAAGCCCATGGCACTGAGAAAGCTCAGGAATAGTGCATTGGTATTGACTCCTGGTTCATTGGATACATTAATGGCTGTGTGGATCTTTGCAAGTGGTCTGAGGGTGTGAAATTCTTCCTTGGTCTGGTCTCGTTTATTGATGCTGATTTGCTGGCTTAGTGCTTCGTTCAATTGAGACCATGAGCCTTCAGGAATATGCAAATAAGTATAGCAGTTGTCCAGACTGGCAGGGTTTACCTCGGGATTCATTGAGGCCAAGGCATCGAATTGGAGGTGTGTATTGGCTGGCAAGTCTTCAAAGACTCCGGTGATGGTATAAACCAGCAGTTTCAGATCAAGGTTGGTAGCGGTAAACTCTGTGCCGATGATGATTTCTGGCTTTGCACCAGCTCCAAATATCTCTTTGGCCATGCTCATGGAAATCACCAGGTGATTGCCTTCGTCCAAAGAACTTTGTGCATCGCCCGCCAGAAAATCGAGATTGAACAACTCCAAAAAGGAGGGCTGTGCAAAGTAGACCTGCTCAAAAAATAGCGGCCTCAGACTTCCACCAGTTCTGGGAATGGTGTAGAAGGCATTGCCATTTTCAGAGTAGGGGAAGAGGGTAGTGCTCCTCTGTACTTCTTCATAAGCTTTGACCAGGTCAGGCCCCAACTGTGCAGTGGTGTAGGCGTTCTTCTCTACCAGTGCTCCGTCTACCAGCGAATGCTTCTCTACGCGGTACAGCTCATCAGCCTTTTCGTGCGAGTCCTCAAAGGTCATTTCATAGTACACATAGTTGAAAATGAAGACACAAGTGCCCATGGCAATGGCCAGGCAGAGGATGTTGAGCAGGGAGGCTCCTTTATTATCGCGGATGTTGCGGTAGGAGATTAATAAGAAGCTTCTGATCATGCTTGTTGTTGATTTGAGATTATACCTAATAACAACAGGTATGCCAGAAACTAAAAAGGACGATTAGAGCTGATTGGGATTGTTTTTAATTTTGGTACTGCCCTACTATCGGACTAATTCTGTGCGGAAGTGTACAGTGAAATATCGAAGATTTACCAATTAGTGATTTTAGAATTGACGTTGATATACGTTGCGCCTAAACTTCTGATCAAAATCTCTATTTACAGAGGGGCAAATTATCGATTACAACTATCTTTGCCCCCTATGAGTCAAAAGGAGTTCAAAAGACATACGGTAACGGCCGCTTTGCCCTATGCCAATGGTCCACTTCACATCGGTCACCTGGCCGGGGTTTATGTGCCCGCTGATATTTATGTGCGCTACCTCCGCTCCAAAGGAGAGGATGTGGCCTTTATCTGTGCATCAGACGAACACGGCATGGCCATTACTATGCGCGCTCGTAAGGACGGCACCACGCCACAAGCCATTGTAGACCAGTATCATGGCATCATCAAAGACTCCATGGCGCAGTTGGGCGTGTCTTTTGACATCTACTCGCGCACCTCTAATCAGGTGCATCATGAAACGGCTCAGGAGTTCTTCAAGAAACTCTATCAGGAAGGCCTCTTCGAAGAGCGGGTGAGTGAGCAGTATTTTGATGATGAAGCGCAGCAGTTTCTTGCTGACCGCTACATTACCGGCAAATGCCCGAAATGTGGTTATGATTCTGCCTATGGCGACCAATGCGAAAACTGTGGTTCTTCACTGAGTCCTTCAGAACTGATCAATCCAAAGTCAACTTTGAGCGGAAATGTTCCGGTAAAGAAGGAGACAAAGCACTGGTACTTGCCGCTGCAGAACTATGAAGACTGGTTGAAAGAGTGGATTGTAGAAGGCCATAAAGACGACTGGAAACCCAACGTTTGGGGACAATGTAAAAGCTGGATCGATGGTGGTTTACAATCACGTGCCATGACCCGCGACCTCGATTGGGGCATTAAAGTGCCGGTAGAAGGTGCCGATGGCAAAGTGTTATACGTTTGGTTCGATGCGCCTATTGGTTATGTATCGGCTACGCGCGAGTGGGCAGAAGCCCAGGGCAAAGACTGGGAGCCGTACTGGAAGAGTGATGACACCAAGCTGGTGCACTTCATAGGCAAGGACAACATCGTTTTCCATTGTATCATCTTCCCCGCCATACTCAAGTCGATGGGCGATTACGTATTGCCAGACAATGTGCCCGCCAACGAATTTTTGAACCTGGAAGGGGATAAAATCTCCACCTCGCGCAACTGGGCTGTGTGGCTGCATGAGTACCTGGAAGAGCTACCCGACAAGCAGGATGTGCTGCGCTATGCGCTTTGCTCTAATGCTCCGGAAAGCAAAGACAACGACTTTACCTGGAAGGACTTCCAGGCCAGAAATAACAACGAACTGGTGGCCATCCTCGGCAACTTTGTGAACCGGGCGGTTGTGCTCACCCACAAATACTATGAGGGCAAGGTGCCTGAGCGTGCTGAGCTGTTCGACATAGACCAGCAGGTGATAGACGACATGGGAAGCATCCCTGCCAGGGTAGGCAAGTCCATCGAGCGTTATCGCTTCCGTGAAGGCCTGGCCGAAATGATGGAACTGGCCCGCATGGGTAATAAGTACCTGGCCGATACCGAGCCCTGGAAGGTGATCAAAACCGATGAAGCCAGGGTGGGCACCATCCTGAACATCGCCCTGCAGATAGCTGCCAATATCTCCATCATCGCGGAGCCCTTCATTCCGTTCAGTACCGAAAAGCTGAGAGGCTTCCTGAACATGGAAAAACTCGATTGGCTTTCTGGTGGACAAGACGAATTGCTGGCAGCAGGTCACCAATTAGAAAAAGCGCAATTGCTTTTCGAAAAAATAGAAGACAAAACAATAGCGGCCCAGGTTCAAAAACTGGCCGATACCAAAAAGAAAAACGAAATGGAAGCTCAGGAAGCGGCTCCTCTGAAGGAGCAAATTGTATTTGACGATTTTATGAAACTCGACCTGCGGGTAGGCACCATTTTGGAAGCCAAGAAGGTGGAGAAATCAAACAAGCTCTTGCAATTCCTGGTAGACACAGGCGTAGATAAGAGAACCATCCTTAGCGGTATTGCCAAGTACTACACCCCTGAGGAAATGGTAGGCAAGCAGGTAACCATTATCGCCAACCTGGCCCCAAGAAAAATGATGGGAGTGGAGTCTCACGGCATGATTTTGATGGCCGAAGACAAAGAAGGTAATCTGCGTCTGATGCAGCCCAATGAGGTGGTAGAGCCCGGCTCGGTGATTAACTAGTGTACTCTCTCCCTTCGGGGATGGGGCCAAAGCTAGTTTCCAAAGAAGTGGTGATTAGTAATCAGTTAATGATTGACAGTGTTGAATGACTTGAGTTATATTTAAGTAAAGCCTAATAACCAATCAGCGTTAACCATTAATCAGTTATGAAAATCGATCTTCCCAGACTTCTTGACAATCTGAATCGATATTCAGAAATAGGACGAGTCCAGGAAATAGGTGTAGAACGCATTGCCCTCTCTGATGAGGACAAGGTTGCACGTGACCTGCTCAAGAACCAGATGGAGGCAGCTGGACTTGAGGTGCTTATTGATGAGCTGGGGAATATGATTGGTCTGCGAAAAGGCCTTGAGGAAGGTGCTCCTGTTGCTTTCGGTTCTCATTTGGATACGGTTTATAAAGGAGGACGCTTCGATGGTGCCCTGGGCGTTCTTGCGGGATTGGAGGCCATCCATAAGCTGAATGATGAAGGTATCACTACGAAAAAGCCATTGGCCCTCATCAACTTTACCAACGAAGAAGGAGTGAGGTTTGCCCCCGACATGATGGGTAGTCATGTGTATTCGGGTCAGGCCACTGTAGAAGAGATTTGGCAAAGTGAGGCTTACGATAATCCAAAAGACACGGTCAAAGGCAGGCTCGAAGCCATCGGTTACCTGGGCGATATGAAAACCGGTAGCATGGCGCTTGACAGTTTTTTAGAGCTGCACATAGAGCAAGGCCCAACCCTGGAAACAGACGGCATTGACATTGGTGCGGTGAACATGGTGCAGGGCATCTATTGGACGCGTTATACCATCAAGGGCCAGGCAAACCATGCAGGTACTACCCCAATTGGCTACCGTAAAGATGCGGGCTATGCAGCTGCTCAAATCATGCAGTTCATAGGCGACTATCCTCGAAAAGCCGATGATCGGGTGCTCACCACAGTGGGCACTGTAAGCTTTGAGCCGAATGCCATCAACATTGTACCAGACGCTGCCAGTTTTACACTGGACCTGCGCTCTGTGAATGCTGAGGCGCTCAAAAAGGCGCAGAAAGCAATTGATGCTTTTATAGAGAACCTGATTAAGTCGTCTGGTCTGGAATTAGAAAAGGAGGAGATGGTGCGGTTTACCCCTGTTCAATTCGACTCTGGTATTGTGAAGCTCGTGAGGTCAGAGGCTGAGGTACTTGGATTAACAGTAAGAGAAATGCCTAGCGGGGCAGGTCATGATGCCCAAATGATGGCCGCTATGTGTCCATCAGCCATGATTTTTGTACCGAGTGTAAAGGGCATCAGCCATAATGTTCAGGAGTTAACCCTTGATGCCGATATTGAGAATGGGGCTAATGTGCTGCTCAACATCGTTTTATCTCTGGCCAGTAAGGCTTAAGCCTGATTGGCTAGTGGCTGGTCACGTATTGCTTCACCTTTTTATATTGCTTGTAAATGGCAGCATAGGTCATGAAAATCAGTCCAAACCCAAGGCTGTAGAACACTACTAAAGCATTGGTGGATTGTTCCAGATAGCTTTCAAAGAAAAAACGGCTGATATAGTAAAGACCATAGATTACATTGTTACAGCCTATTACTGCCGACATAAAGAAGCTCATTTTGTAAGGTTTCCATTTCTGGTCAACCAACGAAATAAGTGCCGGAAGAGTGGCCAATACCATTAATGCGATCGCCAGCCATTTGTTAGCAGCTTCCAACGATTCGAAAAGTCCAATCGAAGAATAAGAGGCCAGACCCGTTATTGAAAGCATACTCAATGTTTTGAGCGGGTGCGATTGTCCAAAAGCTTTGAAAGGAAGCAGGAAGGAACTCAGCATGCGTTTCATTTGAACTTTCCCCGGATTGATCTCGGTAATGACATCTTTGATTACCAAATCCAGACTGTACTCATCAACACCCTGGCGGCTTTCTATGGTGCTGGCCACATGGTCTGTCAATTCATGTTTCAGATCTTCATAATAAATGTTATGAGCCGCAAACTGATCGTAAATGAGTTTAACCTGAGCCTTGTCTAGTGTCATGCGAGTCTGAATTTGAAATCGAAATGTTGTTTTAACAATTTGATATAAGACATTGAGAAAATGCTGATGAATGTAAGCATGATGGATAGAAGGAGGATGACTAACGGACTGTCAGACCAAATGATTTCTCCACCATTAACGATTTTCAACCAATTCGGGAATTGGGCGATCCATGAAATGAAAATCACAGGTACTATAATACTCTTGTTTTTGATAGAGCTAACGTAGGGCAGTTTTCGCATTTTGCACTGCACATAAAACCCAACGTACCCGCCAAATACTATAAGTATAGGGATAACACTTAGTAACATTGAGCCCCATAAAAACACTGGTTTGGGTTCAAATAGAGCAAAGCATTGCCAGATGATGAGGTAAAGTGCAATAACAATCAGCATCATGGGCCATTGGAAGTAGGACGCGAAATTTTGCTTCAACTGATTGATATAGAATTTCTGCGTTTCCTTGTTTCGCTTACAAATGATTTTCTTAATGCCGGTAGTACCACCAAATGCAGGTAGAAACTCATACTGTAGGTATTGCTTAATTTTGAGGGAAGGCTCTTGCGCCAACCTTTCTTCATATCCGGTTACAATGTGATCGTAAAACTCATTATAAACCTCCATTTCCCTGGCCTCTAAGAGCTTTAGGTAGTGGTGTATCTCCTTGTTTTGTGCTTCGCTAATCATACCAGTTTCAACTGAAATTTCTCTTTGAATAATTGTAGGCAGACCAGGGCATAAACGAGGAGTATCGTACTTATAGGTAAAAAACTGACCGGGTATTGCGAGAAAAAATCCAGGAAGCCATCGCGGTTTCCAAAGGCCCAACGGTTGACCATGCTAAACAGTCCAAAGAGTAAGGCCACTCCTGAAATGCTCAGGAAATGGATCGTGTTATTTACCTGACTGTTGTCATAAGGCATCTTGTGCTGTTTGCATTGTCGCTGAAACCGCCATTTGCCATAGTTACTGACAAAAAAGGGAGTTAAAAGCCCGATGGTAGTTACCATTTCAAAAACCTGGACCTGGTCGAAAAGCTGGTTGAGTTGCCATAAGAGTAGAAATAGAATGGCTGTAATGAGTACAGTAGGCCAGCGAAAAAGATATGTGCTGAAGAGTGAAAGTGCTCTTTTATACACTAATTTCTTTCGCGCTCTGGCCTGTGTTTGCTGTATTTTTCTCAAGCCTTCTTTGCCGCCAAAAGCTGGCTCAACGACCTGGTAAATGTGTTGCCTTACGGTTTGCTGTTCGTCTTCCCTGTTTTCGAAAGAGCTGCAAATATGATCGTACATCTCTTCGAAAAACTCCTTTTCATTGAAAGTGAGATTTTGAAGATAGATCCCCACGCTATGTTTCTGATCCTCGTTGATCATACTACTTTTAGTTCGAACTTCTCTTTAAACAACTGCAGACTCACCAGGCAATGCACGATTATGAGTATGCATGTAGGAATAAGACTAATGGGATGCTTTAGGAAAAAATCGAGCGAATTGTAGGTGCCGCCATAGGCCACCCAATTGATGAGTTTGGCTACCAAAAAAATGAACAAACCACCAGACAGACTAAAAGCATAAATAGTGTTGTTGACCTGGCTCTTTGTGTAAGGGCGATCGTGTTTTATGCATTTTCTTTTAAAACGGAAAACCCCGATATGAACGAGTACAAATGGAATATAAATACCAACCATCAGTGTATTGTAAAATACTTCGAGTGTATCGTAATGCTGAAAAAGCTGAAAATAAAGGATACACATTAATGCAGTGAGCAATACAGTCGGCCAGCGAAACAGGTAAGCTCCCAATAAAAAGAAACCACGCTTGAGCACTAGCTTTCCTCTTGTTCGTGCCTGTGCAGACCTCAGCTTTTTCAGGCCTTTTTTACCACCAAAGGCCGGTTCTAAGACTTGATAAATATGCGTTGAAATATCTTGATTCGATGTTTCTCGGTTCTCATATGAGCTACAAATGTGATCATACATTTCTTCGAAAAACTCCTTCTCATTAAAGTCTAAGTCCTGAAGGTATCGAGTCGCGATATGTTTTTCTTCTCGAGTCATGACAATCCGGGTTTGGGGTGTAATACCTTCTGCAGGTTGAGCATGAACTCTTCCAGCTCCGTCACTTTATTGCGGGCTTCTGCATTACCCTCACGAGTCAGTGCATAGTATTTGCGTACCCGGTTGTCTACCATTTTAGTCTCTGTGGTCAGAAACCCCTCGGCCTCAAGTTTATGCAGCGTAGGGTAGAGCGCTCCTTCAGTAACTTTGATCTCTCCATTGGTTAACTCTTTCACCTTTTGCGTGATTTCGTAACCATACATCTGTTCACGTTCTTCGAGCAAACGCATGACGATGGTGGCAAGACTCCCTTTTAACAGCTTGTTGGATGACATGCTTCAAATATACTTAAGTTTCTTATGCATAAGAAACTTAAGTATATAAATTTTATTTGCCCATCATTTCGGTGAAGCTCTAAATCTTCCCAAACTGCCAATCAAGGCACATTTGTAACAAAAGCCCGGATGACGTGTTTTCAGAATATATTTTTTAAAAATGGAAATTCGCAAAAGACGGCTCAACACAGAACTCATAGTTGCTTTTACCGCCATTCTCATCAGTGTTTGTGCCCTGGTGGTGTCATTTTATGAGGTAAGAATCATGCGCACCCAGCAGAAAGCTTCGGTATGGCCTTTTGTGACCATGGGGGAGCAGTATAATTCCAAGGGCTTTGCGCTTTTGGCTGCTAATAAAGGCATCGGTCCGGCAAAAGTAGAGTCCTTGAAAGTGTGGGTCAAAGGCAAGCAAGTGAAGGAGTTGGACGATATCTTTACGGAGCTGATAGGCCCTGATCATGGCATTACCTACAATGATTATGGCGTTCATGGCATCAACGGGTCGGTATTAGAAGCAGGTTATGAAAAGCCACTATTCAACCTCAACTGGACTGAGGCTACCAGAGAGGTCCAGAAGAAACTCTTCTTGATCAACGTGGAAGTAATCTACAGTTCCATTCTGGGCGACTGCTGGAAACTCTCTTTGAAAGAAGAGAACCAATCTTGTGACTGCCCCAAGCCTGAAGAAGAAGGCCAGTTTTATTTTTAGCAATCATAGCTTTTTGCTTCCCGGAAGGGCTTTCTTTAAATTCAGTTAAACCTAACAGCCCCATGATCAAGAAGATTGTCAGAGTGGCAGCCGCTTTTGTGCTGCTCAATATTTCCTTTCTGATAACACTCGTGCTCTTTCCAGGCATCACTTATGCACATGAAACCAGCATAGAGGGAGTCACCCTTTTTCACAATAAGCCGTTGCCTGATCATTTTGTAGCAACTGTCAAAGAAAGTTTGGAGGTGGTAAAACAGGCAAGTATCTACCGAGGAATGCCTGAAATAGAGATTTGTTTAAATGATGGAGCTGTTTATCCAGCTATGGTCAGAAGCCTGATGGGCGATGATGTATTTCGGGCTTTTGCCAATAAATCGGTGATGATGGGGACGGTGACTGGCCCCGACCGCATGCGTATTTGGGGTAGAGAAGTCAGTACCGGTCAATTTCTGACCCATGCAATGATCCATAACCTGCAATATGACTACCATGGGTTTTGGGATTCCAATCCTTTAGGCCGGCATGCTGAATGGAAATGGGAAGGCTATGTGGAATATGAACTGTTAGGGGATATGCACACTTTGAGTGAATTAAATGAGAAGTGGGAAGGAGCAGAGGACAACTTCGATTGGGTGGATTTAGGACAAGGTAAGGGCACGGTCAAGCGTCATATTGCTTATCTGATGCTGGTGAAGTATCTGTTTGAACAGAAAGGGATGAGCTATCTCGCTTTGATTGATGATCTGGAGTCAGAAGAGGAGGTATGGAAAGAACTGATGGAATTCATCAGTCTTACCAACCGTTAATGGGTGAGACTGCAACCTTAAACCCACATTTGGCTATCTTATGTTGCGATGGATGTGAAAAACCTGATACCCAGGGGAAAATTTAAGTTTGGTAAGAACGCCTTGCAAAAGCTGGTTGATGACCTTTCTAAGGTAGATTTACAATTGGCCAACCCAGTCAAAAGAGGGGTCATGACCCGCATCTTTGGCGAGTCGAAACAGTTTAGGCAGGTGAAGACCGATACCCGCAAAGCACTGATGTCTAAAAAGGCCATGTTGATCAATACCTTCGTTTTGCCTAAAGAAGCCGATGAATTGGCTGCCTTTGTTCACCTGGCACTGTCTTGTGTCAAGAACGAGGATGATAAAACCGTGAAGCAGACCTGGAAGGAAAAAATGGACCTGGCCATGAATCGGCTACGGCTATTGATCACCACAGACCAGGCCGATCACCTGGCCGATGAATTTCTTTTGCTTTCTGAGAAAGTGGGAGGGTAAAGCCCTGTACTAATCATTATACTGACCCATAGTTCTGCTGATGCCAATCGTACAAAAGCCCAGAATCATGTCGATGGCCTTGTCCATGGCAAAGGGCAATTCATCAAACTCATGCTTGGTGAAATTGCTAAGGACATAGTCGACCTGGCGGCCTTTAGGAAAATCATCACCCACACCAAACTTCAACCGAGGGTACTTTTGACCACCACAAAGCTCTTCTATGTTCTTCAAGCCATTGTGGCCGGCAGATGAGCCCTTGGCCCTCATTCTCAATTTGCCAAAGGGAATGGCAATGTCGTCTACTACCACCAGCACATTTTCAATCGGTACCTTTAGTTCATTCATCCAGTACTTCACGGCCTTACCACTTAGGTTCATATAAGTAGTTGGTTTGATCAGATGAATGGCTCTGCCCTTGAATTTAAAGTCGGCATGATAGGCCAGTCGGTCCATCTCAAACTTTGTGTCCTTCTGGTCGGCCAGGCGGTCGAGGGTCAAAAATCCAATGTTATGGCGTGTCAGTTCATATTCCGCGCCAATGTTTCCAAGTCCGGCAATGAGGTATTTCATGATCAATTAATATGAGACGAAATAAAAAAATCCTGCCCGAAAAACGAGCAGGATTATAAATTTTCGTGTTCAGAAGTTTATTCTGCAGCTGGTGCTTCTTCAGTACCTTCTCCTTCTTCACCTTCAATATCATCTGCTGACAGACCTCTGAGTGCTCTTGGAACGGCTACTGATGCAATGGTTACCAGTTTACTGTTTTGAATTTCGTACTCTCCACCTGGCAGGTCACCTACTTTCGTAGATTTACCCAGTTTTAAGGTTGAAATGTCTACCTCAATGCTTTCCGGCATGTTTTTCGGCAATGCCAGTACAGTCAATTTAGGTCTTTTCACAGTCAGGGCTCCACCATTGGCCACACCTGGAGATGTTCCTACGGTCTTCACAGGAATATCCATTTTGATGTACTTGCCTCTGAATAGTTGCAGGAAGTCTGCATGAAGCATGTTCTCACTTACCGGGTGAAATTGGGAGTCTTGTAAAATGGCTTCGTACTGCTCCCCTTCAATGTTCAGTTGAACAAAAGCAGGTTCTGGAGTGTAAACGATGTCTCTGAATTGGATGGTGGGTGCATAAAAGTGAATTTGCTCGGTTCCACCGTACAAAACGCACGGTACGTTTCCGTCCGCTCTCAGTCGTTTTGATTCAGATTTGCCGAGATTTGCTCTTTTATACCCTATAATCTCTACAGTTCTCATAATGTATAATTGTTAAATAAATAATTTACTAATCGATCCGTCTGTGGTCACGTTGTTGATGGCTTTTGCAAACAGCTCAGCCACGGTCAATACCCTGATCTTATCAGATTTCTCTTTCAAAGGAATGGTATCGGTTACAACCAGCTCTTCCAGCACGGAGTTGTTTATGTTTTCATAGGCCTTTCCGGACAGCACTGGGTGCGTACAGAAAGCCCTTACTGATTTTGCCCCTTGATCCATAATGATCTTGGCAGCTTTGCAGATGGTGCCGCCCGTGTCTATCAGGTCATCTACCAATACCACATGCTTACCGGCCACATTACCAATGATGCGCATTTCAGCTACTTCATTTGCTTTCGTGCGATGCTTATCAATCACCACCATCTCAGCGTTGAAGTGGGCCGCAAAAGTACGAGTTCTTTTCACACCTCCAACATCAGGCGAAGCAAATAACAGGTCAGCATCGTCTAGATTGAGTCTGCGTAGGTAAGGCACAAAAATGGTGCTGCCATCGAGGTGATCTACCGGAATGTCAAAGAAGCCCTGAATCTGGCCTGCATGTAGGTCGCAGGTCATTACTCGGTCAGCACCGGCAGCTGTCAATATGTTGGCAATCAATTTGGCACCAATGGCAATTCTGGGTTTGTCTTTACGGTCTTGACGGGCATAGCCAAAGTAAGGTATCACCGCGATGGCCTTGTAGGCACTGGCTCGCTTAGCTGCATCGATCATCAGACACAGCTCCATCAGGTTGTCTGCCGGGGGCAGTGTAGACTGAATGAGAAATGTGTGTGCTCCTCTTACCGATTCGGTGTAATAGGGAGCCATTTCGCCATCACTAAATTTTTGAAGCTTTATACCTCCCAGAGACTTTCCGTAAAACTCGGCAATTTTCTTTCCAAGTTCCTGAGTATCAGATCCGGCATATAACAGGCTTTGTCTAGTGTCCATAGGATGTGGGCTTCTCAATTGAGGTGCAAAGGTATAAATTTTTATGAAAAAAGACGAGTGGTATGCGCTGATAATTCGAGGCTTTTGCCGCGCTGTAAACGTTACTAATTGCGGGTGAGCGTGTGACAATTACAGTCGGTGACAACACCGACCGGGGCGTAGACCAAGTCAAGAATGAACCATTATCACCATAGGTGAACTGGTACTTATTTCCTCTCTAATTCAATTTCATACTCATACCAATCGAGCTTGTACACTCCTTCGATCTTGAACGTGAAGGGCTGAATAGGCTGAAAATCGGGAATGAGTTCCCGCCCTTGTCGGTGTTGTCACCGACAAGCCTTCTAGAAGAAGGTTTCTGGACTACCAGAATTGTCCACCGACAAGTTTGCCAATGGATGTATTGCTGTGTAAATTCTCCTGATGAATGAGAACTATGTCCAATTCTTCACTGCCAGCATTCTTAAATGGATACCTCTACTAAATTCCAATAAGCATAAGCAGGTCATAGTCGATTCACTAGCATACCTGGTCAGTAATAAGCGCTGTGAAGTTTATGCTTTTATCGCCCTTGTCGGTGTTGTCACCGACAAGTTTGCCAATGGATGTATTGCTGTAAAAATTCTCC
>Ga0316204_10004128_pt1 | contig 26963 bp, 22 predicted proteins | sample 6monrhotite_MG_2_FD_205661 | JGI IMG/M metagenome (GOLD analysis project Ga0316204, IMG submission 205661) | Microbial mat bacterial communities from mineral coupon in-situ incubated in ocean water Damariscotta River, Maine, United States -... | ecosystem: Environmental > Aquatic > Marine >...
AACACTCAGCGGTTGGGTTTCGCGGATGTGTTCGATTATGTATTTTTCGAGGTCGTTCATAGCTGCTTTCAGGTTTTATTGGAGCGGGCGCGGAAAATAAGGAACAGGCCAATTAAAATCATCGGTGCCGACAACCATTGTCCCATGGTCGCACCAGCGGCCAGCAAGCCAAGGTGACCATCGGGCTGGCGGAACAATTCAACAAAAGCGCGAGACAGGCCGTATCCGCACAAAAACACACCCGTCAGCGTGCCGGGCCGGTCCCAGATCTTTGCATTGCGCGACAGCACATACAGCACCACGAACAACAGCACACCTTCAAGCGCCGCTTCGTAAAGCTGGCTGGGATGGCGCGGGTCAGGCCCACCGCGCGGAAATACCATGGCCCACGGCACATCGGTAACCCGGCCAAACAATTCGCCATTGATAAAATTAGCCAAACGCCCGAACAGCACCCCGAACGGGGCGGCACAGGCGACAATATCGGCAAAGCGCAGCGGGTTGATCTTGCGCATCCTGACGAAAATCAAGCCGGCCGCGACGACACCAAGCAAGCCGCCATGAAACGACATACCGCCTCTCCAAACCTGTAAGGCGGCCAGCGGGTTTTCCATGTAATAGGCTGAATTATAGAACAGCACATAGCCGATGCGCCCGCCCAGGACAACGCCCAGGGTCATCCAGACCAGGAAATCGTCGATGGCCTCGCGACTGGCGACTTCAGGTGTCCGTGCCGCCGCCAAACGGATCATGTAACGCCACCCCAGCAGCAACCCGCCGATATAAGCCAGCGCATACCAGCGAATGGCCAACGGCCCGACTTGCACAATGACCGGGTCTATTACAGGAAAGGGAATTGCCAAGAAGCTCATGAAATTGCCTGACGTTTTAGTTAACGGTATGGGTCATCTGTTGCCAGGAAATCGCGTACATACGCACCGATCCCGTCCTCCAGCGAGGTGAAGGGGGCATCATAGCCTGCGGCCTTGAGACGTCCCATGTCGGCTTGGGTGAAATATTGATATTTGTCGCGAATCTGCTCGGGCGTCGGCACGAAGTTGATCTCGGGTTCACGGCCCAGAGCGGCATATACGGAATTGACCACATCGAGGAATGACCGCGCCTTGCCGGTGCCGCAATTATACAGGCCGCTGACCTGGGGATTATCCAACAACCACATCACCACATCGACACAATCTTTAACCCAGATAAAGTCGCGCAGTTGGCCACCATCCTGGTAGTCAGGATTATGGGACTTGAACAAGGTCGCCGTTTTGCCGTCACGGGCATCCCGGTAAACCTTGGATGCAACGCTTTGCATGGATCCCTTATGGTATTCGTTTGCCCCATAGACGTTGAAAAACTTCAATCCCGCCCACTGCGGCGGCGTCGGCTCTTCATTTTCCAGCGTGCGTGCGATCCGGCGGTCAAACAGATGTTTGCTCCAACCATAAGGATTGAGAGGGCGAAGCCGGGCCAGCGCTTCAGGCGAGGTGTCGTCGACAAATCCCTGATCGCCATCGCCATAGGTCGCCGCCGAAGAGGCATAGACATAGGACACATGATGGGACGTGCACCAATCCCAAAGCTGCACCGAAAGTTTGAAATTATTGGCAAATATAAGATCGGCATCGGTTTCCGTGGTCGATGAAATCGCCCCCATGTGGACGATGCCCTTGATGCCAAATTCGTTGTCACCCAGATATTCGAACAGATCTTCGGGTGGCACCAGATTGGTCAAACCGCGCTTGGCCACATTGCGCCATTTGTCACCATCCCGCAGCCTGTCACAGACGACCACTTTTCCCATCTTGCGATCTTCCAGTGCCGCAACGATATTGGATCCGATAAACCCGGCCCCGCCTGTCACCACATACATGGCTTGATATCCCAAACTGTTAAAATGTACTGACCCGTTTATAAGGCCGCTTGAAGCGCTGGGCAAGCGACGGTCCTTTAGGTGCGCATCCTGTTGTGCCGGCACGCACCTCGGGTCATAATAGCCACATCGTCTTTCCTACCAATTAGCCCCGGAGCTACCGCCATGCAAACATCCAACCGACTCCTTGATGACCTAGCGAAAGTCGCTGGCGGGGCCGCTTCTTCTTTCAGCGGTCTGAAGAACGAAATCGAGAACATGATTCGTCAACAAATGCAGCGCTTGCTAGCCGATGCCGATGTCGTGCCGCGCGATGAATTCGATGCCATCAAGGCCGTCGCCATAAAGGCGCGCGAGGAACAGGAAAAACTGGAAAAACGACTGAGCGCTCTTGAAGCCCAAATGGACCCTCAGAAACCTGAAAAAAGCACAGCAAAATCAAAGGCCAAGCCGAAATCATCCGGAGCCGCCAAATCCGCCTGAACGACAAGAAGAGCCCGCACAAATTCCCCCCGTTTGATTATCCACAGAAAATGTGACGGAGCGTAACAATCCGCTCTTGCAAGGAAGTCCGTGTATTGACTAGGCTACCCCTAGTGGCTGACAAGGACGCCTTCCACCAGATATCGTCATATGAGCTATATTTGGTAGATTATGGGTGTTAGCCACATTTCGGCCTCCGGGCCCGCCTTTACATGGGGAGAAACGGTCATGACCGTCATCAGCATTTCTCATGAAGATCTTTCGCATCACCCTTTGGACGTTATTGAACAACTGGTCGATGAAAACGACTGGATTTTCGATCGACGCAACGACCAGGAAATGGCCGTTCAGGTGCCAGGAAGATGGTGTGACTACAGCATGTTTTTTGCCTGGAATGACACCGCCGACGCCGTTCATTTCACCTGCGCTTTCGAAATGAGGGTGCCCGAGAGCAAACGCAGCCTGATCCATGATCTGCTGGCCACGGTTAACGAGAAGATGTGGCTGGGACACTTTGGAATTTGGGAAGACGAAGGCCTGCCCATGTACCGGCACGCCATTCCCATGCGCGGTACTCTTGGGCCCAGCCTTGGCCAGATCGAGGACTTGATCGATACCGCCATAATGGAATGTGAACGATTTTATCCGGCCTTCCAGTATGTCATTTGGGGCGGCAAGACCGCCAATGAAGCAGTCGAAGCGGCGATGATCGACACCGTCGGCGAAGCCTGAAGCAGGATACGATATGTCGGTAAAACTGTTGCTCGCGGGTTGCGGCAAAATGGGTGGGGCCATGCTGAGCGGCTGGCTGGAAACGGCTTACGCCCCGTCGGACATCGTAGTTGTCGAACCGAACGCGGCAACGGCCCAGGAGATCACGGCCCGGTTTGGTATCGCGACTGTCGCCGATGCCCAGGACTTGGCAAGTGATCTGGCGCCGGAAGTGATCGTCTTTGCCGTCAAACCCCAGGTTATGGATGACGTCGTCCCCGGTTACGCCCGGTTTTCCCAGGGCGGGTGCGTTTATCTGTCCATCGCCGCAGGTAAAACGATCGCCTATTTTGAACAGATGCTCGGGCCCCAGGCGGCAATCATACGCGCCATGCCAAACACACCCGCCGCCGTGGCGCGCGGCATCACAGTGGCCTGTGCCAATACCCCCACTTCTGGGGCACAGATATCCTTATGTGATTCGTTGCTGTCTTCCGTTGGCGAAGTCGCCTGGAGTGGTGATGAAAGCCAGATAGATGCCGTCACGGCGCTGTCGGGCGGCGGCCCTGCGTATGTATTCCTGCTGGTTGAATGCCTGGCCCAGGCGGGAGTTGATGCGGGATTGCCCGAAGAGCTGGCAAATCGACTGGCGCGGGTTACCGTCGCCGGGTCGGGTGAATTGTTACATCAGTCCACGGAAGAACCCGGAACATTACGTCAAAACGTCACCAGCCCCGGCGGCACCACGGCCGAAGCCCTGAAGGTGTTGATGGCCGAAGACGGGTGGCAGCCCGTGATCAGCAAAGCCATCGCCGCGGCGGCCAAACGTTCGAAGGAATTAGCGAGTTAGCTGGGCAAAAACCTAGAAACTTGGTTTGCGGTTTCGAAGCGAACAAGGTGAATAGCCTTCTGGTCCCATACGCCCCAAAGTCATGTCACAGCAGTCAGGAAAATCTTGAATTCTTGGCACCCCCATATGCCTTGCCGCTTCGATGGCAATCGATGCACACCCTTCTGCATCACTTAATGCTGAATGATGCTCGAGGGAAAATCCAATGTGCTGGCTAACGGTTGGCAATTTATGGTTCTGCAGGTCAGGCCATGTCGCCTGCGCGATTTTTACCGTGCAAAGGTATGAAAGTTCCGGCCAGGGCGCGCCATAAAGGTCAAGGGTTGCCCTTAAAACGCTCATATCAAATGCCGCATTGTGCGCCAGGACAGTCGAGCCGGAAAGATGCGGCAATAATTCTTGCCATATTTCCGGGAACTCCGGCTCGTCCTCTACGTCTTCGGGGTGAATTCCATGAATTGAAATATTGAAACCATCGAATTCCATATCCAGTGGCCGGATTAATCGATGGGCTGACCCCAGGATTGTATCGTCATCGACCCAGGCGATACCAATGGAACACGGGCTGCCCCTACGCGAATTTGCCGTTTCAAAATCAATCGCGATACATGTCGCACCACTGACCTGATCAGGATTTGGGAATGCCGTGTTTTCAAACATTGTGAGGTTCTTCAAATAACTAACGGGTCAAATCGGCCCAGTCTTGTTCGCTTAAAACCGTGACCCCCAGTTCAGTGGCCCGCTTCGCCTTTGATCCCGCGTCGACACCGACGATCACATAGTCAGTCTTTTTTGAAACAGAGCCGGCAACCTTGGCGCCCAATTGCTCGGCACGCGCCTTGGCCTCGCCCCGACTCATTGTTTCCAGAACGCCGGTAAACACCACAGTCTTTCCTGTAACGGGCGAGGATGTCGTATCGACAGCGACGTGATCTTCCACGGTCAGGACGGACACCAGATCATCGAGAACCTCGCGATTGTGCGCTTCGTCAAAAAAGGCGATCAGGTCATCGGCCATGGCCGGGCCGATGCCATCTATATTGATCAGGTCGCCGAACGCTTCCGAGCCGTGAATTTTTGCCGCGACCATTGCATCACACCAATGTATCAACGACCCATATTGCCGGGCCAGTAACTTCGCCGTGGCCTGGCCCACTTGTCGGATGCCCAGCGCATAGATGAAACGATCCAGCGGGATTGTTCGCTTAGCATCGATTGCCGCCATCAATTTGGTGGTCGATTGGTCGCCCCAACCATCCCGCCGGGATATTTCATCGCCGTGGTTCTCAAGGCTAAAGATATCAGCAGGCGTTTTGATCAGGCCTTCGCCTAAAAATCCTTCAATGTGTTTACCGCCCATGCCTTCTATATCGAAGGCATCGCGGGAAACAAAATGCTTCAGGCGTTCCAGGGCCTGGGCCGGGCATACCAGTCCCCCGCTACAACGGCGCTTGGCTTCACCTTCTTCGCGCACCGCATGGCTGCCACATTCGGGACAAACGTGCGGGAATTCGTAAGGGACGCGTTTGTCATGGTCATCATCAATTACGACTTCAACGACTTGCGGAATGACATCGCCGGCCCGTTGAACAACCACCATATCACCGACACGGATATCCTTGCGGGCGATTTCATCCTCATTGTGCAGCGATGCATTCGCCACGACGACGCCACCGACAGTGACCGGTTCCAACCGGGCAACCGGTGTTAGCGCGCCGGTACGCCCGACCTGGATGTCGATGGCATTCAATACCGTAGTCGCTTTTTCAGCAGGGAACTTGTGAGCAATGGCCCATCTTGGCGCGCGTGCAACGAAGCCCAAGCGATCTTGCCAATCCAACCGGTTTACTTTGTAAACAATGCCATCGATATCGTAGGGCAAGCCAGAACGGACGATGCCCAGCGCATCATAGTTTTCCAGCACGGCATCGGCATCGGCGCACAATCTGGATTCCGGATTGATGGGAAAGCCCCAAGCTTCAAGTTTTTCCAGCACACCCCAGTGGCTGTCGGCGACAGGTGCGCTTACGTCACCCAAGGCATAGATAAAGAACGATAACGGTCGCGACGCCGTAATAGCCACATCAAGCTGACGCAGGCTACCGGCGGCGGCATTGCGCGGATTGGCGAATGGCTTGGCGCCATTGTCCACTTGCCGATCGTTCAGAGCCTGGAATTCCTCCTTGGACATATAGACTTCGCCGCGCACCTCAAGCACATCAGGCACATCGCCCGGCAACGTGACTGGCAGTTGTTTCAAGGTTCTAACATTCGCCGTTACGTCTTCGCCGGTTGTCCCATCGCCCCGGGTTGCCGCTTGAACAAAAATGCCTTTTTCATAGCGCAACGATATGGACAGGCCGTCAATTTTTGGTTCCGCCACCATTTCCAGCGGTATCGACGGGTCATCCCCCAGTTCTTTCAGGAACCGTCGAATACCATCAAAGAATTCACGAACGTCCTGTTCACCGAAGGCATTGCCAAGGGACAGCATGGGCTGCGCATGACGGACTTTGGAAAAACCCGAAGCTGCCGGTGCGCCCACCCTTTTATTTGGACTGTCATCCCGCACCAATCCCGGAAACAGGGCTTCAATCGCGTCATTGCGCCGTTTCAAGAAATCATAATCAGCATCGTTTAGCGTTGGCATATCGCGCTGATGATAGGCTAGATCGTGTTCGGCGATTTCTGCCGCCAGCGCGGCCAGTTCGGCACTTGCTTCCAGTGGGTTCAGGTCTTCAGGAGGGGTCAGACGTAGGTCGCCGTGCATCACCCGGCGCCCTGCAACAAGCTTTTTGCAGCGGCGCGGGCCTCGGCAGTGACTTCGGCACCGGCCAGCATGCGGGCAATTTCTTCCTCGCGTTCGTCGGCGCTCAATTCTTCTACGGTCGTTGAAACGGAATTCTTGCCACCGGTTTTACTGACCCGTAAATGTCGACTACCCCGGGCAGCGACCTGCGGAGAATGGGTGACCACCAGGACCTGAGCTTGTTCGGCCAAGGCCGCCAGGCGATCACCGACGGCGGCGGCAACAGCGCCACCAATTCCGCTATCAACTTCATCAAATATCAGGCACGGCACTTGATCGGCATCCGCCAAAACGGCCTTCAGAGCCAACGTGAAGCGCGACAATTCCCCCCCCGAGGCGATGCGGTTCAGGGGCCCCGGCGGTGCCCCCGGATTGGTTGCCACTTCAAACACCACGTTGTCGCAACCGTTCGCGCCCCAGGCAGATTGTGAAAGCGGTTCAAGACGCGTGACAAATGATGCCTTTTCCATTTTAAGCGGCGGCAATTCCCCATCCACGGCTTTATCGAGCTTCTTTGCAGCCTTGGCGCGACGGTCACTCAATTTTGCCGCCTGTTCGGCATATGCGGTACGGCTAGCTGCTTCAGTGGCGGCCAATTCATTCAAATGCGCTTCGCCATCTTCGACACCCGTCAATTGATCTTTCATCTTGATCCGCAGGTCGGCAAGTTCGTCAACCGTGACATCGTGTTTGCGGGCGATGGCACGCAGGGCAAACAGGCGTTCTTCGACGGCTTCAAGGCGGGCCGGGTCAAGGTCCAGTGCGGCACTTGCTTTATCCAACAATGCCAGCCCTTCGGCGGCTTCGATGGCGGCACGTTCCAAGGCTTCGATGGCCGGATCCAGGCGCCCCTCGGCTTTGCCTGCGACCGGTTCCAAATGGCGCAATGCCGCCCGCAGGGCTTCTTCGGCACCATTTCCGGCGGTCAAATTTTCCAGAGCCTGAGCAACCGCCTCGATCAGCTTTTCGCCGTGCATCATCATCGTGCGGGTCGCCGCCAATTCGGCGTCTTCACCGGGTTTGGGGTCCAGTTCATCCAGCGCCGCAAGCGAATGGCGCAGGAATTCTTCATCACGACGCGCGGCGGCCAATTCTGCGCGAGCCTCTTCAAGAGCCTCGGCCGCCTGCCGCCACGATCGCCACAGATCACCAACCTTGTCGCAGTCACCCAAAAGCCCGCCAAAGGCATCCAGCAGGCCGCGATGATTGGCCGGGCTGAGCAGGCGCTGACTTTCGAACTGGCCATGAATTTCCACCAGTTCGTCGCCAAGGCTTTTTAGCAGGGTAGCGCTGACCGGTTGATCGTTGATAAAGGCGCGGGATTTACCAAGACTTGTCAGAACCCGGCGCAGGATCAAAACATCGTCTTCAGTCGGCAAACCGTGTTCAGCGAGGAACGCCAGGGTTTTGGCATCGGCATCGAACGTGGCACTGACCACTGCCTGTTCGGCACCATGACGAACCAGCCTGGTTTCGGCGCGCACCCCAAGCGCCAGGCCCAAGGCATCCAGCAGGATCGATTTACCGGCCCCGGTTTCTCCGGTCAAGACGCCCAACCCCGGCCCGAAAGACAGTTCCAGGCGCTCGATCAGGACGACGTCGCGTATGGAAAGGGCCAGCAACATGTTTAGGGCCCTACCAGAACTTGTACCAGGCGTCGCCTTGCACCGGTTCCAGCAATTTGCCATCTACCAGGCGGTACGAATCCAGATACCAGTCGCTGCCCGGAAAATTATGCCCCAGCACGGCGGCCGCTTTTTGGGCCTGTTCCTGCAAACCCAACGCAACATAGGATTCGGCCAGCCGATGTAACGCCTCAGGCACATGGGTTGTGCTTTGATACTTTTCGATCACGACCGTGAAGCGATTAACGGCGGCAAGGTATTGGCCTTGCTTTTGGTAGTACCTTCCGATTTCGATCTCTTTGCCGGCAAGATGATCCCGCGTCAGATCGATTTTGAGCTTGGCATCCTTGGCATATTTGCTGGTCGGGAAACGCTTGACCAATTCGGACAGGGTATTTTGGGCAAGGTCGGTCATGCGTTGGTCGCGCGTAACTTCGGAAATCTGTTCGTAATAACAAAGCGCCTTAAGATAAAAGGCGTAGGGAACTTCGGCATTGGAAGGATGCAGCTGGATAAACCGGTCAAGCGCGATAATGGCGCTGTCGTAGGCATCGTCCTGATAGTAACTGTAGGCCGACATCAGCTGCGCCTTGGTCGCCCATGAGGAATAAGGATGCTGACGCTCAACCTCCTCGAACTTCAACGACGCGTCGGCATACTTGCCAGCCTCAAGAACACTCAGGGCTTCATTATACAGCTCTTCCACCGGCCGTTCCACATATGCCAGTTCGTGATCGGCCTGGGTGCAAGAGGAAATAACAAAGATGGATAGCAGAATTAATACGCTTCGGAATTGACGGCTCATACCACGCCTATCTCAGTGTCGATCAAAGAGGGCGAACTATACCACGCATGAGGTGGCATTGCGCAACGTCAAGCTTGCCTTGGATGAAGAAAAAAAGACGTCAGGCCGTGGCGGCGACGCCAACGTTCGGCATCTGTTGGGCCCAAAGCGCGTCGTCGGCAGTGGTTTGGCCCGGATCAGCCTCTAGTTCCGCATAGCACCAGGCGTCCTGATCGGCGAACAAGGCGCGTAACAGTTTGTTATTGGCCGCATGCCCAGAACATACTCCGGCAAAATGCCCAATAACATTACCACCGGCAAGGAACAGGTCGCCGACGGCATCAAGGACTTTGTGACGGACGAATTCGTCATCATAACGCAGGCCATCTTCATTGATCACCTTGTCGCCACTGACGACCACCGCATTATCAAGCGAGCCGCCCTTGGCCAGACCGGCTTCGCGCAGCTGTTCAACTTCGTGAAGGAAACCGAATGTACGCGCGCGGGAGATTTCTTTCTTGAAAAAATCATCGGCCAAATCGACCGAAATGGTCTGACGGGCGACCGCAGCACTGTCAAAGTTGATTTCAAAATCAAACGTAAAGCCATCGCCCGGCGCCAAGGTCGCGCGGGTCTTCCCATCGTCGATGGAAACCGGCTTCAATACACGGATAAAATGACGGGGCGCATCTTGCTCGACAATACCCGCACACTCGAACAAAAACAAAAACGGAGCGGCGCTGCCATCCATGACCGGCACTTCCGGACCGTTGACTTCGACCACAAGATTATCGACGCCAGCGCCCGAAAGGGCTGACAGCAAATGTTCGACGGTACCGATTTTGACCCCATCAGCATTTCCCAAGGTCGTGCACAGCATGGTATCGACCACGTTATCCCATGTCGCAGGAATAAGGCTGCCACCGCCGGAAATGTCCGTGCGCTTGAAAACGATGCCGGTATCAGGACCACTGGGCAGCAGGGTCATGGAGACCTTGTCACCTGAGTGAAGAGCAATACCAGTACAATTGATGGAACTTTTAAGTGTACGCTGCCTGATTGTGGCCATTTATATTATTTTGCACTGGCTTATATTGAAAAAGCTTCGTGCACCCCAATAATTAAAAAGTTCTTTTTTAGTCTTGTTTGATTTCATCAAACGATCCGCACTTTAATATTCTGCCATTCCACTTATTAATATTTGGTAAGGAGAATATTACTGTTTATTTGCGTAACGCCTGCTCTTCCAACGCTCAAAAAAAGAATGCTTCGAGAGTGTTTTTGTACCAACACCCATCGAAGCATTCAAATCACTCTTTATTTCGAATTGTTACGTTTTCTCAAACGCTTGGTATCAATTCGCCTGCCTGCGCAGGAACGCCGGAATGTCCAGCAAGTCTTCTTCCGGATGGGTTTTCTGGATCCGGTCGGCAGCATCCAGGCCGCCCAATGTTTCTTGCTCCAAAGCAGGCTCTGGCATGGGCACAACAGACGGTTTACTTAGGATCAAGGGTTCGATTTTTGCGTCATTCGCCCCTGTACTATCGACCAACGCCCCCATGGGTGTCGAATTCTCGGGAAGTTTCGGTACTGTACGTTTTGGCAATCCACCAATGCCTGTTACCCGTTCGAACAGCGACATACCTTTGGCTTTTTTCGGTGCAGGTGGCATTTCCTGATGTGAAGTGCCAGCACCGTTTGCCATGGCGGCGGCAGCATAGGGATCAGCGTCGGAAATATCCGATTTCCCGGACCCGTTGACGGCTGGCTTGGGAATGAACGCATCTGCGTTATAGGTGCCGGGTGTCGCCGGAACCGGCTGTCCCGGATTGATCTCGGCTGACGTGTCGGACCATTTGGTGACGACAGGCTCTTCCTGAACCGGGGCCTCTGCGACATCAACAGCTTCAGGATTTTTCAGAACGGGTTCTTCAACCTGAGGCTCGTCTATGTGACCTTCAACTTCAGAAACGCCTTCCAGCGGCCAGGAAACAGGGGCCGCCGGACGCTCTTCTACGACTTCTTCAATATCCACGTCACTTTCCGCCTCAATTGAAGATTCGTGCTCCATGGTCATAGTCGCGATCGCCGGGCTTGATACCGAAAGCACCGTCGGTTCTGGCTGCCGGACCGCATCCCGGTCCATACCGGTGGCAACGACCGAAACACGGATTTTTCCGGACAAGCTTTCATCGAAAGTCGACCCGAAAATAATATAGGCGTCGGCATCAACTTCAGAACGGATCCTGTTCGCCGCTTCGTCAGCCTCGAAAAGTGTCATATCCTGTCCACCGGTGATGTTGATCAAAACACCCTTGGCCCCGGCCATGGACGTATCATCAAGCAGCGGGTTGGAAATCGCCGCTTCCGCAGCATCGAGCGCCCGACGTTCGCCTTCGGCTTCTCCCGTGCCCATCATGGCTTTTCCCATTTCGCTCATAACGGAATGGATATCGGCGAAATCAAGATTGATAAGGCCCGGCATAACCATCAGGTCGGTGACACCGCGAACGCCGGAATACAACACTTCATCGGCCATATTGAAGGCATCGGCAAAGGTTGTTTTCTCGTTAGCGATACGAAACAGGTTCTGATTGGGAATAACAATCATGGTGTCGACATAACGTTCCAGTTCCGCAATACCGCCGGTCGCAATTTTCATGCGGTGGGCGCCTTCGAACTGGAATGGCTTGGTTACCACGGCAACGGTCAAGATGCCCCTTTCTTTCGCCGCTTTGGCGATTACCGGGGCAGCCCCTGTGCCGGTACCACCGCCCATTCCGGCGGCGATAAAGACCATGTGTGAACCTTCGATATGGCCCAAGACTTCATCCAGTGTTTCTTCTGCCGCAAGGCAACCTACGTCAGGTCTCGAACCCGCACCAAGACCACCGGTTACTTCTGTACCAAGTTGTACGCGGCGATCGGCTTTTGATCCCTTCAGCGCCTGGGCATCCGTGTTGGCGACGACAAAGTCGACACCTTCCAGCTGCTTTTCGATCATGTTGTTAACCGCATTGCCGCCTGCGCCGCCGACGCCGATGACGGTGATCCGGGGTTTTAGTTCCGGGGTGTCGTTGCTGTTTGGTACGCTAAGATTGATAGTCATTAGGCCCTCCGGTCTTTAAGTGAAATCAAGTTACAAAACATTTGGTTGTTGCCGGGTGAAAGAAGCCTCACCCGATATGTGGAGGACGCACCCGCCTGCGTCCTTTGCTGAAAAAATCTGATCATCAAAAATTCTCCCTCAGCCATTTTCCCAACCGGGCGAAACGGCCGCCCGGGTCCTCGTCAGGGCGATAGGCACGCTGGGCGGCCTCCGCCGGATTGTTTGATGCAAACCTGAGAAGCCCGACGCAGGTCGAAAAAGCCGGACCACTTGCTGATTCAGCCAGCCCTCGCAACGGCTTGGGACGGCCTAGCCGGGTTTTCATATTGAGCATTTCCCCGGCCATTTCGCGCATGCCCGAAAGCTGGCTGGCGCCGCCCGTCAGAACCAGCCTTGAGCCCATGATTTTGTCAAACCCCGACTCTTCCAGCCGATTGCGAAGTATTTCGAAGATCTCTTCGATCCGGGGGCGAATAATGCCGATCAGGACCGAACGGGGAACCTGGCTGGTTTCGCCTGATTCTTCCTCACCGATCAGTGGCGTCTTGATGATTTCGCGATCGTCCGATGGCGACGGTATGGCACTGCCATATAGTGTTTTCATGCGTTCGGCATGGGCCAGCGGTGTTGAAAGACCACGCGCGATGTCATTGGTGACATGGCTGCCGCCAATAGCGATGCTGTCAGTATGGACCAGTTCACCGTCAAGGAAGATGGCAACCGAAGTGGTTCCGCCCCCCATATCAATACAGGTCACACCCAGGTTGATTTCGTCTTCTGACAAACTGGCCAAAGAAGACGCATATGGTGCCGCTACTTTACTGCTTAAATCCAAATGGCACCGCGCGATGCCGGTTTCCAGATTGTTAAGCGGGTCCTTTTCGGCGCTGATGACATGCATGTTGACGCCCAGGCGTTGACCATGCAGACCGCGTGGGTCGCGCACACCCTTATTACCATCAATGCTGTAGCCAACGGGAATGGCATGCAAGATGTCCCGGCCCTGGCGTTCGCTTTCAGGCAAACTGGCGGGTTCAAGAAGGCGCCTTAAATCGGCATCGCAAATTTCATGCCCTGCGATGGAAACCCCATAGGCGATCAGCCGTGACCTTGGCGCACCGCATGAAACATTTACGATGACATCGCGAATGTTTTCCCCGGCCATTTGTTCGGCCGCACTGACGGTAGCGCGGATCGTCGCTTCGGTCATATCCATATCAATGATCGAACCTGCGCGAATGCCGCGCGACACCTGATGGCCGATGCCGACCACATCAAGCTCGCCTGAACTGTGCGGTCGGGCGATCAGGCAACAGGCTTTGGTCGAACCCAGGTCAAGTGCTGCCACCAAGCCGGACCGACCATTGTTTTGCGCGACGCCCTGTTTCAGGTCGCCCGGACGTCCCGGTTTATGAGACATCTCGTTCATGTTTTTTGTCCCGTCATCGGATTGCCCGCAGTTGCTGGCGGTGACTTGCGAATGATCAACCGGTCGGGCAACCTGAGATCAAGAATGCGCACACCGCGCGTCAGAACCCCGTGATTGCGTTCGTATTCCGCCAGGCTTGACCACGCCACAGACGCGTCCTTGGCAGGCAATCGAACATCAACGCCACCCTTCAAGCGAACGTTCCAACGCCGGGCACCGACGCGCACAGCAGATTCAACCAGATCCATGAGATGCGGCTGTGTCTGCAACAAATCAAGCAAGTTTGACGCGTTTTGTGGCGCATCTTCGCCGACCACCACCAGTAAATCGGAAAACCGCTCGAGCCCCTGATTAAGGATGACTTTGCCATCCTGATCGATCAGATGAAAACGACCCCGGTCCTGCCACAATGCAAGCGGCAAGCGTTCTTCAACGCTCAGCAAAATGGTATCGGGCAACATGCGCTCGACGATCACTGATTTGACCCACGCCAAGCCTTCAATGCGCTTGCGTGCCGCACTAAGGTCATAGGCCAGGATCGGTGCTCCACGCACCAGTTTGACGGCTTCAAGCAATTGTTCTTTGGTGGTCTGGTTGCGACCAACAACAAGCACTTCCTGCACCGTGAACCCCAAGTCGCCGGACGCGGCGATCATTTGCCATTTGGCATCATCAGCGGTGCGGGCAACCCACCCGTTGGCCCACAGCCACCATCCACCGCCAGCCAGCGATACCGCCATCAGGCCGATGACCGCCATGTGGCTCCACCGGTTGCGCCAAAGCGGCTGTACCTGCCTGCGAGGTGTAACTTTTTTACTTACATCTTTTTTCCAAAATTTCATCATTGATCGCACTCCGCATTTTCGACCATCCAGACGACCAATTGTTCAAACGAAATATCCACATGCGCGGCCTGTTCGGGTACCAGCGAGGTCGGTGTCATGCCGGGTTGGGTATTGACTTCCAGCATCACCAGATTTTCGCCGTCATAACGCATATCGGCCCGGGAAACCCCACGGCAGCCCAGCACGTTGTGAGCCAGTTCGGCGATGCGTATGGCTTCGTCATGTACGTCCTGATCAACTTCTGCAGGGATCACATGGCGGGAACCGCCGTCTTCATATTTGGCGTCATAATCATAAAATTTGTGCCCGGTGACGATCTCCGTCACAGCCAGTGCCTTGCCGCCCATGACCGAAACCGTCAGCTCTCGTCCAGGGACAAATTTTTCGACCATTACCTGATCGCCGTAAGGCCAGCTCAAACCATCGAACGGCGCTTCATTGTCACCATCCGCAACGATATAGACACCGACGCTGGAGCCCTCGTTGGTCGGCTTGATCACGTAGGGGCGTTCCATAACATCACCCGCCAGCACCTGCTCACGGGTGACGACCATGTGTTCGGCGACTTTAATGCCCACCTGTTCAAACAAGCGTTTCGACATGGGTTTATCCATGGCCAAAGCCGAGGCCAACAAGCCGGAGTGGGTGTAGGGTATGCCCAGGATATCGAGCAACCCCTGAACACACCCATCTTCGCCAAAACGCCCGTGCAGGGCGTTAAAAACGACATCGGGTTTGGGATACAATCGTGTCAGCAGGGCTCCCATATCGCGTTGAACGTCAATCGGCGTGACCTGGAAACCTGCCGCCTTCAAACCGTTGGTGACTGCGGCACCGCTGACCATCGAAACTTCCCGTTCGGCTGACCATCCGCCCATCAGGACTGCAACTTTTTTGCTCATGACGGCGCTCCCCGTTTGTCCTGTTCCAGCGCAATTCCAATCCGGCGAATTTCCCAATTCAGCGTAACGCCGGTAACCTGCATGACCCGTTCACGAACTTCTTCGCCCAGTCCTTCAAGATCGGCAGCGGTGGCCCCTCCGGTGTTGATCATGAAATTGCAATGCAATTCAGACATCATGGCAGCGCCCCGCTTGAGACCCCGGCAACCGGCCCGGTCGATCAGTTCCCAGGCCCGTGCGCCATTTGCTTTAGCGTCGGTGGGATTGGCAAAGGTGCTCCCCCCCGTCGGCGTCCGCACCGGCTGGCTATCCTTGCGGGCCGTGGCAATATCCGCCATACGCTGGTAAATGGCGCTTCTGTCATCGTTACGCCCTTGCAGTACAGCGCTGACAAAGATCCAGCTTTCCGGTACGGAACAATGGCGATAAGAAAAGCCGAGGTCGGATGGCGTCAGTTGATGGAATTCGCCGACCTCGTCAAGCGCCCGCGCGCTCAGCACAACATCCTTGATTTCCGAACCGTACGCCCCGGCATTCATGCGCAGTGCACCGCCGATGGTTCCCGGCACACCACTTAAAAATTCCATGCCCGACAAACCGGCCTCTTCGGCGCTAAGAGCGACATTCTGGTCAAGACCGCCCGCACCGGCAGTGATTTGCTTTCCATCAATGGAAACACCGGCGAATTCGCGGCCCAGCCTGATGACGACACCGGGGATCCCCCCATCGCGAACCAACAGATTTGACCCGACACCGATCACGACGACGGGAACATCCATCGGCTTGTTCACCAGGAAATGCGCCAAATCCTTTTCGTCGGCCGGGCGATATACAATTTGTGCGGTACCGCCAACTTTAAACCAGGTCGATTGGCCCAGCGGCACATCTTCGTTGTAGCGCCCGCGCACCTCAGGAAGGCGGTCGATTAATCTGGCTCCTGGCAGGCCGTTTGTTGGCGAGACGAAGTGTTCAGACGTCATCATTCCCCCACCTCTACCTGGCCATACCGCAAAAGACGTAGTTGTTCGGGCATCTCGTTCGCCCATGCCGTGATATTGCCTGCACCCAAAAACATGACCATGTCGCCGGGACGGGCAAAGTCGTTGATCACACCAGGCAAGTCAGCCACGTCATTCAGCGGCATTACCGTGCGGTGGCCGTGAGCCCGCAAACCGTTAACCAGGCTATCCCGGTCGTATCCGTCCAGCGGGTCTTCACCGGCGGCATATACGTCGCAGACCACAACCGCGTCGGCGTCGTTGAAGCAGGTGCAAAAATCTTCAAACAAATCACGCAGACGGCTGTACCGGTGGGGTTGCACAACGGCAATGACCTGGCCGTTTGTTGCAGAGCGGGCAGCGGCCAGGACGGAAGAAATTTCGACAGGGTGATGGCCGTAATCGTCGATGATGGTGATATCATCGACAACGCCGGTTTTGGTGAATCGCCGTTTAACACCTTCGAACCCGGCCATAGCCCGACGCAAGACATCCTCGACGATGCCCATTTCGGCACCGATGGCGATGGCGGCAAGGGCGTTTAGAATATTGTGATTGCCGAACATCGGCAGTTCTATTTTTTCAAAGACGCGAATTTCATCCGTCTTCCTGTCAGCGATAGTCACATCAAATTCAACGCCGCCGCTTTTGGCCTCGACGTTCATCGCGCGCACATCCGCTTGGGGACTGAAACCGTAAGAAATGATCCGACGATCAGAAACCCGGGGGATCATCGCCTGCACTTCCACATGATCGATGCACAATGCCGCAAAACCGTAAAAAGGAATGTTTTCAACGAAGGCGTCGAACGCCGCGCGCAGGGCATCAAAATCACCATAGTGATCCAGGTGTTCAGGATCGATATTGGTCACCACGGCAATGGTCGCTGGCAATTTGAGGAACGTGCCATCGGACTCGTCGGCCTCGGCGACCATCCAGTCACCGCCGCCAAGACGGGCGTTTGAACCCCAGGCGTTAATAATGCCGCCGTTAATCACCGTCGGGTCCATACCGGCGACATCCAACATGGAAGCGATCAGTGATGTCGTTGTTGTTTTGCCATGGGTTCCGCCAACAGCGATAGACCACTTCAGGCGCATCAATTCGCCCAACATTTCGGCCCGCCGGACGACCGGGATCATGTTACGACGCGCCTCGAGCACTTCCGGGTTATCAGGTTTCACCGCCGTCGATACAACGACAACCTGGGCATCACCAAGATTTTCATCCCGGTGGCCGATGGCTACGGATATGCCCAAACCTCTTAATCGAACGACATTGGCATTTTCGGACATGTCGCTGCCCTGAACCAAATACCCCAAATCGTGCAGGACTTCGGCGATGCCACTCATGCCGATGCCGCCGATGCCGACGAAATGAATTTTACCGATGGACAAGGGAAGAGCTCTCATGCCGCCCGCCTTTCGCCATTGGTATCAAGCAGGTCGCAAACCATATCGGCTAACCGGATGGCGGCATCGGGTCGTCCTGCAGCCCGGGAACAGGCGGCCGCTTTTCCCAAAACTTCCGGTACCGTGAGCAAAGATTGCAGTCGCGCCGACAAACCCTCGGCTGTGAATGTTTCCTGAGACATCAACCAGCCGCCGCCCGCTTCGTCCAGGGCATGACCGTTGAATGTTTGATGGTCATCAATGGCGTGCGGGTAAGGAACCAAAATTGCCGGACGACCGATGACGGTGGCTTCGGCAACCGTCGATGCGCCAGAACGACCGATCAGCAAATGCGCCGCAGCCATGCGTTTTGGGACGTCTTCAAAGAAATGGCTGAGTGTCGCATCAAGCCCCATGCGTTCGTAGGCGCTACGTGTCTTTTCAAGATCTTCCGGGCGACATTGCTGGGTCAGGGAAATCCTGCTCCTCAAGTCCTCATCCAGCAGGGCAAGGGCTTTTGGTATAATGTCGCTTAGCACGCTGGCCCCTTGCGATCCGCCAAGGACCAGAATGTTAAGGGGCAATGTATCGCCAAGCAGCGGGTACGGAACATCACGCGTGACGATAATCGGTGCCCGTACGGGCATACCGCAACACTGCACTTTGTCTAGCGCCGCCGCCGGTATGGCACGGGTCACTTCAAACGATGTTGCGATCCGGTCGACCCGACCAGCCAGCAAACGGTTGGCCCGGCCAAGGACCGCATTCTGTTCGTGGATCGCCGTTTTGTATCCGCCAAATGTGGCCGCCAGCATGGTCGGAACCGAAGCATAGCCGCCGAAACCGACGACGACGGATGGCTTTATTCGTTTGAGCAAGGATCTGGCCTGCCAGGTGCCAATCGCCAGTTCCGGCCCACTTTTAAGGCGCGCCGCGATGCTTTTTCCGGCGATGCCACCGGCCCGGATACGATACGTGTCGATATCGCCCAGCGCACCGCCATAAGCGTCGCCGCGACGGTCGGTGATCAACACCAGATGTAACCCGCGGCCAGCCAGTTCCTTTGCCAAGGCTTCGGCCGGGAAGACATGTCCGCCGCTGCCGCCAGCGGCCAGAACCACTGGATTTTGATGGGTGAAGTTCATTGCCTGGCCCCCATCACCGGACGATTGCGGTTGAACCCCAGGAAGCGAAGGGTTTGTCGCAGGCCGCCCCTGTGCATTTTTGCAATTCCGATACCGCCCGGACGTTCACGGGTCAACGCCAACAACATCCCCATTCCGACCGCCAATGCCAGAGTCGACGAACCGCCGTAAGATATGAACGGCAATGTCATGCCCTTGGGTGGGATCAGGTTGGTCGTAGAGGCAATATTGATAATGACCTGCAAGCCGAATTGAACGCTCAAGCCCGCCACAGCCAGCAATATAAACAGGTTGTCTTCGCGCAATACCCGTGAAAACCCCCGAAGCACGACGAAGGCAAATAGACCAAGAATGATCAGGCAGACGATCAAGCCAAATTCCTCGCCTGCAACAGCAAAAATGAAATCGGCGTGGGCATCGGGCAAGACCTCTTTGACCCGTCCCTCGCCGGGGCCACGACCGAACAGTCCGCCACTGCGAAAAGCTTCAAGCGCGCGAGTGACCTGATAGCCTTCACCCATGGCCGGATCAAGAAACCGGTCGATGCGTTGCTGAACATGGGAGAATGTGAAATAGGCAGCAAATATACTGCCGGTAAACGTCACCGCCATAACCACGACCAACACCAGTGGTAATCCGGCAAGAAAAAGCTGAACGCCCCAAATGGCCGCAACGACGGCTGTCATACCGACATCGGGTTGCAGCAACAGCACGGCAGCAATCACAACGAACAACCCGGTCGCGATGATCGAGCCCGGAAAATGATTGTCTTCCCGATGTTCAGTGAACATCCAGGCGGCAATCACCGCAAACGCAGGCTTGATGAATTCTGAGGGCTGCAGTGAAAAACTGCCCAGCGATATCCACCGACTGGCACCCTTGATTTCGCTTCCGAACAACACCGTCGCGATCATGCCCACAAACGCCGTGATCGCCAGCGCCACAGCCAGCCGCTTAATCCCGCGCGGCGTCATCAGCGAGACCCCGAACATAACCAACAAAGCAACGGGTAGGAAAACGAACTGACGTTTTACGAAATGGAACGTGTCAACGCCGATACGTTCGGCGACCGCAGGCGACGCCGCCAATGTCAGGACGGCACCAAAAGCGGCAATGATGACGACGGCGATCAACATCCAGCGGTCAACGGTCCACCACCAGAGACTGACAACCGAAGTATCGGTGCGGGTGAAGGTGCTCATGTTCCCACCTCATCCATGTCGTGAGGGCCGGAAAAAGTGGCAACGACGTCGCGGAACGCATCACCGCGTGCCTCAAAATTCTTGAACTGATCAAACGATGCACATGCCGGGGACAACAGGACAACTCCGCCCTGGAGTTTGCTTGCGGACTTGTCATGCAGCGCTGCCTGCCGGGCATCGGCAACAGCGTTTGGCAAGGTCGTCGATATGGTCCACGCGACATGGCCGTCCAGCGCTTTGGCCATATCATTGGCCGCCTCGCCGATCAGGAAGGCCTGACGAACATTGGCGAGATGATCGCTTAATGCGGCAAATCCGCCGTCCTTGGCACGACCACCGGCAATCCAGTAAATGTCACCATAACAAACCAGGGCACGGGCGGCGGCGTCCACATTGGTCGCCTTGCTGTCGTTAACATAAGAAATCCCGTCGATCACACCCACCAATTCCTGGCGATGGGCCAAACCGGGAAAACTGTTCAGCCCCTTGACGATGGCGTCGGCGGTAATACCGGCGGCACGCGCCGCGGCGTAGGCGGCGGCGGCATTCTGGGCATTGTGTTTTCCAGGCAACGATGAAAGGGCTGCAAGGTCAGCAACAACAATTGCCGGACCGTCGCCCGTGGCATCATACAAAATGTTTTCGCTGACATAGATGCCACCGGATACAACCTGGTGTCCGGAAACCGGAATAACGTTTTGCGCCCCCCCGGCGAGCAGTTCATCACACATCGCCCGGCCATGTTCGTCGTCGATCCCGACGATTGCCGTTTGAGAGTTTGTCTGGCCCCGAAAAATAGCTTTCTTTGCCGCAATGTATCCCGCCATGCCGCCGTGGCGGTCCAGATGATCTGGACTAATATTGAGCATCACAGCTATATCGAAGACGGCTGACGTAACCAGATCCAGCTGGTAGGAGGACATTTCCAGGACATAGGTTTCGCCTTTTCCCAGCGGCCCCAGTTCAAGCGCCGGAACGCCCAGATTGCCACCGACCTCAACCCGTTTTCCAGCGGCTTCCAATATGTGACCGATCAGCGCCGTAGTCGTCGATTTACCGTTTGTGCCGGTAATGCCCAGCAAAGTGGCCTGGGATTGCGAGCGGGCCAGCAGTTCGATATCGCATACAATTTCCACATCCGCCGCTTGTGCCCGCTCCGCGATCGGATGCGGTGTCGGGTGATGCAGGGGAATGCCGGGGCTAAAAACCAGGGCTACCGGTTCGTTCCAGTCACAGGCGCCAAGATCAACCAGCGGCACACCCCGTGCGGCAGCACGTTCACGGGTATTTGCGTCGTCGTCCCAGGCCCACACCCGGGCGCCGCTTTCACCGAGCGCCACGGCGGTCGCCAACCCTGAACGACCGAGGCCGAAGACGGCTACCGGAAGGCCAGAAAGGGAACGAACGTCGATCATTGTGTCTTTAACTTTCATAATCTTCAATTCAACGCAGTTTCAGCGTCGACAAACCGATCAGTGCCAGCACAATGGCAATGATCCAGAAACGGATAACGATGGTGGGTTCCGCCCACCCCTTCTTTTCGTAATGATGATGCAGCGGTGCCATGGCGAAGACGCGCTTGCCGGTCAACTTGAATGAAACCACCTGAACGATCACCGATACAGTTTCCAGAACGAACAGGCCGCCGACGATGGCCAGCACCAGTTCGTGTTTCGTGATGATGCTGACGGCCCCCAAAGCACCACCCAGTGCCAGCGATCCGGTATCGCCCATAAAAACTTTTGCCGGTGGCGCGTTGAACCACAAAAATCCCAGGCCGCCACCGATAAGGGCGGCGCAAAATACCGCCAACTCGCCACTTTCCGGGACGTAATGAATTTGCAGGTAATTGGAAAAAACGGCGTGCCCGACCAGATAGGAAATCATCACGAAGACCCCGGCAGCGATCATCACCGGGCCAATGGCAAGACCGTCCAGACCGTCGGTCAGGTTGACTGCATTGGACGCCCCGATCATCACGACGACGGCGAAGGGAATGAAGAACCAGCCAAGGTCGAGCAGCAGGTTTTTAAAGAAGGGTACCGCCAACGTGGTCGCTAAGGGATCAGGTAGCAACCTGGATATCCACAGTGCTGCGGCGACGGCAATGATCGCCTGAAGAAACAGTTTCAGTTTGCCCGAAAGTCCCTTGCTGGTGCGCGCGGAAACCTTCAGGTAATCATCCAGAAAACCAATAGCGCCATAAGCGATGGTGACGCCCAATGCCGCCCAGACGTAGCCGTTCGTAATGTCCATCCACATCACAGTGGAAAGCGTCATCGCCAGCAGGATCATGAACCCGCCCATGGTCGGCGTACCCTGCTTGGTCAACAAATGCCCTTCGGGTCCATCGTCTCGTATGGGCTGGCCACCTTTTTGACGAATGGTCAGGTGCTTTATCAGCCACGGACCAATCAGAAAACTGATGATCAGGGCCGTCATCATCGCGCCACCCGTGCGGAATGTCAGATAGCGAAACACGTTGAACGCGGCGACCTGGTCTGCCAGGGGAAACAGGAAATGATACAGCATGGCTTTTAGCCTCCCCCCCCATTGGCGACACGTGGCGGCATCGCACCAGGCTTTTGTGCTTCGGCCAACAAGGCATTGACGATCAGGCCAGTACGACTGCCGTGAGAGCCCTTGACCATGACCACATCACCCGGCCCGATTGCCGCAAGGACAGTCGGCAGCAGGTCTTCGGCGCTTTCTGCGTGGGCGCCTCGCATGGCGGGGTCGATGGCGTCAAACAAATGGGCCATGTCCGAACCGGCGGTGAAGACCAGGTCAATTTCATTGCGCGCCAGTGGTTCGGCGAGGGCGGCATGGCGAGCGCTTGAGCCTGCCCCCAGTTCCCGCATGTCCCCCAGTACCACAATGCGTCGACCACCGTTGCCGGGTACGGCTTGTCCCAAAACTTCGAAGCTTGCCGTCATGGATACCGGACTGGCGTTATAACTTTCATCGATCAAGGTGAAGGACTGTCCCGCGATGGCGATGTGATGAACCTGACCCCGGCCTTGGGGAGCGGTAATATCGCCAAAGGAGCGCGCCGCCTCGGCGACATTGCCGCCCGCAGCGGCGACGGCAGCCAACACGCCCAGACTGTTCATGACCCAATGATGACCGGCAACGCTCAGCCGGTAACTCAAGCCATGTCCACCGATGTCAACAGTTACAGAGCTGCCCCCGGCATCCCGGCTTTCTTCGATCAGGCGAAAATCGGCATCTTCGGACAGGCCAAAGCTCAAAACCCGTTCAACGCCGTACGTGGTCGCGACTTTGGTTAACCTGTGAAAATGGTCATTGTCTCTGTTCAACACAGCCATACCGCCTTGTTCGAGCCCCGCGAAAATTTCGGCCTTGGCATCGGCAATCGCCTCGACGCTTGAAAACTGCGCGGTGTGCACCGCTTCAACAGTGGTAATCAGCGCCACATGAGGTCGGGCCATTTCTGACAGCGGCGTAATTTCGCCGGGATGGTTCATGCCCATTTCAAAAATACCGAAGATTGCCTGCATGGGCATGCGCGCAAGGCTTAAGGGCAAGCCCCAATGATTGTTCAGGCTGCCTTTGCTGGCGCTCGTTTTTGCCTGCCGCGACAAGACGAATTTGAGGACTTCCTTGGTGCCGGTTTTGCCGACGCTGCCGGTCACCGCGATGATCCGGGCCGACGTGCGGGCACGGGCCGCCATGCCTAAATCGCGCAAGGCCTGCATTGTATTAGCGACAAGCAAGACCGGCGCGGTTTCGTCCAGATTGCCGGGGTCAGTATCAATCACCACGGCGCAGGCACCCGCAGCCAGGGCGGCAGCGGCGAATTTGTGACCGTCGAAATTAGGACCTTTAACGGCGATAAAGAGATCACCCGGTAGCACCGTGCGGCTGTCGATGGATATGCCCGTAGCCGACCACGAACCCGTCAGCTTGCCACCGGTTGCGGTCGCCGCGTCCTGGGCTGTCCAAAGAGTTTCGCTTGTTGACGAATTCATTTCGCACCCCCTAACACGGCATGGCGAATTTCGTCGCTGTCATCAAATGGGCGAATTTCATCTCCAACGATCTGGCCGGTTTCATGACCCTTGCCAGCGACGACAAGAACATCGCCCGACGCGAGCGCGTCAATGGCGGCACGAATAGCTTCCGCCCGGTCGCCGATTTCCTTAGCCATGGTACAGGCGGCTAGAATTTCGGCACGGATGGTCGCCGCAACTTCGCCGCGGGGGTTGTCGTCGGTTACGATCACCTGATCTGCCCGTTCGCAGGCGATTCGGCCCATTTCAGGACGTTTTGCGCTGTCACGATCGCCGCCGCAGCCAAACACCACGTGGAGCCGACCGCTTGTGTGGGGGCGTAATGCGTCAAGCACATTAGCCAAGGCATCCGGCGTATGGGCATAATCCACATAGACGGTTCCGCCGGTGATTGTTTTGGTAATTTCCTGCAAGCGTCCCGGAACTCCTTGCAAGGAATGCAGGGCCTTGACGGCATCGGCTGATTTCGCGCCGCTGGCGATGGTAAGCCCCAATGCGCACAACGCATTTTCGACCTGGAACGCGCCGGCAAGCGGCAACAAAAATTCGTATTCGTCGCCCAATACCCGAAGAGTCAACCGCTGACCGCCAGCCTCAGGCTGTGCCTTGATCAGTTGAATGTCGTCAGCCTGACGGCCGTAACTGACCACCCGGCATCCCCGGTTCACCACGATATTGGAAAGAACAGAATAGGCCCCGTCATCGGCGTTCAGCACGGCCACACCGTCGCGGATCAAGACGTCGCTAAACAAACGCGCCTTGGCTTGCAGATAGGATTCCATAGTTCCGTGATAATCAAGATGATCGTGGCTTAAATTGGTGAAGCCCGCCACCGAGACGTTGACGCCATCAAGTCGATACTGATCAAGGCCGTGGGAGGAAGCCTCCATAGCCAGGCAGTCGACGCCTTGGTCCACCAGCGTCGCCAGACTTGAATGAAGATCGACGGAATCGGGCGTGGTCAGGCCTTTCGTTGTTTTGAGGTGCGGGGCCGATATTCCCAACGTGCCAATGCTGGCCGCCTGTCGACCCAGCAGGGTCCAGATCTGGCGCACGAAAGACGCCACCGAAGTCTTGCCGTTGGTGCCGGTAATGGCGGCAATTGTCGTTGGTTGCGCGCCATGGAACCGAGCCGCCATCAGGGCATAACGGCGGCGAGGATTGGCGTCATAAAGGGCAGGAACATCGACCGGTGTACCGGGTGCTGCAAGAACGGCAACGGCACCGCGCGAAACGGCATCGGTTATAAACTGCCGTCCGTCGGCGACGCTTCCCGGGAAAGCGGCAAACAGGAAACCGGGACGAACCTGACGTGAATCACACGTCAGGCCAGTGATATCGGTTTCTGCAAAATTCGCGCTTAAAGTCACGTCGTCGTTGTCTCCGTCCAGTAAATCAAAAAGTCTCAAGATGCCGTGCCCCTGAAATCGAAGCCATCCGGGGCAATGCGTCTTTGTCGTCGTTCTGCCGATTGGGCAACATTCCAAGCAACGGCCCCATGGCCGCAATCGTCCGCCCGACAATGGGTGCAGCAACCCAACCACCGGTCGCGAAATTGAAGGTCTTTTTCGTGCCCTTGGGTTCGTCGAGCATGGCGATCACCACATAACGGGGATCGTTCATGGGGAAGGCCCCGACAAATGAGGAGATCAAAGCCTTCTTGGCATACTGCCCACCCACCTGTTTTTCGGCAGTGCCGGTTTTGCCGCCGACTTGATACCCTTCGGCATTGGCATTCTTGCCCGTACCATCAGCGACAACCAGTCTCATCAGGTCGCGCATTTTGTCTGACGTCGTGACCGTAAGCACTCGTTCGCCTTCCGGTGCTTCCATACCACGATGCTTTAACAAGCTAACCGGACGGCGAATTCCACCGTTGACCAGGGCGGCGGTGGCACCGGCCATTTGCAGCGGGCTGACCGAAAGGCCATGACCGTAGGAAATGGTCATGGTGCTGATATCGCCCCAGCGCCGGGGAGACTGCGGAATTCCGATTTCCGGCAATTCGATTTCAGATGGATGCAATAGCCCCAAGCGATCCAGATAAAAACGCTGCGCCTTGGCACCGACATCCATGGCCATTTTGGCGGAGCCTATATTGGATGAATATTTAAGAATTTCAGACACCGACAACCAGCGGTTCTTACCGTGATAGTCATTGATGGTGAAGCGCGCGATGCGGATCGGCTTAGATGTGTCGTAACCATCTTTGAGGCCAATCGTATTACTGTCCAGCGCCATCGCGGTGGTGAAAAGCTTGAACGTCGAGCCCATTTCGTAGACGCCTTTGGTGACCCGGTTAAAGCCAGCGTCGCCAAGCATGGTCGATGGCTGGTTGGGGTCGAAGTCAGGCAGTGAAACCATAGCCATCACTTCGCCGGTCTGCACATCAACGATGGCCCCGGCGGCGCCATGCGCCTGGAATTCCGACATGGAATCCATCAACTGCTGACGCAACAAGGACTGAATGCGAATATCAATCGACAACTGCAAGGGCTGTGCAGCGTTCTTGAGGGCACCAGAAAAATGCTTTTCGATGCCGGCGATACCATTACCGTCAATATCGGTCAGGCCCAGGATATGAGCCGCCTCGCGACCTTGAGGATAGACCCGCCGCTCGCCATGACGAAAAGCCAGGCCGGGGATGCCCAGCCTGTTCACCTGGTATTGCTGGTTGGGCGTCAGATTGCGGCTAAGCCAAACAAAACGCGACCCTGAATCCAGCTTGGCGAGAATTTCACTATAGATCAGGTTGGGCAGCACCTTG
>Ga0316204_10004129_pt1 | contig 26960 bp, 23 predicted proteins | sample 6monrhotite_MG_2_FD_205661 | JGI IMG/M metagenome (GOLD analysis project Ga0316204, IMG submission 205661) | Microbial mat bacterial communities from mineral coupon in-situ incubated in ocean water Damariscotta River, Maine, United States -... | ecosystem: Environmental > Aquatic > Marine >...
CATACCCCATTTGAGAGAACCCGCATGAAAAACCTCGCCAGCATGATGAAACAGGCCCAGCAGATGCAGTCCAAAATGACCGAGATGCAGGAAAACCTGCAAAACGTCGAAGTCACCGGCTCATCGGCGGGCGGCATGTGTCAGGTGACGCTGAACGGCAAGGGCGAGGCCCGCAAGCTGAAGATCGATCCGTCCCTGGTGACCCCCGAAGACGCCACCGTCTTGGAAGACCTGATCCTCGCCGCCTTCAACGATGCGAAAACCAAGGTCGATACGGAAATGCGCGAAAAAATGTCCGAACTGACGGGCGGCCTGCAACTGCCGCCGGGCATGCAGCTGCCGTTCTGAAACAGACGGATCAAATTTGACAGATGGTTTCCGAAGATATCGAGCGCCTGATCTCGCTGCTGGCCAAACTGCCGGGCCTCGGCCCGCGTTCGGCAAGGCGGGCCACACTGGCCCTGATCAAACGCAAGGAAACCCTGCTGGTACCGTTATCAAAGGCCATGGCGACCGCCGGTGAAGCGATCAAGACCTGTATGACCTGCGGCAACATGGACACCACCGACCCCTGCAAACTCTGTCAGGACCCGAGGCGCGACGACAAACTCATTTGCGTCGTCGAAGATGTCGCCGATCTGTGGGCACTGGAGCGCACGGCGTCCTATCGCGGGCGCTATCATGTTCTGGGCGGCACGCTGTCGGCTCTGGACGGCGTCGGCCCCGAGGACCTCAACATCCCCAAACTGATCGAGCGGGCCTCATCTCCGCAAGTTACCGAAGTCATCCTCGCCACCAACGCCACCGTCGACGGCCAGACCACGGCCCATTACATCGCTGACCGGCTGGCAAACTCAAACGTCATCCTGTCGGGCCTCGCCCACGGCGTCCCGGTCGGCGGCGAACTGGATTACCTGGACGACGGCACCCTGAGTGCGGCGCTGAAGGCCCGGCGACCGGTTGAGTAACCGGAAGAACGGTTCAGGCGTTAGCCGATGATGTTATTCAGCGTTGCACTCGGGCGCATAGCTTTCGCGACTTTCACCGGGTCGGCATGGTAATAGCCACCAAGGTCGACCGGAGCACCCTGGGCCTGGTCCAGTTCGGCGATAATGGTCGCCTCATTAGCGGCCAATTGTTCGGCAATAGGCGCAAAGATGGATTTCAGGTCCCCATCCTCGTCCTGTTCGGCCAGGGCCTGGGCCCAATACAGTGCAATATAGAAATGGCTGCCACGGTTATCGATTTCACCGACCTTGCGGCTCGGCGACTTGTTGGTATCGAGCACCTTCTCCGTTGCCAGATCCAGCGCCTTGCCCACTGTTGCGGCTTTGGAATTTCCGGTGACGTTGCTCAGATGTTCAAGCGATGCCGCCAGGGCGGCAAATTCACCCAGTGAATCCCAACGCAGATGCCCCTCGGCGACCATTTGCTGCACGTGTTTGGGTGCAGACCCGCCGGCACCGGTTTCAAACAAACCGCCGCCATTCATCAACGGCACGATGGATAGCATCTTGGCGCTGGTGCCGACTTCCATGATCGGGAACAGATCGGTCAGATAATCGCGCAGAACGTTGCCGGTAACGGAGATCGTATCTTCGCCATTTTTGATGCGTTCGAGCGAGAAACGGGTGGCGTCAACCGGTGACATAATGCGGATATCCAGCCCGCTGGTATCGTGGTCGGGCAGGTATTTTTCGACCTTTTTGATCATTTCAGCGTCATGGGCACGGTCTTTGTTAAGCCAGAACACCGCTGGCGTACCTGTGGCCCGCGCACGGGAAACGGCCAGCTTGACCCAGTTCTGGATGGGCGCGTCCTTGGCCTGACACAGACGCCAGACATCACCTTGTTCAACATCATGGCTGTGCAGGGTTTGGCCGCCTGCATCAATCACCCGGATAACCCCAGTGCCCGGGGCCATAAAGGTCTGGGGGTGGGAGCCGTATTCCTCGGCTTTTTGCGCCATCAGGCCGACATTGGGAACGCTGCCCATGGTCGCCGGATCAAACGCGCCGTTTTTGATGCAGAATTTGATCGTTTCATCGTAAACACCTGCATAACTGCTGTCGGGGATTACGCATTTCGTGTCGGCTTCGCTGCCATCGGGCGCCCAGCCTTTACCGCCACCGCGAATAATCGACGGCATCGAGGCATCGACAATCACGTCGCTCGGCACATGAAGATTGCTGATCCCCTTGTCGGAATTAACCATGTAAAGATCGGGCTGGTTGTTCATGGCGGCCTGAAGGTCGGCTTCAATCGCCGCTTTCTGGTCACCCGGTAACCCGTCGATTTTGGCAACAACATCGCCCAAACCGTTATTGGCATCAACGCCCAGTTCGGCGAAGGTATCGGCGTGTTTATCAAAGACATCCTTGAAGAACACGTTGACCGCATGGCCAAACAGAACCGGGTCGGAGACCTTCATCATGGTGGCTTTCAGGTGCAGCGAGAACAACACGCCTTTGGCTTTTGCGTCCTGGATTTGGTCTTCGTAAAAAGCACGCAAGGCCCTAACGTTCATCACCGTGGCATCGACGACTTCCCCATCGATCAACGCCAGGCTGTCTTTAAGAACCGTAACCGCGCCGCCGTCCCCAACGAATTCAATGCGGGCATCTCCCACGGATCCGCCGGAAATGGTCGCGGATTTTTCGTTGGACCGGAAATCGCCACTGCTCATGCAGGAAACGTGGGTTTGGGAATCGCTGCTCCATTTGCCCATGCGGTGTGGGTTCTTGCGGGCAAACGCCTTGACCGCCTGCGGCGCGCGCCGGTCGGAATTGCCTTCGCGCAAGACCGGATTTACCGCACTGCCCATGACCATGCCATAGGTGGTTTTGATTTTCTCCTCGGCGGCGTTTTGCGGGGCTTCGGGATAGTCGGGAATGTCATACCCCTGGCTCTGCAGCTCCTTGATCGCCGCGTGCAGCTGGGGAACAGAGGCGCTGATATTGGGCAGCTTGATGACATTGGCCCCAGGTGTCTTGACCAGTTTGCCAAGCTCGGCCAGATCATCGTTCTGGCGCTGATCGGCGGCGAGATTTTCCGGAAAATAGGCGAGAATGCGACCGGCCAGGGAAATATCGCGGGTACCGACTTCGATTCCCGCCGGTCCGGCGAAGGCCTGAATGATCGGCAGGAAAGAGGCGCTGGCCAGTTCCGGGGCCTCGTCGACCTTGGTGTAAATAATATCGGGTTGCGCGCCTGTCGTCTGGTCAACTATGTCTTTTTACCCCATAGAAATTGAGTGGTCCGCAATCAGCCCTGGGGAAGCGCCGCATCAAATTCCACAATCGGCCTGTTCAAACCGGCGACGGCAACCCCGTTGATTTGCTAGGGCCTTTTACGCCATTTTCCAGGGCGATACAATTCACCTGCGCCAAATTATCGGCCCGGTCTCGCCTTGAAGCCAAAAATCAAATGGCGCCGGTGTCACGTCGCCGCACGCACTCCGGTTGGAGCGAACTGGATGATCTGGATGACGGTACGTTGAGCGCCATGGTGAAGGCACGCCGTATCAGAACTATTTGAAAAGAAACATTCTAACTTGCCGTTAGGGAGAGTGTTGTTTTATCCACTCACGGGCAAGTTTTTGCGCCCTATTCCTATCGCCTTCGGACATTTCCCTTGCGAGGCCGTCCCGGAGTTCAACTACTGACTTGTTGTTCAACGCCACCGAAATTTCCCACCACATCAGGGCGTTGGTGTAGTCTTTTGCCACACCATTCCCCTCGAAATACTTCAACCCCAGAAGCGCCTGAGCTTCGGCATGCCCGTGTTCGGCGGCAAGAGCGTACCAATTGGCCGCAACTTTGCTGTCCTGGGGGACTCCTTGTCCGTTGTCGTATAATTTTCCGAGCATAAATTCAGCTTTTACGTCGCCCGATTTGGCGGCAAAATCGAAAGTCTGGGCGGCGAAACCATACATTTTTTCAGCCGTAACATCGCTCTGCGAGACACCTTCGCCACGAGAATACATGTCCGCCAAAGCCATGAGGGAGAGGCTATGCCATTGCTCTGCAGCTTTCGTATACCATTTTACCGCCGCAGTAAGATCCTTCTTGATGCCTATTCCTAATCGATACATAGCGCCGAGAAAGAATTGGGCCTCAGCGTTCCCGCGCTCGGCAGCCAAACTGTACCACTTGATCGCAACCGCATGGTTTTGCGGGACGCCTATTCCATAGAAATACGCCGCGCCCAAATAATATTGGGCTTCATCTTCTCCCTGATCGGCAGCGCGGGAATACCATTTGGCAGACGCCTCAAAATCCCTTGCAACGCCTTTCCCCTCTCGATACAAGCTGCCCAGCAACATTTGGGCTATCGCGTTCCCTTGATTTGCGGCAAGTTTGAACCATTTGAGAGCGGCTTTATCGTTCCGAGGGACTCCTCGTGCAGTTTGGTACATTTTACCCAGACTCGTCTGGGCCGCTGCATCCCCTTGTTCCGCCGCACGGGTGTACCACATGACCGCTACTTTATCGTATCGATTGACGCCCTTTCCGTATTCGTACAAGGCCCCGAGAGAACGCTGGGCCTCGGCAAACCCCTGTACAGCAGCGCGGGTATACCATCTGGCGGCGGCAATATGGTCTCTTGAAGTCCCTCTTCCACTGTAGTGCATGTGTCCAATATAAGTTTGCGCCTCAACAACTTCTTGTTCCGCCGCAAGCATATACCACTTGAAAGCGGCTTTATCGTCCTGCGGGACGCCCTTGCCATCAAAATACAGCACACCCAGATAAAATTGAGCCAGGGCCTCTCCCTGTTCGGCTAGGGGTTTGAATTCCTTCGCCGCAGTGACAAAATCTTTGTTCTTAAGGGCGTCCTCCCCCTTCTGAAGGTCGGCGGAAAGCACGGGAGCGCCTGTCAACAGCGTCAGGAGAAGGGCAGTAAAGGCAAAAAATCGATTCATCAAGAACACCTCACCTTGGAACCAAATTCGAGGCTAAAAAAGCAATAATAAACCACGTAAGGTTGAAAGATACCCTAACGTCATGCTCCAATACAAGTGGCCTACCCCCTACTCGACCCCCTCCACCAACAGCGACGCCCCGTCCACGCCGGTGACCTTGACCTTGCTGCCCGCAGGCGCGTCTTTGCCGATGACCCGCCAGAACGAGTCATCGACTTTGATTTTGCCGGTGCCGTCGGTGATGGCGGTGTCCAGGGTGAAGGTTCGGCCGACGTACTGGGCGCCGCGCTGGTTGAGCAACGGCTGATCAGATACGGTCGGATGTCTTCCAACCCAAACCCTGCCGCCGATACCGGAGACAACCGACAAGACACTGAAAATGCCGAGCTGAATTTCCCAGCCCATGGCGGGTTGGGTCAGCAGGATCAGGCCGGTCAGCGCGGCACCGATGCCGACCCACAGGAAGATGACGCCGGGTGCCAGAATCTCTAAAACAACAAGAGCGACGGCAAATATCCACCAATGCCAAAAGACCATGGAACTGAGGAATTCGACCATGATTATTTATCCCCCCTCATGACTATTTATCTCCCCATGGGCCGGGTTTGGTTCCCCCGGACCCACCGTCATCACCGCCAAAGGCACTTTTCGCCAGTTCGGCAACACCTGCCAGCGAGCCCAGAATGCCCGTTGCTTCCATGGGCAGCAGGATAACCTTCTCATTGGGCGCAGAGGCGATGGCTTGCAGGGCATCGACATATTTCTGGGCGACAAAGTAGTTGATCGCGTGAACGTTGCCTTCCGAGATCGCCTTGGACACCACGGTCGTCACCTTGGCCTCGGCTTCGCCCTCACGTTCGCGGGCTTCGGCATCGCGGAAGGCGGCTTCTCTGCGCCCTTCGGCTTCCAGGATGGCGGCCTGTTTTTCACCTTCGGCTTTCAGGATTTCCGCCTGACGGAAACCTTCGGCGTCCAGAATATTGGCCCGTTTGTCACGTTCGGCCTTCATCTGCCGGGCCATCGATTCGACCAGATCACGCGGCGGCGAAATGTCCTTGATCTCGATTCGCGCCACCTTCACACCCCACGGGTTGGTGGCCTGATCGACGACGGTCAAAAGCTGGCTGTTGATGGTATCGCGCTGCGACAACAACTGGTCCAGATCCATGGACCCCATGACGGTGCGGATGTTGGTCATCGTCAGATTAAGGATCGCCAGTTCAAGATTATTCACTTCGTAGGCGGCTTTGGCGGCGTCGATGATTTGGTAAAACACCACGCCGTCGACCTGCACCATGGCGTTGTCCTTGGTGATCACTTCCTGCGACGGCACATCAAGCACCATTTCGCGCATGTTGAGTTGGTTGGCGACACGGTCAACCATGGGTACGATCAGATGCAGGCCCGGTTGCAGGGTTTTGATATATTTACCAAAACGCTCGACCGTATACTGCATGCCCTGCGGCACCGTCTTGACGCCGAGGAAGACCAAAATAACGCCGAGCAAGCCAAACGTCAGGGCAAAAACCGCCCCGGCACCCATTGAGTCAAAAAACCCCATCTCAATCCTCCTCTGTCGCGGTTAACCGTTCCTGCACATCTTATATCGCAGGTTTTGGGTGGCGAACACGTTTAAACCATAAATTAGAGTTAGCCCGCCGGAGGCCCTTCACAAGGCAGAACCCACCGGACCGGCATCAGTCCGGTTCCGACAGGTTTTCCAGAACGGGCTGATCCTCAATTTCTTCCGCTTCGCCCTCGATCAGGTCACCGCGTTCGTGTTCGGTAAAGGAATAGGTCGGGACGTGTTCGGGGATTTGTTTGTGGCGGTTCGACTGCACCCCGTAGGAAACCATCTGGCGAATGCGCGGCAGCAGGCGCGAGTTCATCGACCCGGTCATCTTGTTGTAATGCTGGGTCGCTGATTTGAGGCCTTTGCCGACGGCCACCGTCTCATCAACAATAACGCCAATGCTCTCGACGATTTTCTGTGCGCCTTCGACGATTTTGATCTGGTTTTCCGACTGGCGTTCGACATCAAGCTGAACGCGGGAAAACCCGATCAGACAGGCCAGCGCTGCCGGACCGGCGATGGTGATCTGCAGTTTGGTAGCTTTGTGCAGGAATTTCGGATCGGCGATGGTGACTTTTTCGATGGCCCCCTCATTGGGCAGATACATGATGCTGACCACCCGGGGGGCGTCACCCTGGCGACCGGCTTCACGATAACCGGAGATCACTTCAGCTTTATAATTTTTGTCCGACAGTGATTTCAGATGCGTGTTCATGGTGCGACCCAGATTCTGATAGGCCAGGGCCTCCGCCTCTTCCGTTTCGGCCTCGGCCAGATCGAGCAGGAATTTCGACGCCTTGCTGTCGATCACCAGAACCGTATTGCCCGGCAAAAACACCATGGCATCGGGGCGCAGGCGTTTGCCGTCAACTTGTTGTTGGATAACAAAATCCCGGTCCTTGACCAGGCCGAATGAGGTCAGGGTATTTTCAAGTCCGATTTCCGAATACTGCCCGGCCCCACCGGGGCTGGACAATGCGCGCATCACCGTGTCCATGGTGGCGCGGTTGCTTCCCACGTCCTCATTCAGCGCATGGATGGTTTTGCCGACCTCGGTAATCTGGTTGACCAATTGATCGGTGGTTTCCTTGACACGCGCTTCCGATTCCTTTTTAGCCTCGATGGTTTGGCGTTTGTGATCATCCAGAAGTTTCGAAGATATCTTGTTGGCCGAATCAAGCGCACCCGCATTGGCCGCTTCAATCGCCTGTTTTTTCATTTGCTCCAGATCGCGCATACGTTCTTCATGGGATTCCAGATTTTTCTGTAATTCGGTTTTCAATCTTTCCGACCGGATGTCGGCTTCCGACAGACGTTGACGCAGCGCATCGCGCTCTTCGGTTAGCTTCGCAAGCTCGCCCCGCGTCATTTGATGTGCCGTTTCTTCGGCTCCCAATTTGGTTGTGACCGTTGCAAATTCAACGGCCAGATTATTGGTTTCGGCACGCAGGTTTTCAAGTTCAGCATTAATCTCACGCAATGAGGTATCGCCCACTTGAGTCAGGTCGGCGATCTGTTTTTTGAGACCATGGCCCCATGTGACAAGGACGGCGACCATCAGCGCCGCCAGTCCACCGACGATCGCCAGCGCCACAATCGGGTCTGTTCCAATAAATTCCATCATTCCCGTGCCATTCCATCGCCACAATTATTGACTAGAAACTTGCCCCAGTGGGTGGGGAAACGCAAACTCACACCATCACGCAGCTGCTGCATGAAAGGCTGATCTCATGAAACGACAGTTATTTACCGGCCTCGCCCTGACCGTTCTTACCTGTTCCGCCCCCGCCCTCGCGGCCTCGCAAGGGGTCGGCGAACAGGTCCGGTCGGGCCTCAACCTGACCCTTTATGCCAATGGTCTGGCCTTGATCAATGATCAGCGCCGGGTCGTTTTAGAGAAAGGAATCAACACGTTAAATATTTCGGGTATCAGCCTGACCATGCTTGAAGATAGCGCACGCATCGACACCGGCGGCAAACTTAAGCTCCATGAGCAGGGTTTTCTAAAGCCCAATCTATCCCACCAGGGCCTGCTGAAAGCACACGTCGGCAAGTCCGTAAAAGTGATCCGGACCAACCCAAAGACAGGTGAGGAAACCGTGCTCGACGCCGACGTTTTATCGGTTAATCAGGGCCTGATTTTGCGAATCGGCGGACGTATCGAAACCACAGCGCCGGGGCGCATCGCCTTTGTCGACGTCCCAGAAGGATTTAGACCTCAGCCGGTTTTTCGCGTCACCGGCCAATCCTCAGGGGTCGGCGAAAGCGATCTGGATTTAAGCTATCTCAGCACTGGTTTTTCCTGGCGGGCCACTCATACCCTGTCGGTTGACGCCGCCTCCCCCACGGTCCGTCTGCAAAGTCGGGCAATTCTGGTCAACCGGTCCGGGCTCGATATCAAAGCCGCCACCGTTCAGGTCGTGGCTGGCGATGTCCAGCGGCGGACACCATCGGTGCCGCGCCCCGAGACCACGGCCCTGCGAATGATGAAGACAGAAGGGGCCGCGATGATGGCCGACGCTGCGGCCCCACCCCAACGCCAGTCCTTGGGCGGGTATCATCTCTATACCCTGAACGGAAAAATCGATCTGGCTGACCAGACCAACAAACAGGTGACCCTGCTGGCACCAATCAGCCTGCCGGTCACGCGCCGACTGATCAGCGAAACCCACGCCAACCCGTTCTCGCCACTTCAGGGAACGCCGCGTCCGAGCCACCCGGCGATCCGCCTGTCCGTGAGCAACGACAAAACGACCGGGCCTGGGCAACCGATCCCCGGCGGCATTGCCCGGATGTACGGCAAGGACGCCCAGGGCCGGACCCAGTTTCTGGGCGAAGACCACCTGAAAGACCTGCCGGTCGGTGCGACAGCGACCATCGCCGCCGGGCGCGCCTTTGATGTTGCGGTCACCCGCCATCAAACGGACTATCAGCGCGAAGGCCTTGGCCGCAACACCTTCGAGATGGCCTACCGCATCAACGTCACCAATGGCGGCGAGCGGGCCGAAACCATTCAGGTGATTGAGGCCATGGCCGGTGGCTGGACTATTCTGGAAGAAAGCGCCCAACATGTCCGCGACAACAACCGCGCCAAATGGAGCATCGATGTTCCGGCCAGGGGCGACGCGGAGGTCACCTACCGGGTGCGGGTGAAACGCTAAAAAAGCACCCCGATCACGGCGCCGGTCAGAGACGTGGCGAGCAGACCGGACAAAATTGATTTCGGCCCGAGGCTGACAATGTCGTCGCGCCGATCAGGCGCGATCGACAGCAGGCCGCCGATCATAATGCCGAGGCTGCCCAGATTGGCAAACCCACAGAGCGCATAAACGACGATCATCCGGGACCGGGGATCAAGTACCTCATCACCCATTTTTGCCAGTTCCAGATAGGCGATAAATTCGTTCAGTACGACTTTCGTGCCCAACAGTTGCCCGACCGTCCCGGCTTGCTCCCAGGGCACGCCCAATAACCAGGCGAACGGCGTCATGATCCAACCGAGCAGACGTTCAAGCGACAGACTGGACCCGGCAATATCAGGGAATACCCCGAGGATCATGTTGACCAGACTGACCAGCGCCACCATGACAATCAGCATAGCAACGACATTGATTAACAGCTGAACCCCCTCGATGGTGCCTCGGGTCACGGCATCCATGGTGCTGGCGTACTGTCTGGGGACTTCGAACGATGTTTCGTCCCCTAACGATGTTTTGTCCCCTCCGGCGTCTTCGTCCCCTCCGGGCACCATCAACCGCGCCACCATGATCGCCGCGGGCGCACTGATCAGCGATGCCGTCAGAATATGGCCGAGTGCATTGTCGATAGCTCCACCCAGAACACTGGCGTAAAGCACCATCATGGTCCCGGCGATGGTCGCCATGCCTGCCGTCATCACCATAAACAGATCAGAGCGCGACAGCCGGGCGATATAAGGGCGGACCAGAAGAGGCGCTTCTACCATGCCGACGAAGATGTTGGCGGCAACGGCAAACCCGCCCGCGCCACTGACACCAAGAGACTTTTCCAATGCCCAGGAAAAACCACGCACAACAAGCGGCAGAACACGCCAGTGAAACAACACCGCCGACAGGGCACTAACCACCAAAATCAGGGGCAAGGCCTGGAATGCCAGGGTGAAACTGGCTCCGGGGTATGGCTCCTGAAACGGTAAAGGGCCACCCCCGATATAGCCGAAGACAAATGACGTGCCCGCCCGAGTGGCGTCCTGCAACGCCGTGACGATATCGTTGAGGCCCAGAAAAAGCGTCTGGATCACCGAAATTTTCAACAACAATAACGCCAGACCCAGTTGCAGCAGCAGCCCAACAGCAGCGATCTTCCATGAAACCCTGCTTCGCTGTTCACTGAACCCCCAAGCCAGGCCGGTGAAAAAGATAATGCCAAGTACGCTTTGCCAGATCATTTGCCCCAACCCCCTGTTGCTCGGCCCCTGTTGCTCGGCCCCTGTTGCTCGGCCCCTGTTGTTTAACCAAACAATATACGAGCAGGGCACTTCGCCACAAGGACGCGTCGGCCTTGACGGGAGCCCACAAAAATCCTATGTGCAGGGCCCTGCTGACAGACTGTTACGAAGCCTTAATCCCATGACCATCCTGCCCATCGTTATTGCCCCCGATCCCCGCCTCAAGATCAAAGCCAAACCTGTCGAGGCGGTGACCGACGACATTCGCCAACTCATGGATGACATGCTGGAAACTATGTATGACGCACCGGGTATTGGCCTGGCGGCGCCGCAGGTCGGAGAGACCTGTCGGGTGATTGTCGTCGACGTATCTCATGATGATGAAGAGAATGAAGAGCGAAGCCCGCTGTTCATGGCCAACCCAGAACTCACCTGGGTATCGGATGAGGACTACAAACACGAAGAGGGCTGCCTGTCATTACCCGAGTATTATGCCGATGTTGTGCGTCCCGACGCCATCCGGGTTTCCTATCTGGATCGGGACAACCAGCCACAAGAGATGGAAGCCGATGGTTTGCTCGCCACCTGTATCCAGCATGAAATGGACCATTTGGACGGTATTCTGTTCGTCGATCACGTTTCTTCCTTGAAGCGCAACATGATCCTGCGCAAACTGACAAAAGCAAAAAAGCTCGCTCAGCAATAGGCTTCTCCGTCGTCACATGACAGCGCTTCGACTTATCTTCATGGGCAGCCCGGATTTTTCCGTGCCGGTCCTGACCGCCCTGGTTGACGCCGGGCATGAGGTTGTCTGCGTCTACGCGCAACCCCCGAGACCCGCTGGGCGCGGCCAGAAAGAACGTCCGGGCCCGGTTCACGCCGCAGCACTTGAACGAGGGCTGGACGTCCGCACACCAACATCTTTCAAAAACCCGGAAACTGTTGCTGAGTTCGAAGCGCTAAATGCCGACGTTGCCGTGGTCGTCGCCTACGGGCTGATTTTACCAAAACTCATTCTGGACGCCCCCAAACTCGGTTGTGTCAATGTCCACGCCTCATTATTACCGCGGTGGCGTGGGGCGGCCCCCATTCACCGTGCGATCATGGCCGGTGACAAAATTTCCGGGGTCTGCATCATGCAGATGGATGAAGGCCTGGATACGGGGCCTGTGCTGCTTCGCCAAGAAACACCGATTACCGACCAAACCACCGCATCGGAACTTCATGACCGGTTGTCAACGCTGGGCGCCAAACTGATTGTTCCAGCGCTTGAGGGGTTGGCGGATGGTCGCCTGATCGCTGAAGCGCAACCCAATCAGGGCGTGACCTATGCCAGCAAGCTGGAGAAAGCGGAAGGCGCACTGGACTGGACCGGGAGCGCTGGGGAACTGGACCGCAAGGTTCGCGCCTTTAATCCCTGGCCCGGGGTCTGGTTCGAACACGCCGGCGAAAAAATCAAGGTGCTGGCCGCAACCTTGGAAACGCCACCGCTTTGCGATGAGGTGCCCGGAACCGTTCTTGATGAACAGCTGATGGTTGCCTGTGGATCAGGGGCGCTACGCCCGACCCGCCTGCAACGGCCCGGTCGGCAGAAGCTTGACCTCAAGGAATTTCTGAGAGGATTTCCTGTGGATAAGGGAACCCGACTGGGTTAACCGTCTTCCAGAGCCGCCAGCATGGGACCGGCGTCTTCCATTTTGACGATGTTCTCAATGCCCTGTTTCATTTCAGACATGATAAACTCGGCACGCCGACCGGGACCGCCGGCATCCTTGTTGGGAAACAGCCGCGCCCAGGCTTCCATTTTCACACTAAGTGCACAGAGCACACCACCGATCGATGTATGATATCCGGAGATTAGTTTTTCAACTTTGCGGAAACGCTCGGCAGAAATATTGTCCCACATATATTTCGTGCCGCGCTCAAAATTCTCGAACCGCCCGGTAACCGCCGCCATGCGTTCGTTGATCGTTGATTCGATCATCTTGATGGTGTTCACCAAATTCTGGTCATTCTTGAACTGATAGTTACCTTTCAGTTCGTTCATGGCTTCCAGAAATTCCGTGATGATGGGCTCAATGGCATCAAGGCATTCACGATAATAGGAGAGCGACAGGAAGATATCGCCGTAATCTTCCATAAATTTCGGGATGTCTTCAGGGTTGATGCCCAGTTTTTCTGACATCACTTGAATCTTGCCGATGGCCTTGACTACATCCGGATCACGAAACAGTTTGATAACATCTTCGAAGGTCTGGACCTCAACCTCGCCTTCGCCGTAAATCTGGACAATCAGCGGGCGGGTGAATTCGGTCATGTAGGCCGACAGTTGTTCGTTTTTGGCCTTGGAAAGTTTGAGCGCCTCATTGTCCTCAATATCGATTCCATATTTACGCAGGTTGATACGCAGGCTGTACACATCATAACTCGGCAGCAACGCCAGCTGGCGTAACATGATCAGGTCATTGGGCGGCTCCGCCGGATCCCAGCCGAACTCGGCAATCAGGTCTTCAACCTCCAACTGCCCACTACCCGCATCCTCATCAACAAACAATTCGATCACACTTTTCAGGCGAACGTTCTTGATCAGTCGGGCGCGATGAAGCGCCTTGGTTTCGATAGGCAGGATGGACAGCGGCAGAGTATGCAGCGAATCCCGATCCTCATCACGAATTTCTTCTGAAATGATCTGTCTCTCTTTTCAGCTTCAGTTGTCCGTTCAGCATAAATCTGTCACTAAAACCTGACAGAAACCATACAAAACCAAAAAAACCCATTAATGAAGATGAACAGACATTGCAGAAAATGTCGATTAATCTGATTTTTCCGTCGATTAGACCTGCCTTACCGGCTAAAACCCCCTCATGCCGAGATACAGAATAACGATTGAATATGATGGCGGCCCCTTCGTCGGCTGGCAACGTCAGGACAATGGCCTTGGCGTGCAACAGGTATTGGAGGACGCCGTTGAAGGGTTCTCCGGCGAACGTATCCAGGTCCAGGGTGCCGGACGAACGGATGCCGGTGTTCATGCCCTGGGTCAGGTTGCGCACTTCGATCTTTCCAAAGACTGGCCGACAGATACCGTTCGTGATGCCTTGAACAATCTGGTCCGCCCGCACCTGATATCAATCCTCGACGCCGAACTGACCGAACCCGAGTTTAATGCCCGTTTCGATGCCACCCACCGCGCCTACCTGTATCGCATCACCAACCGCCGCGCCCCACCGGCGGTCGAGCGCGATCGCACTTGGTGGGTTCCCGTGGCATTGGACGCCGAAGCCATGCACACTGCCGCCCAGGTCTTGCTGGGTAACCATGACTTCTCGACCTTCCGCGCCACCTACTGTCAGGCGCAATCGCCAATCAAGACTCTGGATGAGCTGAACGTCATCCGTCACGGCATTGAAATTCACATCACCGTCCGGGCACGATCATTCCTCTATCATCAGGTCCGCAACATTGCCGGCACCCTGAGACTGATCGGCGAAGGCAAATGGACAGCCGACGACCTTAAAGCTGCGCTTGAAGCCAAAGACCGGCGCGCCGGAGGTCCGACCGCACCGGCGCACGCCCTCTATCTGACGGAAGTCGGCTATTGAGGACAGTTGAACCGGCCCGTCTTCCCCAGTATACATGAGGTCACTATGGAACAAATTCCTCTGAGCCTAAACCCCAACGCTGGCGGTGCGCAGCAACCGGAAAAGAAACCCGTCATGGGCTGGTTCGCCGTCGCCTTCGGCTTTCTTGGCATCTTCACCTTTGGCGTCATCTTTGTGCCGTTGGGGTTCATCTGCTCGCTGATCGCACTATTTACTGGCCAAGCAGTATGGGGATTTGTCGGACTTCTGCTCAATGTCATGGGGCTGGTGACGTCCCCTCAACTTCTGCTCCTGCTCGGTGCCGGGGCCTTCGCCATGTGGTTTGACTGGAACGACTTCATTGAACCGGTCAAACAGATGATCGGAATGGGTGGAACGGAAGTCTAGAGCAAAACCGGAGAGAATGGGACCATTCGCGAACGTGGCTTTGCTGTAATATCAACGGGTTAGAGAATTTTTGACGATCCAAAAATCGCCGGAAATGCTCTGGAGCGGACGCTCCATCAACCAATCGGTCGACAGCGGCAAATTTACGGCAAAATCACTCTAGACCTGAGAATTGATCGACAACTCGATACACAGGCTCAGCAGAAAATCAACGGCGACGATACCGGCCGCCGCCATCGGACGAACATCAAGCGCCGTTCGGGCGACATATCCCGTATAGGCAAGGCTCCAGACCAGAACGATCAAAGCAAGTCCGTTGGTTGTTCCCTGCGATAAAACGCCCCAGTACCCCAGAACAATGATCGAAATGTAAATGACGTTTTGCGGCACCATCGACCAGTTGTAGGCAACGACAAAGCGGATGTATTTGTCGCTGCGATCAAGTGAACGGCAGAGACCTTGCATGATGAGCGGAAACGCACACCAGGAAATTATAAAGGCGAGAATTTCAAGGATCAGAAAGCGGCCAAAAACAGGCGGATCCTGGAGCCCATTGAAGCGCGCCAGCAACAGGGCCAGAAAAAACGGTGCAACGATGGCCGCCGCCGTAAATGAACGGAAAAATCCAACCGCTGTGAGATTGAAATGGTTCAACCCATCGGGCGTAAACCGGGCCAGCCGGTACGCGCCGTACAGAGATTTCAAAATTTCCGCGAGAGGAGCCATGGAGATACGGTCAGGCCGCTTCAAAATAGCCGTTTAGAAATTTCTCATAAATATCGCTAAGCACAACGATTTCATCAATACTAACGTGTTCATCAACCTTATGCGCCGTTGCGTTGAGCATGCCGAACTCGGCGACCGGGCAATGGTCCTTGATAAATCGTGCATCGGACGTTCCCCCGGTGGTGCTGAGTTCGGGTTCAATCTCCCGGACGTCGCGGATGGCCCGGGCGATCAGGTCGCTCAGTTTGCCGGGGGCCGTCAGGAATGCTTCGCCGGATATGGAAATGCTCATGGTGCTGTCACCGGCCAGCTCGGCCCGGCACTTTTGCAACCAGGCGCTCAGGCTGTCAGCCGTGTGACAATCATTAAAACGGATATTGACCCGGCCCCTGGCCATCGCCGGAATAACGTTTGTCGCCGGGTTGCCGACATCGACCGTGGTGATTTCCAGATTGGTTGCCGGGAAATGTTCGGTGCCGGAATCAAGGACCTCAGCGTTCACGGCCGTCAAAAAATTAAGCAATCTCGGGATCGGGTTATCGGCCAATTGCGGATAGGCCGAATGACCCTGCGTTCCATAAACTTCGATGCTGGCATTCATCGATCCGCGGCGTCCGATTTTTACCATATCCCCCAGCCTATCAGCACTGGTCGGTTCCCCAACCAGACAGTGATCCAGCTGTTCCCCCTGTTTTTTCAACCAGTCCAGCATTTTGCGCGTACCGTTGATCGACGGGCCTTCTTCGTCACCGGTGATCAGAAAACTGATGGAGCCCGGAACCTTGCCGCCCCGGGCCTCAAGAACCCGTGCCGTGGCCGTGGCAAAACAGGCGATGGCGCATTTCATGTCTGATGCACCGCGCCCATAAAGGATGCCGTCTTTGATTTCCGCACCGAAGGGATCGACCGTCCAGTCAGCGATATCGCCAATAGGCACAACATCCGTATGCCCGGCAAAACAGATGTTGGGGGTGGTATCGCCGATCCGGGCATAAAGATTATCAACGTCGGGGGTGCCATCTTCAGAGAAAATCTGGCGGTGACAGGTAAACCCCAGTGCCTCCAGATAATCCTGCAGGACATCCAGCGCGCCCTCATCAACCGGAGTCACGCTCGGGCAGCGGATCAGCTCCTGAGACAGGCGAACAGGATCATGGTTGATTGAGGCGGGCACGCCCGGTCAGTCCCGAAGAAGGTCGTTAATTGAGGTTTTGGAGCGCGTCTGCGCATCAACACGTTTAACGATGACAGCACAGTATAGGGACGGTCCCGGCGTACCATCAGGCAGCGGCTTGCCCGGCATGTTGCCCGAAACCACAACTGAATAGGCGGGCACCCGGCCAACGAAAATCTCTCCTGTGTTGCGATCGATAATCTTGGTCGAAGCCGTGATGAAGACACCCATGGCAATCACCGACCCCTCCTCGACTACGACACCTTCAACAACTTCTGAACGCGCCCCGATGAAACAGTTGTCCTCGATAATTACCGGCCCGGCCTGCAGGGGTTCCAGCACCCCGCCAATGCCAACACCGCCGGAAAGATGGCAGTGTTTGCCGATTTGCGCGCACGACCCGACGGTCGCCCATGTATCGACCATGGTGCCTTCATCCACATAGGCGCCCAGATTGACGAACGACGGCATCAACACCACATTCGGTCCGATATAGGCGGAGCGGCGTACGGTGCAGTTGGGCACGGCGCGAAAACCGGCTTCCCGGAACGCCGCATCATCCATACCGAGGAACTTCGACGGCACCTTGTCGAACCACACGGCCCCGTCCGGACCACCGGAGATCGGGGCCATGTCATAGATGCGAAACGACAACAGCACGGCCTTTTTCAGCCACTGGTTGACCTGCCATTGGCCATCAACTTTTTCAGCGACCCGGGCTTTGCCGGAATCAAGCAGGTCGAGCGCCGCTTCAACAGCGTCTCGGGTTTCCCCCTTGGTATCAACGGCGATGCCGTCGCGATTTTCCCATGCGTTTTCGATAGCGTTTTGTAGATCGGTCATAATGGTCAAGCCTGTGTCTGTCAGTATCGGGGTCGAAAGTGTCAAAAAATCCCGGCGAACATGGTCTACAGCGGGCGGGCTGTCAATATGGGGGTTAGGGTGCGGTCAACGCCCCCAGCCATTTCCCCAGATCATCGGCAACGTGGTCAATGTGGTCGCCCTCCGACCCTTCGATGCCCCAGTCAACATCGGTTCTGACCCAGACTGTGGTCATGCCCATATCGGCGGCCGGAATGAGGTTACGGGCCATATCTTCAAACATGATGGCGGTATCTGGGTTGATGCCGAGCTGTGTCGTCATTTTAGCGTAAACGCCGGGATCGGGTTTGGGGGTGTACTCACTGTCAATAATATCGAAGGTGGCGTCAAAAAGATGGTCGATACCCAGGTGGCTGGTGATGTTTTTGGCGTGATCCGTGGACCCGTTGGTAAAAATCACCTTACGACCGGGCAGACGTTCAAGTGCCTGATTAAGGCCCGGATCCGGGATAATGGCGCTGAGGTCAATTTCATGAACAAAATCGAGAAATTCCACCGGATCGGTGCCATGGTTGTCCATCAAGCCGCGCATCGTGGTTCCGTGTTCACGAAAGAAAGATGTCTGCAGTTCACGGGCGGCATCCCAGCCCAGGTCGAGGTTTGCCATGATAAACCGCGTCATGTTCTGGCTGATCTGGTCAAACAGTCTGGATGAGGCCGGATATAGCGTATTGTCGAGATCAAAAATCCAGGTTTCGATGCGCTCGATGTTGTCGTTTTTCAGGGCCGCAGGTGCGGAGCTTTCCATGTGTATGCCTGTTTCCAGTGGCGAGGTATCTGCTCTGTGTATGCCCAGTATATGAAGGTTTGGACCCCAAAAGACTACACATTTTGGCCGTAAATTGCAGGCTGGTGAAGCCGGATATGATCTTTTAGTATGTTTGAAAATGAAAATTGCGGGAGAACCGCACGAACGCAGGGAATATTGACTCATAAAGGGGCGGGATTAACAGTCTATGGGTGAAGGCCAAATCAAAGACGGAGCCAGCTATATCGGTAAGGCCGATCGGGACGAGGTTCTTGTTGCCGGTTATCCGGGTGCGGCAGTCGTCGTTTCACCGACCGTCGAAGTGCGGCGGGCCAATCCAAAAGGGGCCGGACTGGAAACCCTGATCTCCCATGGCGCGGTGCCGGAAATCAAGGAACTGGTTGCCAAGGCGCATGGGGTTGGCACCGTTGCCGCTAGCAGCGTCACTCTACAGAGCTCAAAAGGGGTGATCAGTCTGGAACTGACGGCGATCCCGGTCGACGCCGACCGTTTGCTGGTTTTGGCTCGCGATCTGACCATGGACAAAAACCTCCGCAGCGCCCTTGTTGAATCGCGCCAGCGCTATAAAGACCTGGTTGAAGTTTCCAGTGATTTTTCCTGGGAAACCTCGGTTGACGGCATTTTCATGTTCGTCTCCACCAAAGGTGCCATCGGGTATACGCCGCCTGAACTGATCGACCATCCGGCATCGGAATTTCTGGTTGATCCTGAAAACCATACGCCTCTGCCTTTTTACTCCAAACGACCACTTGAAGACGTCGAGATCTGGATGAAAAAGAAAAATGGCGATACCGCCTGCATGATGCTGTCATGCGTACCACTTTTTGTTGAACTGAACGGCAAGGACGTTTGGAGCGGAACGCGCGGTGTCTGCCGCGATGTAACCGCCGAACGCCAGAGCGAGGCCGCCCTCGCCAGGGCCCGACACCGTGAACAGATTCTGAGTTACATCGTCGCCATGATCCGCGATGAACTTGAACCCGAAAACATGCTGTCCGCTGCGGCAACGGCAGTAACCCGCGCACTTGAGGTAACGGGATGTCGCATTCATCGCCAGTCCTCGCCCGGTAGCTATATCATCGCTGCCGAATACGGCAATCCGGGAGACGGCAGCGCCTTCGAAGAAAAAATCCATGACCTGGACACCGAGGGCGGGGTTGTCAGCTTTGATGCCGAGGGCTGGCACGTTCTGGCTGCCGCGACCCAGTACAGAAAGGCCAACAACGGCGCGATCAGCATCTGGCGTCCGGCCGACGAAAAACCCTGGGATGATGATTTTCAAATCCTACTGACCGATGTGGCCAACCAGTTAGGCATCGCCAACGAACAAATTGCCAATCACGAACGTATCGTCGCCCTGTCACGCACGGACAGCATGACCGGGTTGTTGAACCGCCGGGCCTTTTTCGAGGAGGAATTACCGAGGCGTGTTGCACGTTTGAAACGCAACCGCGAAGCCGCAGCGCTGTTTTATGTGGACATGGACAACTTTAAACTGGTCAACGACGTTCGCGGTCATCAGGCCGGTGACGACGCCATCATGATGCTGCGCGACCTGATGATGGAGTTCACCCGTCCGGGGGACGTTATCGCCCGCCTCGGTGGTGATGAGTTTGCCATGTGGCTTGACGGTATTCCCGCCGAAGCGACTCCAGCGAGAGCCCAGGCCTTGCTGAAGGCCAGCGCCAAACTGCAGGAATTTTCCGGTTCGGACGACAAACCGCTTGGCTTGTCGGTAGGTGTCGCTTTATATGACCCTACTCTACAAGAATCCTTCCAGGATTTGGTCTCCAGAGCTGATGAGGCGATGTACGGTGTTAAAAAGGCTGGCAAGGGCGGTTTTCTGATCGCACCACCACCGAAACCAGTCGCCTCTTCCTGATGTGCCGACCGCCTAGGGGAGTTGAATGCGAAACGCGAGCCGGAAAATGACTGAGGCCAAAATCTCCTACGAAGAAGCCAGGGCGCTGGCGGCTCATCAAGACACAGAGGTCCGCGCTGCCCTCGCCCGACGCGAAGACATCCCACCGGAAATCCTTTATTTTCTCGCCGAAGACGCCGCACCTGAAGTCCGCCGGACAATCGCCCTGAACGAAGTCGCTCCCGAACAGGCTTCATTGTTGCTGGCCAGGGACGATCACGCAGGGGTGCGATCCGATCTCGCCGGAAAAATTGCCCGACAACCCCAGCACCTGAATGCCCCCGGACAAAAACATACAGCCGCAACGCACGATGCCCTGCGTATCCTGGCGAAAGACCTGGTTCCAGATGTGCGCGAAATGTTGGCGGATTCCATCAAGGGCTCAGCCCATGCACCCGTCGACGTGGTCAAAACGCTGGCCAGCGATTCGAAACTCGAAGTCTGTGGTCCGGTGCTTGAGCACTCCCCGGTCCTGAGTGAAGAAGACCTGATCGAAATTATAAATAGCGACCATACGCCCGGCGCCCTGAATTTCATTTCTCGGCGCGATACCGTTCAAGAACGGGTCACCGAGGCTATTGTTGGTGCCGATGATGTCAGTGCAATCGCCGATCTGTTGTCAAATCACGGCGCCCAGATCAGAGAAGCGACGCTGGACGATCTGGTCAACCGAGCGGAAGATATTGAGCTGTGGCAGGCACCCATTTGTGGTCGTCCTGCGCTCTCAGACCATGCCGTCGGGCATCTTTCCAATTTTGTAGACGACGATCTTCGTAAAACCCTGACGGAACGCGACGACCTCGATGACAACGAAAATGATGCCCTGATCACCAGCATGCTGAAACAGCACTTGAATGTCGATATAGGAGCCGTTGACCTGGAAATCGACCCGCCGGGTTCAGGGGCCTTTCTGCGCGCCGAACTCCCCCTAAAGAGCGTCAACGCAATCTATTCGAAAAATGGATTAACTGCGGAAACCATCAATCGTGCCCTTGAGTCGCAAGACTACGGATTTGTCCTTGCAGCCTTGGTCATCAAAGCCAAATGCGATGAAAATACGGCACGGAAAATTTTTGCTGAAAAAAGCACCAAAGGCATTGTCGGGCTGTGTATGATTGCCGGGTTCTCACCGCAGCTGATGGTAAAAGTTCAGCAACGCATGGGCCGGATCGCCCCATCAGAAGTTATCATGCCGGAGGGCGACGAGCCGGTGATGAGCATTGACGACGCTGAGTGGCAAATCAAATTTTATGCTAGGCTGGCAACTCAGAGCAGTTAAGAGCCAAGCCGGATAAAGCCAGGGCAGGAAAAGGGCGGCACCACAACCATGAAGAAGCTACTGGACCGGTTTTTAAGCGGCGGTGTGGGTAAGGAACTCACCTATGAAGAGGCGCGGGAACTTGCGCGCCACGAGGACCCGGATGTCCGGCGTCAATTGGCAGATCATAAAGATACCAAACCGGAGATCCTGTATTTCCTGACCGATGATCCTTCGCCCGTCGTGCGTTCAGCCATCGCCAAAAACGAATCAACCCCGCATCAGGCCGATCTACGGCTGGCCAGCGATGATGACGACAGTGTTCGCGGTGATCTTGCTGGAAAAATTGCCCGCATCGCCCCACATCTTGACGCCCTTGACCAGGACAAGGTCAAGACCATGGCCTTTGAGGCCCTCGAAATTCTAACGCGCGATCAGGTCACGCGGGTCCGTCAAATTATATCTGAAACCCTGAAAGACGTTGCCAACGCCCCTCCCGAGGTCATTCGTATTCTTGCCTGGGATGCTGAGGTTGTCGTTTCCGGACCGGTGCTGGAGATTTCACCGGTACTGACCGATGAAGACCTTCTTGAAATCATCACCCACGGCACAGCAACGGGGCAACTCAGTGCCATTTCCAGACGCCAGAACGTACCAGAATCAGTCGTTGATGCGCTGGTTGAGACCTCCGACGTCGAAGCCATCGGACTGCTGCTTGCCAATAAAAGTGCGCAGATTCGCGAAGAAACCCTGGATCGGGTTATCGATCAGGCAGCAGATGTAGAAAGCTGGCATTCCCCACTTGTTGCGCGACCTTTGCTATCACTGGTTTCAGCCAAAAAGCTGGCGTCGTTTGTTGCCAGAAACCTGTTGGATGAATTGACTCATCGTGTTGATTTTTCACCGGAAATTATGGAGGAAATCCGCTCCGTTGTTGAGAAACGGATTGACGATCCAGACGCCAAAATCGGTGAAGAAGACAATGAGACGCCGCTGGAAGTCGCTTATGCCGAAGTTCAGAAACTGGACGCCGTAAACGAATTGCAGGAATCGAACATTCTTGCCGCCATTAAAAAAGGCCGCCGAGAGTTTGTTATTGCAGCGTTGGCGCTACGCACGGAACTGCGCCCCATCGCCATGGAAAAGGTTTTTCGCAATCAAAACGCCAAAGGTATTGTTGCTGCCGCCTGGAAAGCCGGATTCAGTGCAAAAACTGCGGAAATTATCCAGCGCGACATTGCCGAACTGAATGACGCCAAAATCCTGAAAGCAGCAGGAACCGAATACTCCTTGAGCGAAGGTGATCTGGAGTGGCAGCTCGAAGTCATTTCCGAGATCGATTGATCTGCCCCCTGTCGATCAGCCCCGGCGCTACCCGGAAATTAAAGTCCCGGCACCACCCACCGTAAACAGTTCAACAAGAATGGCATGAGGCACCCGACCGTCACTGATCACGGCGGCTTCGACACCATTGGCGACGGCATCCAAACAGGTTTCCACCTTGGGGATCATGCCCCCCGAAATCGTTCCGTCAGCAATCGCCTTGCGGGCGTCTTCAGCCGTCATGTCGACGATCAGTTTGCCATCCAGATCCAGCACCCCATTGACATCGGTGAGCATCAGTAGGCGTTTAGCGCCGATCGCGGCGGCAATGGCGCCAGCTACGGTATCGGCATTAATATTCAGCGTTTCACCATTGGGGCCAACGCCGATGGGGGCGATCACCGGCGTAATTTCGGAATTTTCGAGGCTTTTCAGGATAAACGAATCGATTTCAGTCGGTTCGCCGACAAGGCCGAGGTCAATCACCTGTTCGACACCGGAGTCCGGATCCCGTTTGGTGCGTTTCAGCTTTTCGGCGTGGATCAGAGAGCCGTCTTTTCCACTCAATCCAATTGCCCGACCGCCGGCCTCATTGATCGCGTTGGCGATTCCCTTGTTGATGGACCCTGCGAGGACCATCTCGACAATCTCCACCGTTTCCTGATCGGTCACCCGAAGGCCATCGATAAATTCGCTTTTAACCCCCAGACGATCCAGCACGGAGCCGATTTGCGGGCCACCGCCGTGGACAACGATGGGATTGAGCCCGACCTGACGCAACAGCACGACGTCCCGGGCAAACAGTTTCGACATCTCCGGATCACCCATGGCGTGACCGCCGTATTTGATGACCACGGTCTTGTCCGTATAGCGACGCATATGGGGAAGTGCCTCGGACAGCACCTTGGCCTGATTGAAATAGTTTTCCTGATCGCTTATGTTTGAATCCGTCATCATAGCCCTACCTTAAACATCTCGAACCGGTGCTGCCAGTGTGGCGAGCGTCGCACGCAACTCTGCGATACCGTCACCTTTTCGGGAGCTGGTCAGCGGAATTTCGGGATGCGCCGCGGGATGGGTCGCCAGTTCGGTCGATATTTTTTCAACCAGCTTGGCAAGCTGCGCCGGTTTGACCTTATCGCATTTGGTCATCACCAGTTGGTAAGGTTGGGCCGCCTTGTCCAGCATGGTGATCACCGCCCGGTCGCTGTCTTTAAGTCCGTGGCGGGCGTCGATCAGAACACAGGTGCGTCTCAAATCAACCCGCCCCCTAAGGTAGGCGTCGACCAGCCCAGTCCACTGTTTGACCATCGATTTGGATACCCGCGCATACCCGTAACCCGGCAGATCCGCCAGCATCAACCGACTACCCAGATCAAAAAAATTGATCTCTCGGGTACGACCCGGTGTATTGGAGGTCCGGGCTAGGCCCTTCTGCCCGACAAGGGCATTAATCAGGCTGGATTTCCCGACATTCGAGCGTCCGGCGAAGGCAATTTCCGGCAGCTCGGCATCCGGCAACTGCTGCAAACTGACGCAGCCCATGATGAACGTACAGCTCTGGGTGAACAGATGCCGACCGTGTTCGATCTCTTCGGTTGTGAAGTCTTCGCTATCAGTAGTCACGCGACCTCGCGATCAATCAGGATTATTGCAGGGCCTGTTTGCCGGTAATTCCCATTCTCCGCATAATGAGCCATTGCTGGAGCATCGACAAAGAGTTGTTCCAGGCCCAGTAAATGACCAGCCCAGCTGGGAATCGGGCCAGCATGAAGGTGAACATCAAGGGCAGGAACAGGAATATTTTGGCCTGCATGGGATCCGTTGGTTGCGGATTCAGTTTCTGCTGAAGGTACATGCTAATCCCCATGATCAGCGGCCAGACCCCAACCATCAGGAAGTCAGGCGGCGTGAACGGAATTAGCCCGAACAGATTGAAGACGCTGGTTGGGTCCGGTGCGGACAAGTCCTGAATCCAGCCAAAGAACGGCGCATGACGCATCTCGATGGTCACGAACAGAACCTTGTAGAGCGCAAAAAATACAGGAATCTGTATCACGATAGGCAAACAGCCTGACGCCGGATTGACCTTTTCCTTTTTGTACAGCCCCATCATTTCCTGATTGAGCTTCATCTTATCATCGCCGTAGCGTTCGCGAAGCTTGGTCATCTCAGGTGCAAGTTTTTTCATCTTGCTCATCGAGGTATAGGACTTGTTGGCCAGCGGGAATAGAACCAACTTGATCCCGACCGTCAGCAGAAGAATGCAAATCCCCAGATTCAACACCCGTTCATTCAGCCACAGCAACGCATAAAAAATTGGCTTGGTAAGGAAATAGAACCAGCCAAAATCAATGGCCAGATCAAACCGTTCGATACCAATTTGTTCTTCGTATTTGTCCAGCAACAGAACTTCCTTGGCACCGGCAAAGAAGTAATTTTCGGCGATGATCGTGCCATTGGACGCGACCACCTGCTGCGGTCCCAGATAATCGACCTGATACATATCGACCAGGCCTTCCGTGCGGTGCAGGAACCGGGTACCCGCATTCAGTTTCTGGTCCGGCACCAGGGCCGCCAACCAGTATTTGTCCGTGATCCCGATCCAACCGCCCTTGGACGTTTGTTTGATCTGCCCCTCATCCTTGATATCGTCATAGTCAATTTCAGAGAGCGTGCCATCAGATACGCCCAGCAATCCCTCATGCAGGATGTAGAAATTGGTCGTATCCGGAGTTCCGCGACGTGAAACGAAACCAAAAGGATTCAGGGCCGCCGGTGAGGTGCTGGTATTTGTCACCTGTTGGGCGACCGTGAACATATAATCTGCATCAACCGAGTAGGTCCGCGAGAACTTAAGCCCTTCGCCGTTGTCCCAGGTCAGGGTAACGGGCTGCTCAGGGCTTAGCGTCTTGCCATTCGTATTCCAGATTGAATCCTGATCAGGGACTTTGACGCCGGATGCTCCGACCCAGCCAAACTGTGCGTAATAAGCGCCATCAACGCCTTTCGGCGACAGCAGGATGATTTCATCGCTATCCGGGTCCAGGGTTTCACGATAGTCGGCCAAGGTCAGGTCATCAATGCGTCCGCCCCGGAGGGCGATGGAACCGTGCAGGCGCGGCGTGTTGATCGCGATGCGATTATTCTTGGCAAGAATATCGGCACGCGAGGCGTCGATAAGCGGTGTCGCACTTGGGACTGCCGGAACCTGAGCGCCGCCAGCCGTTGACGCTGCCGGTAATTGCCCCGGCTGCGGAATCGCACTGTTTGCCGGCAGTTGAGTACCATCTGCAGCTGTCTGCGATTGTTCAGGCGGCGGCGGGCGGGTCGCGTCAAAATAGAACTGAAAGCCAACCAGAATGGCAATGGACAGAACAATCGCCAGGACCATGTTTTTGTTATCGATCATTTGCTTGCCAAAATTCTCTTATCAGAATGGGCACCACATGCACCTGCATGCGACCGGGATTCATGTGTATGTGAACGGGGCTCGGGTACGGGATCGAACCCGTGTCCTCCCCAAGGGTGACACCGCAATATCCGCTTCACTGCCAGCCAGCTTCCTGAAACGGGTCCGTGTTTCTCAAGCGCCTCAAGGGCATAACCTGAGCATGTTGGATGGTAACGGCATGATCCGGCCAGGACCGGTGAAATCAGAAGCTGGTATCCACGAACGACGGCACGCAGAGAAATCGCGATTATTTTCGCCAGCGGTCTCATGACACCGTGTTCCCTCCGTTCAGTTTTTTGATCGCCGACTCCAGGTCTTTGATCAATGCCGCATATGATCGTTTTATGGTCGCCATCCGTCCGATAATGACCAAATCCTGGCCACCCCGAACACGTTTCGGCAACACTTCTGCGGCAACAGCCTTCAGACGCCGCCGCACCCGATTGCGGATAACAGCATTGCCGACTTTTTTTGTCACGGTAAAACCCACACGAACAGCATTTTCATTGCCATCGTCCGGGTTTTCTCCTTTTTTACGCTG
>Ga0316204_10004131_pt1 | contig 26952 bp, 27 predicted proteins | sample 6monrhotite_MG_2_FD_205661 | JGI IMG/M metagenome (GOLD analysis project Ga0316204, IMG submission 205661) | Microbial mat bacterial communities from mineral coupon in-situ incubated in ocean water Damariscotta River, Maine, United States -... | ecosystem: Environmental > Aquatic > Marine >...
AGTAAAGAAGCAGACGATGATGGGATTATTATCAAACCCAAGGGAGTAGATCGAGATAACCCCGGGCGCTGGTTGCGAGATATTAATGGTCCAATCAATGTAAATTTTTACGGAGTTTTAGCGGGAAGGAATAACCAAGACCGATATACTTCGGCCAACATCCAGAAAGCAATCAATTTTGCCGCATTGAATACTGCGTATAACCAAGTCAATTACAGAGCTGGGAATACGGTGTTTTTCCCAAGTGGTGAGTATTTCATAGACGGGTCATTGTTGCTCAAATCTGGGGTGTCAATTTTAGGGGAAGAAAGCACACTTCTCACTGTGAAAAAAGGCGCCGACTTTGATTATTTTTTCAAAATGAATACTGGGAAAATTTTTATTTCCATGGAGAATTTACGAATTAACGGTAATGGTGAGGCCAACGTGGGCGGTCTTTATTTAAAATCTAAAGATGGAGCAGATGGAACAGGAGGGCTTTGGCAGAGTAGGTTTAAAAATATAAATATCGTGAACATACAAGGGCATGGTATATTTTTGGAGGGCAGTGATAGTATGGGAGTGAACGGCCCCAACGACTATTCGTTGCCAAATCAAATGACCGTTTTTGAAAACGTACGGGTTACAAGAATGAATGATGAGAAAAATAGCTTGCGAATGACTTTATATCAAGGACAGTTTACTTTTATTAATTGTCTTTTCTTGGGGAAACGAGATCGCTCATCATTGGGGACAAATGTATATATGTCGCAGCCTGGAGGTAACGTGGTTTCGTTTATTAATTGCACCATTCAAGAAGCCGTTCACGGTTTTAAAATGATTGGCTCCTCTAACATTACAATTGATAATTGCTGGTTTGAAAACCTATACAATTCCATCGATGTGACCAATGGGCAAAGCATTAATATTTTAAATAGCCGGTTTTCAAATGCGGCGGGCTATGGTTCCGAAGGCTTTACGGGCCCTGTTAACCTTCCTATAGATATTGAAACTGGGAGTATTGTTTCTAGTCTGAATTCAAACGTAAACGTAGAAAGAAATTATGTTCGTGTTACCGATGTCAATTCACCTGAAGCACATAAATCTCATTTTATTTTTGGCCGCACAGACTCTACTCTAGTTAATACCAATACGATTAACTCTAGGAATAATACATTCATGGACCCAAGAATCTCAAGAACGATTGGGATTGTGCAATCACTTCCAGTTGAAACTAGAACTATTAATTTAAATGGTAGAACCAATGTCGCTGCTGATTTTGGAAATAATACCGTACTTCGAAAAATTGAGTCTACTTTGAGTGGAGGGGAGCAGCTTACAATGGCTATCAACAAACAAAGCAGAAAGGGCACTATAAAAATTAAGGATTGGGCGGGAGTGCGCCGAAAAGGAAATATCTCTTTGAATGGACAAAAACAATTGGTCTTGAAAAATGGTCAAAAAGCAACCTTTCTGAAGGTAGATGCGCCTTTATCAAATAATGGTGATCAACCCATTTATAAGTTAGTTTCAGTCTCCAATTAATTGCCTTCTGAAAGCATGGTGTATGCCTCTTCAATAATAAGGTAAAATTCATCAGTAAAGGGCAGGTCAGTAGCATCACCCCGCTGATGCCCTAGACGAACAATAATTACATTGTCTTCAGGAATGGTGATGACATACTGACCTAAAATACCGCGCATGACGAATATTTGTTTGTCAAGATGGTCACTCAACCAAAAACCATAGCCGTACTCCGGACTTGCCTCAAAACGTGGAACAATGGAGGTTGCTACAAAAGAAGAATCCAATAATTGTACGCCATTCCATTTGCCATAATCTTTATATAGCTTCCCAAAGCGCGCAAAATCTCTAGCGTTACTTGCGATACAGCAAAATGTCTTGGCCAGCTGATTCGTTTCATCATCTAGTTGCCAAAGTGCTGGTTGTTCGGCGCCCATCGGTTTCCAAAGTGTCTCCGATAGGTAGTTGGCTAATTTTTGTCCAGTGGCTTTTTCAATGACCATGCCAAGAAGCTGAGAATTACCACTAAGGTATTTAAAAGATTGTCCTGGGGCTTCAATAACTTTTAGATTTAAAATGGTTTCTGCCAGATCATCGTCGTAATAAGAACGAGCGGTCACGCTAAACGGACTCACGTAGGATTCGTCCCAATCCAAACCAGAAGACATGGACGACAAATCGCCTACCGTAGTCGCATCGTTCGCAAACTGCTCAAAAAAATCACCAATGGGTTGATCCAATCCCTCAATATGACCTTCTTGAATTGCTTTACCCAATAAGGCTGAAGTGATACTCTTTGCCATAGAGAAGGAATTGGTTTTTGAATCTACCCCATAACCTTCTGCGTACTCTTCAAACCAAATACTATCATTTTTGATGATTAAAAATGCCACGGTACCCAGAGATTCGTTCCTTTTAGTGAGTGTCTCCGTTGCCTTTACCGAATTATAATCAGCATGCATAGGCCAAGGCTGTGGATTTTCAGAAGACGCGATTGTCATATTTTCAAAATGGGGATAGTCATCAATATAGGCTGTTGTATGCCCTTTAAGGTATACAACACGAACCCCTTTCAAAATATAATCGTAATCGGTAAGGTAGGCGAGTCCAATAAGAAGCGCTACAACAATGGCAAGGCCTTTAAGAAATCGTTTCAGCATCGTAAATAATTTTTTCATCAGTATGTTAAAATAACTCTCCTTGTTTAACGGAGCTTTCATGGGCCAGCAACCATTTTTTTCGATCTAAACCTCCCGCATAGCCTGTTAAGCTGCCATCAGAGCCAATAACGCGATGGCAAGGAATAATAATCGCAATGGGATTCTTTCCATTGGCAGAGGCCGCTGCTCTTATCACTTTTGGATCACCCAAAGAATTCGCCATCGTTTGGTAGGAAACCGTTTTGCCATGAGGAATAGTCTCTAATTGTTTCCATACTTTTTTCTGAAATTGGGTTCCATTCGGCTGAAGCAATAGCTCAAACTGCATCCGTTTCTTACTGAAGTATTCCTTCAGTTGGGTGACGGCGTCTAACAATACCTCAGGTATTACTTCCGAAGCAGCCACTTCAATATCCATAAAATGAACCGAAGCCAAGCCCATGGTGTCACCTTGCAATTGGACAGTGCCTATAGGAGTTTTTACATAAGCGAGCTCCATCATTCTTCATCTTCTTCATTGGACAATTGTATGCCCATTCGTTTGGCACGTCGCTCCCAGTTTTTTCTTGCTGCGGCTTGCATGTCCTCTATGGCATCACTCTCGTCCATGATTTCTTGTCCTAAAAGCGTTTCGATAATGTCTTCCATGGTGACAACACCGATCGTATTTCCAAAATCATCAACCACTAAGGCAATATGACCACGCTGCTTTATGAATACCTCAAAGAGTTCTGGGATTGGTTTTTCCGCATTCACCACAAAAAGATCTCTACGTAAATCGCTGAGCATTTTTTCACCTCGGTCCTCCACAATTTCTTCTAAAATATCATCCTTCAGTACAAATCCCGTGATGTTATGTGTCTTGTCTTTATAGATTGGGATTCTGGAAAAGCGTAAGTTCTTGTGGTGCTCGTGAAAATGTTCTAAAGTGATCGATTCTTCTTCCATGACCACCACAGGGAAGGGAGTCATTACGTCTTTTGCCATGACTAATTTAAAGGCCAGCAAGTTTTTTATCACGGCACTTTCATTTTGTTCAAACACACCTTCTTTTTCTGCCGTATCTGTAATGGCCATAAATTCTTCCAGGCTCATAGAAGTTACATGTGCCGACTTACCAATAAGTTTTGTGGTTAAGGTGAGGATCCACAATATACCTGTATACTTTAAGGGGAAAATGATCGCATTTAAGGCAATTGCAGTAAAGCTCCCTAACTTTTTCCAGTAGGTTGCCCCGATGGTTTTCGGAATAATTTCTGAAACAATGAGGATCAGCAGCGTCATAATAGCCGAGACAATCCCCACCATATTTACCCCTAAGACTTCTACTTTATAGGGTAGTTTTTCAGCTTGCACCCCAACTAAAATAGCACCCACCGTATGCGCAATGGTATTGATAGTCAAAATAGCAATCAAGGGCTTGTCAATATCCTTTTTTAGGTCCATTAAAGTTTTCGCATACCCCTTGCCTTCCTGTGACTTTACTTTTAGGAAAGTTGGGGTAAAGCTCAACAATGCCGCTTCTAGTATGGAGCACAGAAACGAAAAGAAAATGGAAAGTACCGCGTAAACGATTAGTAAAGTCATCCAAAAAAATTTAGAATAAAATTACGCTTTTAATTTGGACTGGAAAACCGGAATTTAGGTTGGCTGTAATTAGAGTAACCACAAAGTCGTGCTTTGATAGAAGCCCAACCCTGGTTCAAAACCCTCATTCTTCAATTTGTTCGGAATTGGTATTAAAAAAACGGGCGGCTTGAAAAAGCCGCCCGACATTCTTATTCTAAACGAGTTGTAAATTCTGATTAATGGTCTTTTCCCATTTCCGAACTTCGTGCAAGCAAACTTCTCCGTCCATTGCAATACTCTCATCCTCTTCTTGGTAAAAGAGGATCTCCTTTTTGAGTTCAGGACCCATGAGTTCCAATCCCACCGTATCCAGCGATTTATTCCTAATGCGACCCGTTTTTACCGCACAGGTCTTAATAGCACCGACCGGAACAATTTGAAAGGTTTCTTTGGTCTTTTTTATATTGGAAAACACGAGGTTGTGATGATTTTCGTCCATTCCAATAATGGTATTTCCAATAACTTCAATGTTTTTTATTGTCAGATTTTGTTTTTTGCCCAAGGACTGAATTTCCTTTTTTATCCTTTTTTGGGCAATTGTACTTTTAAAAATAATATATAAAACGGGCATCATAAAAAGTAATAAGAACAAGATGCCTAGCTCAAATGATATTGTATCCATTGTATTTTTTTTGAATTGAATAATAGTCTCGAATTAACGAAACAAGAAGAAAGTCAAACTTGTTTAAGAAGCCCGACGAGATACCAATTAAATGGATACAGAATTACCAGAAAAAATGAAAGGGGAAGATGGACGCAGCAATTAATTTTCGCTTGTCCCGAGGACGTAAAGTATTAATTAATTGAAACTGAACGGCCGCTCCGGAGAAATCGCAGCTAAAATTTGAAACACCGCTCCCAAAGCCATGGAACTTATGTTCGAACTCAGGAGAGTTAACATCTGAGACAGAAACTTCTTCAAAAAACAGGGCTGCTTTTTCAGAATGATCTAGTTTGCTAACTGACCCTTGAGATAGGGTAGGAGATACCGCTCTGGTTGTTGCAAAAACAGGCTGCGCTCCGAAGGCGTAAACCACCAGTAATAACGATACGATCTTTATGTATTTCCAAAGCTTCATCAGTTCAAATGTATGTGAAAAAACAATGAGATAATGATAATCTTATATTAAATTATTTGCATCCCAAATCACCATCCCACATAGCGGGGAGGTTCCACATTCTTAAGATTGAGATAGACAATCAATTGTCCACGGTGATGGGTGACATGATCCAGCAAAAGATTCAGGATCTGTATCTTGCTTTTGGGTCCGGCAAAAAATTGGACCGTTTCTTTTAGTTCTTCTTCGGAAGTAGTTGCTATTGCTGTTCCAACGGCGTCAAAGGCATCTTCTAATGAGGTGATAATAGCTTCTTTTTCCGTAGGAAAAGTAACCGAATCGTCCTTAACCCTATTGAAATACTTGGTGCTCAACCAGTCCATATTCCCTTGAATATGTTCTAGTTGTTCTACAAAACTACGTTGGCGTTCCGTAGGCTTAAAATTATAATCTTCTGCAGGCATCAACTGCGCCATTTCTATGAGATAGGTTTTTGAATTGTCCCACTTTTCTAGGAATGCGTCTTTTACATTGGCTTGTTGTGCAAATAAAGTACTCGATAGCAACATGGCAACGACGATTAGTTTTAGTTTCATCGTTCAAAATTAAGAAATTAATTGAACTACATCTTTTGCAAAATACGAGGCGATGAGTTGTGCACCAGCTCGTTTGATAGCGGTGATTTGTTCCATCATTACGGCATCATGGTCTAACCACCCTTTTTCGGCAGCGGCCTTTAGCATGGAGTATTCCCCGCTTACTTGATACACCGCAATAGGCACTTCCACTTCGTTCCTAATTTCCCGAACAATGTCGAGATAGCAAAGCCCCGGTTTTACCATTACAATATCAGCGCCTTCATCAATGTCCATTTCAACCGCTTTCAGGGCTTCGTCTCGATTGGCAAAATCCATTTGGTAGGTTTTCTTATCCTTCGGAATGTTATGTGCATCAACGGGAGCAGAGTCTAGCGCATCTCGAAAAGGGCCGTAGAACGCAGAGGCATATTTAGCGCTATAGCTCATTATTCCAGTGTCTGTGAAACCATTGTCTTCCAAAGCTTCTCGGATCACCCCGATGCGGCCATCCATCATATCGCTGGGCGCAATGAAATCGGCACCCACCTCAGCATGAGACAATGCCATGGCTGCGAGTACATCGACAGTCTCATCATTCACGATTTTTCCACCAGCAACAATACCGTCATGCCCATAGTGGGAATAGGGGTCGAGGGCAACGTCACTCATCACCAACATCCCCGGAACCGCATCTTTAACGGTTTTAATCGCACGTTGCATCAGGCCATTGGGGTTGAGCGCTTCGGTTCCTTTGTTGTCTTTTAAATGATCAGGCACTTTTACAAACAAAAGGACGCTTTTTAGTCCCATGGACCAAAGAACTTTCACTTCCGCAGCAAGTAAATCCAAACTATACCGATAGTAATTGGGCATGGAAGCGATTTCTTCTTTGACGCCTTTGCCTTCAACAACAAACAGGGGCACTAAAAAGTCGTTGGGCGTAACGATGGTCTCACGCACCAAACTTCTAATGGTCTCGCAGCTTCTCAAACGTCTATTTCTTCTAATTGGATACATAAAATTGTTTTTCTAAGTTGGGTAAGCTATTGACTAGACCCAGTCTTTCGGATTTTTTAATACTTCAATTAATTTGGCTTCTTCACTACCATTTTCAGGATGATGATCGTATTTCCATTGCACCTTGGGAGGTAAACTCATCAAAATACTTTCAATACGTCCTTGGGTTTTCAGTCCAAACAAAGTGCCTTTGTCGTGCACTAGATTGAACTCCACATAACGTCCACGGCGTATTTCCTGCCAGGTTCGTTGTTGCTCAATATATGGCAATTCCTTTCGTTTTTCAACAATGGGAACATAGGCCTCAAGAAAACTATCACTTACTTCCGTAACGAAGTCAAACCAATCCTGCATGGAGCGGCCTTCGGTTTTCTTCAGATAATCAAAAAATAAACCGCCTATTCCCCTGGCTTCTTTGCGGTGTGAATTATAAAAATATTCGTCACACCGTTGTTTATAGTTCGGGTAAAAGCTTTCATCATGCGCGTCACAGGCCCTTTTGCAAATCGTGTGAAAGTGCAGGGCATCGTCTTCGAACAGATAATAGGGAGTGAGATCCTGCCCTCCTCCAAACCATTGGTCCACGATATTTCCTTCTTTATTGTACATTTCAAAATACCTCCAATTAGCATGGACCGTTGGGACCATAGGATTTACAGGGTGTAGCACTAAACTCAAACCACATGCAAAGAAATGTGCATCAGTCACACCAAAATAGGCTTGCATACTTTCGGGCAGTTTGCCATGCACCTCACTGATATTGACACCCCCTTTTTCAAAAACTTTTCCATTTTCAATGACGCGCGTTCTTCCGCCACCACCTTCAGCGCGCTTCCATACGTCTTCATGAAATGTGGCCTTGCCATCTAACGCCTCCAAGCGTTGTGTAATACGGTCTTGAAGTGCTCTTATATAGGTTACAAACTGTTCTTTCATTTCTTCTAAAGTGGCTATAGATTCTTTTTTTCTTGTTTTTCTATGGATGTCCTTTTGCCAGATTCTTGGATTAGCCGAACCGTCTCCGTGGTAGACGCGGTTACAGATAGGGGCAGTACTAGGATGATTCCGAGGAAAGGGATAAACAGCATCGCCATAAAAACCATCCCGTTTCCAATGGCAATACCACTATGGCTGCGCACAAATTTTAAACTATCTCCATAGGTAAAATGACGTTCCAAGGTATAGTCCATATTCCCAAAACCAGCGTAATACGATTGTACCAGAAACAGTAAAATGGAAGTGAATATATTGACGATGGGAATCAAACTAAACAGCAAAATAGGAATGGTGAAGAATAGCTCCATCATTAAATTTCTACCATTAATACGGATTCCACGCCACAATTGGACCGCAAAACTCGTATCACGGTGCTCATAGGTTTTGCCAAGTAAATGGGCTTCTATTTTTTCAGAAACAGGGCTCATAAAGGGGGCGCTTAATGCCATGACGATGTGTTTATAGAGAATAAGACCAATGATTACGACCATAATTCCACCAATCACATCGCTAATAGCTCGAAACGTTTGAGCTCCCCACTCCCAAAACCAAGCTTTGGCAATAATACCGCCAATCGAATCACTAAGGCCATAGGCTGTGAACCCAACCAACAAAAAGGTAAGGACACTGATCAACATAGGGACTCCAAAATACTTCCAAAGCCCTAGCTTGCTAATGAGCTGAAAGGCCCCACTATATGCGCGTATTCCCTTAAATATGTTTTTAAATAACATGAATTATTCTGAAATAAAAATCAAACAGTTTTCTATTAGACCCGTTTCATCAATTTTAGTTACTTTTTGTGCGCTTTTTAGCTTTTTTTGAAGAAAAGTAGTCACTTTCTCATCATTTTCCCGCGAAACATCCAAAAACCAACGACGCCCCAATTCGTTATTGTGCAAGTCCATAAATTGATCTAAAACTTCATTTTTGGTCACTTTTTCATACAAAATGGTGATATTTTTAGCCCAAACGATACTTTTTTGCTCATTTTTGGTGCGTTTTAATGTATTTCTACATATCAACATATTCCACAGGGCATGTCGAAACGCATTTTCCTTCCCATTTTTATGATGGGACCGACCGTAAAGTCGGTCGCAAATTTTCATTGTTTCCCTAGTCGCGCTTAATGTTGGACCAATTAATAAGGGCCTTTTGGCAAAGGTCAATGCCAGCCGGATTAATTGACCTGGACTTAATTGTTGTATGCGACTCCAGATAGTCACGACTCTGCTTTGTATTCTTTGACAGCCTCAATAAAGGCTCCTGCATTTTCAAGGGGAATGTTAGGTAAAATCCCGTGTCCTAAATTCACAATGTATCGGTCTTTTCCAAATTCATTAATCATTTGTGTGACCATTTTTTTAATTTCTGAAGGCGGACTAAAAAGACGGGTAGGATCAAAGTTACCTTGCAAAGTGATCTTTCCCCCCGTTAAATAACGGGCATTTCGAGCCGAACAAGTCCAATCTATCCCCAAAGCAGCCGCACCACTTTTTGCCATGGTATCCAAGGCGAACCAACACCCTTTACCAAAGGCAATCACAGGCGCATCTTCCTTTAATGCATCAATGATTTGCTGAATGTACTGCCAACTAAATTCTTGATAATCTATAGGAGATAGCATCCCACCCCAACTGTCGAATACTTGGACGGCGTTTACACCAGCTTTTACTTTTTCTTTTAAATAGGCGATGGTGGTGTCCGTAATTTTCTGAAGCAATTCGTGCGCAGCTACTGGTTTTGTAAAACAAAACTCCTTCGCTTTATCGAAATTTTTACTTCCTTGTCCTTGAACACAATAACAAAGTATGGTCCAGGGACTTCCGGCGAATCCAATTAATGGAATGTCGTCATTCAATTTTTCCTTAGTCATTTTTATCGCTTCCATCACATACCCTAAGGTATCATGAATATCTGGAACGATTACAGCCTCTAGGTCTTTATGCGAACGAATAGGATTTGGAAGCCAAGGCCCTACATTTGGTTTCATTTCCACTTCAATATTCATTGCTTGAGGAATCACTAAGATGTCGCTAAACAAAATAGCAGCATCCATTCCATAACGTCGTATAGGTTGTACTGTAATCTCACTGGCAAGTTCGGGGGTTTGACAACGTGTAAAGAAATCATATTTGGCTTTGATTTCCATAAACTCAGGTAAATACCGACCCGCTTGTCGCATCATCCATACTGGTGGGCGCTCCACAGTTTCACCTTGGAGCGCTCTAAGAAATAAGTCATTTTTAATCTTCGTCATGCGGCATTGTTTTCACAGTCTCTGCAAGAACGCTTTCTACTGTGGTTGATGGAGCAATAGTTACAGTGCTCATATATTTTTTGGCTGTAGCAGCGGTAGTTGGACCAATACAAATCGCTGCAGTAGCTATTTCTTCAATAACATCACTAGCCCCATTTTTCTTATGATGCGCTAGGAAGTAGCTCTCCACCCCAGAGGGACTAAAAAAGAGTATTTTGTCCCATTTTTGTTCAAAATGGCGCTGATTTAAGTCAGTTTTATAGGTTTTTAGCTCAAAAAGGTCAATATGTTCTCTTTTTAGCAGCTCTGGAATTTCATCTCTTCGCCGACTCCCACAAATCATATAAAAAGTTTCATTTTTATAGTTTTTTGCTATAAACGCGCCTAATTCGGTTGCGTTTTGGGCTATTTTGACTACATTTTGGCCTAAAGCCTCCAACTTTTTAGCTGTTTTCTCGCCAACGCAGAAACAGTGCTTTATTTTAGTATTAGTTCCCGTCGTTTCAAAAAACGAGTCTACACCATTCTGACTACTAAAAATTGCATTTTCAATATATTCAGGGGCTTCAAAATCTATGAATGTGATTGAAATTGCATCGTAACAGGTTACCTCAAACCCCGCGGCCATTAAAATTTCTAAGGCTGAATTAGAAAGAGTTTTGGTGGAAAGAACAGTTGGTTTCACTGGAGTGCTTTTTTTATGGACTCCATAAGGCTGGCGCCCCCCTGTTCTAATAGTTCTTTCGCACATGCACTTCCGAAGCCAACATAGGTATCAAGTGCTATACTCGCCTCTTTTGCTAATTTGGTTTGACCGTCTAAAGAGAAAAGGACCCCTTTAAAATGAATCTTGTCACCGCTCACTTGAGCAATGGCCCCAATGGGTGCTGTACATCCGCCTTCGAGTACGCGTAAAAATTCTCGTTCCACGTGGGTGCAAATCTCCGCGTTTTTAACGTTCAGTTGTGCGGTGGCTTCCCTGGAAAAGGTGTCGTGTTCCAGGGCTACAACGACCATCGCTCCTTGAGCTGGCGCAGGCGCCATCCAATCCAATGTCGTATATTTTTCAGGGAGTACATTGATGCGTTCCAAACCTGCCTGTGCAAATATTGCCCCGCTCCAATTACTTTCTTTTAGCTTTTTTAATCGGGTATTTACATTTCCCCTGAGTCCAACTACGGTATTATTTGGATACCGATGCAACCATTGGGCTTTCCGTCTTAAACTTCCTGTGGCAATGGTGCAAGGATTGTCAAAGTTTGGAGTTCCATTAGGGATTAAGATATCATTTGATGAAGCGCGCTCCAAAACAGCGGTTTGAACAATGCCTTTCGGGAGCAGGGTGGGTACATCCTTCATGCTATGTACTGCAATATCTACAGAACCACTTAGCATGGCAACGTCCAAGGTTTTTGTAAAGATGCCAGTGATGCCTAATTCATATAGCGGTTTATCTAGGATAAGATCACCTGTAGATTTAACAGGGACTAGTTCAGTTTGATAACCGAGGGCCTCCAACTGGTTTTTTACCGTGTTGGCTTGCCATAATGCTAGTTCGCTATCCCGCGTTCCTATCCGAATGATTTTACTCACGATTGTTTCTTTGGAAGTTGAAATACCTCTTCTATAAGCGCAATGCTTTCGTTGGTGGCGCCATTTGCATTCTTAAGGTGATTCGCAAATTGAGTCGTGATTTTATGTATGATCCGGGCACTTATAATTTCTGCTTGTTCTTCGTTGAAATCGGTTATCCTACTCCTCTGGTTGTCAATTTCCCCCTCCTTTATTGCTGAAAGCTTTGTTTTTAAGGCCTTGATGGTTGGGGCAAAACGACGGTTTTTGGCCCAAACACTAAATTCTTTTTGCACCTCTTGAATGATGTTTTTGGCTAGTGGAATTTGTGACTTTCGATGCGCTAGTGTTTGATCTGTCACTTGGGATAATTCATCCAAATGAATTAAGGTCACTAATTCGTGATCCGTCACATTTTGAGCTACATTTCGAGGAATAGAAAGGTCCAAAATCAACAAGGGTTTCTTCAGGTATAATAACTCTTTGCTGATGGTAGGCTGCTGGGCGCCAGTGGCGACAATTAGAATGTCACTTTTAGCAATCTCACTTTGGATATCCGCGTAATCCTTCACCACTAAATTGAATTTACCTGCAATCTCTTCTGCCTTTATTTTGGTTCTATTGATCAGTGTGATATGCTGATTTTTAGTATGCTTAATGAGGTTTTCACAGGTGTTTCGACCAATTTTTCCAATACCGAAAAGGGTGATATTTTTTTCTGAAACAAAAGGGACTCTCGCCATAATGTATTGCACGGCTGCGAAACTCACAGAGGTAGCGCCTGTGGAGATTTCTGTTTCATTTTTGATGCGTTTACTGGCTTGGATTACTGAGTTTCCCAACCGTTCCATAAAGACATTGAGCATGCCCATTTCCTTGGATCGCTGTAATCCATTTCGCAACTGACTTATAATTTCAAAGTCACCTAGGATTTGACTATCCAACCCTGTAGCCACCTGAAAAAGATGTGTAACGGCCGATTCGTTTTTGTGAATATAGGCCACTTTTTCAAATTCCTCTATGGTGCCTTGAGTGTGCTCGCACAACAACTTAATTAATTGAAACGGATGTTCTGCAAAACCGTATAATTCAGTTCGATTGCAGGTTGATATCACACTTAAGGATGGAATGCCACGCTCTTTGGCTTGTTGCAAAATCGCCTGTTGGGCGGTCTGAGAAATACTAAAATGCCCACGAATTTCTGCATCTGCCTTTTTATAGTTTAGGCCAATAGCATAGAAATCTTCAGCTTGGAAAGAAGCCGTAGGTTGTGAAGCGTTCGAAAAATTTCTTTGAGCGTTATTTTTCATAGAGACAGGTGCAAAATTACCTGCTACCATCAATAGAAAATAACGCTAGCGGTATGATTTATAACGTGAAAGGCTAATTTTTACCTAAAACCCCTGTTTTATGGCACAAAAAGGCTAATTTAGTTTCATTCTAAACAAGAAAACATAGAATTTTGAATATGCTTTTAAAAAAAAATGTCGCTGAAGGAATTTATGATGAAACACGAATTGAAGAAGGATTTTTCATCATCAAATTTAACAACGAAACTGAAGATAATCAGCTGTTTAAGCGAGAAGTAAGTGCCAATTTTATACAGTTTCACTTCTGTATAAAAGGAGGTGGAGCGTTCAGTTTTAACGATGGAAATTATCAATTGCCCATAGCCGAAGATCAGTCCTTATTATTGTACAACCCGCAAAAGGATTTGCCCATCGCGCTTATAGTCCCACCACATTCATGGGTGCTGTCCGTGTTATTGCCCATTGTCAAGTTTCATTCTCTATTTTCTACGGAAGCGAATTACATCACGTTTTTAAGTGATGAAAATAAAGACCGAAAATATTACAAGGACGCTCAAACAACACCTTCCATGGCGATTGTGTTGAATCAATTAATGAATTATAACTTGCACCCTTCAGTCAAACCGCTCTATTTTAAGGGAAAGGCTTATGAGCTTTTGAGTTTGTATTTTAACCGCCCAAACAATGTAGATACTGAGCAATGTCCATTTTTGGTGGACGAAGACAATGTTGCAAAAATAAAAAAGGCCAAAGAAATTATCATCAACCGCATGGTGGAACCGCCAACGCTGCAAGCGCTTTCCGAGGAAATCAACTTACCAATAAACAAACTCAAAGAAGGCTTTAAGCAGGTATATGGGGATTCCGTATTTAGCTTTTTATTCGATTATAAAATGGAAGTAGCGCGGCAGATGCTCGCCACGGGCTCCTACAATGTGAACGAAGTGGGGCTCAAAGTTGGTTACAGTACAGCTAGTCATTTCATAGCGGCTTTTAAAAGAAAATTTGGGACCACTCCTAAGAAGTTTATCATGGCTCTGCAAACCTAGATTTCAACTTCAGAATTAAAGAGAACTTTACCAACTTTTTAAGAACCTTTTAGCTGTTACTACCTATTTTTGTGAATCTCAAAAACCAACTATGAAAAAAGGAGTACTTCTTGTTAATTTAGGTTCGCCAGACAGCACAAACCCAAAAGACGTCAAGAAATATTTAGACGAATTTTTAATGGATCCACGTGTCATTGATGTGCCTAAGTGGGCGCGTATACTTTTGGTTAGAGGGATCATATTAAACACCAGACCGAAGAAATCGGCCAAGGCATATTCAAAAATTTGGTGGGAAGAAGGATCTCCCTTAATTGTGCTATCGGAACGGCTTCAGAAAAAAGTAGCTGCAAAAGTGAATATCCCAGTGGCATTAGCCATGCGTTATGGGAGTATGACATTGAAAAATGGCTTACAATCTTTAGTAGATCAGGGTGTAGATGAGGTTTTGACGATTCCTCTCTATCCACAATTTGCCATGGCAACGACAGAGACGATCGATGTGCGTGTAGAAGAGTTAAAGAACGAATTTTTTCCGCAGTTAAAAATCAGTTCCATGCCGGCATTCTATAATCGCCCTGATTATATAGAGGTATTGGCCAAAAGCATAGGCGAAGTGGTTAATAACCTTGATTACGAGCACCTTTTATTTAGTTATCACGGTGTCCCTGAACGTCATATTCGCAAGAGTGATATCACCAAGTCACATTGTAAATTAGACGGTAGTTGTTGTCAAACGCCTAGTGAAGCACATGCTTTTTGCTACCGCCATCAATGCTATGAGACTACCAAAAATGTGGCAGAAAAACTTCAGTTGAAAGAAGGAACCTATTCTACGACTTTTCAATCTAGATTGGGTTTTGACCCTTGGCTTCAGCCCTATACGGACCGTACTATTGAACGAATGGGAAAGGCTGGAATTAAAAAGTTGGCGGTTGTCACCCCTGCTTTTGTAAGCGATTGTTTGGAAACCTTGGAAGAAATTGCCATGGAAGGAGAAGAAATTTTTGAAGAAGTTGGGGGCGAAGAATTTACGACTATTCCATGCCTTAATGATCGCGATGAATTTGCCAGCTTATTGGCAAATTGGATTGAACAATGGCGCATCGTGGACATCGAGAAGGCCATAGCATAACCCGTGAAGAGAAACTCAGATTCATTAGGAACCGATTCCATTAGCAGTTTGCTGATTAAGCAGGCCGTGCCGGCGTCCATTGGGATTTTGGTCATGTCACTGAACATGATTGTGGATACCATTTTTGTGGGTCGGTGGATTGGTCCAAAAGCAATTTCCGCCATCACCGTCGTTGTTCCGGTTACCTTTTTTATTGCGGCAATAGGATTAGCTGTTGGTATAGGAGGGAGCTCGGTACTTTCAAGAGCTTTAGGAGCCAAGGACAACGAAAAGGCCCTGCGTGTTTTTGGAAATCAAACCACGCTTACTTTTTTTGCCTCCGGAATCTTAGCCGCCTTGGGTCTTATTTTTCAGAATTATTTAATCGAATTTTTTGGTGCAGACGAGTCTTTTAAGGATTTGGCGCTCACCTATTACCGCATTGTGCTCTATGGGATTGTCATGCTCGCGATGTGCATGATGGGAAATAATGTGATTCGTGCGGAGGGCAAACCGAAGTTTGCCATGTACGCCATGTTGCTCCCTGCTGTGGGGAATATTTTTATGGATTACCTCTTAATCAAGGTATTTGACATGGGAATGGCTGGAGCCGCATGGGCAACTTTTATCAGTTATTTTATATGTTTTGCCTTTATCTTTTGGTTTTTTGTGGCACGTAGTGAGCTCCGACTCAATTTTAAATCTTTCTTTTTAAAGCGAAAGATTGTTCAAGAGATAAACGCGCTCAGTTTTGTAACATTGGCACGTCAAGGGACGATTGCGGTGCTTACTATTTTGCTGAACAACGTACTTATTACCTACGGCGATTCGTTGGATGTAGCTTCCTATGGAATCATTAGTAGGATGCTGATGTTTGCGCTCTTTCCCGTCATTGGGGTGAACCAAGGGTTTTTGCCTATTGCGGGGTATAATTATGGAGCCAATCAGATGGCTCGGGTACGAGAATCGATCAACACTTCCATTAAGTATTCGGGAATTTTAGCCTTATTCATTTTTGCGTTAATCATGTTGTTTTCTTCTGAAATTGTCTCCGTGTTTTTGAGTAATTCTGAAAACTTGGATGCGGCAACTTTGGCAGACAATAATGAGATCCTCAGAAGGACTCCTGTCGCTTTGCGTTGGGTATTTGCTGCCACTCCGGTTATTGTCATTCAGTTAATTGGTGCTTCCTATTTTCAAGCTATCGGAAAAGCAGTTCCTGCCTTGCTTTTAAGTCTAACCAAGCAAGGGTTTTTCTTGATACCGCTGCTCTTAATTTTACCTCCATTTATTGGGGTGTTTGGCGTGTGGATTGCATTTCCAATTGCAGACGTTCTCTCTACAGTGGTGACTGGTTATTATTTGAATAAGGCGGTTAAAAAAGACCTTCGTTCAGCATAAAAAAAAGGAGCCCATTGCTGGACTCCTTTAACTTGTGATTCATTACATATGAACTACCAAATTCTCACGCGATCTTCGGGTTTCATATACATTTCATCGCCCTCTTTAATATCGAAAGCTTCGTAGAAGGCATCGATGTTTAAAAGTGGCTGTGTCGCTCTGTATCGTCCTGGAGAGTGCGGATCAGTCTTCACTTGAGTGCGTAAAGCATCTTCTCTTGAGAGTGTTCTCCAGACCGTAGCCCAGCTCATAAAGAAACGTTGTTCTGCAGTTAGACCATCTATGTCCTCAGGACGTCCATTTTCTTTGTAATAGCGTTGTAAACCATCGTAGGCACCTAGTAAACCACCTAGATCACCAATATTTTCTCCTAAAGTAAATTTACCGTCGATATAGACACTGTCTAATACTTCAATTTTACTGTATTGATCTGCCAAGGCATCTGCTCTTGCCGTAAACTGTTCTAAGTCTGAATCTGTCCACCAGTTCACTAAGTTACCGTTGGCATCAAATCGTGATCCACTATCGTCAAATGCGTGAGAAATCTCATGCCCAATAACGGCGCCCATACCTCCGTAGTTTACTGCGTCATCTGCTAAGTAATCATAGAACGGTGGCTGTAAGATAGCTGCTGGGAATACGATTTCATTGTTTAATGGATTGAAATAAGCATTTACAATTTGTGGCGACATACCCCATTCCGACTTGTCCACAGGCTCTCCTATTTCGTCGAAATTTTGATCTCTTCTCCATTTGCTTACTGCTCTCATATTTTCAAAGTAGGAGTTGCCTTCCTTTACTTCCAATTCAGAGTAGTCTTCCCATTCGTCTGGATATCCAATTTTTACGGTGAATTTATCCAGTTTTTCAATCGCTTTCAATTTAGTTGAATCACCCATCCATTCTAGGTCGTTGATTCTCACTTTAAAGGCAGAGATTACATTGGCAATCATTATTTCTGCTTTTTCCTTCGCTTCAGCAGGAAATTTAGCATCTACATATAATTTACCTAGGGCTTCACCAACAGTTCCATTTACAGTAGACAAAGCTCTTTCATCGGCGGCACGTTGCTTTTCAGCACCTCTTAAATACTTGCTGTAAAACTCCCAATTAGCAGTTTCAATAGCTTCCGTCAACATTCCAGAAGCACTGTTGAAAGTGTCCCATCGAATGAGGGTTTTAATATCCTCAATCGGAGTTTCAGTTAAGAAGGTATTTACTGCCGCAATGTATTTAGGTTGCGTTACGATAATGGTATCAAATTCTTTTGTAATTCCTAAATCAGTGATCATCTTTTTGAAATCCACTGCAGGAATCATCTCTTGTACTTGGGCAATACTTCTTGGGTTATTCGCTTTTCTTCGATCTCTACGTTCCACTTTAGTAAAACGCGGTTCTGCCAATTGTGTTTCCATGGCTAGGATTTTTTCGGCAGCAGCTTTGGCAGCGGCTTCATCGTCTCCAAGCATTTGTAGCATGCGAGTGATGTGTTCCACATATTTTACACGAATCTCCTTAGATTTTTCATCCTCATCCAAATAGTAATCACGATCAGGAAGCCCTAAACCATTATTCCATAGATAAGCTGCATTCATGGAGCTATCGTTGTAATCGGCAGAGGCACCAATTCCGAAGAAAGGAGTACCTACGCCCGGCTCACTAGCAACCACTGTTTGCAAATCGGTTAGATTTTGAATGCCAGCAATGGCATCCAAAGCGGGCTGCAAAGGAGCAATTCCTAATGCATTTCTTGCCTCCATGTCTAATTTTGTGTCATATATAAAAAGAGCTTTGGCTTGATCCGTTTCTGGACCATAGGTGCCACTTTCTTTCGCTGTTGCTATAATTTCTAACACGTCTTGATCTGTTGACTTTCTCAATACGGAAAAACCACCCCAGCTGGTGCGATCTTCCGGTATCTTGGTTTCTTTCATCCAAGTACCGTTTACATAATTATAGAAATCGGATTTTGGGCTTACCAATGTATCCATATTGGCTAAAATGATACCATGCGGCTCTGTGTCTACCACGGCAGTCTCTTTATCCTCACAAGAGCTCAAAACAAGTCCCATTGCTCCAAAGGTTAGGATAAATTTTAAAATGTTTGTTTTCATTGCTTTTCAGTTTTTAGCAGAGGCTTTACCTCAATTTTAGGTTATGTATAAGTAGTCTAATTTGTAATTTATTAAGAGGGTTAATTTTGTTGGCCTTTAAGCTCCACTTGGTAAACGGAGTCTAAAAATTTCTTCTGTTTTTCCAGTTCTTTTTTCTCGTTATCAATGCGCTGCAAATCAATTCCATCTTTCTGAAATTTTTCATTCAATTGAATAATAAGATTTTTGATAGCGTCATTGGCCTCGTCAATGTTCATTTCTACTCGTTCCGAATCAATAATATCTCTGTTGATCTCCTGCTTCAATAATTCCACACGAGTTTTCGCAATCACCAGGCGTGAATAAATAGCATTGGTGTATAAGGTATCTGGAATTTTCTTGGAAAGAGAATCCGTATGCCGTAACAACTTTTCCGTTTTAACGCGCAAATTTTCAAGCGTCAAACCGTCTAGAGTAGATGCCTCTGTATAGAAATCTTCAAAGACGGACCAGTTTTCTAATTGTATTTTGGTGTTTGGAGCTACTTCAGGAAAGTTGTATTTCTTCACACTATAGCGAAGCGTATCTTGAATTTGAATTCCTGCAATCGCTTCTTCTTCGGAAGAATTTTCACAGGCAATCCAAATAAAAGGGAGTAATAAAAAAAGTATTCGTCTTAAAAGCAGCTTCATGCGTATGCTAAAAACGCAAATATAATAGTTCTGCAGGCAAACGACAGTTAATTTTTTGGTAAAGAAAGCGGCTAAACCGCTAATTTTAAATCGATAGGCGTTCTTTCCTTTCGATCTATAATAATAGGCCTTTTTGAAAGGGTATTATCTCTTATATTTACCAAAAGAATTTTGAACTTAGTTTTAGCGACCAGATTTATGAAGAAAAGAATACTGATTATTGGGGCCTGTGGCCAAATTGGCACCGAATTAACTGCCCAATTGCGTAAGACGTATGCTCCTCATAAAGTGATTGCCAGTGATATTCAAGAGGGCGATGAAGAATTGGTCGCAGGAGGTCCTTTTGAAATATTAGACGCAACAGACTATAGCGCCATAGAAGATGTTGTAATTCGTCATGAAATTACCGATGTGTACCTCATGGCCGCTATGCTTTCTGCCACAGCAGAAAAGTTCCCTATGAAAGGTTGGGACCTGAATATCAATTCCCTTTTTAACGTGCTTAATTTGGCGAAAGAGAAAAAAATAGATCGTATTTTTTGGCCTTCTAGCATTGCGGTTTTTGGCCCTACAACACCAAAAGTGAATACACCTCAGCGCACAGTAATGGAACCATCTACAGTGTATGGAATCAGCAAACAAACTGGAGAACGGTGGTGTGAGTATTATTTTAAACGGTATGGTGTGGATGTGCGAAGTGTTCGCTACCCAGGATTAATAAGTTACAAAACATTACCAGGCGGAGGAACAACCGACTATGCGATAGATATTTTTCACAAAGCTATAAAGCACGGGAATTATCAATGTTTTTTAAATGCTGAAACTACACTACCCATGATGTTTATGGAAGACGCCATCAATGCCACAATTAGTATCATGAAAGCGCCCATGAAGAAAGTAAAAATTCGATCGGCTTACAACCTGGCCGCGGTTAGTTTTAATCCAGCAGAAGTTACAGCGAGTATCCAACAACACTTGCCAGAATTTACTATTAAGTACGAACCTGATTTTAGACAAGCCATAGCCAATTCCTGGCCACAAAGTATTGACGATAGTGAAGCCAGAGCCGATTGGGGTTGGGCACACAAATATACCTTAGAGGATATGACCGAAATAATGCTGGAGAATTTGAAGGAGGATTAATGCTTTCAGATTTTAATTTAATCTGAAATAAGGCGTTCTCTTTGAGCACAGCCGGAACCTAACTGTCAATGATATATTTTCACGATCGAAGCAAGGACGGTTCCTTTGAATCATTAACATGAAACTCAAGATAAACAATACCCTTACCAAGGCCTTGCCAGCGGATCCAATTCTGGAGAATACGCGCCGTCAAGTGCGGGAGGCGTGTTATTCATTTGTAAGTCCGAAGCCAACACCCAACGCTAACATCCTACATGTTTCAAGTGAGATGGCAACAACCTTGGGTATCTCGGAGACGGAAACTACTTCCGAAGCATTCAAAAATATATTTACTGGAAACACAGTGATACCCAATTCGAGGCCTTATGCGATGTGTTACGGCGGACATCAATTTGGACATTGGGCTGGGCAATTGGGTGACGGACGTGCCATTAATTTAGCAGAAATACAACATGACAGTAAGCTCTGGGCATTGCAGTTGAAAGGCGCAGGCCCAACTCCTTATTCGCGCACTGCTGATGGATTTGCCGTACTGAGATCTTCCATACGAGAGTATTTATGCAGTGAAGCCATGTATCATTTGGGAGTGCCAACAACACGAGCTTTGACTTTGGCGCTTTCCGGGGAGCAGGTGTTGCGAGATGTTATGTATGATGGTAACCCAGCCTATGAGAAAGGTGCCATCGTGACCCGAGTAGCACCTTCATTTTTGCGTTTCGGGAATTATGAAATCCTAGCGGCAAGGCAGGATATAAAGACCTTAAAAACACTGGTAGATTATACAGTTTTGCAATTATTTCCCCATTTGGGCAACCCTTCAAAAGAGACCTATTTGGCTTTTTTCAAGGAAGTGACAGCCCTTAGTTTGGAAATGATCGTCCATTGGCAGCGTGTAGGTTTTGTACACGGGGTCATGAATACAGATAATATGTCCATTTTGGGACTGACCATAGATTATGGTCCCTACGGGTGGCTGGAAGGATTTGACTTTGGATGGACCCCCAACACCACCGATGGACAAAATAAACGCTACCGGTTTGGGAATCAGCCAGAAATCGTCCATTGGAATTTATACCAACTAGCCAATGCATTATACCCTTTAGTGGAGGAAGCCGAAGGCTTTGAATCTATATTGAAAAATTACCAAAGCGATTATCAAAAAGCGTATCTGACGATGATGCGTTCAAAACTCGGATTGTTTTCTGAAGAAGCACAGGATGAGCAGCTGGTAAAAGACTTAGAACTCGCTTTGCACTTGACGGAAACAGACATGACGCTGTTTTTCCGAAACTTAGGGAATTTCAGCAAAGAAAAACCAAACAACGGTTTGGAAGTGATTAAAGATGCCTTTTATATTCCTAATGAAGTGAGTGATACCAATGCTCAGCAATGGAGGGCTTGGTTTGAAAGCTATGCCACCAGACTTCAGAAGGAAGTGATATCGGATTCAGAAAGAAAAGAAAAAATGAACTGCGTTAATCCTAAATATGTCCTTCGGAACTATATGGCACAACTTGCTATTGACGCAGCCGATAAAGGAGATTATACCCTAATTGACGAATTGTTTCAGTTGCTAAAACAACCATACAGCGAACAAAAGGAGATGGAAAAGTGGTTTGCCAAACGCCCAGATTGGGCACGCCATAAAGTAGGATGTTCGATGCTTTCTTGCAGTTCTTAAGTGTGATGAAGAAACTATTGGATGCGTGGTCATATTAAGATAGGATTTGGCGGAGGATGTCATTGGTGCACAGAGGCTGTTTTTCAATCACTTTTGGGGGTAAGTAAGGTGGAGCAAGGTTGGATTTCGGCTGCCAAAGAAGCACAAAGCTTTTCAGAGGCTGTGATCGTTCATTTTGATTCCGAATTGATTCCACTAGAAGTGTTAATTGAAATTCATGTACGGACTCACAAAAGCACGTCTGCTCATAGCATGCGAGAGAAGTACCGTTCTGCGATTTATTATTTTACTTCGGAAGAGGAGCCTGTACTATCTGATATTTTAGGCAGTTTAAATCAGGAGTTTGACAACCAACTGATTACGCAAATCCTTCCCCTCTCCGAATTTAAACCATCGAGAGCAGCCATTCAGAATTACTATTTTTCCAATCCGAATAAACCATTTTGTGAGACCTATATAAACCCTAAGCTCAAGCTGTTGAGAGCACGTTTTTCAAACTATGTAGTGCAAAGCGATTTACTCCTTGACTAGCAGCCCGTGTACCTTCCCAACGAGCAATCCCCCTATAGAAAGGATGCTTAGGCTTTTCACATTGGTAAGGGCATTCAAGTCAAATAATTCGGATGGCAAATAGCTCGAGCCAGCACTTTTGAAGCCAAGCGTGTTTAAATGGTCAATGGTCTTAGGATTGATTGCCACCGCGACATCATTCGACAGAAAGTTGGCCCCCATATAACCACCTATGACAGCTCCAAGCGCTACGATAAGATTCCATCGTTCTGCTTTCCAATCAAATTCAAAAAAGCCCATGCTACTTCCCGCACCGCAGATCTTGCATAAGGTTCTTAAGTTGGAAGACATCCCAAAGTTTTACCTACCATAAGGAGTAAAAACATGATAAAAGCAATCATTGGGCCTGAGACATACCATGCCCAAGGTTCAAATATCCAGTTCATAAGCATTTTTTAATTTCTTAAACAAAGAAACTATTTTCAAGATTAATAGCGTGTAACCTTTGTTTCAAGATTGGGATCTTGCTTCTATTTTGATAAGTTTCGGGTAAAAGCTTGCAGATGCCTATGTGATGCACTGATTAAGTTTGAATAGATTTGTCTTGCATATGAATCATCAGTGTTTTTCGAGGCTTCTTCTAAATCTTTAATGTCCGTTTCTTCTATGAGTTTCCCTACTTTGAGAGCCTCTTGTTTTGACTTGGATCCTTTTTCAATCAACATGTCGTACATTTCCTGTAGATCCTGATTGTAAAAAACACCTCTTTCATTACTTAGTTGATAGGTGATTTGATTTGTGTTTAACAAGCTTTCCATCATTTCCAAATGGCGCTGCTCACTTTGTTTTATATTGTGAAACACCCTTAAACCCCAGGTTTCTCCTAAGTAGGTGTAAACATCTCCTGCCACTTTTTCTTCTTCAAGCAGATACTTCATCGTATCTACTGCCTTATCTGAAAGCTCAACATTCTGGCCGAAAGATTGGAGAGGAACTAATGTTACTACTATAACCGCTATTTTAATTAGTATCGCATTCATTGTAAGGTGTTTTAGATTGAACATTTCTAGCATTATTGCTGTTAAGGGTTCAATTGCCTTTGTGTTTTTATCTATAATTTAAAGTGTTGATGGGCAAACATAATTGGTAGTCTCCAAGCCAGTTTCCTTTATGGCTGCGAACCCACCTGAAATGTCAATAAGGTTGTGAATCCCTCGGCTTTTTAATATGGACGCAGCAATCATACTTCGATATCCGGCGGCGCAATGAATATAAAAAATCTCTTTTTCAGGGAGCTCAGCCAAATGATCATTCAGAAATGAAAGCGGTGAATTTTTTGCATTCACCAAATGTTCAGCACTGTATTCTGATGTTCTTCTAACATCGAAAACTTCAGGTATTTGTTCATCAGAATCGGCTATGATTTCCTTTAATTGACTTGAAGGTATGGATGTTACCGTATCGTATTCCATGGAGGCCTGTTTCCACGCTTTGAATCCACCCTTTAAATATCCAAGGGTATTGTCAAACCCAACACGAGATAATCTTGTAATGGTTTCTTCTTCTCTTCCTTTAGGCGTGATTAATAGTATGGCCTGAGTGACATCTCCAATGAGCGCGCCAACCCATGGTGCAAAATCTCCATCGAGTCCAATAAAAATAGAACGAGGGACATGTCCTTTAGCAAATTCTTTTTCATTACGCACATCCAAGACGATGGCATCTGTTTCGTTGGCTGCCATCTCAAATGCTTTAGGAGATAGGGCATGACTTCCACGTGCTATTACTTTTTCGATGTCCTCATAACCCTCTTTGTTCATTTTAACATTCAGCGGAAAGTATTTGGGTGGAGGTAAGAGACCATCGGTAACTTCTTTAATGAATTCTTCTTTTGTCATATCAGCGCGCAAGGCATAGTTGGTCTCCTTCTGTCCTCCAATGGTGCCAACGGTCTCTTTGCTTAAGTTCTTGCCACAAGCTGACCCCGCTCCGTGAGCCGGGTAGACAATAACGTCGTTGGACAGGGTCATAATTTTATTTCGCAGACTGTCAAATAAGATTCCTGCTAGGTCCTCCTGAGTCATGGAAGCCGCTTTTTGAGCTAAATCTGGACGCCCCACATCGCCTAAGAACAAGGTGTCCCCACTAAAGAGTGCATGATCTTTCCCAGTTTCGTCTTTTAATAAATAGGAAGTACTCTCCATGGTATGCCCTGGGGTATGTAACACCTTGATTACGACATCTCCTAATTTAAACTCCTGTCCGTCTTTAGCAATGACCGACTTAAAAGTAGTCTCCGCATTGGGGCCATAAATAATGGAGGCACCCGTTTTTTCGGCTAAAGTAACATGGCCGCTTACAAAATCGGCATGGAAATGTGTTTCAAAAATATACTTGATTTTTGCATTGTCCAATTTTGCTTTTTTTATATAGGGTTCTACTTCTCGCAGTGGATCAATAATGGCTACTTCACCTTTACTTTCAATGTAATAGGCCCCTTGCGCCAAACAACCCGTGTATATTTGTTCAATTTTCATCGTCTTCAGTTTAAAATGATATTCAAAATTAAAGGTATTTGCGGGTGTACACAGTAACATTGGTTACAGACGTGTTTTTTTAGAATAAGAACTCCATATAGAAGATGAAAACAGCCATAGCAAAGATGAAATAGCCGAAGCCCTTTTTAAGTCTTTTGCCGTCCACAAAATTGCTTAGGTAACTACCAATAAAGATACCGACCAAAGAAAGTGCGGTAAAGATGGCTAAGAATTCCCAATCAATTTCCATGGTAAACGCATCGCCTAGAAAGAATCCTAATAATGATTTAAAGGCAATAATGACTAATGAAGTTCCAATGGCTACTTTCATTTTTACATTGGCTAGTAATACTAGCGCTGGAATGATCAAAAAACCTCCACCAGCACCAATCATTCCTGTAATGGCTCCAACAATGAGCCCTTCCAAGAGGATTAGCGTATAATTATAGGAAACACCCTCTTCTTTAATTTTGGAGTTCTCTTTTCTTTCTTTAAGCATGGAGATGGCTGCGGGAATCATTAATGCTGCAAACAATCCAAACATGGCCATTCTTCGGGTAAATTCAAAATCACCCACAGTGAACAAAATGTTTGGTAAGGCCGGAACCACGTAATGCCGAACGATGGTAACCCCAATAATAGCAGGCACTCCAAATACGATGGCAGTTTTCCAATCCACATAGCCTTTGAGGTGTTGTTTTAAACCACCCACTAAAGCACTGGCACCCACAATAAAAAGGGAATATGCAGTGGCTGTTTTTTCATCTACTGAAAATAAATAGGCCAACACAGGAACGGCAAGAATAGAGCCGCCACCGCCAATAAGTCCTAAGGAAATTCCAATAAGAAGTGCCGCTGCAAAGCCGAAAAATTCTATTAACTCCATTTTTTAGTATTTAATTGCAAAAGTAGCATCGAAAGTTCGTTCGTGAAGTAACATAAGTTACAGAGGGCATCTAAATAGAAATAACGTTTATACTATTTCTGAAAAGTTCAATCCTCCCTTGGTTTTCGAGTGTTTTGAGCAGTCTGGAAATTACAACCCTTGAGGTGTGCAATTCATGGGCAATTTCTTGATGAGTGGCTTGAATAGTGTTATTATTTGTTACTTTCACCTTGTCCAATAAGTATTTGAGCAATCGTTCATCCATTTTTAGAAAGGCAATATTGTCTATGGTTTCCAACATCTCCATCAAACGATTGTGGTAACTTTCAAAGACAAAATTTCTCCAACTTTTATAGGTTGCCGTCCATTCTTCCATCTTTCCAACGGGGATCATAATTAATTTGGTGTCGAGTTCGGCAATCGCCCGAATCTCACTTTTCGTATCTCCAAGGCAGCAGGATAGCGTCATGGCGCATGTTTCTCCTTTTTCCAAAAAGTAGAGCAATAACTCATCCCCATCATCGTCGTCGCGCATAATTTTTATGGCACCATCAATGAGCAAGGGCATGCTTCTAATATATTGCCCAATCTCCATGAGTTTATAGCCTTCAGGGACTTCCTTAAAAGTGCCTACGCGACTAATCTCTTCAAGCAAGGCATCCTCAAATAGATGCCCATAGTTATCTTTTAGTTCTTGAATCATAGGATAAAGTTACATAGATTTACCTAGTATTTCGGCATTCCCCTCTTTTCTGTCATTTTCATT
>Ga0316204_10004134_pt1 | contig 26913 bp, 30 predicted proteins | sample 6monrhotite_MG_2_FD_205661 | JGI IMG/M metagenome (GOLD analysis project Ga0316204, IMG submission 205661) | Microbial mat bacterial communities from mineral coupon in-situ incubated in ocean water Damariscotta River, Maine, United States -... | ecosystem: Environmental > Aquatic > Marine >...
TACACGCTGGTTAAGGCTACCTCTGCCTTCACCGGCAAGGTAGAGGACTGAGCCCATGACCATGACATCCCCAAACACGCGCTTGTGTTCAAAGGCGAAGCCCTGGCAGACAGACAGAGCTATGTCCAATGCAAGGAAAGATTTGAATGTACCTGGAGCCCCAAACATGAGGCAGTGTGTCTCTTCCTGTATGAGCCCTTCGATGACCCACTCAGGTTTTTTGATCTGCTTCATACCCCAACGGTTAGTGATCCTGAAATGATGACCGTCCGTTATGGTGATAGCTTTACCGCCTTTGACTTCTTCGGCGCGGATAACCGGCTCAAACATTTCCTTGCGCTCTTGCCTCTTCGCTTCCTTGTAGGCAGGCGTCATGTTCCCCGGCTGTGATGTATTGTAATCGTGACCGTGTTCAACCTTCGCCAGAAAGTGGTCTAATTCGTCTTCACCCCAAGGCGGGTCACAGCGAGGGTTCCAGTGTTCCCACATTAAATCGAAAGCTGTCTCTTCCGTCAGCCCAAACGATTTCATCATGGCCGCAGTTGCGTATGCCATGTGGTCGCCGCCCTCACCTTCAACAGCTATCTTCGCGTCGTTTTCAAGCCAGTCGATTGCGCTGTCAATATTTTCGTCAAGATCGGGTTCTATGATCCAGGTATTTGCATCCTCTGAACGCTCTCTATGTGAGTTTGCAACTCTGACCATTTCGTCAGTACGAAACTGCGGCTCACCTTCTGATACCCAAGCGTACTCCCCATCCTTAGTTCTGGAAGGTGGTAGGAGAACGTACCCGTTGAAGGAACGAACGTCCACGTTGGGTGAAATTTTGGAGGCGCTATTTGATACAATTTCGCCATTGTCAAGTTCGTAGATTTCATGCTTACCTCCGCGTGGGGTTGTCTGTCTGAGGTCTGTCCTGGGGGGCTTGCCTAACGCCTTGCGCGTGGCCTTGTAATCAGAGCCGGGGTCATAGTCTAACACCAATAGACCAGCGCCACCGCAATCGACTGCGATGTTCGCCTTGGGGTGTTTCTTCCACCATTTCTTTATTTGTTTGGGGTTTGTGGTAGCATCTAATACGCCATTGATCGTATGCGGCGTCTTATCCTTCTTACACGGAAAGATAGGCCAACCCCGATCAGCATATTCAAGTGCTGCCTCAAGTAGTTCGTTCAATGATATCCCCTGAGCCCGTTCTAATACTGTATTAAGAGTATATCACAGGTAGTATTACTTGTCAAACGCCCCTTGATATATGGGTTTTACTGTGTTAGCCTACTAAATGAAGGTCGCATGGGGAATTGCCCGTTCTTCCAGCGCTTGATCTTCGGGCGGGGTGTGTTTCGTCAAAGTCTCGCACCCCGCCTTAGCTAACATGGGCAGAACGGGCGGAAGGGCAATCAAATGACAACACATGCTTTTGAGCCAAGAGAGGACGGTCAGTGTATTTTAATCAGTGGCGGGGTTTACCGTGTCGCTGAACTGTTCTCCCGTGGTGAGCATATTTATGCTCGTTATGGAGCGGGGTACATCCGTCTATATAAAGGTGGGGGTACTTCCAAGGCAAAGATGAGGTGGGAAGATATCACCATCGACGTTTACGCTGACGCCTTCGGGCGCTTAACTATCCACTAGGGAGAAACAAAGATGACAAGCAAGACCTGTAATAAGCACGGTGTGTTCTCAACCAGTACCTGCCCTCAGTGTGGGTCAGTTGGCACCACCATGCCGGAAGTCCCGGCTGTGCAAGAAATGCCCGCCGTGGTCTACCTGTTCACGCCAGAAGAAGACATTACAGCTTATGAACTGGCACAGTGTACGGCCATGTTGTTCAATTGCCGGGATGGATATAACCCCCGTGAACAGCATAACAAAATGCACCCGATGTCACAGCGGCATTTCACCGCCAAGCCTTTGACTGATCCGGCGCAGGAATCCCTGCCGCTTGATCGGTAGGCAAAACTCTGCTATACTGAAAGTTCTACTGACTACCAAAGTTCGTAAGTTCACTCAAACAGAGGGAAACAAGAATGTATAACATGCTCCGAAAATTCAGTCTGCTCGCTGCGGGCCTGATGCTCATGGGGGTCATTGCGATGGCTCCCTCACAGGCGTCGGCAAACCAGACCTTTTATCTTACAACCTCCAAAACCTTTGACGCCAGCGTTGTTGCCGGTGTCGCTGTTCCGGGCCTTGTCGAAGTGGATCACGTGATCTACTCTGAGCGAAGTACAAAGGTCATCGACCTTAAACCGGACAGCCTGAGCTACATCCCTGCCTTTACCCTGGTTGCCGCTGGTGCGGCCCTGAAAGGGGGTGAAGGCGTCTCGCCGTTTATCTAACCCGCAGGGCGTTCAGACCCTTGCCTACAGCGTGAAAGAGGAAGCCTCCCCCGGCTTCCTCTTTTTTTTATGGGTTGCGCTGTTTTCAAAAACCGCTATAATAGAAGATATAGGGGATTGAACGGGCAAACGATAGCCCCCTAAGTCATACCCCCTGATATTTGAACCAAGCCAATCAAGGGGTATCCTCATGGCAAATGCAAAATCCAACAAGAACAAGACAACCGGCAAAGCCAAAGCCAAACCGACCAAGGCCGAAAAAGCCAAGTCAAAGGCAGATCAGACGAAGGCCAAGCTTCTGGAAAAGCAGAAGAAGGTCACGAAAGAGCTTGAAGGCTCTGCGAAGATCATCAACACCCGGATGGAAAAATATTACAGTCAGGCTGAAAAAGCCAATGACCACCGGGAAGCTGCCGCCATCGAAGCCGCAGCCGTCAAGGAAAAATGCGAAAGCGTTGGCCTCAAGTTCAAGAAATGGTGCGCCGACAACCTGACCGGCGATGGCATGGGTTACGACAACATGCGTAAACTCGCAAATGCTGGTGCCTCTGATGATGTCAGCCTGGCTATTGCCGATATGCGTATCCAGAACGCAGAAAACAACAAAAAAAGCCGTGCCAAAAAAGCAGCAGAAGCTGAAAAAAATAAAAAGGCGGCAAAGAAAGCAGCCAAGGCGAAGGACAAGCCCGAAGGCGTCATCAACCAAATCGTCGCCCTGTACGAAAAGCTCCAGCAGGAAGACCGTCAGACTGTCTGTAACATCGTCATGAAAGACTGCGGTTACGAAGCCGAAGAAGATGATGACGAAGACGACCAGGAAGGTGCCGATGGCGAAACCGAAGAAGACGAAGAAGACGAAGCGTCGGATGAAACTGAGTCGGAAGAAGAAGATGACGAAGACGACTCCGATGACGAAGACGAAGATGACGACGAAGACGAAGACGACGAGTCCGAGTCTGATGACGATGATGACGACGAATAGGTCAGCATCACTGTCCTGATAATCAGGGGCGATCTAAACACAGGTCGCCCCTTTTTTCTGCCTTGAATCCGAGGATTAGGTTATGAAAAAAGCTAAAAAAATAAAGAAACTAACACCTCTCCCCGCCGAGCCGGGGCGCATGGAAATACCGGACTTCCTGATCCGTGACAAGGATAACATCCCCAAGCACCTCAAAGGCGCTGACAGGGAAGCCTGGATAGCCTCACAGAAGGTATGGCACAGGAAGCGCGACCTGCCCTCCCTGCCCGCAGCAAAACCCTTAAAGAAGGCTGTACGTAAAGCTGTAAAGTCAGTGGTCGCGCCAGAGGTAAAGCCCCTCAAGAAAAAGAAGGTCAGAAAGACCTCAAAGGCGCTGGATAAAGCTTTTGATATTCTGCTACCAAAGCCTAAACGTAAACTCAAAAAAGTGAGAAGGATAAAGAAATGAAACAGGCAAAAGATATAACCGTCAAGCAGCACGATAGCCATGATGGCTGTGTTAATATCGTGCTGACCATGGAAGACGGTGAAGAGTGTGTCATGCACATGACCGCCGTAAATGGACTCCGCTTCGCCGCAGAGATACAGGCCACGGGTGTTGTGGAGTTGACCCTGGACGCAAACAAGCAGACACGCGGGTTTAACGATACATCTGACGTACCAAAGTTTGTAACTGTTGAAGACGGTTCTGATCTGGAAGCGCTACTCAACAAGCTAGCCAGTGGTATGGGTGACGCGGGCTTCGCCAAGGATCAAGAGCCCGTTGAAGACGACAAGGACGAAGTGCCGCCAGAAGATCAAGCCCGCGTTGACAGCCGTGGCCCCGGCAACCCATGGGGTAAAGGTACTGGCAAGGCAGTCATGGATAAAGACCTGAAAGAGCTTGCTGAGAGTGGATCACGTGATCTGTCAAAAACTGAGGAATGAATAATTATGAAAACATTCAATACTTATAAACTCAGGGAATTGAGGGAACTCATAAACCTGACCCGGACCATGGGCGATGACACTGAGGTTGTTATCCTGCTGGACGAGGCAGGAGACATCACAGCGCCTGTCACAGCCGCCCACATAGCCACTACCGCCAAGCCAAACAAGATAGCGCTGGCGTGTACCGTCCCGGCTGACTACACCAATTATCTGTTGGGGAGGAAACTGACCAAGGGCTAAAACTTCAACGCATAAAGACATAAGGATATCTTGATATGGCTAAACGCAGTAGAACACGGGAGCAAATTGTGGCTGAGATTGAAGCCGCTAAAGAAAAACATAACGAGCTTAAAGCTCAGGTGAGGGATGCCTTGGTTGAACTTGATTGGCTCATTCTTGAGCGTGGAAAATGGGACAAGGACCATGGGTAAACGTTCAAACTTCGCAAGAGAAGGTAACGATTACTACCGCACCTTTGATGATCGTGCCGCTATGGCATTGCTCCCCCACGTAGAGAAAGGAGCGACATTCCTTGAGCCCTGTGCAGGCGCTGGAGACCTTGTAGACAATCTGGAGCGCAATACTACTCTGGAATGCCTTGGGGCGTCTGACGTTGATCCTCAGCCCCGCACGGACAGCATGAAAAAGCCCATACTACAGCGGAGCGCTCTGGACATCTGGAACACGCAAGCAGACTATATAATTACAAACCCGCCCTGGTCCCGTGGCCAACTCCACAGCCTGATTTTCCATTTTAAAAATATCCAGACCACGTGGTTGCTATTCGACGCAAACTGGATATTTACACAGCAGTCAACGCAGTGGTTAAAATACTGTAGCGATATCGTTGCCTGTGGTCGTCTCAGATGGATACCGGACACGGACCATGACGGAAAGGACGACGCCGCGTGGTATCGGTTCCAACGCAAGCCCGTAAAGCAGACTATCTTTCACCCTCGTATAAAACAGGAGGAATAAAATGGGTAAAAAAAGCACACTATCAAGGGAAGCCCTTGAAAATATCTGCAAAGCTGACCGCAAGGTTATTAAATCTCTCAGGGCAGACCTTGAGCGCTCGCAAACGATCACGGAATCTATACGCGTTGAACTAGGGGAGCGTGATTATAATTTCCGGCAACTTGCCCAGACGCACAAGGCGGAACTGCGTGAACTGAATGATGACCACAAGAAACAGATCAGTCATCATAACAGTGTTGTTCATGCTCTACAGCAGCAGGTACTCAGGGCTGAGAAGGACACAGCCCGCCTTGAAGGTTACATAGACAGGGTGAAGGATGAAGACCCACGTACCACCACGGCGGCACCAGAAGACAAGTCAGCGCCCCCACTCGCCCGCAGACAGTATTTTACAGTGGATAAAAAAACAAACTGGCCCGCCGACTAACCAGACCTGAATTAGATAAAAGAAAAGGGAGGCTAACCATGCCTCCCTTTTTTGTGCCTTTTGTAGACCGGCTTAACCAGACTTGGCTTTGGCGATTGCGGTACGGGCTTCGACGTATTCGCTAAATGAGGGGTCTGCCAAAGTTTCCGCGTCGTGCATTGTTTCGTATTCGGAAACCATTTTTTGCAAAGCGGCCAACATATCATAGGAAGCGGATAGCACCATTGCGTTTGCCAGGCACTCAGCCTCAGAACGTCTACTGGCTTCTGCTGGCGTAACCACAATACATATGTCAGACGGGGTACTCTTCCCTTTCACATGTGCGGGCTTGACTCCGAGGTACCAGTCATCCCCGCTGCGCCAGTTATATACTTCCCACGGTCCCGGTGTATGCTCTGCCATATCAAATCTCCCGTTAAAATTAAACCTGTAAACCATTATAACCGCACTAACTAAATTTAGCAATCGCAGTTATAATTAAATTTAGCTTTAAAACACGTTAAAACCCACTTAAAAACGGCCAACAAATCGGCCAACAAATCGGCCAACTATTTTAGTTAAATTTAACTTGTTGGTCAATTATTTTAACTTGTTGGTCATTTTGTTGGTCACTGATAACCGTTAGTGGAAGCCAAAAAGGGTTAAAGTTGGCCGATTTGTTGGCCGATTTGTTGGTCATTTATTTTGGGCTGAATTGGACCTAGTTCATCGACCAACATTGCAGTAAACAGTATATATTCCACTCTTAAGGTGGATATATCTGTACTGAATATGGTGAAGATAGGTGGCGCTATTAAATTTATTATAATTAAACTTAAGTGTTTTAGATAAAAAAAAGGGAAGCCCGAAGGCAACCCCCTTTTAAGTGGAAGATGTATCTGGTTTAAGCTAGGCGGCTATGGCCTAGTCTAGTTGCGGCTGAGGGTATGAGCGGATCGCGTAGCTAATCTACCTGTCGGTGGATCACGTGATCTGTTTTTGACTGAAGTCTAATATCCCCCTTGACAGGGCGGGACATGATCAAGCTTTGCGTTTCATTTATGACGGGATCAGAGAACCCCAGGTCGCGCACAAGGTAACCATGCCCTTTACTTGTGTCCTGATCGGTCATGTAGCTTGAAACGTTCTGTAAAGCATTCTGGCGTGTTGTTGTGGTTTTCATGATTTAGACTCCCAGTCCGATTTGTTTAGCGGCAACGGCTTGAACCTTAAGCGGGATCACGTGGCAACCGATTCGCAGGGTTCCCTCTTCTGTGATCTTGTCCAGACTGTAATGCCCTATCGCGTGGCGCTTGACAGGGCTAAAAGCTTTCCCTGTGGCCTTGCATACCCGCGCAAGCCTGAAAAGAGCCACAGCCTGCCTTAGCGGGACACTGACACCCCATGTAGTTTGCACTTGATCCCCTTTAACCCGCACGTAAGGGATTCGGGTATGTGCGGGGCGGATATCAGAGCCTGAGAGCCATGCCTTAAGCTTTCCCCTGTCTGCCTTGTCGCGGGCTTCCTGTTTAAGCTTCTGGTCTGCCCGCCAGGCTTCTATCAGGCTGTCCATATTTTCAGGACGCTCTAACTGGCGTTTGCCAAGCTTGAACACACGGGTGTAGAGATTAGCTTCATTCCGTGCGTGGTCCGCTGCGTGTATGTAGTCCATTTTGCGACCACGTGCACGGCTTGCCTTGTCCAGATTTGTTTTAATCTCTTCCAGGTACGCGGCGTAGTTCGCCAAGTGAGCTTGCATCATGCGGCGTTGCCCATAAAAATAACGGTCTGTTAGATTAGGGACATAAAAAACATGGTCAATGTAAGCAGGGATTGCCCGCCTTGTGTATGTTTGGTGTTTTGACGTGCTAACACTGTAATCAGAAGAGTTAAACAGGACCACTTGCCGGACTTGCTGATCATATTCCGGTTTTGTCTCTTCTTTGTTAAGCCCTACATACGGCGCGGGGGGATCAATGAAGCGGGCAATCGGGAAATGATGGCCATAGCTATAAATTGTGTCTCCTTCATAAAACATGTTAAAGCCATTCCTGCCCTGCCCTGTTTTATGCGCCCAGTTGTGACAAACGTCATTATGTGAAGTCATGGTCTTAGCCCCTTTCCAGAGTTACACGGGCAGAGATACTGAAATCTTCGTTTACAACGTCGTCTATAGTTTCTCTTAAACTTGATTGCTTAAACATAGCGCCCATATCATTCCAGTGGGTTTGGTCCCTGAAAATAAAGTTTTCAAGTGTGGCAATCCGCCCTAGCAGGGCTTTGATTGTTTCGTCTTGCTGTTTCTCTTTGTTGGTGTTCATGGTCTTAGCCTTTCAACGTGTATGAGGCAACATTATGCCGCCACTACCCAAAAAGCCCGATCAATCAAGATCAGGCTAAATGGTGCGATATGTCACACGGGGTTTATCTGTTTATGTTTGACCTTATTTCTTCCCGCAACTGATTGTATGTTCCGTTTTCAAAACAGTATGAGCCTAGAACCTCACAGCCTAGCTTAGCGTGGTCCAGGCGATAATCCGGGTCTGCGATATCACGGGCTTGCAAAATGTCTACAGCAATCAGAGGGAAGCCACTAAACCGAATGTAGTTTGCTTGCATGTTGCAATATCGGGCATATGTTTTGCGGGAGTAGCTAAACGCAGCCCCCGGTTTAACGGGGTTTGTTTTCAGGATGAAAGCTTGTTCCGTTTTGCATTGGTCAAACGTCCATTTCCATTTTGTGTCTAACATAATTTTATCCCTCTTCATTTGAGTAGGTTTCAATCCAGCGAGTTACACGTCTGTTAAATTCTTGATAGGCGCTCTGTAAGCTTTCGCAATATGAGCCGTTGTAGTAGTCAGGAGCCGTGTGTTCATTCACTGGCTGGCTGTATTCATGCACTACAAATTCATTCCGAATTGAACGGATGACAAAACCGGACTTTGTGTCAAATGACTGAGGGGGCTTGAGGAAACTGGCGAATGTGACTCCCTCTTCAAACAAGGGCTTATAGTCGATGTTAAAACAGCCATTCTCCCTTAACAGGGATTCGATTGCCTGTTCCGGGGTACTGAAAGACTTTCCACAGCCAAACCCCGGCAAGTCCAGATAATAACCTTCGGAGTCTTCTGAGACTGTTACAGCGCTGTTTAAAGCGTAGGCAGGGCTGGCGTGTTCTGATCTTACGATGAATTTAAGGTTTGTCATGGTTTTAGCCTTTGTTTTGAGTGGTTCTAATGTATGGCGTTCAGGCACAAGTGCCCGTGCCATCCTGTGTATTTCATTTTTACCTATCCGTCAACAGTTAAAATGGATCAGTGATATCAGGGGCTATGACAAAGTTAGTTTTAGTTTCTTGATTTAAATTCATGCTCTCGCTTGCTTGCCTGAAAGCGACCTTAGTCCGCCCTTGTCTAAACCTGTCAGAACTGGGGGAAGTTAAATTTAGTTATAACTAGCCTGCCCTAGTTTTAACAGATCACGTGATCCACTACCCAGGCCGCACTGGTTTTAGTTAAATTTAAGCCTGTATTTAATCCGCCTATATATGGTTCTTGCTGGTTCGACTTCGGGGTGCCGCCCCCGCGCGTAATTCCAAGCCCCTGAAAGACCGCGCCAGAACAAATTACCAAAATAAAAATATAAAAAAGAAGATACACCAAGGCACACCTAGCTACCTCTGTGGTACGCCAACGTTCTACCCGCGTGGTACAACTTAGGACCACATTAATTGGACCTGAGTACAAAAAAGCTATATAAACTGCGGGATACAGCCAAGGTTTACGCTAAACACCAGAATATGGTACAATATACCAAGGGAGTGGCCATATATAAGGAGGGCTAAACTGTGGAACCTTACGAAGAGGAAGCTTTTGAGATGGGAGACGGGTTAAATATGACGGATGTAAAAGCTTGCGCCGCTATAGCTTTTGTTCTGGTTGCTGTGTTCAGTCTTGGCATGCTGACAGGAGTTTGGATATGGAGGTGAAGAGGGCATTCAGGGTTAAAAAGCCCCCAAAAATTATAGAAAAAAAGAAACGGGTGAAAAAGGTAGCTGCACCCCCGCCGAAACGTTTAATGCAACTGCCAAAGCTTAAGCCAAAGATGATCAACGCGATTGATAACTGGTTTAAGAATGGCGGTAATGCGTTGGAAGCTGCGAGAGAAGCTGGATATAGTGGTGCTGCTGTGTTTGGGCGGGAAGAAGTGCAGGCTGAAATAAATAAAAGACAAAATCGCCTGCGTAAAAAAACTGAAGTCACCGAAGAGAGAGTTATAGCTGAATTGGCAAAGGTGGCCTTCGGTGGTATTGGTGACATGATTGAAGTAAATGAAGATGGCAGTGCTTATCTTGATTTTAATGAGATGACAGCAGACCAGAGGGCAACAATCACAGAGTTTAGCAGCGACTCAACGTTTATAGGGCGGGGTAAGGGTAAGGCAAAGGTACTGAAGCAGCGTGTCAAGTTCGCAAGTAAGATGGATGCACTGCAACAGTTGTCCCGTATCCTCGGAATGAACCAGGACAAGACGACTGTTAAGTTGGAAGCTGATGAAGCTGTAGTAAATGCTTTGATGGCGGGGCGTAAACGTGCAGCACTGATCAGTAAGAATGCAACTGATGCAGACTTTGAAATGGTAGACTGATGGCAAAACCCGGAAAGAAGTCCAAAGTCGAATTGGACGAAGAACTATCCAAAGACTCAGGATCGTTCTATCAAGACCCCCTTGGTTGGGTACTGTGGGCTTTCCCGTGGGATACTGACCTGTCAATCCAGATGGTAGAGCTACAGGGGAAGTGGAAGAAGAGATACCCTGACTGTAAGTATGGGCCTGATGAATGGGCCTGCGAGTTCTTGTGGCAGTGGGGGCAAGAGATAAAGAAGCGGGGGTTTGATGGCGTCAACGCTGTAGACCCTATCCGCTTCAGTACAGTCTCAGGCCACGGTATCGGGAAGTCTACCCTGACAGCGTGGCTAATCCTCTTCATCATGAGTACCCGCCCCTACTGTAAAGGCGTTGTCACTGCCGGTACAGATAACCAGTTGAAAACCAAAACGTGGTCAGAGCTTGGCAAGTGGTACGCCATATGCCTGACGCGGGACTGGTTCGACCTTGGTACAGGTCGCGGCGCGATGAATTTGACTCACCGCAAACACAAGATGACGTGGCGCACAGATGCCCTGACATCCCGCGCAGAGAACAGTGAAGCCTTCGCCGGTCTTCACGCAGCCAACAGCACCCCCTTCTATATCTTCGATGAAGCGTCACAGATTGATGACGTTATCTACGAAGTGCGTGAGGGTGGCGGTACTGATGGTGAGCCAATGAGTTTTGACTTTGGTAACCCTACCCGTAACAGTGGCCGCTTCTTCGAGAACTGCGAGGGCGCATTCAAGCACAGGTACATCGTCAGACAGATTGATAGCCGGTCGGTACAGGTCACCAACAAGAAGCTGTTCAAAGAATGGTTGGAAGATTACGGCGAAGACAGTGACTTCTTCAAGGTCCGTGTACGTGGTATGTTCCCGTCAGCGGGCTCCCACCAGTTTATGCGAACTGATGAAGTCATCGCCGCACAGGAGCGGGAGGTTGTTGAAGACATAACAGCCCCCCTTGTTATAGGCGTTGACGTAGCCCGCTTCGGTGATGATGAGAGTGTCATATACCCACGCATAGGTAATGATTGCAGATCGTGGCCTATCGAACGGTACAAGGGAATTGACACAGTAGCCTTCACCGGCAGGATCGTGGCGTGTATCAGGAAGTTCAGGCAGGCAGGCTATACAGTGTCCGCTATCTTCGTGGATGGCACAGGTATCGGTGGCGCTGTAGTGGATCAGTTGAGGCACCTTGGGTACAACCCGATTGAAGTACAGTTTGGTAGCAGACCTATGGACAGTCTTGTGTATCGGTATAAGAGCGATGAACTGTGGGGCAACCTCAGAGATGCCATGCCTAACCTGTGCCTTCCTGCACCAACGACCAAGGATGGTCTTGACCTTAAGTCAGACTTGACGAAACGTGAGTATGCATATACACTCACGGATCGCATTCATCTGGAAACAAAGAAGCTCATGAAAGAACGCGGCTTGGACTCCCCCGATCTGGCAGACGCACTGGCGCTAACGTTCACACAGGACGTTGCGCCAATTGTGCTTGACAGGTCTATGTCCAATCAGGCGAACACTGCACAAAGCGACTATGATCCTCTTGAGGCGGATTGGTGACATGGGATTTTTAGTAGATCACGTGATCTGTTTATTCAGCAGCACTACAGCGACAGTAACGAAGGAGCTAAAAAGTGCCAAGACTATATCACAGTAAATACTGTTACATCTTTGGCGGCGGATTTTTTGGTGGGTTCGGCGGATTTGGTGGGTTCGGTAGAGGCTCTGAGAGGGGCGGGTTTGAAGGTGACCTCGGTGAAGTAGAAGCTGGACCAGGTGGGGTAGATACAAGTGCAGGCGGTTTGGGTACGGGTATTGGTGACGGTGGTGACGCTGCCACAGGTGGGTTTGAAAGTGATCTTGGTGAAGTAGAAGCCGGACCTGAAGGTGTTGACACAAGTGCTGGTGGTCTGGGTACCGGCATTGGCGACGGCGGTGGTGACGCTGCCGGTGAAGGATTTGAAAGTGACCTCGGTGAAGTAGAAGCTGGACCTGAAGGCGTTGATACAAGCGCAGGCGGCGTAGGCACTGGGATTGGAGAAGCTGAGGGTGATGAGGGTACGCCTGATTCTGTAGCTCCAACCCCCTCTTTAGCTACAGCACCTCCTGCTGACGAACAACAGGCACTGCCAGAGGCCGTTGAAGCACAACAGATTGACACAACACCCACCACAGCAGAACCGTCTACTGCCACGCTGGACACAGAAGACGATGATTCAATTTCTGTCAACCAGAACGCGCAGCAGGTAAACCCTGAAGCGCAAGAAGTAAACGTAGACATCGCAGAGACAGCACAGACAGCACCTCCCGGTGATGTTACGCCTGCCAACGATCCATCACAGTTTGATTTTGATACAGTCAACGTGGATCAGACTACGCAGAGCAACCTCGCGGGCATTTTCAGTAACCCAGATAACGTGGATGACGAGGGGAACATAAACGAGCAGGGCATGGCCGCTATGGCGCGTGGGCGTGATCAGGGGGGCTTGGGCAGGTTCTCTGCGGCTGCGGGGCTTGGTGGCGTCGGCATGTCCATGGCGGAAGCTGCGGGCCTTGCCAGCGCTGTAGGACCGGAAGGCACTGGGGGTGAAATCATAAGCACACCAACCAGTGAGCTAAGCGCTGCCCAGATAGCGCAGCAGGTAGCTGCGAGTGAAACTGCTTCCCAGTATTCGCCAAGCTTCAGCTTTGCGGTAGAGACAGCGGCCAATGCGGTATTCGGCGGTTTAATCGGTGGCCTGCCAGGTGCAGTACAGGGAGCTTTAAGCTCAGCGCTTTCTGATAATGAAACTGTTGACCAAGCAGTAAGTGATATATTCGGGTTCATTGATTTTGACAGTCTCCCTGACTTTGACGTTGACATAGGTTTTGATGTTGATATCAGTATGGATGATGTCGCTGACTTCCTTTCAGGGTTGGGGGTAGAAGGACAGGCAGATTTCTTTGGCGATAACATAGCTGGCACAGGTGGAGGTTTTGGTGATCCACGCCCGCCAGTAGAACTAACCCCATTCCCGACAGTAGTGTACGCCCCAGGTGATGCTGTTGAAGCGACCGGCCCCAAGCTTACCCTTGATGATCTTGGCATAAGCGACGATCTAGGGATAGGTGACCTTGATGGTCTTGACGCTGGAGGTGGTGACGATGAGATTGCTACGTCTGTGGCAGCTATAAGGCGACGTATTCTTGGCAGCAACTTTGGCACTTCAAATATTCACACAGGCCCACAAGGCTTAACAGGGTCTGCGGCTAACATACGCAGCCTCCAACTGACAGGTAGTTGATCATGCCAGCTAAAATTAACCTAAAAGACAAGAAGTACTTCAATCAGCGGAAGGCTTCTATGAAGACAGAGCGTGACAGCTTCATACCGCATTGGAAGGATTTGTCAAAGTTCGGCCAGCCCCGGCGCGGTCGCTTCCTCGTTTCAGACGTGAACAAGGGTTCGCCTAAATACTCATCTATCATTAACAGCCGTGCGACGATTGCAACCCGTACAGCCGCTGCTGGTCTGGTGGCCGGTGTTATGTCTCCTTCCCGGCCATGGTACCAGTTGGGTACGTTTGACCCCGGTATGATGCAATTCAAGCCAGTTAAAGAGTGGTTGAATACTGCTGAGCTTACCATGCGTGAGATTTTTGCTGCGGGTAACCTGTACAAGATGGCACCGACTATGGCGTCAGAACTTCTGTTGTTTGGTACAGGTTCGATGTCTCAGGTAGATGACAACCAGGATATCTCTCGTTTCTTCACACATACAATCGGTAGCTACTCTGTGGCGCAGAACGAACGTCTTGAGATTGATACCTACTGCCGTGAGTACCTGCGGACGGTAGCACAGATCATGGGCGAGTTTGGGTACAACAACGCCAGTCAACCCATTAAAGCGCTGTATGACAAGGGTGACTACGATAAGACTTCAACCATCGTGCATTATGTAGAACCTAACCCTTTCTTCAAAGAAGGCTCCCCCTTTGCTAAACATGCTGCGTTCCGGTCTGTGAAGTACGAACTTGGCGAAGATAACCAGCGCGGAAGCAACAGCGGGTACATCAAGGAGTCTGGTTTCAAACGTTTCCCTTTCTTCACTCCACGGTACGAAACCACGGGTGAAGATATCTACGGCACAAACTGCCCTGGTATGGTGGCGCTTGGCGATGTCAAGCAATTACAGACGCAGGAGAAGCGTAAGGCGCAAGGCATCGACAAACAAGTCAACCCACCGCTGCACGGTCCAGCATCCCTGAAGAACGTCCCTATCAGTTCTATGCCGGGAGGTCTTAACCTCTATGACAGCGACCCCAACGGAAACACGCTTCGCCCAGTATACGAAGTTACGCCAGATGTCGCAGCCCTGTCCATGGACATGGATCGTGTAGAAGCCCGTATCAACGAAGTCTTCTTTGTCGATTTGTTCATGGCCATCACCAACATGCGGGGTATCCAACCTAAAAACGAGATGGAACTTGCAGAGCGTAATGCAGAACGTCTGTTACAGCTTGGTCCGTTGTTGGAAAGCATCCACGGTGAATTTCTCAATCCGCTGATTGATAATACCTTTGACCGTATGATAGAGCTTGACATGCTGCCCCCACCTCCACAGGAGCTCGCAGGACAGCCTTTGAAGATATCCTATGTCTCAACCCTCGCCAAAGCCCAGAAGTCTGTTGAGACGGGCGGGGTGGAGCGTGTGGCAGGGTTCGTGTCTGCACTGGTTGAAGGGGGCAAAGCAGAAGCTCTTGATAAGCTTGACGCGGATAAAGCAATTGATATTTACGCTGATGCTGTTGGTACACCCCCTTCTATTATTCGTTCTGCTGAAGAGGTTGCAGAAATTCGCCAGAAGAGGGCGGAACAACAGGAACGTCAGCGACGGCTTGAGCAAGAAAACATGGCATCTGAAACTGCTGGCAATTTGGCGGAAGCTGATATGTCAGGTGATAACGCTTTAACGAGGGCAACAGCGAATGGCTAATGACGAATTTGATCCAGACGAACCTCTTGAAGAAGACCTTGAGGTAGACGAGAAGGCTGAGAAGAAAAAGGCAAAGAAGAAAGCCCGGAAAGCCAAAGCGACAGAACAACTTAAGTACAAGGCAGTTCTTGATACATACCAGGGGCGAGAGCTTATATGGGATATACTGTCACACTCTAAAGTGTTCCAGCAGTCTTATGTAGCGGACGATCAGGGTGGACGTAAGTCAGCGTTCAACGAGGGGCGCAGGCATGAAGGGATGTGGCTTATGGCCAACGTCTTTACTTATTACCCTGAATCGTATAGTCTGATGCAGCAGGAAGCAACAGACAGAGAAGAAGCAGCAAAAAAGTAGATCACGTGATCCACTAAACAAGGGATAGAGAAATGCCTAGCAAGACACAGAAAGCGGCTGAAAAGTTACGGGCGGCGCGTAAAAGAAAAGAAAAGAAAGAAGCCGAAGAAGCTCAACTTCAAGCTGCTGCAAACTCAGTTGCCAGGCAGACACAAGAAGCAGAAGCAAAACGTAAGCGAACGGTAAAACGCTTCAATAAAAGCGGTGTTAAATAGTCCACTAAACAGGGGATAGAGAAATGAAAATTTATGGAATGGGTTGGGAAGCAGTGCTACGGTCACCTGATGATGAGGGTGCTGGTGGCGGCGAAGGCACGGGCGGCGAAGGCACGGGCGACACAGATCAGGGCGGCACTGATGACACTGCTTTGGGCGGCGGTGGCGATGGTGAAGAAGATAGCGGTTCCGCTTTAGGCGGGAAAGCAAAAGAATCCGAAGGCGAAGGAGCCAAGGATAAAGAAGGCGGTGAAGGTAACTCAGACACGGACAGCGATGCTGACGGCGAGAGTGGTGGAGCCCCTGAAGCCTATGCAGACTTCACAGTACCCGAAGGTGTTACTCTTGATGAAAAGCTCTTAACCGGGTTTAAAGAGTGGGCCAAGGCTAACGATGTCTCTCAAGCTGCGGCTCAAGAGATGGTCGATAACCAGGTCGCACATGACCAGCGGGTTGCGAAGGATGGTGAAGAAGCGCAAGAAGCCAAGACTGTAAAGCAAAACAAGGAATGGGTTCAGGCGCAGAAAGATCATCCTGAGTACGGAGGTGCGGACCATGCTGACAATGTTCAACATGCCCGTGTCGCTGTGAACGAACTGGGCGGTCAAGAGCTTAGAGACGCAATCAGTGAGGCGGGGGTTGGAGAACAGCCCGTCCTGTGGGCTGCGTTTGTTAAGCTTGGTAAACTCATGGCCGATGATACAATTGACCTTGGGGATGCCAACAAGGAGCTAAGCAAACATGAGCGTGTAACGCGCTTGTTCCCAAACAGTAACCTTCAACAAAACTAAGAGGTAACTCAAAATGGCTACTCTCGCTGCTAACAACCCGACCTTGCTGGACGTGTCCAAGGTCACCGACCCTGACGGGGGCATCGCTGATGTCGTTGAAATTCTCAACGAAACAAACGAAGTCCTTGACGATATGGTGTGGATGGAAGGCAATCTTGTCACCGGCCACCAAACGTCTGTCCGTACAGGACTCCCCACCCCGACTTGGCGTAAAATGTACGGTGGCGTTGATCCGACCAAATCAACAACCGTCCAGGTCACCGACTCTTGCGGTATGATGGAAGCTTACGCTGAAATCGACAAACGTGTTGCCGACTTGAACGGTAACACTTCAGCTTTCCGTATGTCGGAAGAACGCCCTCACATTGAAGGCATGTCTCAGGAGATGGTTGATACCCTCTTCTACGGAAACGAAGCAACTGAACCTGAAGCGTTTACAGGTTTTGCACCTCGCTACAATGATCTGTCTGCTGCCAATGCCGACAACATCATTGACGCAGGCGGCACCGGAACAGACAATGCAAGCATCTGGCTCGTTGTCTGGGACGAAAACAAGTGCTTCGGCGTTTTCCCCAAAGGCTCAAATTCCGGCCTTCAGGTGAACGACAAAGGTCAGGTCACAATCGAAGATGCTTCCAACGGCTCCAACACGGGACGCATGGAAGGCTATCGGACACACTACGCCTGGGATGCCGGTCTGGTTCTCAAAGATTGGCGTTATGTGGTGCGTATCTGTAACATCGACAAATCGCTTCTGTCGCTGGTCTATACGGCTGGTGCGTTTGCGACGGGCGCTCACTTGCCCAACCTGATGTTCCAGGCCATGCGCTTGCCGCCTAACCTGAATGGTCGCGCTGCGTTCTACATGTCGCGTGATCTGGAAACAAGCCTGATGCAGCAGACTGCTGCCGCAGTACAGGGTTCAACACTGACCACCGAGAACGTTGGTGGCAAGGTTGTTACCAGTTTCCACAAAATCCCGATCCGTCGTTGTGACGCTCTGTCCGCTGACGAAGCCCGCGTTACCTAAACGGTAGCGTAGCATCTTTCAACACTCTTAAAGGAGAGTAAAATGATTTTGGACGAACGTTCGCAATTCTGTTCCGCAGTAGCCCTTAACACGGGTGCTGCCGGGACATACCTTATCGGGGATGTCATCGACCTTGGTGTCGCCCGTGATATCGGTGCCGGTAAGACCATGTGGGTTTGCATTCAGGTTTCTACGGCTGCAACCTCTGGCGGGTCTGCCACAGCTAACTTCCAGCTTGCTTCAGATTCCGTTGCTGCAATTGCGGCTGACGGCACTGAAACAATCCATGCAGACACTGGGATGCTTACCCCCGTGGCCTCCATGGTTGCTGGCTATCAGTGGGCTATCGCAATCCCTCCTGCGATGAGCCAGGACTTTGAACGCTTCCTTGGCATTCAGCAAGTCACAGGTACGGCAGCTTTCACTGCTGGCGCTGTGAATGCGTTCCTGACCATTGATCCGCCTGTCAGTTGGAAACCTCTGCCTGACGGCAGTAACTAAGCTTCGGCTTTATCGGGGTGGGGCTTCGGCCTCACCCCTTTTTAACAGCCCAGATAAGGGAATAAGAAAATGCAAGTACTCTTTAAACATAACGCCTTTATCGGTGGTATGCGCTTTCGTAAAGCACAGTCTCGCCATGACTGGGCTGACTACCCGGACGAGCTTGAAGATCAGCTACCTTCTACCGCCCGTGTTATGCAAGACGGTAAACTGGTGACGATGGAAGACCTTCGTGGCGACAGGGCAAACACACTGGCGGGTACAAGAGATTCAAAGGGCAGAAGCTTGACGATGGCTGAAGCGCTTGAAAGCCAGCGCGACCACGATCTTGAAGACGCTTTCAAAGACAAAGACGAAACCGATCCTCCTGAAGAGGACGAAAACGATGATGGCGGGGAAGAAGAAAAACCCGTCATCAAAAAGAAAGCCGGTAAGAAAAAGAAAGCCGGTAAGAAAAAGAAGTAAGCCTTTCCTTCCCTCTGATCAGGAGTAACACACGATGACTGAAGTATCCAGCACCTTCACAGCGGTTGGTGTAAGTGCAACACTTGCCGTAGCTGCAAAAGATGAAACTATTTCATTTACGTATTCAGGTACGTATGTTCAGTCCGTTCAGGTAGAACGTGCTATGAGCCCGGATGAGTCGGCGTGGGAGGTAATCCTTGGCCCGTACAACACCGATAATGCAACGGTGGCGGCGGAGTACGTCACTCGTAGCCGCAATGAGCGTATCCGTGTTCGGTGTACCTCAGACACTTCAGGCACCGGCACCTACTCAATCTCGGACGGCGACAAAGAAGTTAGCGCCATCACAGATGAAGAAGGCAACCCCCTCATCACCCACACGCAGGCCCAAACGACCCTCCACAAGCAGGTCGTAAACTCTGCGGGTACCGTTGGTCCGGCTCCGGTCGATGCCACTGACGCCACACTAGCCGTAACAGCGGCGCTACACGCAGGACGTACAGTTACACTGAACCGTGCTGCTGGCGTCGTATGTACGCTGCCAGTGGCCACAGGCACAGGCAACAAATATCGGTTCGTCGTCGGCACGGCAATTACGTCTAACGGCGGAATTGTAAAAGTCGGTGACGCTACTGACACCTTTGTTGGTATTTGTTCCGGCGCGGATGATGATGTCGAAGGTGCTACCGGATATCAGTGGAACTCCGAAACTGGTGATGATACCTTCACCATGGACGGCACGGCCACAGGCGGTCTGATCGGTGACTGTTTTGAGTGCGAAGACATTGGTACGAACCAGTGGGCCGTAAACGGACGCATTACTCAGAGCGGCGCTTTCGAAGCTACACCATTCTCCGCCACCGTAGCTTAAGTTAATACTGTTCCTGCCCCCGCCACAGGGGGTGGGAACAGATCACGTGATCTGCTGAGGGACACACTATGGTAGCAATGAGCAAAGTTGGGATTTGTAATCTGGCGATATCGCTGACAGGTTCCAAATCCAGTATCCAGTCACTCACAGAAGCAAGCGCTGAGGCAGGGTACTGTAATCAGTGGTACGACACAGCCCGTAAAGAAGCCCTTGAGTCTTTTGACTGGGGCTTTGCTCGTAGGCGTATCACATTAGCGTCACATGCAGATGATCCGCCCGACAACTGGGGCTACCGCTACCAGCATCCTTCTGACTGTATCGCCATGCGGGAGATTGTTAATCCGGGTGGTGATGAAGCGGATGCAATCCCGTTTCTTGTTGAAGCTGACAGCACTTTACAGTCTCTATGTATTCTGACAGATGTTGACGACGCTGAAGCCAAGTACACATTCGACCAGCAGACGGTTGGCATTTTCCCTTCTGAGTTTAACATGGCGCTTGCGTATTTCCTTGCGTCAAAAATGTGTTTGCAGCTTACAGGCAAGCGTGTACTTGTCGAACACCTGATAGCCATGGCCTCGGCACAGGGAGCGAAAGCAGCGGCAAACAGGGCTAACGAAGAGAAAGAAGACAAGCCACGTGACACTGACTGGATAAGGGCGCGGAGCTAATGGCAAAGCTTTCACAAGTATCATTTGCCAAGGGCGAAGTTTCCCCCGCTCTCTTTGGGCGTACCGACACAGATGCCTATAAGACGGCGTTGAAGAAAGCACGAAACTGCATCATCCACTCCCAGGGCGGTGTAAGTAACAGGGCTGGTTTTAAGTTTACGGGCCGCGTAAAAGACCACACTAAATCTGTTCGTGTTATCAAGTTTCAGTTCAAGACTGATGATACATACGGCATAGAAGTAGGTGATCTTTACATGCGTTTCGTGCGTGAGGGTGGCCACGTCCTGAACACAGCTAATACTGTATCTGGGGCTACGCAGGCTAACCCATGCGTTGTAACTGCCACAGGGCATACTCTAAGTAATGGTGACGATGTATATATAACCGGCATCGTTGGTATGACGGAGTTGAATGGTAATACCTTCACGGTCGCTAACGCTGGTGCCAACACCTTTGAACTTACAGATCAGGTGACGGGTGCCAACGTTGATAGCTCTGCTTTCACTGCGTATGGCTCCGCTGGTACAGCGGCGTCTGTGTATGAAATAGCTACACCGTATTTGGAAGCTGACTTGTTCAACATAAAGTTTGTTCAGGATGCAGATGTAATAACGCTGACACACCCTTCCTATGCAGCACGTGATCTTACGCGTACCGGACACACGGCCTGGACGCTCACTGTACAGGTGTTTGAACCTGGTCAGGCGAAGCCAACTGCTATAACCGTCACACCAACAACTCCAGGTGCAGAAACTGAGAGCTATAAAGTTACGGCGATAAATGAGGATACAAATGAAGAAAGCCTTCCCGGCCTTAGTAATGCGGGTACTGCTTCAGCTTCAGCTACTGCTGCTAATCCAGTGGTTGTTACTGCGGCTGGTCACCCATTTCTTGACGGGGATATTGTAGAGGTATCCGGCTACAACGAGATGACTGAAGTTAATGGGCGTCAGTTTATCGTTGCGAACAAAGCTACTAATACGTTTGAGTTAAAAGGTGAAAACGGGTCCGGGTACGCTGCGGAGACAACAGGTGGAACGGTCCACCCCACCTTCGTAAAGATAACAAACGGCAATGCAACCCGCGATAATGTGATCGCATTCACTGCCGCAGCTAACGCGCAACGGTACAGGTTCTACCGTGAAGAGAATGGTATATATGGTTACATTGGTGAGTCTGAACTTCCTACGTTTCAGGACGCTTTAGACGCGACTAACATCACAGCAGACTTAACCATATCCCCACCTCAGTCCCGTAACCCCTTTCTTGGTACCGGCAACTATCCAAGCGCCGTGTCTTTCTATGAGCAGAGGCATGTGTTCGGGGGAACAGATAACAGCCCTGACAGGTCATTCTTTTCGCAGACAGGGCGAGTCCATAACATGTCTGTGTCCGTACCTTCACAGGCTGATGACGCAATTACAACTAACCTGAACGCAGAGGAAGTAAACGAAATCCGCCATTATGTGGCCGGTGATGATCTTATTGCTTTCACCAGCGGGGGCGAGTGGAAAATAAATGCAGGTGATCAGGCATTCTTTGCCGCTTCCACGATCAAGCAAAAGATACAGTCCGGGTGGGGTAGCTCTCATCGCAGACCGCTAAAAGTGGGTAATGATGTTCTGTTCGTACCAGAGAGTGGTGTTTCTGTGCGGTCATTCAGTCTTGCTGCTGGCGCTTCAAAATACGGGGGCATTGACATAAGCAGGCTTGCTGAACACCTGTTCTCAAACGTAACTGTAGTTGACTGGTGCTTTGTTAAAACGCCAGAGCCTCTTATTGTTTGCATAATGTCAGACGGTACAACAGCAAATGTCACCTACGATGTCGAACAGGAGGTCATAGCCTGGACTACGTGGGACACATTAGGTAAATTTAAATCCTGCACAGCGTACATACCCGACGACACCACGGTTGATGATGTTGTTTTCGCGGTCACGGAAAGGAACATAAACGGGAACACTGTTAAATATATTGAGAGTCTTGCCAGCCGCAGGTTCACAGATGTCCGTGACTGCTTTTTTGTGGACAGTGGGCTATCACTTGACTCCCCTGTTACAATATCAGGTGCCACGGCGGCTGATCCTGTCATCGTATCTTCTACGGGGCATAACTTTTCAGTCGGTGATGAAATTGACATTGCAGACATCGTGTGGACGCCCCAGTTTAACGTGGTTTTTGAGGAAACGCAGCCGGACCAATTGAACTACCGGCGATACATTGTGGGCGTGGCCAACGCTAATGATTACACTCTGCTTGATACGGATGCTGACGCCAAGTTTATAGAAGGTGCCACACAGGCTAACCCCGTAGTGGTAACGTCTCAAGCTCATGGATTTTCAGACGGGGATATAATTGGGATATACTCTACTTCTGGTATGACAGAGCTTAACGGCGTCATATACAAGGTTGCTAACAAAACCACCGACACCTTTGAACTAACCGATGAGGCCGATGTAGACATTGATGGCAGTGGGTTCACTGCGTGGACTTCAGGTGGCACAATTAGACATGGGGTGGACGGCAGTGCTTTTCAGGCGTATGTTGAGGGTGGCACAGCCAGGGAGACTGCACAGGCTATTTCAGGTCTGCACCACCTTGTTGGGGAAACTGTAGTTGTACTGGCAGATGGCAACGTAGTGGAAGACCTTGTGGTATCGTCAACGGGTGTTATCACGCTTCAGGATCGTGCCAGCCGTGTTCACGTAGGGCTGCGGTACATAGCAGACATGGAGACATTGGACGTAGAGAGTTACGAAGGGCGAAGCATACTTGGTAAGCAGAAGCAGGTTACCAGAGTGACGATGAAGTTCAGGGATACGCGGGGGCTCTTATACGGACCTAACGTGTCTTCTCTGGTTGAGATGAAACAGCGTGAGCTTGAGAACTATGGAGCCCCCACAGACCTTCTGACGGGGGTAGAAGTAATGGAAGCTCTGGCACAGTGGAATGATAATGGGCGTATGTTCTTCAGGCAGAAAGAGCCACTACCTTTAACTATTTTGGCACTTATACCTGACGTAGAAAGTGGGGATTAAAAAATGGCAAGTATACTCCCGTTGATTAGCCTTGGGCTATCAACTTTCGGCGCTGTACAAAGCTATCGGGCAGGGGAAGCCGCTGCCGAAGGCAGTGAAGGGAAAGCCAAGGCTGCTGGCGAAGCCGCTGATCTTCGCAGAGAGTCAGGTGATCTTGAGCAAGAAGCCATTAAGCAGCGTTCTGCCGCAGATATAAAGTCAGCTTTGTACCGCCGACGCGTGGCCGTAGACAATGAAGCTTCTGCTAAAGAGGCAGCGCAGGATGCTATTGACCGTGGCGAAACTGATGTCATGCTTAATGCTCTGCAAGTCCGTAAGGTCATAGGTGAGCAGAGGGCGACCATGGCAGCTAATGGTGTTGAGTTGACCGGCGACGATACAAGTCCCGATAACCTAATTGCAGACACCATGTACACGGGTGATATTAACGCTGTTATAATCCGAGACAATGCGGGACGCGAGGCAAAGCGTATGTTGCAAGCGGGGAGTAACTTTGCGGCTGAAGCATTGTTGCTTGGACAGTCGGCAGAGGACACTCTTGAGGCCACTGACATAGCACTGCAAGGCGCAGAGCTTGAGACTGAAGCTGATATTCTGGCTACGCTTGCCCAAATACAAGTAGCAAAAGCTACCGCCAGTGCCACGCGGCTTCAGACATTTGGTTCCGCGTTGGGTAGTGCTGGTCAGATTGGCGCTCAGTACTCTAAATTTAAATACACAGGAGCGCTTGACTAATGGCTAGAGTACCCACGTTAAAGGTAGGTGCCGTAAGGCTTGACCCACTTGACCCTTCGTTTCGTACAAGCGCGGGCTTGGACAGAAGTTCTTTTGGTGGTGCGGTAGCAGATGCAACTTTGACCAAGGCACAGAGTATCAAAGCTGCTGTACGGGCTAAGCTTCAGGAGGGGCAAGCGGCTGAAGACGCAGGAAAAGCTGAGGCGGCTGGTCTGGAGGGGCTTGGTGGGGGTTTGACATCCCTGAGCAGTGACATGACAAAGATCGCTCTTGATCGCCAAATACAGGACAATGAACGGGAGGCTGGACAAGCTTACGTAACGCTTGCAGAAAAAACAAACGCTATTAAATCTGAGTACAACAAGCTGAGTGGGCAAGCAGCGCTTGATGCAAAAGATAAAACGCAGGAAGATATCCTGAAGGCGCGTACAGAAGTTATCGACAGTTCCAGCAACCCGCATGTCAGGGGCATGATCACTAAAAATGCTGGTGTTAAAACTCAGGCTGAGTTGTTTGAGCTTGAGCGCAAGGACGGGCTAAACCGCAAAAAGGCAAATGACGATACCTCTCTGGCTATTATAGGTGCGGCAGTTAATACTGCTGCCGCTAATACAGAAGCTGTACCTGCATCACGTGCTGCCATCATAGCTCAAGTCGACACAATGGCCGAAAACAACGGCTGGACCGGCAAACTGAAACCCGTGCATGACCTACAGATGAATGAGCATCTGAACAGTCTGCACACTGGCGTAATTGACACCATGGTATCCAAGCGAGACTATGCCAAGGGCGTGGATTACATGAGCCGTGTTATGGCGGTAGAAGAGAAATCCGGTAGCGCTGAATTTACCGCTTCCGGCAGGGCTGCGGCACAGAATAAATTAAACAGGGCTATAGGCCAACAGGTGACCTTGTTGTCGCGTGGTACTTCGGCGCTAAAAGCATCACTTGATTTTGGCATCCACCCAAAGTCGGCAGTTCAGAACCAAGTCAGGGAGTTGAAGAAACTTGCGCCTGTAAGCTCTGCTGCACAGAAGCAGTTAGAAGCGCTGCAAGAGTCAATAGAAGACTACCCAAGGGTAAAAGAGTTCGGGGAGATGACACCCCCTGACCAAACAAAAGTTATTGAACGGTGGAAGCAGCACCAGGACATACCTTTGGACGATGCTCGTAGGCTCATGAAATACGAACGCAAGTTCACGGGGGCGGCAGGTAAGTACGTTCGCGGACTTGCAGATGAGGCTAATCAAGCATCTATCGCCATCAAAGCCAGCGAAGGTAGTATAACAAATCTGACTGATAATTTTGGGGGCTTGATGCAATCCCTGAAAGTCATGGCGGGTGCCGGGGATACAACCTCACAGCTTATCCTTAAAGGGCTCCGCAGGGATTTGGAAGACGCAGGCATGTTGAAGAAGTGGGACGCTGTGTCCGGTAAGCAGAGGGTGCTGGATGCTGAGGGTATACGTACCGGCGCTGCTGCACGTACCCTCCCTGCCCGCGCTGCCGGAGCAAATGCAGAGACTGCTGCTGCTAAAGCCGAAGTCACCGCACAGGTAACTCTGGCAGCGCCACGCACGGCCCAGATCGTGACCGCCCTGGAGACAGGTACAGAAGACCCGGACATGCTCACGCACATGGCCGAACTACAGAAATGGGCTGAGACTGGAAATGTTCAGGCTGTGAAGCAGTTGGAGAAGATTGCGTTTTCCAAGCGGGCAAAAGATTTTGCACAGGGGTTGCGGTTTGATAAGATGAACCTGCGTCCTCTGGCTCAAAGAATCCTTGAAAGGCTTGAGATTAACAAGAAGGCCAGTGTAGCACCTGAAGAACTTGCAGGTTTGAAAATCCATAAAGCGACGTTTGACAAGGAAGTTAAAGACGCCATGTCAGGACTCGCTGAAGAAGTTAAAGAAACCATAAAGATTTTAGAAGGCTCTCCAACCGATGGCGTGTCTGGTAAAATACCAAAGCATCTGGATCGGGTAAGAGGTACCTTACAGAACATGATTAGCCTTAGTGTTGACGGGGCTGAAAAACTTGCGCTTGAGTTGGATGAAGGTACAAAGACATTTATCCTTGGCCACGATGTTGATGATATGACTATTGATCAGCAGGGCCGCATCATCAGGAACGTCAACGCCCAAGGTACGCTTGAGCCTTATGAGTTCCGCCAGTTGAAGCGGCGTATACAGTCACGTCAACGTTTGATAAAAGGTATCGAAGCCGGTAATGGCTTACAGATCGCAGAAGAGAAGCAAATCATTCCGCCACTCCCTGACTACGATCCTAACAGCCGTGACTACTGGATGACTGTTAGTGCCTCTGCCACCAAGGTAGAAAAGCAGTGGGGTGTGCCGGTACTGCCAGTAAACAAAGAGCGGTTGGAAGACATCTCAAACGTAATCATGGGTAAAGCCATCGACGGCGTTCCGACCAGCGTTGTGGACTCCACAACAATGCTGAATGCGTTGAAGAGTGGTTTAACAGAGCCGCAGCTTGATATGGTGGCGCAGGAAGTTGTGTCCAAACACCCTGAGTTTGCGGTTGTGTTGTCTGAGTCAGATGACTCTGTTAACCGGGAGATACTTAGTGGTGTTCGTATCCTCAACACCCCCGGCAACAAGCTTGGGGTGCCTACGGTTAAGCTGCAAAGGACCATGAGCAACGAGATGGGGAATACGTTCATGTCCGAAAACAGCGACCCATACATCCCGTACCAACGGGCGGCTGTAGCTATCTACGTTTCCCGCCGTCAGGGGCAGGGGGATGATGAGCTATTCCATGAGGCAACACTTAAAGCCGCCATACACCAAGCTACGGGTGGAATCCTCAAGTCCAGTGGTCAAAGCTTTCTCGCGCCTGTACGGGACTTCAGTCAGGATGACTGGGACTCTATGTGGACGGGCATGACGCAGGACCAGTTCTTGCAGTACGGAAACGGTTACCCCGTGGCC
>Ga0316204_10004135_pt1 | contig 26907 bp, 26 predicted proteins | sample 6monrhotite_MG_2_FD_205661 | JGI IMG/M metagenome (GOLD analysis project Ga0316204, IMG submission 205661) | Microbial mat bacterial communities from mineral coupon in-situ incubated in ocean water Damariscotta River, Maine, United States -... | ecosystem: Environmental > Aquatic > Marine >...
GATCAAATCGGAAACCCGTGCGCTGGCATAAGTTTCTGCTATGACCGGCGCTGGTGCAGGGCGGTCATCCAGCGCAATGAGGCATCAGTCAGCCCCGACGGGCGGTATTCCGCGCCAAAGGGCCGATCCCAGCCCGCTGCGGACAACGCGGGTAGCAAAGTGCCGAAGTCCACCGTTCCCTGATCGGGCTCTGCGCGGTTGGGAACACCTGCAAATTGCACATGCCCGACCATCGGCAACACTTTATTGAATTGTGCCAGAACGTCGCCTTCGGTGCGCGCCACGTGGTAACAATCGAACATCATCTTCAAGTTAGGCAGGTTCAGATCTTGAATGATTTCAGCGGCCTGCGCCGTATTTTGCAGGACATAGCCCGGCACATCAAAGGCATTCAGCGGCTCGATCAAGATTGTCAGGCCTTCAGCGTCAGCCTGTGCGCAAGCGTAACGCAGTGCATCCCGAAAACAGCCTTCATCGCCATCCCGGCCCGCCATCACGTGCACCGCCCGCGCCGAAATCGCCACCGCATAGGCAAGCGCCTCGTCGATCGCGGCGCGGGCTTCATGTTTGCGCCCAGGCAGGGCACTCAAGCCGAATTCGCCTTTATGCGGATTGCCGGGGCGGGTATTCAACGCCAGCATCGGCAGCCCCGTTTGCGTCAGCGCCTGGACGACCTCGGCTGTCGGCGTGTCATAGGGAAAGTGGCATTCGACTGCGTCGAACCCCGCCGCATGGGCTGCCAGGATGCGCGTCGGCAGCGGCAACTCTGTCCACAAAAACCCCAGATTGGCCGAGAACCGCACCGCGATCAGCCCAGCATCATGCCCATGTGCCGCATGGCCAGCGCATACCCGTGCACCCCGAATCCGGCCATCACCGCATCGGCGCGGTGGCTGACATAGGACTGGTGGCGGAACGCTTCGCGCTTGTGGATCTGGCTGATGTGCACCTCGATCACCGGGCCGTCAAATGTGTTCAACGCATCCAGAACGGCGATGGAGGTGTGCGTCAGCGCGCCCGGATTGATGATGATGCCCGCCGAAGTGCCGCGCGCTTCATGGATCCAATCAACGATCTGCCCCTCCCAATTCGATTGGCGCAAATCAACTGTCAGGCCCAACGTGTCGCCGACCGCGCGGCAGGCGGCCGCCACATCGTCCAGCGTCTCATGGCCATAAATTTCAGGCTCTCGCTTGCCCAGAAGGTTCAGGTTGGGGCCGTTCAGAATGGTGATGGTCTGGGTCATGGTCCGGTCTGTCATCTGGGGCGGGTTCAGCGCACCATAAACGGGCAATCCGCGCCGCGCCAGTTCACTTCTTTGCAGTGTTTGTAAACGCGGCTATCGGCATGGGCGTGCAGGCGCTATTGTGTGGCCAACATCAGGCAGGGGGATCCGTGCGCGACATTTCCAGCTTCATCGCACTTAACTGCTTCGGAATGGGCGCGCGTCCAGGCGACGAAGACACCCTGCGCGGGGACCCGCGTGGCTGGCTGGCGGCGCAGATCACGCAGGCGCGGCCCCTGCCGCCCGTCTATGGGCGTATGCGCACCTCGGAACAAATCTTGAGCGCCATTTACGAGGGGCGTCGCACCAGCCCACCAGCCCAAGCCGCCGCTGTGCGTCAGGCGTATCGGCAAGAGTTTTATCCTTCGCTTGTGACACGGGCGCGGTTGATGATCTCGTCCGACACGCCCGTCGCGGACCGGATGCTGCTGTTCTGGTCCAACCATTTTTCCCTGTCCACCACCCGGCGTATCAGCGGTGCGGCCATTCCCGCGTTCGAGCGTGAGGTAATCCGCCCGCACATATTCGGGCGGTTTTCGGATATGCTACGCGCGGCGGCCCAGCACCCATGCATGTTGATTTACCTCGATAATATCGCGTCCATGGGCCCCAATTCTGAACTGGGCATCCGGCGACGGCAGCGCGGAAACCCCGGATCCCTGAACGAGAATTTCGCGCGGGAATTGTTGGAACTTCACACGCTGGGGGTGAATGGCGGCTACACGCAAGAGGACATCAATGAACTTGCGAAAGCGTTGACCGGATGGGGCCACGGCGGGATCCGGCTGGGTGCCGGGACTGCGCCGGTGCATGGGCGCTTCCAATTCTTTGACATCGCGCATGAACCCGGTGCGCGCAGCATTCTGGGCCGGCGGTATCCGCAAGACGATGACACGCAGGGGTTGGCGGTGCTGGAAGATCTGGCGCGGCACCCGGCGACCGCGCGCCATATTGCGCTGAAGCTGGCCCGCCATTTCGTCGCTGATGATCCGCCAGCCACGGTTGTGACGCGGCTTGCGCAGGTGTTTCAGGACACCGATGGTGATCTGGCCGAGGTCTCGCGCGCCGTGATTGCGCTGGACGAAGCTTGGGTGGATCCCTTGGCCAAGGTCAAATCTCCCTATGAGTTCGTGATCGGGGTCCACCGCGCGGCGGGCCGGATCCGTGCGCGGCGTCAGGAAATCAATGAGCCCTTGCGCGTCCTGGGGCAGGTTCCGTTTTCGGCGCCGTCCCCGCAGGGTTGGAGCGACCGGGCGGCCGATTGGATCGCGCCGGAATCCCTGATGCGGCGGATCGAATGGACGCGGCGCTTTGCGGCAACGCTGCCATCCAACTTGACCCCGGCGTCCTTTCTAGAGGACGTCATTGGCCCCGTCGCCAGCGCCGAAACGCGCCGTTGGGTGGCGCGGGCACCGTCGCATGATGCTGCGCTGGCCATGATCTTCGCCAGCCCCGAATTTCAACGGAGATGACCATGCTGAACCGCCGGAATTTTCTGCAAGCGGCGGCGGCGACGGCGCTCCTGACGCGCAGCGCCTTTGCCACTGTGCCCGGCGAAAAGCGGTTCGTTTTCATATTCTTGCGCGGCGGCCTTGATGGGCTTCATGCCATGGCCCCATTCGCCGACGCGGCGTATCGGCAACTGCGTCCCAACTTGGCACTGAGGGCCGATAGGGTGCGCAGTCTGGATGGGTATTTCGGCCTTCCACAGGCACTTGCCCCGTTGTTTCCACTGTATCAAACCCAAGAGCTGTTGTTGGTGCCCGCCGCCGCCACACGCTACCGCAGGCGCTCGCATTTTGATGGGCAAAATCTGCTGGAAAACGGCAGCGCGCAACCATTTGGGGCGCGGGACGGCTGGCTGAACCGTGCTATTGTGGCGCTGAACGACGGGGACCGCAGGCTTGGCCTGTCGCTGGGGCCAACCGTCCCGCTGATCTTGCAGGGCGCGGCGCAGGTGCAGACCTATGCGGTTTCACCGCTGCCTGAAGTGGATGATGATTTTCTGTTCCGCATGGGGCATTTGTACCAAGGGGATCCGCTGTTTGCGCGCGCTTTTGCCGCTGCGCAGGGCGGCGCCGAGCCGGACGTGGAGGGCATGGGCGGCGCACCGCTTGCCCGGCAGGAATTTGCCATTTCCGCTCGGGTTGCGGCGGATCTTCTGGCCCAGGATCAGGGCCCCAGGATTGGCGTGCTGGAGATGCAGGGGTGGGACACCCATTTCGCGCAACCCGGCCGCTTGAACGGGCTTTTGACCGCTTTGGCCAACGGGATCATTGCCCTGCGGGACGGGCTTGGCCCGGCATGGCAAGAGACGGTGGTGATGGTCGCATCCGAATTCGGGCGCACGGCGGCGGAAAATGGCAGCCGGGGCACCGATCACGGAACCGGGGGGCTGGCGCTGTTGGCCGGGGGCGCGGTAGCCGGTGGGCGGATCGCCGGGGCCTGGCCGGGCCTGTCCCAAGCTGCGCTGTTCGAGGGGCGCGACGTCGCCCCCCTCAACGCGATGGAGGGCTTGTTCAAGGGCGTTTTACGCGATCATTTGGGGGTAACTGAGGGCGTGCTGAATGACCTGATCTTTCCGGGTGACAGTGCCGATCCAACCTTTGACGGGCTTGTTCGCTGACCCATATGGAAATGTCAGGCAATATAAATAGTCGATATAAAACAAGTCTGTAACGTTCGTTTATGTTTGGTTTACCCGTGCGCCCGGTGCGATCATCGGGGCGGCTGTGTTCAGCGTCTCTATCGCAAACCCCGCAGCGGCCTTATACCCGGCCATGAAGTCTGCGCGTTCCTGTGCGGGGATCACCGCGTCGATATCGTCGAAGGTGCCGCCGCAGCGATCATTCACGAGGTTCAGCAAGCCGAACGGTCCAGCCCCCCGATTGCGCAGGATCAGCTTTGAGACCGGTCCGCACAGCGTCTGGTCGAAGGCCGCCAATGCCGCAGGGGTCACGCCATGTTGAATCAGGCAGGCACCCAGCGTGCGCGCGTCGATCACGGCTTGGCTGGCCCCGTTTGAGCCGGTCGGATACATCGCATGGGCCGCGTCCCCCAGCAGGGCCACCGCGCCATCTTGCCAGGTTGGCACAGGATCGCGGTCGATCATCGGGTTTTCATAAACCACATCCGCGCCGCGCAGCAGGGCGGGCACGTCCAGCCAGTCATAGGTCCAGCCGTCAAAATGCCGCGCAAAGGCGTCATCCTCGATCTGTCGGAACCAGCCAGCCGCGTCATGCGCGGACGGGTCGTCATACGTGACTTCGGCAATCCAGTTGATCATGGCCAGCCCAGTCGCAGGATCGGGCGCGGAAATCGGATAGATTACCATGCGGTGCCGATGTGTGCCCAAGCCGACAAAGCTGGAGCCCGTGCGGATTGGTTTCGCCCATGTCGTGCCGCGCCACATCACCGCGCCGCCCCAATGGATTGGCGGCTGATCGGGGTGCATCGTCGCGCGAACCGCCGAATGAATGCCATCCGCGCCGATCAACAGCGCGCCGTCATGCGTCGATTGGCGGCCATCGGCATGGGTGACCAGGGCCTGCACGCCGTAATCGGTGTTATGGTAGCCGGTGACCTTTGCCCCCAACACCACCGCATCTGCGCCCAGTCGCTCAATGACCTTGTCGTACAGCATCATGTGGAACTGCCCACGGTGCACGGCGTATTGCGGCCAATTGTACCCGGCATCCGATCCGCGCGGTTCGGCATAGATGTCATTGCCGTTCAGGCCGACCAATGCCCATTCACGGGCAGGCAGGCCCACGCGGTCCAAATCGGCTGCGGTCAGGCCAAGGTCGAACAACTCTCGCACGGCATTGGGTTGGATGTTGATGCCCACGCCCAGCGGTTTCAGGGCGCGCACGGATTCGAACACCGTGCAGGGCACGCCGATCTGGTGCAGCGTCAGCGCGGTCACCAGTCCGCCAATCCCGCCACCCGCGATCAATACATGCGACTTGGTCATCGATGTCTCCTGGATTTAGCGGATCAAAACAACGGGCACCTTGCACGTGCGGATCATCTCGGTCGTGGTCGAGCCGATGATCAGACCGCGGATGCGGCTGTGCCCATATGCCCCCATCACCAGCATGTCAAAGCCCTGTTCATCGACGTAATCGCCCAAAGCCCTGTCTGCATGTCCGTCAATCACGCCCGAGGTTGCGTCGAACCCGGCGGCCTTCAACAACGCCTGTGCATCTGCCAACCCGGTGCGCACCGCTGCGTTGGCGTGGCCCACCGTCACCACATGCACAGCCAGTCCGGCATAAAGCGGATTGTGGGCCACGTGTTCTACCGCGCGGATCGACGAGGCGCCGCCGTCAAAGGCGATCAGCACCCGGGAAATCGGCCGAAACGCGCGGGAGGCCACGAGCACCGGCTTTTGCGTGGCGCGGGCGATGCGTTCCAGGTTCGATCCCAGATGCCCCTTGGCAAAGTCGGCCGCCTCTCCGCGTTTGCCGATCATCACCAGTTCGGCTCCGGCTTCCTGTTCGGTCACGGTATCGACGATGTCACCGTGCCGCAGGCGGGTGGTGATCTCATTGACCCCGGCGTCGTCCAGAATGGCGCGCGCATCCTCCAGAATGGCGCGGCCCCGATGCGCCACCAGCCGGGCGCGTTGGGCGTCCAGTTCGGCCAGATCCGACAACAGCGCCGACCGGGCCCCCAGCGCGATGGAGCCGGACAAATCCGCCTTTTCGGCAGTGTCGCGGCGGCCCAGCACATGCATGAGTTCCACGCACCAACCGGTACGCCCGGCCACCCAGGCGGCGTGTTCACACACGCTTTGAGAATAGATCGATCCGTCGATCAGGGCGATGATCTTGGCTGTCATACTCGGCTCCTCAGTGGGTCAGCAGGCTGTCCATCGCGCCCGGTTTGTCGTGAATGGCCAATTTGTCGACCAGCGTTTCCGAGGCTTCGTTCATGCCCATGATCTCGACCTCGGCCCCGTCGCGGCGGAATTTCAGGACCGCCATGTCCAGCGCCTGAATGGATGAAATATCCCAGATATGCGCGCGCGTCACGTCGATGATCACCCGTTCAGGTGCTTCGCGGAAATCGAAGGCTTTCATGAAGTCCTCGACCGAGCCATAGAACAGTTGCCCCTCAATCCGGTAGGTGCGCACGCGCCCGTCCGCACTGATGTCCGAGGTCACGCGGAACAATTGGGCGATCTTGCCAGCAAAGAAGATGCCGGACAGTAGCACGCCGACCAGCACGCCAATGGCCAGGTTGTGGGTGTAAACCACGGTCGCCACAGTGGCGATCATCACCAGCGACGACGACCGCGGATGCAGGCGCAGGTCGGTAATGCTGGACCAGCTGAACGTGCCGACGGAAACCATGATCATGATCGCCACCAGCGCCGGCATCGGGATGATGCTGACCAGATCGCCCAGGCCGACCACCAGGATCAGCAGGAACGTCCCGGCAACAAAGCTGGACAGACGTCCACGCCCGCCGGATTTCACGTTGATCATCGACTGGCCGATCATCGCGCAGCCCGCCATGCCGCCGATAAAGCCGGTGGCGGTGTTGGCCAGGCCCTGGCCGATGCACTCTTGATCACGGCTAGAGGGGGTATCGGTCAGGTCATCGACAAGCGTTTGCGTCATCAGGCTTTCCAGCAGCCCGACAACAGCCACGGCAACCGAATAAGGCAGGATGATCCATAGCGTTTCCAGCGTCAGCGGAATGTCGGGGATCAGGAACACCGGCAAGGTGTCAGGCAGGGCGCCCATGTCGCCCACCGTGCGGACATCCAGCCCAATGGCCCAGGTCAATGTGGTCAAGACAACGATGGTGACCAGCGGAGACGGGATCGCGCGGGTGACATAAGGGAACAGGTAGATGATCGCCAGACCGGCGGCGACCAGCACATAGGTCAGCCAGGTCACATTGCGCGGGTCAAGTTCGGGCAATTGCGCCATGAAAATCAGGATCGCCAGTGCATTCACGAACCCGGTCATCACCGATTTCGACACATACCGCATGACCTTGCCCAGGCTCAAAAACCCGGCGCCGATCTGCAACACACCGGCCAAAACCGTTGCAGCCAACAGGTATTCCAGCCCGTAATCGCGCACCAGTGTCACCATCAGCACGGCGGTGGCGGCGGTGGCGGCGCTGATCATGCCCGGGCGTCCGCCGGTGATTGCGGTGATCACGGCGATCGAGAAGCTGGCATACAGGCCGACCTTCGGATCAACGCCCGCAATCAGCGAAAAGGCGATGGCCTCGGGGATCAGCGCCAGCGCGACAACAAGGCCAGACAACAGGTCCGCGCGAATGTTGCCGGTCCATTGCCGGCGATAGGCATCGAGTGAAATCATGATAAGTCCCGTACGCGACTCCGGCGTGGCCAGGTCGGTCTTTGCGGTTCGCGGTTTGAAGTTTGACGCGCTTCTACTGTGCGCGCCCCCCGTTGCCAAGCGGCCATCGGACGCGTGTGGGCGCGGGGCGCGGGGGGGCAGTGTCGCTTTTGCGGCGGTGCGCTGCGCAAACGTGCAGGTCAAAGGCCCTTTGCCTGCGCACGATGGGGGCCTGACAAGGACGCCAAACCATGACCCAAACACCCCATCGCCGCCCTGAACGCGCCGGCGGCCGCGCCGCCCGCCGTGCTCTGCGCAGTGCCCCCAACTTCAACATGCTGCCCGGCCTCATCAACACCCTGCCGCACTGCGAGGTGATGGACGACGCACAGGTCGAACGGATCGACGCGGCCTCGCTTGATATTCTTGAAAACGTAGGTGTGCAGTTTCGCGATGACATTGCGCTGGCAGATTGGCGCCGGGTGGGGTCCAAGGTGGTCGGCGACCGCGTCTATCCGGACCGCGGGTTGATCCGCGATCTGATCGCCACCATTCCGTCCGACTTCACCTATCACGCCCGCGACCCGGCCAAGAACCTGCGCCTGGGTGGGCGTCACGCGGTGTTTGTTCCGATGACCGGCGCGCCGTTCCTGCGCGATCTGGACGACAAACGCCGCAACCCGACGCTGGACGATCTGGCGATGTTTCACAAGCTCAGCCATATGTCGCCCGCGCTGCATTCCACGGCGCACCACATCGTTGAACCCTATGACCATCCGATCAGTCAGCGGCATCTGCGGATCACCTATTCGTCGATGAAGCATTCCGACAAGATGTTCATGGGCATGACCACCAGCCCGCGCAACGCCGAGGACGTGATGGACATGTGCGCCATCCTGTTTGGCGCTGACTTCATGGACACCCACGCGGTCACCACGGGCAACATCAACGGCAATTCCCCGCTGGTGTGGGATGAGGTCATGCTGGGTGCTTTGCGCGCGTTCTCCAGCCGCAACCAGCCGGTGTTGTGCTCTCCGTTCGTGCTGGGCGGGGCGAATACGCCCGCGTCGGTTCCCGCCACTGTCGCGCAACTGAACGCCGAAGCCCTGAGCGCGCTGGCCTACACCCAGATCATCCGGCGCGGCGCGCCAGCGATTTACGGGCATTACCTGGCCACGGTCAGCATGAAGTCCGGCGCACCCATGGCGGGCACGCCGGAGATCAGCTTGATGAACTTCATGATCGGCCAGATGGCACGGTTCTACGGTGTGCCCTGGCGGACCTCGAACACCCTGGGCGGGGCCAAGACGCTGGACGCACAAGCCGGGTACGAAAGCGCCACCACCCTGTCAGCGGTGATGCATGCGGGTGCCAATTACATCTGGCATTCGGCCGGCTGGAACGAGGCCGGAATGCACTGTTCGACCGCCAAATTCGTAGTTGATGCCGAGCAATGCGCGATGGCCTACCGCATGGCGCAGGGGCCGCAATGGGAGGGGCTGGACGATGCACTGAGAGCGATCCCGGATATCGGACCGGGCGGGCACTACCTGGGGCACAAACACACCCAGGACAATTTCCAATCGGCGTTCTTCATGCCCGAACTGTTCGACAACAACTCCATCGAACAATGGCAGGCCGAAGGGGCGATCGACACCACCGAACGCGCGCTGCGCCGGGCGCGAAAACTGCTATCGGATTACCAGGAACCCAAACTGGACCCCGCCAGGAACGAGGAATTGCTGGATTTCATCGCCCGGCGTGAGCGAGAAATTCCAGCCGCCGACGAATTGAACCAGATGTATTGAGCCTGCCAGTGAGCCGCCCCGAACACACTCTGCAAAGGGTTGGGTTTGTCCGGTGCCGGGTGCACAGTGACGCGCCACACCTGCGCAAGGCCGACCGACCATGACCCAGACCCAACATTTCGTTTTTGTCCTGGTCGAGGAGTTTTCGCATCTGGCGTTTGCCTGCGCGGTTGAGCCCCTGCGCATCGCCAATCTGGTAAGCGACAAACCGCTGTATCGCTGGTCGTTCCTGTCCGAAGACGGCCAACAGGCGGTTTGTTCAAATGGGTCGGTGACACTGGTTCACGGCGGGCTGGCAGATGTGCCGCGCCATGACCGGCTGTTCGTGCTGTCCGGCATTCATATGCGCGATCATGTGTCCAAGCCGTTATTGGCCATGCTGCGCCATCAGTTGAGCCACGGCAGCCAGATCGGTGCGCTGTGTTCGGGCGCCTGGGTGCTGGCCGAAGCCGGAATGCTGAACGGGATGAAAGCGGCGATCCATTGGGAATACCACGACGGCTTCATGGAGACGTTCACCGAGGTCAATCTGGTGCGCAACGTCTTCGTCGCCGACGCCCGGCACGTAACGGCCTCAGGCGGAACGGCCACGGCGGATTTGATGCTGCACCTGATTGGTCAGGACCATGGCGCCGACCTTGCTACGGCGGTGGCGGATCAGATGGTCTATACCACCGCGCGTGAGGCGACGGCGGAACAGCGCGTGTCCCTGCAATCGCGCAACGGAATGCGCAATCCGCATTTGGTGCGGGCCATTGGCCGGATGCGCGACACCATTGAAACGCCCTTGTCGCCCATGGCGATTGCGGGGGAAATCGGCATATCGGTGCGGCAGTTGGAACGCCTGTTCGGCAAATACCTGAACACCTCGCCCAAGAAGTATTTCATGGATATGCGGCTGGACCGGGCGCGCAACCTGTTGATCCAGACCGAAGGCTCGATCACCGAGATCGCGCTGGCCTGCGGATTTGAAAGTCCGGGCCATTTCGCGCGGGTCTACCGCGCCGCGCATGGGGTCACGCCGATGCAGCAACGTGGCACATTGGGCTAAACACCTGTCAGCGTTGCTCCATCGCGTTTTCCCATTCATCCAGAAATGCCCGCCGGTTCAGCGGATCCAGATAGACCATCAGCGCCGGGCCCAGCCGGATCGGCCCAAAATCCAAGGGTGGATCATCACCACTTTGGCGCAGCGGGGGCAGCGGCCAATCACCCGCCGCATCGCGCAGGGCCAGTTCAGCCAGCATATCAATGAACGCGCCCGCACCGGCAGTGTTGTCCGCCGTTTGCGGGATCAAGGCGGTGCGCAGCATGACATTGGCGAAATCCTGCATCCGCAAAATATGCACCGGCCCGCCGCTTTCTTGGGACAATCGGTCGGTGGCGTAGCTGCCCAGCACGTTATAGGCCATCGCCAACCGCCCCTGCGCCACATCGTCGATCATCTGGCCCGAACAGCAAAACAATTGCGGCTGCAACCGACCCATGACCTCGGACAACCGCCAGAATGCATCGGTCGAGCGCGCTTCTTGCGTGGCAAACAGATACCCCAGCCCGCTGATCCGCACATCGTAGGTGCCGACCGCGCCCTGAAACCGTTCTGGGTAATCGCGCAGCAAGGTGATCAGATCCTGCCGGGTTCGGGGCAACGGCAGATCATGGAAGCGCTGGGCCGAAAGCAAGACCACCGCAGGCTCGGCGGTGAAGGCAAACACCTGGTCGCGCCAGCGCGCCCAGTCGGGCAGGGCGGCCGTCCGGTCAGAGGTGTAGTCGCGCGCCAGCCCGTCATTCGCCATCTGGAATTGCAGATCCATCGCCGATGAAATCGCCAGGTCAAAGCGCGCGCCGTCCCGGATCGCCCGGTGCAACTGGGCAGAGGACACGACCGTGTAATCCAGTGTCACCCCCGGGCGGCGCGTCTGAAACGCCCGCAGATAGGGATCAAACACATCCAGATCAGCAGTGGACAGGATGTGCAGGGTATCGGCCCCCGTGCCCGGATAGACACGGTGATCTTCGATCTCCAGCGCCATCAAAAGCCCGGCCCACAGGCTCAGGCCAATGGCAAGACAAGCGACACGCATGCCCCCCTCCCATTCCGGGCGTTGCCCAGTTCCAGTGTTCCATGATGCGCGGTCAGCACGTCTTTGGCGATCGTCAGGCCCAGCCCTGATCCCACAATCCCCTGGGCATTGTCGCCGCGTTGAAAGCGTCGGGTCAGATGGCGCGCAGAGGCCGCGCCAAAGCCGGGGCCGTTGTCGCAAACCTCGATCCGGGCGAAGCCGTTCGCGCTGGAAACCACCACCTGAATGTCGGTTTCGTCGGGCGAATACTTGACCGCGTTGTCCAGCACATTGCGCAACGCTGTGTCCAAAAGCACGGCGTCGCCGGCAACCCGGGCGGGGGCGGCGTGCAGGATGAATGAAATGTCTTTCATCGCCGCCGTGGGCTTGACGGACTCCAGCGTTGCCGTCGCCAGTTCGGCCAGGTCCAGGCGATCTTGCGCCAGATGTTCGGTCCGGTAGGCGACGGTGGCGTGGTCCAACAACTGCCCGGCAGATCGGCTGCTTTCATCGACTGCGCGAATGATCCGGCGCAGGCGGTGTTTTTCGTCCTCGTCCGACACCGATCGCAGCGCGATTTCCGCCTGCGTGCGCACCGTGGCCAGCGGGGTGCGGACCCGGTGGGCGGCTTCGGCGATGAAATCTTCGGACCGGCGGATGGATTGGCCCAGCCGGTCCATCAAGCGATTGAGCGCCCGCAGCAGTGGTTCCAGCTCTGCGGGGGCCGCGCGGCGCAGGGGGCGCAGATCCGACGGGCCGCGCCGTGAAACCGCAAGTGCCACGTCATTCAGCGGGGCCAGGGAGGCGCGCACGGCAAAGGCCGACAACAGCACCGCAACCACGAAAAACGCAATCGACAACAGCGCCGCCAACGACGACAATTCGCCCGCGATTTGCGCCACGCCGTCACGCGTTTGTGCCATGGTAACGGTCACCGCCACAGGGTCCGCGCCAACCAGAACCAGCCGCGTCACCGACGCCAGCCGCACATCCGAACCCCGATACCGGTCTGTCTGAAACACTGCCCCATCGCCCGTGCGGTGCACCTGCGGCGCGCCCGGTGGGGCGGGCAGGTCGTCGTAGCCTGTCAACAATTCGCCATTCGCGGTGACCTTGTAAAACACCCGCTCCTGGCTGATGGCGCCCAGCATGGAAAACGCCGCGTACGGCAGTTCCAGACGCACCTCGCCTTGTTCGGTGCGCAGGGTATCGGCAATCGAGGTCGCCGAGGCCGCCAGAACGTTGTCTTGCGTGCGTTCGGCGGCTTGGCGCGCGAACCCGGTGACCATGCCCCAACTAACCACCGACAACAGCGCCGCGACCCCCGCCAACAGCAGCGTCAGCCGGCGCCCGATGGAGCCCTGGACCCTCATGCGGGGTCAGATTCCAACCGGTAGCCCAGCCCGCGCACGGTCTCAATTCGGACGCCCGTGCCCTCGATCCGGCGGCGCAACCGGCCGACATAAACCTCAATGGCGTTTTCGGTAACCTCGGCATCATAGGAAAACAGCCGGTCCATCAGGTGCGACTTGGACAAGATACGCCCAGGGTGGCGGGCGAAGACCTCAAGCAGGCGGATTTCCCGGTTTCGCAGATCCATGGTGGTGCCCTGATTGACCAGGGTTCCGGCCAATGGGTCAAACACCGCTGTGCCCAGCCGGAATTCATTGCGCGCAGCCCCCCCCCGCCGGCGAATGACGGCGCGGCAGCGGGCCTCCAATTCAGCGAAATCGAAGGGCTTGGTGATGTAATCATCCGCACCCTGATCCAGCGCGCCCACCCGGTCTGACACATTCGAGCGCGCGGTCAGCACGATCACCGGGGTTTCCAACTGCGCACGGCTGCTTTGCAAAAAGCTGCGGCCGTCACCATCTGGCAGCATCACGTCCAGCAAGATCAGATCATAGCTGGCAGCCGCCAGACAGTCGCGCGCCTGCGCCAGGGTTGCCGCGTGGTCAACGGCGTGCCCATCCAGCATCAGCCGGTTGACGACACTGTCTGCCAGTTCCTGATTGTCCTCGACCAGCAGGTAGCGCATGGGGCGCGGGGTTCCTTTGAGCCCGGGTTGGACGCGCCAAGATGGGGCATCCGCGTGTCCGTGTCAGGCTTGTGTCAGCTTCATGTGTTCATAGGCAGGATGGGCGGTGGAAGACCGCATGTCAAACGGGAGGAACAACCATGACACTGGCAATCACACGCAGGACCTTGATGGCTACGGCCATCGCTTCGGCGGCATTCACGGGCATGGCACAAGCCGATGGTCACCAAGTGCTGGATCATCTGCATTTCATCATCCCCGGCGGCGCTGGCGGCGGCTGGGATGGCACGGCACGCGGCACCGGCGAGGCGCTGACAAATGCCGGTCTGGTTGGCAGCGCATCCTATGAAAACATGTCCGGCGGCGGCGGCGGTGTGGCCATTGCCTATATGATCGAAAATGCCGAAAGCCTGGACAACACGCTGATGGTCAATTCGACCCCCATCGTCATCCGGTCGTTGACCGGTGTGTTCCCGCAAAGCTTCCGCGACCTGACGTTGGTCGCTGGCACTATCGGCGACTATGCCGCGCTGGTCGTTCCGGCCAGTTCGGACATCACCGACATGGCCGGGCTGCTGGCGGCCTACCAACAGCAAGGGTCTGATTTCGCCGTGGGTGGCGGGTCGGTTCCGGGCGGCATGGACCATTTGGTCGCGGCGATGGTGATGCAGGCGGCGGGCGAAGATCCGATCGCCGTGAACTACATCCCCTATGACGCAGGTGGCGAAGCCATGGCGGGCCTGCTGTCAGGTGAAATCGACGCGCTGTCGACCGGCTTTTCAGAGGCCATTGCGCTGGCTGATCAAGGCGAAGTGCGCATCCTGGGCGTGACCGCCTCGGAGCGTGTTCCGGCCTATGAGGCGGCACCGACCTTCGTTGAGCAGGGGATCGACACCACGTTCGTAAACTGGCGCGGGTTCTTCGCGGCTCCGGGCACCTCGCAAGAGCGGGTAGACCAATACGTGGGCGCGCTGTCAGCGATGTACGACACCGAGGCCTGGGAAACCGTGCGTGCCCGCAATGGCTGGGTGAACATCTTCAATCCGGGCGACGACTTCCGCACCTTCCTGGAAGCCCAGGAAGAGGAAATCGGCGGCCTGATGCGGACGCTGGGCTTCCTGTAAGCCAACCGATACCGATGTCCCCAGGGGGTTCCCTGGGGGCATCCGCCCAAATGCGGCCCGTTCGGTCGCGTGAAAAGCCCGGCTTTTCAGCACCGAACCTTGCTACCCTTCGTTTTCGATATCCGTCAGGGGGATTCCATGGCTTTGGATCGCTGGATTGCGCTTGTTTTCATCACGTTCTGCTGTGCTTACGGGTATCTGGCCTTTTTCACGATGGACGACTTGTTGCCACCCTTCATGCAGCGCAATCCGGTTTGGCCGTCCACCTTTCCCAAGGTGCTGTCGGTCATGGGCGTGGTCGTGGGATTGATTGTCCTGCTGGGGTTGGAAAAGCCGGACGCCGCCAAAGAGGCGTCGGCCACTGACATCAACTATCGTCGCTTGCAGGATTACAAGCTGGGGCAGGCGCTGATGCTGTTGGCGCTGATGGCGCTTTATGCCGTGGCGTTGCGCCCGGCCGGGTTCTTGCTGTCCACCTTCACGTTCCTGTTCGCCGGCAGCGCCGTGCTGGGCGAACGGCGCTGGGCGCTGATGGCGCTGGTGTCGGCGCTGGCGGCGGGGTGCGTGTGGTATCTTGTGCAGGAAGTGCTGGGCATATTCTTGCGTCCACTTCCGTTTGTATTCGGAGTTTGAGCCATGCTTGAAGGTATCATGATCGGCCTGACGGCTGCGTTTTCGATCCAGAACCTGTTGATGGTGGTCGCCGGCTGCCTGATCGGCACGTTTATTGGCATGTTGCCCGGGTTGGGTCCGATGTCGATCATCGCCATCATGATCCCCATTGCAATCAAGTTGGGCGATCCGACTGCCGCGCTGATCTTGTTGGCAGGCGTCTATTACGGCGCGATCTTCGGCGGCTCGACCTCATCCATCTTGCTGAATGCGCCGGGGGTCGCGGGCACCGTGGCCACGGCCTTCGATGGCTACCCCATGGCGCGCAAAGGGCAGGCGGGCAAGGCGCTGACCATTGCCGCCGTGGCCAGTTTTGCCGGGGGCACCATTGGCGCGATCTTGCTGATGATCTTCGCGCCCGCGCTGTCGTCCGTGGCGCTGTTGTTCCATTCGGCGGAATACTTCGGGCTGATGGTTGTCGGCCTGTCCGCCATAGCCGCCTTTGCCGGAACCGGGCAGGTGGCCAAGGCGCTGATGATGACCCTGTTGGGCCTGATCCTGGCCACGGTGGGCGAGGGGGCGCTTTACAACATGCCGCGCTTCACGCTGGGTTTGATGGATCTGCAATCGGGCATTTCCTTCATCACGCTGGCGATGGCGATGTTCGCGCTGCCGGAAGCGATGTTTCTGGTCCTGCATCCGGCCCGCAGCGCGGGCGCAGAGGGTGGCGGTGGCAAGATCACCAACCTGCGCTTTTCACGCGCCGAGGCCTGGGCCATGGCGCCGGTGATCGGGCGGCAATCGGTGCAGGGCTTCTTTATCGGCGTGTTGCCGGGGGCGGGGGCCACGATCGCCTCATTCCTGGGCTACGCGGTGGAGCGCAACCTGGCCAAGGGCGAGGAACAGGCGGAATTCGGCAAGGGGTCCATCAAGGGGCTGGCCGCGCCGGAAACCGCCAACAACGCGGCCTGCACCGGGTCATTCGTGCCGTTGCTGACGCTGGGCATTCCGGGATCGGGCACCACGGCGATTTTGCTGGGGGCGCTGTTGGCCCTGAACGTGACGCCGGGGCCGCGTCTGATGACCGACACGCCCGAGGTGTTCTGGGCGGTTATCATTTCCATGTTCATCGGCAACGTGGTGCTGCTGGTTCTGAACCTGCCGTTGATCCCCTACATCGCTAAAATCCTGGCGATCCCGCGCAATTTCCTGATCCCGTTCATTTTGTTCTTCACCCTGATGGGCGCCTATATCGGCCAGAACAACGCCACGGAATTGCTGATCCTTGTCGGATTGGGGATTGGTGCGACGATCCTGCGCTTTGCTGACTACCCACTGGCACCGTTGCTGATCGGCTTCATTCTGGGCACCATGTTAGAGGACAATTTCGCGCGCTCGATGCAACTCTATCGCGGGCTCGATTTCATCGTCGAGCGCCCCATGACTATGGGCCTGCTGATCCTGGCGGCATTCTTGGTGTTGCTGCCCAGTTACCGTGCTTACCGCGCCCGCCGCCGCGCCGAAGGTGTGGCTGACGGCGATTGATCGCGCCTTGCCCCCGCCCGCGAACTTGACGCGGGCGGGGGCAGTCCGCAAAGCTCTGACGGTCAAAGGAAACGCCACCAGCCTGAAAGCCGTGACACCGTGGATCAATTCGAAGTCGTCGTGATCGGGGCCGGAGTTGTCGGCCTGGCCATCGCCCGGTCTGCGGTGCTGCGTGGGTATGAAACGCTGGTCATCGACGCCAATCTGTCGGCGGGCATGGGAATATCATCGCGCAACAGCGAGGTGATCCACGCCGGGTTGTATTATCCGCCCGGCAGCCAAAAGGCCTTTCATTGCCTGCGCGGCAAGCAATTGCTGTATGACTACTGCCAGCGCACCGGCGTGCCGCATGAACGCATCGGCAAACTGATTGTCGCAACCTCCGAGGCAGAGGAAGCTCAACTCGATGCCATCGCCAAACGCGCCCAGGCCAGCGGTGTAACCGGTGCGGATGCGCTTGTGCAGATGACGCCGGCGCAGGTCCAGCTGTTGGAACCTGCGATCACCTGCACCGCTGCGTTGATGTCGCCGTCCACAGGCATCGTCGACAGCCATGCCCTGATGACCCAGATGATGACCGACGCCGAAGCCAACGGCGCGGTCTTTGCCTTCGGCACCCGGATTGACCAGATCAACCCGGGGCCACCGCACCACTTGTCCGGGGTCAGCGTCGGAGAGCCGTTTGAGCTGGCCGCCAAGCACCTGGTCGTCGCCGCCGGCCTTCACAGCACATCATTGGCCCGCAATGCCCAGTTGCCTGTGCCGGACGCCTATTGGCTTAAAGGGAACTACTTTGTCCTGAACCAGCGCGGACCCTTTCGGCATCTGATTTACCCGGTTCCCGTGCCGGGTGGTCTGGGCGTGCATGTCACGCTGGATATGGGAGGCGGCACGCGGTTTGGGCCCGACACTCAACCGATTGATGTCGAGGAGTATGAGGTGGATGCAACGCGCCAGCCAGATTTCGAGGCCGCGATCCGGCGCTATTGGCCGGGGCTACCCGCCAAAGCGTTGCATCCCGGGTACGCAGGCATTCGCCCCAAATTGCGCACCGGGGATGGGGCAGCTGCCGACTTCATGCTGCACGGTCCGGGTGATCTGGGGGTTGCGGGGTTGGGGGTCTTGCACGGTATTGAATCGCCGGGCCTGACCGCCAGCCTGTCGTTGGCAGAAGCGGCCTGTGACGCCGTGCTGTCTGGGTGATTGCCCCAATTGATGCCTTGCAAACACTGCCCGACGGTTGCCGCTGCCGCGTCAGATCGCGCGACCGGCGTGTTGCGGCGCGGGCGTCTGGTGGTCCGAGGCCTGATAATCCTCGATCAGATGGGTGATATGTTCCTGCAGGATCTTTGCCGCCAGATCTGCATTTGCGTCACGGCAGGCCTGAATCAGCGCGCCATGCTCGGTCATCGACCGTTCGAGTTCCGAATGCAGGACAATGAACAAATGCGTTCGCAGCGCCTTGAGCGGGCCAATCGTGTGCGAATAGGCCTTTGCCATCGACCGGTTTCCACCGCAGGAAATGATCGCGTTGTGAAACTCCATATCGCCACGGGTATAGGCCTTTGGATCCGTGGCCAAAATCGCGGTTTCCATCGTTTGGGCATGACGGCTGAGCTGGTCAATCAGTTGGTCACGGTTGCGGGTGATCGCCATGCGCAGGCTTGCCGTTTCCAGGACCGCGCGGTGTTCGCACAGATCCAGCGCGGTTTTCATGTCGGGCGTGAAGACAAAGCTGCCAACTTTTGGCAGGACTTCGACCAGACCCTCGTATTGCAGAAAGGCCAGCGCGTCACGAACCGGCGAGCGGCTGACCCCCGGCGTCTCCGCCAGCCGCTGCTCTGAAAGCTTTGACCCCAGCGGCAGTTCACCTGCAATGATCGCTTGGCGCACACGGTCGGCCGTTAGGTCCATCAACGAGCGGGCAGGTTCAATGCGGTCCATTTCGTGCGGCCCTTCCTGATCACTGTCGGTGCTTATCGCCACGCCGGGCGAAAAGACAAATCGCTTGGCAGTGTTGATTGGCATGTAACATGTTAGATGAATTGCTGCACATGTGCCCTGATGGCAAGTTGCAATGACGGGAAACGCTGGGTGGGGATCATCACCGCTGCCGTTTTGAAACTGCCGCCGGAGCCGGTGGCCCGTGCGACGCGGTTTATGTCGCTGCGATGCCTGACGGATGCGATGCCTGACGGATGCGATGCCTGACGGATGCGATGCCTGACGGATGCGATGGATGTCCTGAATGCTGTGCAGGATCGCACCGGCGGTGCGGTTGAGGCCTTCGAGTATGTTGGGGGCGTCCTGCGCGTTTCATGCGCCGGCGGACCCGACATTGTTCCCCAATGCTTTGCTGGCGCGCGGATCCAGGGGGCCCCTCTTTGCGTCCATTCGTGCGTTGGGTGTCTTTAACTTTGCGCTGCCGGTTCTCTGGTTTTGGTTCATCGGCCCGAATGGCAGTTTCAACCGTGGTTTCATCGCCCGTTCGATTGAACGGCCTGCCGATATGATGGACGTGTCGATGGTCTGGTTTGCCAGCGCTGTGCCAGTTGCCTTTCTGCTGGTGTCACTGCATGCCGATTGCCACGTCTTTCATGCCCCGCGCCAGGATAGCCTCATGGAAATAGCTGGAATCTGACGGTGCCCCGCCGCCCGCGTTATCGGCGAAATCGGCCGGTGCGATGGGGTGTGCGGGTGCATTCTCAACATGGTCCAACGCCGCTTCGATCGCCGGCCAATCGTGCACCAGTTGGTCCCGCAGGTTCCACAAGGTCTGGCCAAATTCGGCCGCGACGCCCGCCGCCCGGTCCGCGTCTCCATCGGCAATTTCCAGCCCGATCACGGCATTGGGTCCGACAATCGCGCGGGCCCGGGCCAACAGATCGCCCTCGCAATCGTCATACCCTTCCGCGACCATCGCGCCATGCATGGACAGCAGCACGATATCGGGGTCCATGGTGCGGATATCGGCCAGGATTTCGTCGCGAAACCCCTCAGTGACCACGCCGCCGTCGTTCCACGCCTTCTCCACCAGCTTGATTTGGCGTTCATCTTCGAGCACACGTTGGCTTAACGGTTCCTTTACCCATGCATAGAAACCGCTGGGATGAACGCTGAGCATCTTTGCAAAGAACACGGACGGTCGGCTGCTGACGGTGCGCGGCGACAAACGTGTACCTCACTTTGCATCCCTGGCGACCCTTTTTAGAATGTCACGTTCCCCCGTAACCTGAGCCTGCTCTTTCTTCAGCCGTCTATCCTCATCCTCTTGATCGGTCACGCGCTGCGGCTTCGAGAACGTGGCCAACCCTGCGCACAGCGACTTCGTGTTGATCCCGAGCCGTTTGGCCACCGCCTTGACCGGATAGCCGCGCTCGGTGAATTGCGCCTCCGCTTCGATCTTGAACCCATCCGAGTAGCGTATCTGACCCGAAATTTGCATCTTCCTTTGCTTCCAAAATGACCAAGCAATGCGTCCACAAATCCAGGGGAACCTCATGTCTCGCGATTTGGGGTCAGTGATTTTCTTTTTCAGGCGTTGAAAGACCCGCGCCATTGCCGAGCGGTGCATCAATACTCACAAGTCCTCCCGCCGCGCCGCCGCATGCCAGGTCAAGACCGCCGAAAATTTCCTTGGGCGCAAAAAACATCACGTCTTGCAACGACGATTTCGTCTTTTGTTACCCTGGCAGAGTGGGGCCAAGAACATCGCGTGTGTCTGTGCCCATGGTGTTAAACCGCCGGCCAATATTCAAGAAAACGACACGCAACCGTTATTGGCCTGTTACTATCGGGCCCCACAAAGGCCCCAATCGAACATAGGGGGCCGCTGTGCTTGAAGTCCGAAATGTAACGCGAGTGTTTGGTGATCGCACCGCGGTTGATAACGTCAGCTTTACTGTCGAAAGTCCGCAATTCGTTGGCGTGATCGGGCGATCCGGTGCCGGCAAGTCGACGTTTCTGCGCATGGTCAATCGGCTGACCTCGGCGACGTCGGGTCAGATTCTGGTCGATGGGCGCGATGTTCTGGCGCTGAAAGGCGCCGAGATGCGGACGTGGCAAAGCCAATGCGCAATGATCTTTCAGCAATTCAACCTTGTGCCGCGCATGGACGTCGCGTCCAACGTGATGCATGGCAAGCTCAACAGCCGGTCGAACCTGGCCACCTTGTTCAACATGTGGTCGCGGGCGGAAATTCTTCAGGCTCTCGAAATTCTGGATCGTCTTGGCATCGCCGAGCAAGCCCCGAAACGCGCCGAAGCGCTTTCCGGCGGTCAGCAGCAGCGGGTCGCTATCGCGCGGGCTTTGATGCAGGATCCGCGTATCATCCTGGCTGATGAGCCGATTGCCAGCCTCGATCCGATGAACGCGCAAATGGTGATGGACACGCTGAAGCGGATCAACACTGAAGACAACCGGATGGTGATTGCCAACCTGCACACGCTTGATACCGCGCGGCGCTATTGCGATCGGGTGATCGGTTTGCGCGATGGTTGCGTTGTGTTCGACGGCCCGGCCGAGGCCCTGACGACAGAGGCCGCGCGCGACATTTATGGCGCTGACGAAACGTTCAACGAATCCGCGACATCGACCGAAATAACACCCGTGATCAAGGGCCGCCCGCGCGAAGCCCAGATCGCCGCAACGGTGCTTTGATCCGAGTGTTCACGAAATCCCTCTGGGTCCCAGAGGGGAGACTTCATCGAAACTGGAGAGACCCGATGAAAACCCTTGCTGCCGCTCTTGCTTTGACCACGGCCCTGACTGGCATGGTGCACGCCGAAGGCATTACCGAATTCAACATCGGCATCCTTGGCGGTGAAAACGCCCAGGACCGCCTGGCGTCGAACGAGTGCTTCCGTCAATATGTCGAAGACGCCTTGGGCGTTCCGACCCATCTTTACACCCCGGCTGACTACAACGGCGTCATCCAGGGCCTTCTGGGTGGCTCGCTTGATTTCGCCTGGCTTGGTGCGTCGGGCTATGCCGCAACCTACCTTGCGGATGAAAACGCCGTCGAGCCGGTATTGGTGAAGACCAATGTTGATGGTTCGTTTGTTTACTATTCGGTCGGGATCGCCCGCGAAGACAGCGGCATCACCTCGCTCGAAGGTGCACAAGGCCGCCGTTTCGGCTTCGGTGATCCGAATTCAACCTCGGGCTACCTGATCCCTTCGGTTGAGGTCCCCCAGGCCATCGGCATGCCGATGGAGGAGTACTTTGGCGAAGTCGTGTTTACCGGCGGTCATGAGCAGACCATCATCGCTGTCAATAACGGAGACATCGACGCCGGCGTGACCTGGACTGACGGCCAGGGCAACTGGGAAGACGGCTACAACTCGGGTGGTTTGCGCCGTGCGGTTGACGCGGGTCTGGTCGACATGAACGACCTCGTCGAGATCTGGCGCTCGAACCCGATCCCGGAAGGCCCGGTTGTGCTGCGCAGCACGCTGCCGCAGAACGTCAAGGACACTGTGACCAACCTGCTGCTGAACCTGGGCGACACGGATGCCGATTGTCTCTATGGCGTTGCCGCCGGCGAGACCGCGGGTTTCCTGCCGATTACCCACGATTACTACAACTCGATCATCGAAGTGCGCCGCCAGCACATGAACTGATCGCAAATTCTACCGGGCTCCGCAAATTTTTGCGGGGCCCGCATTTTATTCCTGTGGATTTCGAAATGACCCCCACCGATCCCGCGCCCTCGGCGTTTCGCGCGACCCAGCAGGCGTATCTGGCGCTAACACGCCGCCGGCGTCTTTATTCGTGGCTGGGAATGGTGATTTTCGTCGCAACATATGCGGCGGCGTTTCAAACCGTGCAAGAGGCCAACGCGGGGGATTTCCTGTCGGGAATCAGTCAGATCTTCGATTTCCCCAACTCGGTGATCTCCGAGGCCGTAGCCCATGCCGACCGCCTGCCGGGGTATATGCTCGATGTCCTGCCGGCGCTTTTGGAAACGCTCAACATCGCGGCTGTCGCGACCTTGTTGGGAACGGTCGGCGGGATTGTTCTTTCGCTCATGATCTCACGCGGCCTTGCGCCAAGCCCGCGCCTGATCGCCCCCATCCGACGTATTGCAGATGTTCTGCGCGCTTTCCCGGAAATCGTGGTGGCTTTGGTCTTGATCTTCGTTCTTGGGGCGGGGCCAGTGCCGGCGATGATCGCGATTGCCGTGCATACGGCGGGCACCCTGGGCAAGCTGTTTTCCGAAGTGAACGAAAATGTCGACCTGAAGCCTGTCGAAGGGCTTTCATCGGTGGGGGCAAGCTGGATGCAACGCATGGTGCTGGGGGTATTTCCGCAGGTGATGCCCAATTATTCGAGCTATGCGCTGATGCGCTTTGAAATCAACGTGCGCGCTTCGGCCATCCTTGGTTTCGTAGGGGCCGGCGGTATTGGCTATGATTTGAAGAACGCCATGACATTCGGCCAGGGAAAATATGACGAGGCCGCCGCGATTTTCATTGTTCTGTTTTCCACGATCGTCGTCTTCGATCAGATCTCCAGCTTGGTGCGCAACCGTTTGACACAAGGGGGCCGGTGATATGGCCGATATCGCGTTTCAATCTCAGGTTCTGGGCCAGTTTCGCCGCAAGAAACTCATGTCCCTTGCACTGCCCGGTCTGGCGTTGGCCTATCTGGTCTATATCATTTTCGCGTTCGATCTGATGGGGCTGGCGCAACGCGCGCGGCTGGACAACGGGTTGGTGCTTATGGCGGATGCGGTAAGCTACAAGGTTCACGTCACCCGCGACAACCGCCGCCAGAGCATCGAGGCGTCGATCGAAGGCTCGCGCCGGATGACATTCGCCCCCGATCAAAGGCCTGATTGGATGCAGATCGATGGCGATCATGCTGTCGTCAACTTGCCGAACGGCAATGTGGTGACTTATGACGGGCCGCAGGTAACCTGGGACATGCCTGGGTACGGCCTGATCCGCATTACGATCGGATCTCCGATGCAATTGGACCTTCCGACAAACAACGTGCCCGATTTCATCAATGCATCGCGGTCCCGTGTGACTGTGACGTCGCCTGACGGGCGCCTCACGGTCACACGGTCGCGCACCGAGGTCATGCGCTATTTCCCGGGTTGGGAGCTGTTCTTCTTTGATATGGACAGCCCGTTTCACGCGATGAGCTGGACCGAAATCGGACAAGCCGTCCTTTCGGGGGCGCGAATCGACCCGCAGACCCCGAATGCGGCTCTGGTGGTGTCGGACTTCCTGAACAACAGCATCTGGCGGCACGCGGATGTTTTCGCGGCAATCGGTGAGACGGTCTTGATGGCGTTTCTGGGAACATTAGGCGCGGCTGCACTGGCGATCCCACTGGCATTCTTTGCGGCGTCGAACTTCACGCCGGCCCGGATCGTGCGGTTCGCAGTCCGGCGGGTGTTGGACTTTGTGCGCGGGGTTGATGCGCTGATTTTCACCATTATTCTGTCACGCGCCTTCGGGCCGGGGCCGATGACCGGCGCATTGGCGATCTTGATTACCGACACTGGCACGTTCGGAAAACTGTTCTCGGAGGCATTGGAAAACGTCGATGGCAAACAGATCGAAGGCATCCGTTCGACCGGCGCGCGTCCCTTGCAACGGTATCGCTTTGGGGTCATCCCGCAAGTCATGCCGGTGTTCCTGAGCCAGATGCTTTATATGTTCGAATCCAACACCCGGTCGGCCACGATTGTCGGCGCGATCGTGGGCGGCGGGATTGGCCTGCTGCTGACGCAAGCGATCCAGACCACTGTGGACTGGGAAAAAGTGACCTATTACATTCTCTTGATCGTGCTGATGGTCTTCGCAATGGATGCCCTGTCGGGCTGGATGCGGCGGCGGCTGATCAAGGGTGACTCCTCTGGTCGCTGAAAGGGGCCGCCCCATGAGCAAGCAAGACAGGCTGTCGGCCGATGCCCCTTTGATCCATCCCGATTGCGACATCGTGGACAGTTCATTCGGGGCCTATTGTGAGGTCGGCCGCGGGTCCCGCGTGCTTGCGTCAAGCTTCGATGATTACGCGTATTGTGACCGATACGCCGACATTGCCAATTGCTCCGTCGGGAAATTTGCCAATATTGCGGCGATGACACGGATTGGACCGACAGATCATCCTTGGCGAAACGCAGCCCAGCATCATTTTCTCTATCGCTCGGCGTCCTATTTTGACGATGCAAACGATGATGCGGATTTCTTTGCGCATCGTGCGTCGCGCCGGTGCACCTTGGGGCACGACTGCTGGATTGGTCATGGCGCCATCGTCAAACCCGAGATTTCGGTTGGAATTGGCGCCGTGGTTGCCTCTGGCGCGGTCGTGACGAAGGACGTCGCACCCTTCATGATCGTCGCCGGGGTGCCCGCTGTTCCGTTGCGGATGCGGTTTGCCCAACGGATTGCTGATCGATTGCTTGCCTTGGAATGGTGGGACTGGCCACACGCACGTCTGCGCGCCGCGCTAGAGGATTTCCGCGCGCTTCCTGCCGAAGCGTTTCTGGAGAAGTACAGCGCATAATCCCCTGGTCCAGGGCCATCGGCAGCCAGCGCGTGGCGAGGTGGGTCGTCCCCGAAAGTCAAAATCTTCGGGCGTGTCCCTCCCGCGATCGTCACCAAGGCTGTCTCCAAGGCTGTCACTGGGCCGCCACTGGAGCGCCCCAGAACCGTTCGGGCCGTTGATGGAACGTTAACGGAGAGTCACTGGGCCGCAATGTGGCCGGTGCTGCCCATCAACCGGCTTCCGACCGTCCCTTGAGCAAAAGCCAGACATCCCTCGACGATCGTTGCCTCGATCATGTGGGTCTCTGGGTTCATGATGACCAGATCGGCGCGGAGACCCGCGTCCAGTCGACCTCGGTCGCTCAGACCCAGGATCGACGCCGGCGTGGTCGAGATCATCTGCCATGCATGCTCAAAGTCCAAAGTCCCGCGTGCGGCAAGTGCACAGGCGGCTTGCGCCAACGCCGGATAGTAGTAGTCCGAGACCAGAGCGTCACACAGGCCCTCGGCAATCAGATCCTCTGCCGCGATATTTCCGGTTTGGCTGCCACCACGCACGACGTTGGGGGCGCCCATCAAAACGGGCTCATTGGCGTCACACGCGGCCCGCGCCGCGTCGACAGTGGTGGGGAATTCGCAAATCGGTGCGCCGAACGCGCTGAAACGCTGGCGCGTTGTCGCGTCACCATCGTCATGCGACCCCATCGAAACGTTGCGCGCCGCCAGCGCCTTTGACAGGATGCCAAGCGCCGCGGGAACAACGGAGTCTCGTTCCGCTGCCTGCCGGACAATGGTCAACAACCTGTCCGGGTTGCGACCTTGCTGCGCGGCCCATTGCGCAAACCGCGCAGGAGCTGAAACAGCCATCTCCAAGGCCTCGGGCAGGTGGTTGTTGAACACAACATAGTCGACGCCATAATGCGCCACCGCCTGCAACAGCCGGGGATGATCGTCCGGGACATGGGTTTCCAGACGGATCTGAACGCGCATGTCGGGCAAAAGATGCGGTCTGGCGTTGTCCAATGCGTCCAACAACTGTTCCGTGGCGTCGGCGCTGCGAAACCCGCCTTCCCAGCTCCAGCTTTGTGCCATCCATGCGGTGGTGACGCCATTCGCGGACAGCTCTGCCGCCACGGACCGCAAGGCGTGCGCCTTGTCGAACGGGGCCGAGGGGCGGGGCGTCAAATGCCGTTCAAATCCGTCGCCATGCAGATCGACGATCCCCGGCAGCACCACGTATCCGGACAGATTGATCTCGGGTGCGGGGTCGTCGCTGATGACGCCATCCGCAAAAGTCAGGGGAATGTCTTGCAGGACACTATCTCGCAAAACGCGGGCGCCTGTCAGTCGAAGAGGGGGCAATACGGGCATGAGGGGCTCCAATTTTTCGCCCTCTATGCGCGTTGATCGTAACACTACCATGATGCGCTGCCCGCATTCCGAGCGATTTTCCGCAGTTTTTTTCGGACGGGCGCGCGCAGTGAGCTACTCCCCATTTGTTGGACAGTTTCTGGCGCCTTTTAAGCTACTCTTTGCTCCTGCTGATCGGGGTTGGTGGTTTTAGTCCTTTGCCAATAGACCACGGCGGGCGGCTTGCCGCCAAGGGCT
>Ga0316204_10004136_pt1 | contig 26905 bp, 33 predicted proteins | sample 6monrhotite_MG_2_FD_205661 | JGI IMG/M metagenome (GOLD analysis project Ga0316204, IMG submission 205661) | Microbial mat bacterial communities from mineral coupon in-situ incubated in ocean water Damariscotta River, Maine, United States -... | ecosystem: Environmental > Aquatic > Marine >...
TCTTCGCATTCAACATATCTTCAATCGTGCGCCGTTCACGCAGGTTTAGCTCTCTATGCGCCATCTTTCATTCTCCTTGCTTTCCAGCAAGATAGGGGAAATTTCGCAACCCAGTTTAGAATGTGCCTCGCAAACTAAGGGGATAGATGATGGCAAGCGGACATCAGGGGCATATGCCGTCTGGCGGCAAGGGGCTGGCGATATCGGCCTGGTTGACCGGCATCTATTTTGTGATCGAACTGGCTATCGGCTTATGGACCGGGTCCATCGCGGTCATCTCGGATGCCTTCCACACATTCTCAGCCGTGGGCGGTGTGCTTGTCGCTATTGTTGCGGCGCGCATGGCGTTGCGTCCGGCAGATGAAGAACGAAGTTTTGGCTGGGCGCGCGCCGAAATCATCGGAGCCCTTGTGAATGGCGGCTTCTTGCTGGCCATGGCGGTGGCTGTCATCGCCATGGCTGCCATGCGCATGTCTGCGCCAATTGATCTTCCAACTGGTCCGATGCTGATAGCGGCAGCCGGGGGGCTCTTTACGGAATTCATATCGCTTGCGCTGATCTGGAAGCAGAGCAAGGAAGATCTGAACACGAAGGGAGCGTTCTGGCATATCATTCAGACCTTTGTTGGCAGTCTGTTGATCATCATGTCGGCCCTCGTAATCGAATTCACCGGGTTTTTGCTGATCGACCCGCTGCTTGGCATGGTATTTGGGTTCGTCTTGGTGTGGGCGAGCTGGGGCTTGCTGAAAGAAGCGGCGCATCTCTTGATGGAAGGGACGCCTCCTGAGGTGAGCTTGCTTGAGATCAAGCGTGCCCTTGAGGACCTGCAGGAGGTTTCCGATGTTCACCATATTCATGCTTGGGTGCTGACGAGCGGCAAGCATATATTCTCGGCACATCTGCGCGTTGGCATCGAAGCCAATCAAGACAAGATCTTGCAAATCGCCTACGATATGCTGCGTAAGGACTTCGGGTTCTTTTTCGCTACGCTGCAGATCGAGACACAGTGCCTCGACGAAAGCGGCGCTGAGACGATCAACCTTTCAGCGGCCAAGAAAAAGAGGGCGCATCACGGCGATCCTTGAACACAGGGCATCATTCCGACCGGGCTCACGGAACCCGCCAAGCTTTGCTACCGCACCTTTTGTAATCTTGAACCGGGCATGGTCCGGCTGATCTATTTAGGGGCGCAAATGATACGTTCTCCGGGTCGGATTTACGATCCGGCCATCGTTCACAAGCTTTCGCAAGGCCCGATAGGTGGCCTCGTGCGAAAGCTGTAGTGTGCTGGCAAAATCGACAACGGAGCTTTCAAGCAAGCCCGCCACCATACCGGCAAAGACCCGTTCTTCTGCGCGGCGATTGCCAACGATCTCAAGCGTCTGACGCTGCGCTTGTATCTGCTGTGCCGCTTGTCGCGCATAGGCGCGTGCAAAATCCGGATCTGCAAAGGCAGACAAGACTGCCGCTTTGTCGATCTGAACAAACGCCCCAGCCTCCGCCACGACCGCATCGCAGTGGTATCTATCCGAAAACACCGATGCTTCGGCAAAGCTCAACCCGGGCCCGGCACGGTAGATGATAAATCGTTCGCCATCCGGGCCGACACGCTCAAGATGAACGCGACCGCACTTAATAACATAATGGCCGCAGGTCCGCGCGCCCTGACGAAAAACCGTATCCCCTTCGGCCCTCGTCAGCGGACGCAAGGAGGAGGGCGGTATGAGATTATAGGGTTCTGGCATCATATGATCCAAATCATATTGCAGAGTCCGATCACGTACTAGGCTGAATCCGAACACACCCAGGAAAGGCTAGTCCATGCGACCAATACACGTTCTCTTCGCCGTCTTGCTTGCGACACCCGTTACCTCGCAACAAATGCATTCATCCATGGGTCACGCGTCCGACACCCCCCAGGAAACTGGCCAGTCCGCCTTCGCCGCAATGGCCGAAATAGTTGCGCTGCTGCGCGCCGATCCCAAAACCGATTGGGACGCCGTCAATATCGACAAACTGAAGGACCATCTGGTCGATATGGACCTTTTGACACGAAAGGCAGAGGTCACCCGCATTCTGCGGCCCGACGGCGCACGGTTCGAAGTACGTGGCAGCCCGCGTGTCCTGTCGGCCATCAACACAATGGTTCCCGCCCATGCGACGTTCCTTGCCGGTGAAACAGGCTGGAGTGTTGCGTCAGAAGAAATGGAGGATGGTGTCGCGCTTTTCGTGGGTGGCGATGCTGAACAGATAAAGGGCCTAGGTTTCTTTGGTCTGATGACAATCGGTGCACATCATCAAGAGCACCATCTGATGATTGCGAAAGGCGGCAAGCCGCATCATTGAATACTCGCCCAAGGCTCATATGCGGGCCCCAGCAACCGGGGTCCGCCGCAATCGTCACTTTGCCAACATTCGGGTTCGGATATTCACACTGAATCTGACGTTGACACCAGAGCCGCAGAGCTGTTCGTCACACGCTTGCGGGACCATGCGATCAGGGCCGCACCTAAAATGATCATTGGCAACGAAAGCAGTTGGCCCATTGTCAGGCCATAGCCTGCCCAATGAATCGCATGTCCAATCGGGTCGTCCTGCGTGACGAACTGCATATCAGGCTGCCGGAAGAACTCGACAAGGAATCTTGCGCTTCCGTATCCCGCTAGGAACACCCCCGTAATGCTCCCGGGAAAGCGCAGCCAACCGCGTTTCCAGGCCAGAAAGATCAGGACTGAGCCAAGCAGGATACCCTCCAGAAAGGCCTCATAGAGCTGGGACGGATGGCGGCCACACAGGCCCACAACTCCCCCGCAGGACTGGGCCGCTTCGCCAGGGAATGCAACCGCCCAGGGCACGTCTGTCGGGCGGCCCCAAAGCTCGTTATTGGTAAAGTTAGCCAAGCGTCCGAGGAAAAGGCCCGGTGGCGTGGCAACAGCGAGCAGATCCGCCGTTGATAGAACGGGTGCTCCGTTGCGGTAGTAAAATAGCAAGGTTGCCACGACCACGCCGAAAAAACCGCCATGAAATGACATGCCGCCCTGCCAGACCATCAGGATTTCGACGGGATTTTGAAAGTAGTATTGAGGTTGATAGAAAAGAACGAACCCCAGGCGGCCGCCTGCGATCACGCCAACTATGATCCACGTCAGGAGATCCTCCAGCTGCTTTGGTTGAAGAGGTGGGTTCCCGGCCAACCAACGTGATGGTGATCGAACCAGTGCGACACAAATGCGCCAGCCAATCAAAAGGCCCGCGATGTAGGCAAGTGCATACCAACGCAGGGCAAAGCGGAACGATCCGATGTCGAAAGCAAAAATTTCTGTCCCGATGTCCGGGAACTGGATAACCGCTGGTAGCATTCTTTGTTTCCCTTGCCTGCTTTAGAAGATGCCGAATATTGGTGCGCTAAGCCCACATCTTCCGGTTGAAGTCTACTTGCCCGCACTCTTTTCAAGCTTTCTCGAAAGTTCGGTGCGGTCTTTGACCATTCAGGTCAACAACGTGGCCATCCCCCAGGTAATGAGAGCGAAGCCCAGAGGTTTCGTGAGGTATCTACCGATGTCAGGTAGTTTTTCCAGCGTCATCATGAGCGTGGCTCCACCCATCCAGATCAAGTCCATTGTTCCTCCTACGAAGCCGATCACCATCAACCCCCAGCAGCAAGCGACGCAATAAGCACCGTGGTGAAGCCCCATGTTAAGTCCTCCCAGAAAGCCGGGTTTCCAGTGCGCCAAAAATTGGAACATCGGTGAACGGCAATGAGCGAGGCAGCGATCTTTGAGCGCCGTGAACTGATAAACCCCAGCTGCAAGAAGAAGTGACGCGGAGAAGATTTTTGAGACCGTTTGGCCCATAGCGCTCAGCAGGCCAAATTCGATCAGCAAGAATTGAGCAAAGGCAATAACAGCAGCGAATCCCACCCAGACAACAACAAAACCGAGAACAACGCCGATAGATCCTGCTCTGCTGCCGTCTGCGGATGTGATGAGGTCTTCATAAGCGCGCATCGTCGGGACAAAGGTAGGACCCATCATGGCGGCCATCATGATCGCCCACATCACAAACAAAAGTGGCAGTTCGTTTGGCATCATGGACATTGGTGCTGTGGCCATACTGAACATGACCCACCAAGCCCAAAGAACTATGGCAAAGAAGCCAAGCCAAAATGTGTTTCGAAAAAACGTCTGCTGCATATCCGGGCGTCGTCTCTCAGCGCTAGATCAAGAGGGGCTTTGTTTGGATCTGGGCGTCTGGCGCATCAAAACAGCAACCAGCCAGAGTACCGCGAGTAGGAAACTTAGAACTGCATTCCAACTGGCCATTGAGAAGGTCAGAAATTCCCACACAACTTCGTCGCACATAACCAGATTTGACGGTCCTTCGGTGGATAGCAGATCCGCTCCCGTCATTGTGTCCAGATCTAGACCGGATCCCGTGCAAGACGTTGGCCCTTCCCACCAGTCGCGCTCCACCCCAGTATGGAACACACCGATACCGGCAGTTGTCAGCGCCGCAAGAAATCCTGCTATGTAAGTGAGCCTGCGCCGAAGGCCGAAGAAGACCAACAAGCCAATGAGAACGGCCAAGCCATGTGGGTACCTTTGCCAAAGGCACATCGCGCAGGGAGCATAGCCAATCGCTTGGAAAGTCCAAGCTCCCGCCAACAATGCCAAAGAACCTGCTGCTGCCCTCAGCCCGACTTGATGTGGTGGGTATGTCATTAGTGCCTGCCAAAATCGTTTCCGATCCAACAGGAATGCCGTAGTTTCCGTCCCTCGTCCATGTAGCTGGTCAGCTGTTTCGCATGAGTTTTGTATCTGTTTGTAACGGTAGGTGGCTTCCATTCACTGTTGGATTTTCCCGTTGCAACAAATCAACCGAACAAAGTAGTAGCCAACGATTTTCTGTTCAGTCCCGAATTTATCGCCGGCAAATGGGGATCGACTGAAAGGAACATTGCCAGTGCTATAATTGTTGGAATTGCGCGACATCCGTTTTGCACGGTGCTCAAACGGCAGCCAGATTGCCGTAGTTTGTTATCGTAACGATTTAGAGTCTCTTTGACATCACCGATGATCGGTACATGTAAAGTCACCATGATGGAGATTAATGTTGATTACCGGGATTGGGCAAGACCCGCAGCATCGCAGAAGGAGTTCAGATGACCATGAGATCCATCATCGCAGCACTTTTCGCGGCTTTTGTCGTGGTAACCGCCAACACGCCGCCACTCTACGCGCAAGGCACGATGATTCCGTTTGATGGAAGCTGGAAAGAACAAGGGCTCTTGCGACTCTTTTCGAACGAATACGGATTGCAAGGGCGGCGGTTAAACGTGTTTTCAGACGGTACGGTTTCTGTTCTTTGGCGCCCGATCAGCTCGGCACTGGGCACTGCAAAGACCGCTGGGTGGGGTTGGTCTGTATCACAGGGTGTAAAAGGAACCGACCTCACACAGCGCGGAGGAGATGATCGCAATCTAGCCTTGTACTTTGTGTTCATCGATCCAGAGACAGCAAGTACACTTGGCCGAACATCGGCGCGCAAACTGCTGCGTGATCCAAATACGCGGGCGCTCGTATATGTGTGGGGTGGCAATAATACGAAAGGCACCTTCTTGGACAGCCCCTATTCACCAGGCCTCAAGTCGAGAATTCTCCAAAAAGCGCAAACCGGAAGCTTCACTGAGAGCGTGAACCTTGAAGGCGATTTCACGCAGGCTTTCGGGGACATGCCGAGGATTTTGGTCGGTCTCGCGGTGACAGCCGACAGCGACGATACCGATGGCACGATCCGTGCGGCGATCCAAGACTTGCAGATACGCTAGAACGCTGTCTGGCATCCCACCAGACGGACGATCGGGCCTACAATGTATCAAAATATCTCGCGGGAACGCCCTTTCGAAAAGGCCAGGGATGTGGTTTGAAAATTTGAGACAAGCAATATGCGGAGATCTATGCTGAATCGTCGTCAAATAATGGCTGCGCTTGGCGCAGCAACACTCCCCCTGCCCCTGAGCGCGGCCACGGTCTCCTTCACCCTAAATCCCGGTCCGGCCTCCACCCGGATCGGGTCGCGCGACATCCCAATGCTTGGGTTCAACGGGTCTTGCCCCGGTCCCGAAATCAGGCTGCGTCAGAACGATACTTTGCAGGTCCAGGTCGAAAACGGGCTGGAGGAAGGCACCCTGGTACACTGGCACGGTATTCGGTTGCCCAATGCAATGGACGGCGTGAATGTGTTGACCCAAGATGTCATCATTCCAAATGAAACGTACACGTATCGCTTTCCGGTCCCCGACGCGGGAACATACTGGTATCACTCCCACTACCTTTCCTACGAACAGGTTGCCCGCGGGCTGTTCGGCCCTTTGATTGTCGAAGAACCTGCCCTGCCGGACGTGGATCAGGACATCACGGCGATCCTTTTCGACGTTCGGCTTGATGATAGCGGGCAGTTCGACATGGACTTCGACCCTGCCGATTTTACAACGGCAGGGCGGTTAGGCGACCACATGACCATTTTCCTGTCTTCCGGGCAGGCGCGGCTGGGGGATCGCATCCGATTGCGTCTGATCAACCCAACGCCGGATCGCATCTTTGAAATACGTATCGAAGGGCTGGACGGCTTTTGCGTGGCATATGACGGAATGCCATTGCCCGCGTTGGTCCCGCTGAGTGATCTGAAACTCGCCCCGGCACAGCGCATCGACATCATCGCGGATGTGACGAGTGATGTGATCCTGCGGAATACAGTGCTGGAGGGGGGCGAGGAAATGGGGCGCATCGTGTCAGACGGTCAGCGACAAACCCGGGCGACGCGGATTGCTCAGCTTCCCGCGAACCCTGTGCCGGCCCCCGGAGACATCACCCAAGCGGCAGACCTCGTCATGCAAGGCGGCGCCGGGGGCGGCGGGCATGGTGGGTTCGGAGGCTGGGCCTTCAACGACATGAGTGGTCTGCCGAACAAACCGCTGATTGCGGCGCGCCGCGGCGAAACCGTGCAGGTGCGCATGGTCAACAACACGGCTTTTCCGCACGGTATTCACCTGCATGGCCACCATTTCTGGGAAACGGATCAGGATGGAACGCCCACCTATCTTCGCGACACCACCCTCGTAGAACCAGGCGGCACGATGACCATTGTTTGCCTGCTCGACAATCCGGGCGCGTGGATGCTGCACTGCCATATGCTGAGCCATCAGGCAGATGGTATGGCGACCTGGGTGCAGGTCAACTGAGACAGGAGGGTTCTGCTGCATTAACGGTTGCCTGGCAGGATGATTGGGGAAATTATTTCAGGAGTTCTCGATGGCGCAGCGCAATCCGTTCAAACATCACCGTTTCCCGCAAGAAGTGATCCTTTTGGCTTTCCGCTGGTATTGCCGTTATCCCCTGTCCTTTAGAGATGTGCGGGACTTGCTCGCTGAACGGGGCATCACTGTGGACGCGGCGACGATCTATCGGTGGGTGCAGAAATTCGGGCCCGAAATCCGCAGGCGGGCCTATGGACAACACCGATCATGGCGTGGACCGCAATGGCATGTCGATGAAACTTATGTCCGCGTCAATGGCAGGTGGTGCTATCTCTGGTGGGCGGTCGATCAGCGCGGTCAGTTGGTTGATTTTCGCCTCACCCTACGTCGGAATGCCAACGCGGCAAGATCATTCATGCGTCAGGCCAGCGAGACTGTCCGATGCTATCAACCAATGACAATCATCACGGACAAGGCTCACATCTATGCCAAAGTGATCCGGGAAATGAACTTTGGAAACGGGTCCGATGATACGATCATTTATGTCGACCGCAAATACCTGAACAACCGTATCGAAGGCGATCACGGTGCCTTGAAACAACTGCTCAGGCCCAAGCGCGGCTTCCGACAACTGACCGCTGCAAAGAACACGCTCAAAGGCATCGAAGCTCACCGCGCCATCAAAAAAGGTCATTTCACAAACAATGAACCTAGGGTTCTTAACGAAAGCGCCTTCGTGGCAGGACTCTTCGAAAACGCCGCATGACATCCCAGCCAGACAGACTTCTAAGCTAAACGGGAACTAATGTAACTGAACCTGTATAGGTCTCATCTCCAAGTGTCAGTTGCGACCAGACAAAAACCATCGCCGTGCACGGTGCAGCCCCCAACAAGATCAACCCGGCGATGTATTGTATCGCATCTTCAGGGGAATCCATGGCGCAAAAACATACTGGAAAAACAGTACCGCTAATGCCGCTAACGTAAAGGGCTTGATCAGCCAGTTCACGACAAGCGTGATCATCAATCCGCGCGGTTGTTTTGCCACGTCACGCAGCGATCTGGGATCAACGCCGACCATCATCGGGTAGACCATTGCCCAAATTAGCACCGCGACAGCCAAGTTGACGCTGGCCACTTCTGCCGCCGCAATTGCATTGATCAAACCGGGGGCAACATTGCCCAGAAGGATGCCAGCGCCCATTGCCAGTGCGATCCACAGGGAGAGGTGCTTTTCAAAAATATTCATGCGGTGACCTCACCATTTTCTGGCGCTTTAAGTTGCGACGTTCCGAGCCAACTCAGGCCGATCATCGCGGCGGCGGTGCCAAGGCACAAGGGCAGCCCACCGATCTGGTATGTGAAGCCGGAAAAGACCGTGCCAACCAATCGGCCCGCCGCGTTGGCCATATAGTAAAAGCCGACATCCATCGTGACCCGTTTTGCATCCGTGAAGCTGAGGATCAGAAACGAATGCAGTGCTGAGTTCACGGGAAATATGCCGCCAAAGACCAAGAGGCCCAACACGACGGTTGTTGTTAATGCATTGGACGGTTCGGGAACCAACCAGACCAGACTGGCCAGCAAGGCTGGCACAATGATCAGCAGACCAACCCAACGCTTTGCCAGTACCAGTATCTCAGCCTCTGTCCGCGATGACGCTTTCAGGATACGTGGTGCCCAGCCTTGGACGATGCCGTAAAGGATCGTCCAGACCGCCATGAACGTCCCGATCATAAAGAATGCGGCGCGATTTCCTTCGGTGCTGCCGTCCGACAACACCGCATAGAAATAGATCGGGATGCCAACGACAAACCACACGTCCCGCGCTCCGAAGAGGAACAACCTCGCGGCACTGAGCCAGTTAATGTTGCGGTTCTTCGAAAACACTTCGGAGAACTTGGCGCCCTTGCGGCCCACTGGCAGGCCCGTTGGCATGCCGATCACAACACCGATCAGGATGACAAACAGAATTGCCGCCATTGTCAGCACAGATGGAACGAACCCAAAGACGGCCAGCAGTACCGCACCCAACAGAAAACCGCTGCCTTTTACGGCATTCTTTGATCCTGTCAAAATGGCCACCCATCGGAACAGCCCTCCACCTTCAATTGGGGCAAGGATTTTGACCGCACTTTTGGAACTCATCTTGGCCAAATCCTTGGCCACGCCAGACAGCCCCTGCACGAGCATGACAAACACCACGGAGGCGGTGATGCCCCAAGCAGGATCAAGCTGTGCCAGTGCCAGAAGAGCCACGACCTGCAAGGATAGCCCGGCATAGAGCGTGGCGGTAAGGCCGAACCGTGCTGCGATCCATCCTGCGGACAGGTTTGTCACCACGCCTGCGATCTCATAGAGGACAAACAGATAGGCCAGTTGCACCGGTGAAAAGCCGAGCGTGTGGAAGTGCAGTAGGACCAGCATTCTGAGCGCACCATCAGTCAGCATGAACGCCCAGTAAGCCGCTGTCACAGTCATGTAGGCGGCAAATCCGGCGGGACGTTCTGATTGCTGTGTCACAGCTTTTTGCCAACCATAAACGCCACATCGACCAAGCGATGCGCATAACCCATCTCGTTGTCATACCAGGCATAGACTTTGAGTTGGGTGCCATTCACAACCATCGTCGAAGGCGCATCAATGATGCCGCTGCGCTGATCGTTGGTGTAGTCTGACGAAACAAGTGGCCGCGTCTCATAGCCAAGGATGCCTTTCAGTGGACCTTCGGCTGCGGCTTTGAACAACCCGTTCACCTCATCCACAGTCGTTTCACGTGCCATTTCAAACACGCAGTCGGTGATGGATGCGTTCAGAAGTGGCACCCGCACCGCATGGCCGTTCAACTTGCCTTTCAACTCGGGATAGATCAGCGTGATCGCCGTTGCAGAACCAGTTGTGGTCGGGATCAGGTTGGTCAGCGCCGACCGCGCACGGCGCAAATCCTTCGCAGGGCGGTCCACAATCGTCTGCGTGTTGGTCACATCGTGGATCGTCGTGATTGAGCCGTGCTTGATGCCGATCCCTTCCAACAGCACCTTGACCACCGGCGCAAGGCAGTTGGTCGTGCAACTAGCCGCCGTCACAATTTGGTGGATGTCCGCGTCGTAAATGTCATCATTGACACCATAGACGATGTTGGCCGTTGGCCCGTCTTTGACCGGCGCAGAAACAACAACCTTTTTCACACCCGCCGCAAAATACGGGGCCAGCTTCGCCTCCGTCTTGAACGCGCCGGTGCAATCAATCACCACATCCACGCCGTCCAATGGCAGGTCTTCCAAATTGCGGGTGCTGGTGACAGGGATGCCTGTGCCGTCAATGCTGATCGCCCCCTCACCTGCTTCAAACGTTGCAGGCCAGCGGCCATGGATTGAATCGAATTCCAACAGATGTGCATGCATCGCAGCATTGCCCACCGCGTCGTTGACAAAGGCGATCCTCGCGCCGCGCTCCAAGAGCGGGCGTAGGGCGAGTTTGCCAATGCGGCCAAGGCCGTTGAGAGCGTAAGTGGTCATATCCGGTTATTCCTGTTTGGCGGTTTCTTTGCCGATCTCATCGACAAGTTTTTGCAGCGATCGACGGTCCAAATTCTCGAATGACAATGCCGAAAATGCCATGATCCGGTTGTCCAGCGCCCCGTAGGTCTGGTGGAACGCAAGCCGCTTTTCCGCGTCGGTTCCTTCGGCCTTTACAGGGTCCGGCATACCCCAATGACCCGATATGGGCTGACCGGGCCAAGTGGGGCATTCTTCGTTGGCGGCACGGTCACAGACGGTAAAGACAAAATCCATCTGCGGTGCGTCGGCATCTTGAAACTCTTCAATGTTCTTGGACCGCAAAAGCGACACATCATGCCCCTTTGATTTAAGCAGTTCCACCGCAAAAGGGTTCAGCTCCGAGCGATGCACGGTGCCTGCCGAATAAGCTGTGAACGTATCGCCCACCCTATCGCGCAAAATGGTCTCGGCAATAATCGAGCGAGCAGAGTTTCCGGTGCAAACGAAGAGGACGTTGAACTTCTTATCAGTCATGGGCGAGATACTCCTGAGAAGGTCGGAAAATTGGGGCGGGCAAAGATCAGCCCGTCCGCGACAACAATCGACAAACAGACCCGAAACGACCTCACCGGCGGCGTCGAGATTGATGGCATAGAGCAGGCGCGTTCCGTCTCGGCGTTGTGAGATCAGACCCGCTTGGGTTAGGGCTGACAGGTAGACCGATGCCGTGCTGGCCTTGAGTTCCAAGGCTTCGGCAATTTCACCAGCCGGTAGCTCATCTGGGCAACGCCGCATCAGCAGCCGGAACACCGCCATCCGCTGGGGGTGGCTGAGGGTTGCGAGTCGGTCTGTAAGTATTGATTCCATAATTCATGGATATTAGAAATAATGAATGCAAGTCAATGCAAATATTGCCTCAGGTCGTCAGGTAACAGAAAACTCAAGGGGCCGTTCTACCGACCGGAACTCACCGCGCCTCAAACAGCGTTTCCAAGATCGGGCAGTCTGGCACGTCGCCTTGGCTGCACTCGGCCGCCATTCCAACGAGGGCTTTCTCCAACTTCCGCAGCCCTCTGATCTTTTCACGTACAGAAGCGAGATGCCCAACCGTCAAGCCATGCACCTCGCCACATGTGAAGTCCTGTCGATCCACCATTTCCAGCAGTGCGCGGATTTCATCAATGCTGAAGCCAAGCTCACGGGATGTTTTGATGAATGACAGCCGCTTGAGCTGATCGTGGTTGTACTGGCGATTGCCGCCTGCCGTACGATCCGGCTTTGGCATGATGTCGATGCGCTCATAGTAGCGGATCGTTTCGATATTCACGCCGGTGCGCTTGGACATTTCGCCAATTGGATAACCTCGCGCGTTCGTGAAGTCGGACATCGAAAAAACCTCTTGCTTCTGTAGTGGCTACAGACCGCATCTTACATCAAGAAACCTGAATTGCGAGTGCCTGCATGACTGACACAATCGACGTTGACCTGAATCAGAGCGATCCTGACAGCCGCAAGGCGCGCATGATTGCAGCGGGTGGTATTCTTGGCGCTCTTGCGGCCTCAACTTGCTGCATTGTTCCGTTGATCCTGTTTAGCCTTGGCGTGTCAGGTGCATGGATCGGCAATCTGACTGCGCTTGAACCTTACAAGCCAATCTTCATCGTGATCACGTTGGGGTTTCTCAGCTACGGGTATTGGATGGTTTACCGCAAACCCAAGGCCTGCGCAGAGGGCGAAACCTGTGCGCGGCCACTTCCCAACCGATTGGTTAAATCCGCGCTTTGGGGATCAACATTTCTTATCGTGATCGCGTTGTTCTGGAACTGGATCGCGCCGGTCGTTGCCCCCATTCTTCTTGGTCTGTGAAAGGACATACAATGAAACTCCACACTTCCGTTTTGACCCTGATTGGTTTTATGGCCGCCGCCCCTGCCTTTGCGGCTGAGCAGACCGTGACATTTTCTGTTCCTGGCATGACCTGTGCAAGCTGCCCCTATATTGTTGAATCGGCGATGAGCGGCGTCGATGGCGTTGTCACAGTGAGTGCTGATGCCGAGACCCGAACGGCGCTGGTTATCTTTGATGACGCCATTACCAATATCGAAGATATTGCGTTCGCCTCGACGTCTGCGGGTTATGAAGCTGCGCTTGTGCCCAACGACAGTAATTCCTGAGCCGCATATGAAAGATAGCTCAACAGGAGGCTTATTGGCCTTCATCGTCGCCGCACCGCTCGTCGTGATCTGCTGCGCGGGAAAGGCGGCTCTGATCGGAACCATTCTTTTCGGAACGGCTAGTTTTTTGACCGGTGCCAATGTGCTGCCCATTGCCCTCGTGGCGATGCTCGGTTGCATCGTGTTTTTGGCGACGCGCAGTGTCATGCGAGCGCGCAGACATAATCGAGAATTTGAAAGGGACGACCAAAGTGAACGACAGACTTCTTAAAATGAGCATTATCGGCACGGTGGTAATCGCGCTGTGTTGCTTCACGCCAATTCTGGTTGTGCTTTTTGGCATTGTTGGCCTGTCAGCCCTAGTCGGTTACCTGGACTACGTTTTATTCCCTGCCCTCGCTGTGTTCGTGCTGATCACGATTTACGCTGTCATCCGCCGTGCGCGGAAAACCTGAACCCGAAAGACCAAACATCATGCTTGATTTACTGAACCCAAACACAGCGGATTCCGACACCTTTGACCTTGCAGTTATAGGTGCTGGTTCGGCTGGATTTTCCGCTGCGATCACCGCAGCTGAAGACGGTGCGCGGGTTGCTCTCATTGGATACGAAACCATTGGTGGTACGTGCGTCAACGTCGGCTGCGTCCCATCCAAAGCGATGATCCGCGCGGTCGAAACGCTGCACACAGCCAAGTCAGCCGCCCGATTTGATGGAGTGGAGGCCACGGCAACAGTAACCGATTGGGCGGCGATGGTGGCACAAAAGCAAGCTTTGGTGGATGACCTGCGCGCCGCAAAATACGTTGATGTTTTGCCAAATTATGAGGGCGTCACCTACATTGAAGGTCAGGCAAGTTTCGCGAACGATGGCTCCCTACAGGTTGGAGATCGAACCATTCGTGCACCAAAAGTCATCATTGCAACGGGTTCAGCCCCGCACGTCCCCGATATTCCTGGACTGGACAGCGTCGATTGGCTGGATAGCACCTCTGCACTTGAACAAACGCAGCTCCCAAAATCACTGATGGTGATGGGAGGTGGCTATATCGGCGTTGAGATCGCGCAGATATTTGCCCGTGCAGGCGTTGACGTTACCATCGTCACGCGTCGTGGTTTGCTGCCCGAGGCTGAACCGGAGGTCAGCGAAGCCCTGGCGAAAGCCTTTTCCGAAGAGGGTATTAAGGTTCTTGATGGGCTGTCCTATGACCGATTTGAAAAATCGGGCGATGGCGTCACCCTGCACGCCACACATAATGGCGTGGCCGTCAGGATCGAAGCTGAAAAGCTAATGCTCGCAACGGGCCGTGTTCCGAACACAAGCTCATTGGCGCTCGATGTCGCCGGGATCGACACGAATGCGCGCGGTGGAATTGTAATTGACCCGCAGATGCGCAGCACACGGGACGGGGTTTATGCCACGGGTGATGTGACCGGAACCGACCAGTTTGTTTATATGGCGGCATACGGCGCGAAACTCGCTGCCAAAAATGCGATGAATGGAAACACGCTTAGCTATGACAATAGCATCATGCCTGCCGTGGTCTTCTCTGATCCGCAAGTTGCCAGCGTTGGCCTCACCGAAGCACAGGCCCAGTCTGCGGGTCATGAGGTTGTCACATCTGTTTTGGGTTTGGAGCATGTTCCACGCGCTTTGGCTGCACGTGATACACGCGGTTTGATCAAGCTGGTTGCGGACAAGGACAGCAAAAAACTCTTGGGCGCGCATATCATTGCCCCAGAAGGCGCGGACAGCATTCAGACGGCGGCAATGGCTCTCAAGATGGGCATGACCTACGACGATCTAGGGGCGATGATCTTTCCTTACCTCACAACCGTCGAGGGGCTGAAACTAGCGGCGCAGACATTCGAAAAGGATGTCGCGAAGCTGTCATGTTGTGCGGGGTGATACAATAATTGACGCAACAAGAAATGATCTTCTGGGTACGTATCGCAACGCCATCCTTGCTTGGTGGCTGCCCATCGGCTTGATGGTATTGGCGATCTGACTTCCGACCGGGCCGAAGACAGCGGTCTGGGTTGTTGCACTGGCATGGATGGGCGGTGCATGCATCTGGAACCACCGCCGCTGCGGTCGGGTGCATTGCCGCTACACCGGGCCGGTTTTGTTGGCTGTGATCCTGCCGGTTTCGGGCCACGGCACCGGGCTGGTGCCGCTTGGACCGGACGGTTGGCGCTGGCTCGGTCTTGCCATCCGCGCGGTGAGTGGCTCGATCTGGTATCTGAGTGAGAAACTGATGGAATGCTACCGCTAAGGTCGATTTGGCGCAAACTTCGAACAGGAGAAGGTATGAATGGATTGCTGCTGCGTTGGGGTGCGCCTCTAATTGGCGCGGCGGTGGCGCTTGTCCTGATCTTTATGCTGTACGGAAGCTTGGACTTTGGCAAGTTCCTAGATGGGCTGCGGTCTGCCAATCTAATTTGGGTCGTGATCCTCGCTGTGACCATCCTGTTGGAGCAATTCTTCAACGGCTGGAAATGGCGTCAAATTCTGCATGATGTCAAACCCGTAGGCATCATGAAGCTAACTGGCGCTTTGCTGGCCGGATATGGGGCCAATGTGCTGGTGCCGCTAGGGATCAGCCCGTGGGTGCGCGCGTGGATTATCGCACGTCTTGAGCAGCTGAAGGTGGCAACGGTCCTGACAACCACGATTATCTCGCGGTTCATAGACGGCGTGGTTTTTGCGCTCTTTGCAGGTGTCCTGGCCCTGTCGGGGCACGTGCCGCAGGTTGAGGGCAATCTGGAATTGGGCCTCAGCGTCGCTGGTGCACTTAACGTTGCACTGTTCGGTGGGCTGCTTTGGGCGATGTTCGGGTTTCGCACAATCTTCGCCACAGATGGCCCCATAATTTGTCGCCTGTTTGATTGGGTCGCTGCGCGCATGCGCGCAAACGGTCCGGGATTGCGCAGGGCACTTTGTGATGGCGTAATCTGGCCACGCGATGCCATGCGGCGGACAGCGGTGTTTCTGGGCGCAATCGCCGCCAAACTGATAGCCGCCACTCATTTTATCTGGGCGGGCCTTGCGGTTGGCGTCGTTCTGGCCCCTTGGGACTATATCTTTCTGATGGTGTTTTCCGGGTTCATCATGGTGCTGGGTCGTTTCGTGCGAATACCGGGCAGTTTCATCTTTGGCGCTGGATTTGCCTTGCAGATGTTGGGCGTTCCGCCAGAAACAGCGCTGCTGATGATCCTGTTCAATTACATCATGACGATCCTACTTGTCGTAGGCATCGGATTGATCGTCCTGTGGCAAAGCGGCATCGACATCCGCCGTGCCCACCTTGAAGGGGAGACACTCAATGCGGGGCTCTGATCCTCGAAACAATCGACTACGCTTCCGACTGATTGCTGCCGCGGGGGCGTCTTTCCAAGGGGGAACTGCAGCGGTCGATTCCGCCACGGTGGTGGCCAGCCTGGTTTTCTATCTGACGGGCAGCGTCTTTGCCGTGGGTGCCGTCACCACCATCCTTCGGCTGGGCTGGCTGTTGCCTCAATTGGTCGTTGGCTATCTGGCACAGCGAGCCGATCGGCGCATGCCCTTCTATGTCTTTGGTGCATACGGTCGCGCAACCTGTCTGACGCTGATCGCCGTTCTGCTGTGGTGGGGCTCGGACTGGCCACTGCTTGATTGGCCGCCGGTTCCGTTGGTTGTCGGGTTTTTCGTCCTCTGGACCGCCTATGCCTTCATCAGTGGCGTTGTGGCCGTGCCCTACAACGATATCGTCGGGCGCTCCATCCCATCGACCTCGCGCAGTTCCATGCTCGCGTGGCGGTTCTTCGGCGGCGGTCTCATCGCACTGATCATCGCCGTATTCGTCCAGTGGTCGCTTGATGTCATTCCCATTCTGATGGCGTACGCTTTGATTTTTGGTGTCGCGTCCATGCTGATGATCCTGTCCTCGTCGTTGTTCGTCTCTGCCGGAGAGCCGCCCGTCAGCCCACAGGCGCAAAAGCCTGCTGGCAACATCAGAGATTTCCTCAGAGGTGGTGTCGAGATACTGAAAAGCGATGCCCGCTTTCGCCTGTTCGTCGGCTTTCAATGGCTGGGGGGTGCCACCCTGATGGCGCTGCCTTTCTATTTTGTCGCAGCGAGCCAAAATGGCGTTGCGGCAGCGGATGTCGGTGTGCTGTTGGGCGCACAGACAATCGGGTCGCTGGCATCAGACCCGCTTTGGGGCAGAAACGGTGACAAGAAAGGTAAACTGAGCCTGCTTCAGACAGTTGCAATTGTCCGCACCGTACCACCGCTGCTGGTCCTCGTATTCCTTGCGGCAAACGCCGGACCGTTTGCCTTTGCCGTTTTGTTTTTTGCCGTTGGGGCGATGATGAACGGCGTGACCATCGGCTATCTGGGTTACCTGATGGAGATTTCACCCGATGATCGACGCCCAGTCTATTCCGCCTACTTCAATGCTATGGCGTCGCCCGCAGCGCTGCTGCCGCTGCTAGGCGCTGCACTGGTGTCGGTGATTTCAATAGAGGCGGTATTCGTGGCTGCGATTTTGGCCGCAGTTTGGCAGATTGCCCTTCTTCGCCGAATTGGGCAGGTCGAAGGGCTGAGAAAATGATAACCCTGCGGCGTTTCTCGAACCTGTGGAATGGGGGGCAATTTGCCGTTGCTTGGTTTGAGCAATTTATTGTTTTCAATGAGATCCCCCCGGAATGACTGGCATGACATCGCTCATTCGTTGTGGTAGCTGTTTCGAGACAGAGGGGCTTAAGACCTTGGACAATATTATCGATCAAGAACCCTTGATCCGGATGGCAATCTTCTTCGGCATCTTATTTGTGATGGCGGCTTGGGAGCTTGCTGCACCACGGCGACGGGTAGAGATCCCGCGGCTGGTGCGATGGTCGAACAATCTGGGACTCGTTGTGCTGGACTCTCTGCTTGTCAGGCTTGCGTTTCCGGTTGTCGCGGTTGCCCTCGCAGTGATCGCCAATGAAAACGATTGGGGGCTCTTAAACCAGTTTGCCATCCCTGAATGGATCGCAGCGATACTTGCTATTTTGGCACTCGATCTGGCAATCTACCTGCAACACGTCCTTTTCCATGCGGTTCCGGCTCTTTGGCGTCTGCACCGGGTTCATCATGCCGACCTGGAATTTGATGTGACGACTGGTGTTCGGTTCCATCCATTCGAGATTTTGATTTCCATGGTGATCAAGCTGTTACTTGTTTTGGCACTCGGGCCGCCCGCCATTGCTGTATTGGTATTCGAGGTTCTGTTAAACGGAACGTCCTTGTTCAATCATTCGAACGCGCACCTCCCATCTCGGCTGGATGCAGCACTCCGTCTGGTCATCGTGACACCGGATATGCATCGGGTTCACCATTCGATTATACCGTCAGAGACCAACAGCAACTTTGGGTTCAACTTGCCGTGGTGGGACCGGATGCTGGGAACCTATCTTGCACAACCAAGCGCAGGACATGTTGGCATGACCATCGGCATCGAGCAGTTTCGGTCCAGGCGAGATCTATGGATTGATCGCTTGTTGTTTCAGCCCTTTCGCGGTCCCGCTTCCGGTTACCCCATCAACAGAAACGACCAACAGCCGGAAGATGATAAATGACCCGGCGCTCCGGAATTTTCTGCGAAAGCAGCATTTGAATGGTAACAAGTTCCGGTTAGTTTTCAGCGACGCTGCAAACGTCCAAATATGACCATTTTCAAACGACAGCTTCGCACTATGCACAGCTCAGACGAGCAATTGGTCATGTGCGTCAACTGCGGCTTTCCCAGAAAGGTCGTTTTAGCCGTGGGCCGCGACACTCTGGCAAAACCCGAGAGGACAGTCTGGCCGTGACAAAAACATGGGCTTTGGCCGCTGAAGGATCTACTACAACTAAGCAGACGCGTCACCAAGAGCGCAAACAAAAGCAAATATACAATGACCGTTCGCGTTCACAGCTTTCGACAATAGAGTTCAAGTCGATGGTGAACGACCTCGTAGCCAAGTTTTTTCGCGATTTCTTGTTGTAATTGTTCAATTTCTTCCGATTGAAATTCAATAACTTCGTCAGAGTCCAAATCAACAATGTGGTCATGGTGCTCTGAAATTGTGCTTTCATATCTGGCACCTTGCCCTTCAAAGTAATGCCGCTCAGCGACGCCGACACTTTCCAGAGATGCAAGATTTCGATAAACAGTGGCTAGGGATATTGACGCATCTGATGCCCTTAAGCGGCGGTGTAGTTCAACGGCATCTGGGTGATCATCTGACTCAAGCAATACCTTAACTAAAGCCACCCTCTGATTGGTGATGCGCAACCCGTTGCTGGCAATAATGTCGCTTGCACGTGTTCCGGCTGTGTTCTGATCCTGTTTCCCGTCCGATGTCATACTTTCTCTCCGCAGGGAAGGATTTCCAGTTGCAACTAATTCTCAGTTGCGTTTAAAGTAGTACTTAATGCGAATGATTCGCAAGAACGATGCGTGCCCGCCAAAAACCGCAATCCGTCAAAAGCAATGCGTTTGGCCGCAATCCTTGGAGACACACATGGACCCCGCAAATCCTCGGGACGAGACCGTAAGTCGGCGGGGCGTTCTCTTGGCGGGTCTTGCGGCCGCAGGGGGCTCCGTCGCTGTTGGAAACAGAGCGGCGGCACAGGAGGCTATGGGACCATCTGATTCCGCTTCAACCATGGCTACACATGGAAATATGATGACCGTTGGCGAGGTGGACAACTTGGCCAACGGCTTTGACCCGGTGGCAATGCTGACGGATTGGGATGTCGGTACGACCGAAACCTTGCCCGACGGGCGTACCCTAAGAACGTTCCATGTAGATGCGGAAGACAAGGAAATTGAAATAGCACCAGGCGTCTTTTTCCCTGCCTGGACATTCAAGGGCCGGGTCCCGGGCCCTGCCCTGCGTGCAAAGGAAGGTGATCGGATCCGCGTCGTGTTCCGGAATTTCGGATCGCACATGCATTCAATGCACTTTCACGGCATTCATTCAGCACGGATGGATGGTGTGAACGGAACGCCGGGCATGATTGGCCCGGGCGAGGAATTTACCTACGAGTTCGATGCCAAACCGTTTGGCTGCCACCTATATCACTGTCACGCGCTGCCACTGAAACGTCACATGGCCAAGGGCATGTATGGCGCATTCGTCGTAGATCCTGACCCGGAAAAGCACCCCGACCGGACGAACGTGGCCCGTTCGCGCCTGATGGGAACCGCCGAAAATGCGGAGTGGCAGGAACTGGTCATGGTGATGAACGCCTTCGATACTAACTTCGACGATGAGAATGAGTTCTACGCTGCCAACACAGTCGCCTTCGCCTATATGAATACCCCGATCAGGATCGAAAAGAACCGGCCGGTGCGTGTCTACTTGATCAATGCTGTCGAATTTGATCCGATCAACTCGTTCCACCTTCATGGCAATTTTTTCGACTACTACAATCAAGGTACGACGTTGACGCCGACTCTGCGCACAGTTGACCTCATCACTCAATGCCAAGGAGAACGCGGGATATTAGAGTTCAGCTTCGCCGAACATGAACCGGGGCTTTATATGTTTCACGCACATCAGGCCGAGTTTACCGAACTGGGCTGGATGGCGAATTTCGACGTGGTGGAGGCGTGAACATGGAAGATCAGCCATCACTCTCGGAACCCCGGCGTCCGCAGAACCTCATCTGGCTGCTTATGCCACTGGCACTGTTGATTGCTGCCATCGGCTGGATCGTTTTTGCGGACCCCTTCCAGAGTTTCAGAAACGGTGCCCCGCCCGTTGAAGGCGTGACATTCGAGCGGACCATCCTGAACGATCAGGGCCTGAGAATGTTGGTGCGGGCGGGCGGCTCGGATCCTATGCGCATTGCCCAGATACAGGTTGATGCCGCGTATTGGTCGTTTACGCAAACACCGCCGGGCGAGATATCGCGCGGTGCCACGGTGTGGCTGGATGTCCCCTATCCGTGGGTGCTGGGCGAAGCCCATGCCGTGACCCTTGTCACAACAACCGGAGCGACGTTCACCCATGAAATCGAGGTTGCCGTTCCGACACCGAAAGTCACGGCAGGCCAGCTGAGATTTCAGGCCTTGATTGGCATCTTTGTGGGTGTCGTGCCGATTGTCTTTGGTCTGATGTTCTATCCGGTATTGCGTGGTGTCGGTCAGGGTGGCATGAATTTCCTGATGGCATTGACCATAGGCTTGCTGTCGTTCCTGCTGGTCGACTCGGCTGAAGAGGCACTGGAACTCGCAGGGAATTCTGCAGCCCTATTTCAGGGCCCGGTCATGGTGATCCTGGTTGCAGCGGCCACATTTTTGATGCTCATGGCCGTGGGCCAACGTGGCGGGCCCCCGACGGGGCTCGCGCTATCAACATTTATCGCCCTTGGCATCGGATTGCATAATCTCGGCGAAGGGTTGGCGATCGGTGCGGCATTTGCAGCGGGATCAGCGGGTCTTGGCACCTTTTTGGTGCTAGGCTTCACGCTGCACAATATCACCGAAGGCATCGGCATCGCAGCACCGATCCTCAAAAAACGCCCGCCATTATGGGCCTTTGCGGGCCTTGCCCTGCTAGCAGGCGGTCCAGCGGTTATCGGCATGTGGCTGGGGAGCCTTGCATTCTCGCCGCAGTGGGGCGCGTTTGCTCTGGCCATCGGTGCAGGTGCGATCCTACAGGTTGTGGTTCAAGTTGGCGCATACGTGATGCGCAGCAATAATCTGGGTCTGGAGACATTCCTGCGGCCATCTGTGCTAAGTGGGCTGACGGCTGGCGTGGCATTCATGTACATCACGGCAGCGTTTGTGAAAATCTGAGCTGAAAGGTTCAAAACACGCTGGTCTCGCCAAGGCAGTGTTCTAAGTTGCGGGGTACAGGATCACACGGGTGTCCAGCGGAACTTTATCATAAAATTGGACAATCTGATCATTCACCAATCTGGCGCACCCGTTCGAGACTGCACGGCCGATAGTGCTTGGGTCATTTGTGCCATGCACACGCAAAAAGGTATCGCCGCGACCCGGTTGAAAGAGGTAGAGGGCCCGCGCACCTAGAGGGTTGCTCAAACCGCCAGGCATTCCATTCCGTAACGGCCCATATTTCTGAGGCTCACGACGCAACATGCCCGGGGTCGGTGTCCAGCTGGGCCATTCCTTCTTTGCCCCAACATAGAATTCGCCTGCCTCATAAAGACCCGGGCGACCGATCCCGACGGTGTACCGAATTGCAGTGTTATCCGGTTGGGTCCAGAACAGGGCAAACTGGCTTGGTACAACATGGATTTCATAGGGAGCAGAGCCCCCTGGAATGCTCACTAATTGAGGCAAAAACTCCGGCGGTAAATCATATTTTGGAAGCACTACATGAGCTGAAACCGGTTGACTGGCCAAAGCACCGACAGCCCCGGCTGCAAGGAGGAATTTTCTTCGTTTCATGAGGCTATGGCTTTCGGGTAGTGAACGTAGAATGAGCGCTGGTACACGAGATCAGACTTTAACAAGTCATGCGGAATCAAAACAGTTTCACTTGTGTTCCTACTTCGGCCAAAGCGAACAATTCTTTGATATGTTCATTGTAAAGACCGATGCATCCATTCGACGATTGGCGGCCAATCTTCCGCGTGTCCCCTGTTCCGTGGACGCGATAATATTGCCATGAAAGATAGAGCGCATGTGTGCCCAAAGGGTTGTCTGGACCCGGTGGGAAATAATCCGGCCAATCAGGATTGCGGATTTTCATCGAAGGCGTGGGGCGCCAGCTCGGCCCTTCTACTTTCTGAATAACGCTAGTGTATCCGCGTTTTGTTAGTTCTTCAGATTCTGGAACGCTGGATGGATAGAGCTTATAGACGCTTTCATCCTCTGACCAATATTGCACCGCTCGGGAATCGATGTCGCACAGGATTGCTCCGTTATTTAGATTATCGAAGTGATCCCTCCAGTTTGAGGTGCTGAAAGATGAAATATTGCGGCGCACTGGTGGTGAAGCAAGTGGTGCTGTGGTTTGCGCGGTCGCAACGCCTGTTCCTAGGAACACCCCACTTGCGGCCGCACCGAGCAGTGCCCCACGACGTGAAATAGATGAGTCTTTGATTAGCTTCATGATGAATCCTTCGCTCTTGCCTGTTTTCGTTGGTTTACAACCTTCACCCACTGGAGCTTCAAACGAAAAAATGTCACAAAAACGTGAGGTGAAGGACGAACGAAGTTCCATCATGATAATAAAATCTACGTCGCGTAGGGCACAGTCCAGCCAATCACATTTAACGTATGCTCCTGTTCTCATGAAAATTGGGCAAGAAAGTCAGCTTTTTGTTTTGCGAGGCAACGGTAGAAAAGGCGACCCTTAAAAGATGGCTTGTATAGGTTGCTCTGATCCTAAATTGGTTGCTCAATAAGGAGCGCAGGGAGTGCGGCTCCCCAACCCCATTTTCAAGAAACAATACGACATTGATAGGAACGGTAAGAATGAAATTTAGCATGAGTGGTCTTGGTTTTGCGATACTGGCGCTCGGAGGGTGCGCTGATTTTAGCGGCCAAACAGGCACCTCAACTGAAGGCTTCATCAAAGAACTGCCCGAAGGTGTTCTGGAAATAGCAGCGCCGTTCCAAGATTTGAACGCCGTCAGGATCGAGCCGACAGACGGATGCTTCGTTTATCGCTATGTTGGTCCTGTTGAGACGACGTACTTGCCTCTAAGGTCGAAAAGGGGCAACCCAATTTGTACCAGAGAGCCAGGTGCTACGGGTTAACTCAATTTACAACGAATGAATGCGTTGACGTGGGACTTTGGCCGCTTGGACAGGCAGTAGGCTGACCGGCTGAATAGTGCTGCGCGGGTTCGGTGTTTGGGTGTATTGTGCGAAAGCATCACAGCGAAAGCTGAGATAAGTTCAACGACACTTTTGGCAACCAAATGACCAATGTGGGAAACAGCACGACGAGCACAAGAAGGACGACTTCCAATATGACAAGTGGGATTGCACCACGGTAAATATCAGCAAGAACGACACTAGGCGGGGCGGTCATTTTGGCAAAGAACAATGCGTACCCGAAAGGTGGCGTGAGGAATGATGTTTGCAATGTTAGCGCGATCAATGCACCCAGCCACACGGTCGCCGCATAGGCCGAGCCGACGTGATCAGAAAAGTCGAGCTGTTGAAATATAGGCAAGAAAATCGGTAGGAAAACCAGAAGGATTTCCATCCAATCAAATACAAACCCAAGTACCAGAACCAAACCTAGAAGGAGGCCAAGCGTTTGCCATCGATTGAGATTGAAACCAGTGATCCAACTGAACAAAACGTCTGGACCACCCACTAAGTGAAAACTCAATGAAAACACTGTCGCCCCGACAACAATAAAGAACACCATCGCAGTCAAAGTTCCTGTTCGCATGATGGCATTGTGGAGCATCGCCAGGCTGAGCTGCCCTCGGACAGCTACCAGCAACAATGATCCAAACACGCCAATTCCCGCCGCTTCGGAGAGGGTCGCGACACCTGAGACAATGCTCCAGGGGATGGAGGCAATAACGGCAATTGCTGCGATCATCGACAAGTATTGGGGTTTTTCCGTTCCTTCGGGGATTGGGCCTCCGTCATCCTTGGCTCTGATGGTAGCTATGAAATAGATCGAGAACAGGATCACGAGCAGCAGCACAGGAATAACCATGGACATGTACATCACGCTGATCCTGAGCCGGAAAAGAGTCGCGACGAAAAACAACATGATCGCAGGTGGAAATATGACGCCAAGTGCTCCAGATGCGGCAACTGCACCCCCCGCAGCGCGAGGAGAATATCCAGCATTCAGCATCGGGTGATAGGCAACCAGCGCAACTGTGATGACGGACGCCCCAATGACCCCCGCAGCTGGTGCAAGTATCAAGCCAACCAGCAATGTAGCGATTGCGTATCTTCCCCGAAGACCGCGCAACATATGACCCAGTGTATGAAAAATGGTTGATGCGATCCCGCTGCCGTTGAGCACCATTCCCAAAAGTATCAGCAACGGCACGCTCGTGAACTGAACGCCCTCATTGGTCAGCGTACCCCTAACCCGCAAATAATAGAGGCCCAAGTGTTGGAAATCGGTAAGGCCCATCATGGCAGCTGCAAAAAACCCAAGTATCCCGGTTCCGGTCAAAACCAGTGCGACAGGAAAACCAGAAAAGACCCCGCAAGCCATGATCAGCAGCATTCCGACCGTGACAATTTCAACCATCACGTTAAAGGCCCATTTTGTTCCGCGGGTGCGGCGAAATCGCGCGTTCCCCGCAGAAAGGCGATGTTGCGGGCAATAACAACAACGCCTGACAAACCAAGAAGTATTGGTCCGAACACGCCCGCAAGTCGCGACATCCACACATCAACATCTGCATATTGAGTGGTGCGCATCAGTCCATCCCAGCCATAGAAGCTGAGCACCCCACTGAGAGGTATTAGGATTAAAACACAGCCAACCAACTCGATTTTCGCCTGTGTCTGGCTGGACCAATGCCGACGAAAAACATCGACCCTAACATGACCGTCTTGCAGATATGTGAAGCCAAACAGCATGAAAATCATAACGAACAGGAGCGATGTCGACATATCCGGCAGGATAGAAGAGACGCCAATTTTTAGTTTTCTGTCAAGAATCTGAAGTATGCTAAACAGCGCAATCGGAACGACGGTCGCCCACGCAGCAATGACCGACATGCTATTGATCAAACGCTCCAAGCCATTGACCGCTCGCATGCCGGGCCCATCTGGTGTCATTTGTAGGCCCGCCGCCTGATTTTCATCGTGTTTCAAGTTGGCTAATTCCCATAAATATTCATCTCGTCCTCTTCTCGGTCGGGCACTTCCATTTCGAGGGTGATATGGGTGACACCACATTGAAGAAGCAAAACTGCTTCAATGCGGTCCCTGATTGCTTCCGCGCAGGACCAATCACCGCTGTTCACAACGACATGTGCATCAATCGCCGTTTGGTGTCTGCCCATCTGCCAGAAATGGACATGATGCGTATCTGCCACGCCTTCGACAGCAAGGATGCGTTTGATTACATCGCCTGGAACAAGGGTGTCCGGGCGGCCGTCCGTAAAGGTCTGAAATGTGCGGATTTGGCTCTTGATCGACATATAGGTGAGGCAAATGACGATAATGACCCCTATCATGGGGTCCAGAATATTTGATTGATACAGCGTCACAGAAATACCAGTTCCAAAGACCGCGACGGGGACTGCGAGATTCATAAGGCTACTTGAAGAGGGCCATCTTTTGGGGTTCTTTTTCTTGGTTGCGAACAGCGCGATCGCCAAATTTACTGTGGCCGACAACCCTCCGAGGATTACAATGAGGAAGCCGTTTGGCTTAACGGTACGAAAAAACCGCTCGGTTCCTTCGTAGAACAGATACGCACCGATTAAGGTCACAGCTATATAGCCAATCAAGGTGGCGGTCGTCTCAACGCGCAAATAATTTTCCGCAAGCCGTTCGTCTTCCTGTGGCTGACTAACTTTCCTTGCAACAGAAGAGGCAATCCTAGGAAGCACCATGGAAAGATTGTTCAGGGCATCGGCAAGGAGCGTGATGCTCCCCGCAGCGATACCACCAATCCCAAGCAGAAGACTCATCACGAGCCTTGCTACAAAAACCATGCGAAAACGCCAAGCACAATGCCTGACCCTATCGCCTGACCCATTTGGCCATCGATCCTGAACACTTTCCATAGACCGAAGATAATTCCTACACCGATTGTAGGTTCAAGGGTTATTTTGCCCGCCGAAGGCCTCGTCAGATGTTGGGCAACCGGAGTATTCACGGAGACCCGCGAGAACTTTACAGGATACCACGTCGTCGCAATGGCACTTCACTATCATCTGTTCCAACGCCCTTTTTTGATTGAGCAATAGCGACAAGTTCCGCTCCAATGCATCCAATTGCCGCTGAGCGACAATGGTTGCTGACTCGCAGGAACCCCGCATGCCGC
>Ga0316204_10004137_pt1 | contig 26885 bp, 22 predicted proteins | sample 6monrhotite_MG_2_FD_205661 | JGI IMG/M metagenome (GOLD analysis project Ga0316204, IMG submission 205661) | Microbial mat bacterial communities from mineral coupon in-situ incubated in ocean water Damariscotta River, Maine, United States -... | ecosystem: Environmental > Aquatic > Marine >...
AACCTCACCATCATTCACCGCTGGTTCGGCGGTGATTGCGGCCTCGGTGCCGCAATCGGGCAAACGCACGATGCAATCCTGCGCCACATCCACCAAACGACGTGTCAGATAGCCCGAGTTGGCTGTTTTCAACGCCGTATCCGACAGACCCTTACGGGCACCGTGGGTAGAGTTGAAGTATTCCAGAACGGTCAAACCCTCTTTAAAGTTTGAAATGATCGGCGTTTCGATGATGTCGCCGTTCGGCTTGGCCATCAAACCACGCATACCGCCCAACTGTTTCATCTGTGTCACCGAACCACGCGCCCCGGAGTGGGCCATCATGTAAACCGAATTTGGCTCGTTTTCGGCACCATTGGCATCTTTGCCAGCGGTCGAAATCGTATCCATCATCGCGTCGGTTACTTTGTCGTTACACTTGGACCAGGCATCGATCACTTTGTTGTACTTTTCGCCCTGAGTAATCAGACCGTCCATATACTGTTGCTCAAAGCCCTTAACCTGATCGCGTGTCGCGTCAACCGTGGTCCATTTGGACAGCGGAATAACCATGTCGTCCTTGCCAAAGGAAATCCCGGCCTTAAACGCCTCGCGGAAACCCATGGTCATGATCTGATCACAGAAAATGACGCTCTCTTTTTGACCACAATACCGGTAAACGGTATCAATGACGTTCTGCACTTCTTTTTTGCGCAGCAAGCCATTGACCAAATCAAAAGGTGCTTTGGCGTTCAGCGGCAACAAAGCCCCCAAACGCGCGCGCCCCGGTGTGGTTTCATAGCGCACCAAAATCTCGTTGCCTTCGGCATTGATTTGCGGAATCCGCACTTCGATTTTGGCGTGAAGATGTACCTCACCGGCATCCAGCGCGTGTTGCACTTCGTCGACGTCGGCAAATTTCATGCCTTCGCCTTTCATGCCATCACGTTGCATGGTGATGTAATAAATGCCCAAGATCATATCTTGTGATGGCACAATGATCGGTGCGCCGTTGGCAGGCGACAGAACGTTGTTCGTAGACATCATCAAAACCCGTGCCTCAAGCTGGGCTTCCAGCGAAAGTGGCACGTGAACCGCCATTTGGTCGCCGTCAAAGTCGGCGTTAAAGGCAGAACAGACCAGTGGGTGCAGCTGAATGGCCTTGCCTTCGATCAGGGTCGGTTCAAACGCCTGAATGCCCAAACGGTGCAGGGTTGGCGCACGGTTCAGCATGACGGGGTGTTCGCGGATCACCTCGTCCAGAATATCCCAAACCTCGGGGCGTTCTTTTTCAACCAGTTTCTTGGCCTGTTTCACGGTTGAAGACAGACCTTTGGCCTCGAGCCGCGAATAGATAAACGGTTTGAACAATTCGAGCGCCATCTTTTTGGGCAACCCACATTGATGCAGTTTCAGTTCCGGCCCGGTCACAATCACCGAACGACCGGAAAAGTCGACGCGTTTACCCAAAAGGTTTTGACGGAAACGGCCTTGTTTACCCTTCAGCATGTCAGACAGCGATTTCAACGGGCGCTTGTTGGCCCCGGTGATCACGCGGCCACGACGACCATTGTCAAACAACGCATCCACAGATTCCTGCAACATCCGTTTTTCGTTGCGCACGATGATATCAGGTGCGCGCAGTTCGATCAGGCGTTTCAGACGGTTGTTCCGGTTGATCACCCGACGATACAGATCGTTCAGATCAGACGTCGCAAAACGACCGCCATCCAGCGGCACCAGCGGGCGCAGCTCTGGTGGGATCACGGGGATAACCGTCATGATCATCCATTCCGGACGGTTGCCGGATTCGATAAAGTTCTCAACGATTTTCAACCGCTTGATGATTTTTTTGGGTTTCAATTCACCGGTGGCTTCGGCCAGATCGGCACGCAATTGTTCTGCCTCGGCCTCCAGATCGATCATCGACAACATGTCACGAATGGCTTCGGCACCGATACCGGCAGTGAATGCATCCATGCCAAATTGGTCTTGGGCATCCATGAACTCTTCTTCGTTCAACATCTGACCAAACTGCAACTCGGTCAAACCGGGTTCGATCACCACATAGTTTTCAAAATACAGAATGCGTTCCAGATCGCGCAAAGTCATGTCCAGCATCAAACCGATGCGCGATGGCAGCGATTTCAGAAACCAGATATGCGCCACCGGGGCGGCCAGCTCGATATGACCCATGCGTTCGCGGCGTACCTTTTGCAAGGTCACCTCGACCCCGCATTTTTCGCAGACAACGCCGCGATATTTCATCCGTTTGTATTTGCCGCACAGGCATTCATAATCTTTGATCGGGCCAAAAATGCGCGCGCAGAACAGACCATCGCGTTCCGGTTTGAACGTACGATAGTTGATGGTTTCCGGCTTTTTGATTTCACCGAAAGACCACGACAAGATCCGCTCAGGGCTGGCAAGCGAGACTTTGATCTCGTCAAACTGGCGTGGCGGTGTCAGTGGGTTAAACGGGTTGTTTGTCAATTCCTGGTTCATTTTGCGTTCCTTTATTCAGGGGAAGGGGGAGGGTCAGATAAGGCGCAAGCGCCCTAGTCATCCCCCTCCGCATCCAGGAGTTCCATGTTCAGACCAAGGCCGCGGACCTCTTTAACAAGCACGTTAAAGCTTTCAGGCACACCGGCCTCAAAGTTGTCTTCGCCCTTCACGATGCTTTCATAGACTTTCGTCCGGCCAGCAACGTCATCCGATTTAACGGTCAGCATTTCCTGCAGAGTGTAAGCCGCGCCATATGCTTCCAGCGCCCAAACCTCCATCTCACCAAATCGCTGGCCACCGAACTGGGCTTTACCACCCAATGGCTGCTGGGTGACAAGGCTGTAAGGCCCCGTTGAGCGCGCGTGGATTTTGTCGTCCACAAGATGATGCAATTTCAGCAGGTATTTGACCCCGACAGTCACCTGACGCGAGAATTTTTCGCCGGTGCGACCGTCATACAAATCAGATTGTCCACTTTCGCTAAAGCCCGCCCGTCGCAGGGCATCGTTAACGTCGGCTTCTTTTGCCCCATCAAACACCGGTGTTGCAATCGGCACACCATGGGTAACGTTATCGGCGGCTTCTAACAGATCAGCCTCCTGCATATTGGCAAAACCATCGTCGTAAACATTGTCGCCATAGGCGATTTTCAATGCGTCACGAACCGGGGTCATGTCACCAGAGCGGCGATATTCACCCAAGGCGTCGTCAATTTTCAGACCCAAACCGCGAGCGGCCCACCCCATATGGGTTTCGAGAATCTGACCAACGTTCATCCGGCTGGGCACGCCCAGCGGGTTCAAACAAAAATCAACCGATGTGCCATCAGCCAAGAAAGGCATGTCTTCCATGGGAACAACGCGTGAAATCACACCTTTGTTCCCGTGACGACCGGCCATCTTGTCACCCGGCTGCAACTTACGTTTCACCGCGATGAATACTTTAACCATTTTCATCACGCCCGGGGGCAGATCGTCGCCGCGGCGAACTTTCTCAACCTTATCCTCAAACCGTGCTTCCAGCGCACGTTTTTGGGATTCATACTGGGTGTTCAGCGCTTCGACATTTTGCGCGGTGCTTTCGTCGGCCATGGCCAGTTGCCACCACATATGACGACCCACCATTTCCAGAACGGCGTCATCAACGATGGTGCCGCCTTTCACCCCTTTGGGGCCTTTGGCAATTTCTTTGCCAATGATCATGCCCTGAAGACGGGCATAGATGTTACGATCCAGAATGGCGAATTCGTCGTCGCGGTCACGGGCAAGGCTTTCGACCTCTTCACGCTCGATCTGCAACGCACGTTCGTCTTTTTCCACACCGTGACGGTTGAACACCCGCACTTCGACAACCGTGCCGAAATCGCCCGGTTTAACACGCAAGGATGTATCGCGAACATCAGATGCTTTTTCGCCAAAGATGGCGCGCAGCAGCTTTTCTTCGGGGGTCATCGGGCTTTCGCCTTTTGGGGTGATTTTACCCACCAGAATGTCGCCCGGTTCCACGTCGGCACCGATATAAACGATGCCCGCCTCATCAAGGTTACGCAGCGCTTCTTCACCGACGTTTGGAATGTCGCGGGTGATTTCTTCTGGGCCCAGTTTCGTGTCACGAGCCGCCACTTCAAATTCTTCGATGTGGATCGATGTGAACACGTCATCCCGCGCAATACGCTCGGAAATCAGGATCGAGTCCTCGTAGTTGTAGCCGTTCCAAGGCATAAACGCGACGATCACGTTTTTACCCAGGGCCAATTCGCCAATATCCGTTGACGGACCATCGGCAATGACTTCGCCTTTGGTTACAACGTCACCCACTTTCACCAACGGACGTTGGTTGATACAGGTGTTTTGGTTGCTGCGTTGGAATTTGCGCATGCGGTAAATATCAACACCCGCATCGCCCAATTCCAGATCGGCCGTCGCGCGAACAACGATACGTGTGGCATCGACTTGATCGATGATACCGGCGCGTTTCGCCATGATCGCGGCACCGGAATCCCGGGCAACAACTTCTTCGATACCGGTACCAACAAGCGGCGCCTGTGCCTGCAACAAAGGCACGGCCTGACGTTGCATGTTGGATCCCATCAACGCGCGGTTGGCGTCGTCGTTTTCAAGGAACGGGATCAGCGATGCCGCAACCGACACCAACTGTTTTGGGCTAACGTCGATCAGATCAACGGTGTCGCGCGGTGCCAGCATATATTCGCCGGATTGCCGTGTAGACACCAGATCGTTCTTGAAACGACCTTTTTCATCCAATGATGCGTTGGCCTGCGCCACGGTGTGACGCATTTCCTCGGTTGCCGACATATATTTTACGTCGTCGGTCACCTGACCTTTTTCCACCTTGCGATACGGTGTTTCGATGAAACCGTATTTGTTCACGCGGGCAAAGGTTGCAAGACTGTTGATCAGACCAATATTCGGCCCCTCGGGCGTTTCAATCGGGCACATCCGTCCATAGTGGGTGGGATGCACATCTCGCACCTCAAAGCCAGCGCGTTCGCGGGTCAAACCACCGGGCCCAAGGGCCGACAGGCGGCGCTTGTGCGTCACTTCGGACAAGGGGTTGGTTTGGTCCATGAATTGCGACAACTGGCTTGAGCCAAAGAATTCACGCACAGCGGCAGCAGCCGGTTTTGCGTTGATCAGATCCTGTGGCATCACCGTGTCAATTTCAACCGATGACATGCGTTCTTTGATGGCGCGTTCCATGCGCAGCAAACCAACGCGGTACTGGTTTTCCATCAATTCGCCAACCGAACGTACACGACGGTTACCAAGGTGGTCGATATCGTCGATATCACCCTTGCCGTCGCGCAGTTTCACCAGCGCCCCGATACAAGAAACGATGTCTTCACGACGCAATGTACGCATGGTGTCTTCGGCATCCAGATCAAGACGCATGTTCATTTTCACGCGGCCAACAGCCGACAGATCATACCGCTCTGAATCAAAGAACAAAGTGTCAAACAGCGCGCTTGCCGCTTCAACGGTGGGCGGCTCGCCCGGGCGCATCACGCGGTAAATATCCATCAACGCGGTGTCGCGGCCATGGTTTTTGTCCACGGCCATCGTGTTGCGCATATAAGGCCCAACATTGACGTTATCGATATCCAGAATTGGAATCTCTTTGACGCCCGCATCAACCAGTTCCTTCAAAGTACCACCCGATACTTCACCGGCCTTGTCCAATTCCCATGTCAGCTCGTCACCGGCTTCGACATAGATCGCACCGTTTTCTTCGTTGATCATGTCTTTGGAGGCAAACTTGCCGACAATCGCGTCAAATGGCACCAGAATTTCGGTGACGTTGCCCTCATCAACCAGTTTTTTGACCGCCCGAGGCGTGACTTTTTTACCGGCTTCGGCAATCACTTCACCGCTGGCAGCGTCAATAATATCATAGGTCGGACGGGTGCCGCGAATACGATCTGGAAAGAACTTGGTGACCCAACCTTTGTTCTTTGACAGCTTGTAGGTAACGGTTTCATAATAGGCGTCCATGATCGCTTCTTGATCCAGACCCAGCGCATATAACAGCGTGGTAACCGGCAATTTACGACGCCGGTCAATGCGTGCAAAAACGATGTCTTTGGCGTCAAATTCAAAGTCCAGCCAGCTGCCGCGATAGGGGATAATGCGGCAGGCAAACAGCAATTTACCCGAGCTGTGGGTTTTGCCTTTGTCATGGTCAAAGAACACACCGGGCGAGCGGTGCATCTGGGAAACGATCACCCGTTCGGTGCCATTCACAACAAATGTACCGTTTGGTGTCATCAAGGGCATGTCGCCCATGAACACGTCTTGTTCTTTGATGTCTTTAACCGATTTGGCACCTGTGTCCTCGTCGATTTCAAAGACGATCAGGCGCAGCGTCACTTTCAAAGGCGCGCTATAGGTCATGTCACGTTGCTGACATTCCTCTACGTCATATTTAGGCTTTTCCAGCTCGTATTTCACGAATTCCAGAATTGCTGTCTCGTTGAAATCCTTGATCGGGAAAACCGACTGGAAAACACCTTTGATGCCTTCGCCGTCCAACGGTTGCAGTTGGTCGCCGGATTTCAGGAACAGATCATAAGATGATTTCTGTACCTCGATCAGGTTTGGCATTTCCAATACTTCACGGATTTTGCCATAATATTTGCGGAGTCTTTTTTGGCCTAAATAGGTCGTCGCCATAAGAGCTTTACCTTCTTGCTTTCTCTCGGATGTATCCACCGCTGGGTCACGGCAATACGCCCATTGAGACGGAGTGTTCGATCTATTCCAGTCATCCCGCCCAAGGGTGACGCCCGATCATTGAACCTTCCTTAGAAAACCCCGCGCGCCGGAAGGGGCTTTCTAAGACAGGCGTGGCTGGACCCGAGGTCGCCCTCGGGTCCAGCCAAAAACCAATACAATGGAATGCAAGCACCCCAAAGTTGATTATTTTACTGTGACCTCAGCACCAGCTGCTTCCAGCTTGGCTTTGACTTCGTCAGCTTCAGCTTTGGAGACGCCTTCTTTGACAGCTTTGCCGCCAGCTTCTACCAGGTCTTTCGCTTCTTTCAGGCCCAGGCCTGTCAGTGCGCGTACTTCTTTGATGACACCGATTTTTTGTGCCCCGGCCGCAACCAGGATCACGTCAAATTCAGTTTGCTCTTCAGCAGCTTCGCCACCAGCGTCGCCACCGGCTGCCATCATGACAGCGCCACCAGCAGCAGGTTCAATGCCATACTCGTCTTTGAGGATGGTTTTCAGTTCTTGTGCTTGCAGAAGTGTCAGGTTGACAATCTCTTCTGCCATTTTCTTCAGATCAGCCATTTTACTGTTTCCGTTTTATTAAGTTGTGTTCCAACGCCGGGTTTTCAACCCATAGCCGGTCCCAAGATTGCTTAAGCCGCAGCCTTGTCCTCGATTGAGGACAAGATACCTGCGATGTTAGAAGCCGGTGCGCCAATGGCCCCTGCGATGTTGGATGCTGGTGCGCCAATGCAACCAACGATCGAAGCAATAAGCTCCTCACGCGATGGCATTTTCGACACAGCAATAACACCTGCTGGATCCAACGCGTTCTCACCCATCGCCCCACCAAGAACCTGCAATTTTGCGTTGCTCTTGGCATATTCGACAACTACTTTCGCAGCCGCGACTGGGTCTTCTGAGTAACCGAGAACGGTCATGCCCGTCAGGTATTCACCGATGCTTTCGCACGGTTTTCCATCAAGGGCGATCTTGGCAAGCCGGTTCTTGGCAACGCGTACAGACCCGCCCGCTTCGCTCATTTTAGCGCGCAGATCCTGCATTTCAGCAACCGTGATACCCGCGTAGTGGGCAACCACTACAACGCCAGAGCTTTCAAAGATTTGGCCGAGCTCTTCGACCACTTTTTCTTTTTGTGCTCTATCCACAGTTTCACTCCAAGTATGGAAGGGTTTCACCCCTTCCGGCTCATTTTTGCCGAACCTAAGTATTAGGTCCGACGTTCGGGTCCATATTACGGGTCCCGAGGCCAGATCGCCCGAGGTCTAAACCTGCGGGTCTTCTTCTCTCGCTTCCCGTCTCAGGAAGGACATTAAGGGCCTAGGCCCACCCTCCGTCTCGGACAGACAGAACCGCTTGCGCGGCGCTGCATTTTTCGGGGCCCCATTACCACAGGGCCCCGAAGAATTTCCTGAACGGCGCCTTAAACGGCGACGTCTACGGTGATCCCGGGGCCCATCGTCGAAGAAAGCACAACCTTCTTCATATAGGTGCCTTTGGAACCGGCGGGCTTGGCTTTTTGTACGGCATTAACCATGGCCTGTACGTTTTCAACCAGTTGCGCTTCGGTGAAGGACGTTTTGCCAACACCGGCATGCACAACGCCGCCTTTTTCAACTTTGAACTGAACTTCGCCGCCTTTGGCGTTGGCAACAGCGGTTGCCACATCCATCGTCACGGTGCCAACTTTTGGGTTTGGCATCAGATTGCGTGGGCCCAGAACCTTACCAAGACGACCAACAACGGGCATCATGTCAGGTGTCGCAATGCAGCGATCAAATTCGATCTTGCCGCTCAGAACGGTTTCCATCAGATCCTCGGCACCAACGATGTCGGCACCGGCTGCTGTGGCCTCGTCCGCTTTTGGACCACGGGCAAATACCGCAACACGCACGGTTTTGCCCGTGCCGTTCGGCAGACCGACAACACCGCGAACCATTTGGTCGGCGTGACGTGGATCAACACCCAGACAAAGGGCGATTTCAACTGTTTCGTCGAATTTGGCGGTTGCATTGGCTTTCACCAATGAAACACCTTCGGCGACGGATACGTTCATTTTACCGGCGAATGCTTCACGTGCAGCAACGGTACGTTTACCTAGCTTAGCCATGATTTATCCTTTCACCTCGATACCCATTGAACGTGCGGAACCAAGAATAATCTTCATCGCACCTTCAATGTCGTTTGCGTTCAGGTCAGGCATTTTTGCTTCGGCGATTTCGCGCACTTGCTTGACTGTCACCGTACCAACGGTTTCACGGTTTGGTGTTTTGGCACCGGATTTTACCTTGGCGGCCTTCTTCAGGTAATAAGAGGCCGGCGGCGTCTTGATTTCCATGGTAAAGGATTTGTCTTGGTAATAGCTGATCACGGTCGGGCAAGGCGCACCTGGCTCCATTTCCTGTGTTTTGGCGTTGAACGCCTTACAGAATTCCATGATGTTGATGCCGCGTTGACCCAATGCGGGGCCGACGGGGGGGGATGGGTTGGCTTTGCCTGCAGCAACCTGCAGCTTCAGCGTACCGACGAGTTTCTTGGCCATGAGCCTTGCTCCTTTTCGTTTCAACGTCCACCAGATCGCGATCCGGTGGCCTTACTTGTTGCTGTGGTCCGACAGGTCCGGGCGCGCCCGGCTTGCCTCCCACATCTGCGCCACCCCGATGTTAACGAGCTGGTGCAGCACCCACCGTCAGGTTTCTTTTGAAACCTCGGTGTATTCCAGTTCGACCGGTGTTTCCCGGCCAAAGATCGACACCGTCACCTTCAGGCGCTGGTTGTCGTCGTCTACTTCTTCTACTGAACCTTCAAAGCCCTCGAACGGTCCGCCGTTCACTTTCACCCGTTCACCGATCTCAAAGAAGATCAGGTTGCGCGGCGCGGCTTCGCCTTCTTCGACACGGTTCAGAATTTGGTTTACCTCGGCGTCACGCATCGGCATCGGGCGGCCCTGCTGACCCAGAAACCCGGTAACGCGATTGATCGAGTTAATCAGATGGTAACCACGATCCGACATTTCCATGCGCACCAGAACATAGCCCGGCATAAAGCGGCGCTCGGCGGTTACTTTTTTACCGCGGCGCACTTCGATCACTTCTTCGGTGGGCACCAGCACTTCTTCGATTTCTTCGGCCAAACCGGCGGCGATGACATCTGTTCTGATCTGCTCGGCGATTTTTTTCTCGTAATTTGAGAGAACGCTCACCGAATACCAACGTTTTGCCATACTGCCCATCATCCTAGTTCTGATCGACCTGGGCCGATTATTCTTGGTTTATTCAGACAGTTAGCCAACTGCCGCCTTAACAAAAATCGGCGCGCAACTCGAATCATTGCACGCCATTCATGGAAAGTAGGGCTTCGCTTACAACTGAACCTAAGTGTTTTCAAGGGCTTTGGGGTATTATTCCGCCACGCCGCCCGAAAGAAATTGCTTAGCCGAACATCCCCAGAACCGAGGTAAGCCCGGTACGGATGATCAGATCAACAAAGAAAAAGAAGATGGCCGTCAAGCTGGCCATCACAAACACCATGGCGGTGGTCAACAAAACCTCGCGCTGGGTCGGCCAAATGACTTTGGCCACTTCGGCCCGAACCTGTTGCAGAAATTGTAGCGGATTTGCGGTTGCCATGGATCACCTGTTTTTTCACTTATCCCGCCAGATACGAGGTAATCCCGCCCATTTCAAGGCATAGCGCAAAAATCGGCGTGCAAGTTTCCGTTACGGGCGCAAAAATGTGACATTTGGAATGGTTTTCATCTCTTCAATGTCGTGTTCATAGGATGTCATCGCCTCCATCCGGCTTTGATGGTCATAAAAGCGAAACTTGTCATTATCGTTTTCGGGGGGAAACATGTCTCGCACGGCCAAAGCATATTCGGCGCGCGATCGAACCGCCCGCAGCACGTTGTTTGCCAGAATCATTTCGGCGGCTTTGATCGACAGACCAACCTGATGTTTTTCACCTGCTGGTTTCACGCGATCCGCCAAATCGGGCAGGGCCATTTCTGCGATGATTTTGGTGAAAATCTGCGAATAATCCTCGTACCGCCACAGGGTGACGGGCAATCGCTGGGCAAGACCGCGCACAATTGGGGCCCACAGGATCGACGAAACCGGTGCGGATTGCAAAAACTTTTCAACCGGCGCCCAGCGCCCGTGAATCAACGATTGTGAAAAACTGGATTCCAGATAGTCCGTCGGATTTCGCACCGCCAAAAAAACCCGCGTTTCTGTACCGGCGAACACTTGCTGCAGCACATCCAACCGCGCGGCTGCGGTTTTGTACATTTTCAAATTTGGCGGCAAGCCCGGCCGGTGATGCGCGCCCAGCAGGTTTTCATCCGACACGATCAGTTTTTCAAAACCTTCTGCGGCGGCGGCAAAATGCACGCGCCATTTTGCGATCTGGTCCGGCGTTGCGAATTCTTGCACATTGGGTGGAATAATGATGCCTTGAGTGCGCAGTTTTTCGGCAACATGCAGCGCCACACCGTGTTGTGACAGGCGGCGATGGGCGCGACTAAGGGAACGCTGCAAATGCGTGGTTGCGGTTTTATGCGCCCCAAGATGCAGGGAAACCTGTTTTAACGTGGAGAAACCATCGGCCATGGCAAGCGGCCCATCACGATTTTCGGTTTGATCACTGTCCATCAGGCAACATCCAACAACAAACTGGTTTCACTGTTCAACACACCATTTATTTCGCGCACTTGTCGCAGAACACGGTCAAAATCCTGTAAATTTTCCGTTTGAATTTCTGCCACCAAATCCCACGCGCCGTTGGTTGAATACAAGTGCTGAATTTCCGGCACCGCCCGCAAAGCACGGATCACGGCGCGCGACATTGATCCCTGCAACTGAACTGTCATGATGGCGCGAACAACGTCGGTTTCCTGCATGGCGGTTTCAACGGTAAATCGCCGGATTGCACCCGTTTCCACAAGACGGTTTAGCCGCGCTTTGGCTGTGGCGCGGGTGATGCCCAGCACGCCCGCCAGCTCGGTTACCGAGGCCCGCGCGTTTTTGCGCAATGCCGACAAAATTCGGCGATCGGTTTGGTCCAGAACAACAGTCATTGACCATTTTGTAATTTTTACTTGTCATTTTGTCAATATTCACCACCGTTTTGGGCAATTTTTCGGATACTTTTGCGCAAACCGTTCGATACCCTGTAAAAAACAGCGATCAAGGTTATGCAGATGTCCCCCAAAACATGTCAAATCGTCGGCGCACCGGTTCAAACCGGGGCCAGCCAACCCGGATGCCTGATGGGGCCAGCCGCGCTGCGCACGGCGGGTATTGGCGAGGTTCTCACAAGTTTGGGCTGGCAGGTCAACGACCGGGGCGATCTGGTCAATGTGCCGGCAAATGTCGCGGCGCACCCGAATTCCGTCATTCACAATCTGGCCGAAACCGTTGGCTGGACGCAGATTTTGACCGATGCCGCCTATCAGGCCGCGCGCAACAGCGATTTTCCGATTTTCCTTGGTGGCGATCACAGCCTGTCGGCGGGCACCGTGGCTGGCGTGGCGCAATATGCCGCCGATCTGGGCAAGCCGTTGTTTGTTTTATGGCTGGATGCGCACCCTGATTTACACACACCCGACAGCACAGACAGTGGGAATTTGCACGGCACGCCGGTTGCCTATTTCACCGGTCAGCAGGGTTTTGAAAGTTTCCCGCCGTTGCAGGCCAAAGTCGACCCCCAAAACATCACCATGATGGGTATCAGGTCGGTTGATCCCGCCGAAAGTGCGCGGATCGATAAACTGGGCATCAACGTTTTTGACATGCGCGCGATCGATGAATTGGGCGTGGCCAAGCCACTGGCCGAATTTCTGGCGCGGGTAAGGTCGCAAAACGGGCACCTGCATGTCAGTTTTGACGTGGATTTTCTGGACCCTTCGATTGCCCCCGCCGTCGGCACAACCGTGCCCGGTGGCGCCACCTTCCGCGAGGCGCATTTGATCATGGAAATGCTGCACGACAGCGGGCTGGTGACCTCGCTTGACCTTGTGGAATTGAACCCGTTTCTGGATGAACGCGGCCGCACCGCGCATCTGTTGTGCGATCTGACCGCCAGCCTGTTTGGCCGCCGCGTGTTGGATCGAAAAACCGCGCGTTATTAAGGATAAACTATGACACACCCACAACCTTCAAAACTGGCCTATGTGCCCTTTGTTTCCGTTGATCACATGATGCAACTGGTCAATCACATCGGGCTTGAAACCTGTTTGCGCGAATTGGCTGCCTATATCGAGGCGGATTTCAAACGCTGGCCGGAATTTGATAAAACGCCGCGTGTGGCCAGCCATTCCCGCGACGGGGTGATTGAACTGATGCCCACGGCGGATGCCGAAAACTATGGTTTTAAATACGTCAACGGCCACCCAAAAAACATGAAAGAGGGTTTTCAAACCGTCACCGCCTTTGGGGTGCTGTCCTCGGTGGCCAATGGCTATCCGATATTGCTGTCGGAAATGACCATTCTGACCGCATTGCGCACCGCCGCGACCTCGGCCTTGGTGGCGAAATATCTGGCGCCCCAAAATGCCACAACCCTCGCGATGATCGGCAATGGCGCGCAATGCGAATTTCAGGCCATGGCGATGAAGGCAATCTGTGGCGTCACCCATCTGCGCCTTTATGACATCGACCCCGCCGCCACCGCAAAGGCCGCGCGTAATTTGGCGACAAGTGGTCTGAATGTTATCGCCTGCACCAGCAGCGAAATGGCGATCGAGGGTGCCGAGATTATCACCACCTGCACCGCGGACAAACAAAACGCCACCATCCTGACCGACAACATGGTTGGCGCAGGCGTGCATATCAACGCCATTGGCGGCGACTGTCCGGGTAAAACCGAATTGCACCGTGATATTCTGACACGGTCGGATATTTTTGTTGAATACCCGCCGCAAACCCGCGTTGAAGGTGAGATTCAGCAACTGGATGCAGATCATCCGGTGACCGAGTTGTGGCAGGTGATGCTGGGCCAAGCGGCAGGGCGGACCAGCAAAAACCAGATCACGCTGTTTGACAGCGTCGGCTTTGCCATCGAGGATTTTTCCGCCCTGCGGTATATCCACGCCAAAATCGACGGCACCGATTATTTTGAAAAACTCGATATGCTGGCCGATCCCGATGACCCGCGCGATTTGTTTGGCATGGTAAGGCGCAGAAACCAGCCGCAATAGGCTACCCACGCCAAGTCTTTTGTTGATATGATTTCAGACGAATGCTAGCTGCCGTTTCTATCGGTTCCCACGCTTTCGGATTCTTTTAACAAAGGGCGCGTTGCCATGAAACAGACTGATCCTGCCCCGCACGGCATTTATGGCATCGAAAAATGGGGCAAAGACCTGATCGTCGTGATGGACAACGGCGAGATCGGATTGAAAAATCCGATGCGCCCCGATGCCCCCACCATCAGCCTGCCTGGCATTATCGAGGATCTTTGTGATCGCGGCGTGCAATTGCCGATGGTTTTGCGCATCACGTCTTATCTGGAAAACGAAATCCGCCAGATCAACGAAAGCTTTCGCGCCGCGATCAAACGGGTTGGCTATACCGGCAGTTATCGCGGTGTGTTCCCGATCAAGGTCAACCAACAGGCGCAGGTCGTGGATCGTATCGTTGAATACGGCATGCCGTTCAGCCACGGGTTGGAAGCCGGATCAAAACCGGAACTGGTGATTGCCCTGACCAACCGGCTGGCCAAAGACGCGCTGATTGTCTGTAACGGGGTCAAGGACGCAAAATTTATTGAACTGGCGATCAAATCACGCAAGCTGGGTTTTAACACCGTCATCGTGCTGGAAAGCCCGCGCGAGGCGGATACCGTGATCAAGGTGGCCAAGCGGTTGGGCGAAAATCCGATGCTGGGCGTCCGCGTCAAACTGACCAATCAGATTTCCGGCAATTGGGCCGAAAGTTCCGGTGACCGTTCTACCTTTGGGATGAACACCGACCAACTGATGGCGACGGTGGATAAATTGCGCGATGCTGGGCTGTTGCACTGTCTGGTATTGCAACATTCGCATCTGGGTTCCCAAGTGCCCGATGTAAACGATGTGCGCCGCTCGGCGATCGAGGCCTGCCGATATTTCACCGAACTGGTGGCCGAAGGCGTGCCCCTGACCCATCTTGATCTGGGCGGTGGATTGGGCGTGGATTACACTGGCGAAAAACGCGCCGATGAGAATTCGATCAACTATACGGTTTCGGAATATTGCGACAATATCGTGGAAACCGTGACCTATGAATTGGATGAGGCGGGCGTTGCCCATCCCACATTGGTGACCGAAAGTGGCCGCGCGGTTGTGGCGACCTCGTCCATGCTGGTCTTTAACGTGCTTGAGGCCACGCTTTATGACGCGCCCAGCGCGCCGGGCGCGGAACCGGACGATCACCATCTGGTGCGCGATCTGGTGGCGATCAACGATTATATGACAGCGAACCGGTTGCAGGAATGCTGGAACGACGCCACGTTTTATCGCAACGAGCTGCGCGCCTTGTTCCGGCGCGGCTATATCGGTCTGCGCCAGATGGCACGGGCAGAGCGGATATATCTGCATCTTGTGGGCCAGATGAAAGCCCTCGCCGCGCGTGAGGACGTCAGCGACATCGACGAGCGACTGGAAAAATCCGCCGATATCTACCACTGTAACTTTTCGCTGTTTCAATCTTTGCCCGACGTCTGGGCAATCGACCAATTGCACCCGCTGGTGCCGCTGCAACGCCTGAACGAGGCACCGGATCGCCGCGCCATGCTGGCCGATATAACCTGTGACAGCGACGGCAAGGTTGACAAGTTTATCCTTGAAGACGGCGTTTCGCCCTCGCTGCCCGTTCACAGTTTGCGCGAGGATGAACCCTATTATATGGGATGCTTTTTTGTCGGTGCCTATCAGGAAACCTTGGGCGATTTGCACAACCTGTTTGGCGACACAAACGTGGTGACCATTGATCTGCGGGCGGATGGCGGATTTGATTTGCTGCACGAACAAGAAGGCGACACCATCGCGCAGGTTTTGTCTTACGTCGAATATGATCCGGCCGATTGCCTTGATGCGTTTCGCAAGATCGTAGACGGGGCCATTTCAAATGGGTCGTTGAAATCCAGCGACCGAAAGGCGATGATGGCGGCCTTTCGTGACAACATCAACGGCTATACCTACTACGAATAACCCACCCCAAGGAGACATGATCATGGGCAAAACACTTGTCATCGGTGCCGGCGGCGTATCGTCTGCTGCGGTTCATAAAATGGCGATGAATGCCGATATATTCGGCGACATCACGCTGGCCTCGCGTCGCAAATTTAAGTGCGACGATATCGCCGCCGAGGTTTTGAAACGCACAGGTGTTGTGATCAATACCGCCGAGGTTGACGCGATGGACGTGGCCGCCACAGCCGACCTGATCCGCAAAACCGGGGCCGAGTTGCTGGTCAATCTGGCCCTGCCCTATCAAGACCTGAAACTGATGGATGCCTGTCTGGAAGCGGGCTGTCATTATCTGGACACCGCCAATTATGAACCCGAAGACGTGGCCAAGTTTGAATACCACTGGCAGTGGGCCTATCAGGACAGATTCAAGGCCGCTGGCCTGACGGCCATTCTGGGATCGGGTTTTGATCCGGGCGTGACCTCGGTCTTTGCCACTTGGTTACGAAAACACAAATTGAAAACCATCCGCCAGATTGATGTGCTGGATGCCAATGGCGGCGATAACGGCCAGGCATTCGCCACCAATTTCAACCCCGAGATTAACCTGCGCGAGGTTCTGGCCGAAGTGCGGCATTGGGAAAAGGGCGACTGGCAGATCAGCCCTGCCTTGACCCATAAGGTCGAATATGACTTTCCGGGCATCGGACCGAAAAACATGTATCTGATGTATCACGAGGAGCTGGAGTCGCTAAAAACCCACTTCCCCGAAATTCAGCGTGCGCGGTTTTGGATGACCTTTGGCGACGCCTATATCATGCACGCCAAAGTTCTGCAAAACGTCGGCATGACGCGGATTGATCCGGTAATGCATGACGGGCAGGAAATCATCCCGATCCAGTTTCTGAAAACCCTGCTGCCCGATCCCAGCGATCTGGGCCCGTTGACCAAGGGCAAGGCCTGTATCGGCGACATTGCCACAGGTCAAGCAATGGATGGATCGGGCGAAAAGACCTATTATATCTATAACATCTGCGACCATGAAGAATGTTACGCCGAGGTCGGCTCGCAAGCGGTTTCCTATACCACTGGCGTACCCGCGATGATCGGGGCGGCGATGGTGTTGCAAGGGATCTGGCGTGAACCCGGCGTGTGGAACATGGAACAACTTGATCCTGATGCTTTCATGGACATGCTGAACACCCAAGGACTGCCGTGGCAGGTGCATGAACTTGACGGACCTGTCGATTTCTAATGGTGCTGCGTGCGGAAATACCGACGGATCAGGGCGATGTTTTCGCCCTGATCCAAGCCGCCTTTGGCCAGCCCGTCGAAGCACGCTTGGTGGATGAATTGCGCCGCACCGGCGATTTGGTCTATTCATTTGTGGCCCAAAAAGACGATCAGTTGCTTGGCCATATTGGCCTGTCCAGAATGACGGCACCTGTGGCGGTCTTGGGTCTGGCCCCGGTTTCGGTATTGCCCGCCCATCAAAAAACCGGCATCGGTTCGGCCTTGATTACCCATGCGATTGACAAGGCGCGTGCGGATGGCTGGCAGGCGATTTTTGTCTTGGGGAACCCGGATTACTACGGTCGTTTCGGGTTTTCAGTTGCCGCCGCTGCGGGTTTTGAAAATACCTATGCAGGCCCGCATTTCATGGCGCTGGCCCTGCATCCCCAGGCCCTGAACTCCGGTTTCGTGGTCAGCTATGCCGCCGCTTTTGATCAGCTGTAAAGGACAGGATTTGACCGACATGATGCAAACCCAAGCAGGCGATGCCGGTGCCTTTGCGCATTTTGATCTGTCGCGTGTGCCCAGCCCGTGTTTTGTGATCGATCAGGCCGCAATCGAGCGTAATCTGGTCATTCTGGCGGATGTGGCGGAACGATCCGGCGCCCATATTCTATCGGCTCTCAAGGCGTTTTCGATGTTTTCACTGGCCCCGCTGGTATCAAAATACCTGTCCGGCACCTGTGCCTCGGGGCTGTATGAGGCGCGGTTGGGACGGCAGGAATACGGTGGTGAAGTCGCCAGTTTTTGCGCCGCCTATAAATCCACCGACATTGAACAAATCATCGACTTGTCTGATCAGATGATTTTCAACAGCCCCGGCCAACTGGCGCGCTTTGCCACCAGAACCCGCGCGGCGGGCAAGCAAGTTGGGCTGAGGATCAATCCCGAACATTCCGAGGGCGACATCGCGAAATACGACCCTTGCGCGCCTTGTTCGCGCCTCGGCATGCCGGTTTCACAGCTGACGCCCGAAATCATCGCCGGGATTGACGGCATTCACATGCACACCCTGTGCGAACAGGGGTTTGCGCCTTTGGCACGCACATGGGCGGCGGTCGAAGACAGGCTTGCACCCTATCTGGACGACCTGAAATGGGTCAATTTTGGTGGCGGGCATCATATCACCCGCGCCGATTATGACCGCCCTGCGCTGGTTGATTTCATCAAGGCCCTGCGCGCCAAATACACCATCGAAATCTATCTGGAACCGGGCGAGGCCGTGGCACTGGACGCGGGCATTCTGGTGGGCGAGGTTCTTGATTTGCCGACCAATACCATGCCCCTTGCGATCACCGATATTTCCGCCACCTGCCACATGCCGGACGTCATTGAGGCCCCCTATCGCCCTGCCCTGCTGGGCGAGGCCACAGAGGGCACAACCTATCGCCTTGGCGGCCCGTCCTGTTTGGCCGGTGATGTGGTCGGCGACTATACTTGGGCCAAACCCTTGGCCATCGGGGACCGCTTCGCCTTTCTGGATCAGGCGCATTATTCCATGGTTAAAACCAATACTTTTAACGGCGTGCCGCTGCCCGCAATCGCCCTGTGGGACAGCCGCACCGATCAGATGAAAGTCATCCGTGAATTTGGCTATGACGACTTTAAAAACCGGCTTTCTTAGGGGCCAAAAATGAGTGTATTTCTAGACAGCGAACTGACGGCGCAGGAACGCCAGCCCGCCGCGCGTTTTCAAGTGATCCCGATGCCGCTGGAACGCACGGTTTCCTATGGGTCCGGCACCGCAAATGGCCCCGCCGCCATCATCAGTGCCTCAAGCGAATTGGAGCGTATTTGCGGCAATTCGGAACCTTGCCTTGGCGGCATCTTCACCCAGTCCCCCCCCGATTGCACTGGCCCCTTGCCCGAAGTCATGGAACGCCTTGCCGCCCGCACCGAGGCCGCCACCCGTGCCGGGCAAATCCCCATCACACTGGGCGGGGAACATTCGCTGACCTATGGTGCGGTCAGGGGCGTGGCGCGGGCCTTGGGGCAGTCAATTGGGCTGGTGCAAATAGATGCCCATGCCGATTTGCGGGTGGCCTATCAGGGTGAACCCCACAGCCACGCATCGGTGATGCACCTGCTGGCGAATGAAGGCGTGCGGCTGGCACAATTTGGCGCGCGCGCCCTGTGTCAACAAGAGCAGACCTCGCGACAAAGCAACAAGGTGTTTTTCAAGGACGCCGAGGAATTGGTCACCGAAAATATTCACGCCGTTGACCTGCCCGATGATTTTCCCGAACTGGTTTATGTATCCTTTGACGTTGACGGGCTTGACCCATCATTGATGCCTGCCACCGGCACACCGGTTCCGGGCGGTTTGGGGTATTATCAGGCGTTGCATCTGGTCGAACACGCCCTAAAGCGGCGGCGTTGCGTGGGCTTTGACGTGGTGGAACTGGCCCCTGATGGCAACGCCGCGTGGGATTTTACCGCCGCGCAAATCGTCTATCGCCTGATGGCGGCTTGCGGGTGATCAACCGGCATCAGCGGGGGGCTCCACGCACGTCGCAGATTTACTTGGCCAGCGCCGGTTCACGGCACCCACGCCGACCTGCTTTACATTTGGCAGGCGACTGCGCAGGTTATGGGCACCTTAAAACCTCTGGGGCCATTTTATGACAGATTTCCTTTTGCTTGCGTTTATATTCCTGGTGGCCGGGGTTCTTGCGGTGCCGATTGCGTCGCGCCTGGGGCTTGGCTCGGTGCTGGGCTATCTGATCGCGGGCATCGTCATCAGCCCTGTGCTTGCCTTTCTGCATGTGGATGTCATTTCGATCCAGCATTTTGCCGAATTTGGCGTGGTGATGATGTTGTTTTTGGTCGGGTTGGAACTTGAACCCAAATTGCTGTGGTCGATGCGGGCCAAACTGGTCGGGCTGGGCGGCGGTCAAGTGGGATTGACGGCGGGCGTGGTGATGATCGCCGCCATGGCGATGGGTCAGGTCTGGACCGTCGCCTTGGCCATTGGTCTGGTGATGGCCCTGTCATCCACCGCCATTGTTTTGCAAACCCTGGGCGAAAAGGGTCTGGTCAAAAGCGACGGCGGGCAATCCAGTTTTTCGGTGCTGCTTTTCCAAGACATCGCCGTCATTCCAATGCTGGCCTTGGTGCCCTTGTTGGCAATGCCCGAACTGGTCGCCGCCCTGTCCCAAGCCGCCCCCGAAGGCGGCAGCAACCACGAGGGCGGCCTCAGCCTGATTGACGGGCTGCCCGGCTGGGGCGTTGCTTTGGTGACACTTGGCGCCATCGCCGTGGTGATCGGGGCCGGGTCCTACCTGACAGGGCCGATTTTTCGGTTTATCGCCGAGGCAAAACTGCGCGAATTATTTGTGGCCACCGCTTTGATGATGGTGATCGGCATCGCCTTGCTGATGACGCTGGTGGGCCTGTCCCCGGCGCTTGGCACATTTTTGGCCGGGGTCGTTCTGGCCAATAGTGAATACCGCCACGAGTTGGAAAGCGATATTGATCCCTTCAAGGGGCTGCTTTTGGGGCTGTTTTTCATGACCGTGGGCGCGGGCATCAACTTTGGCTTGCTGTTTGACAATCTGGCCCTGATTGTCGGGCTGACGCTGGGGTTGATGTTCGTAAAAGCGGGAATTCTTTATGCGCTGGCCGTCATTTTCAAGTTGCAGGGATCGGACAGGTGGCTGTTCACCCTTGGCTTGGCACAGGCCGGTGAATTTGGATTTGTGCTGCTGTCGTTCACCGTCGCCAATTCGGTGATACCCGGCGATCTGGCGGATCGTTTGTTGTTGATCGTCGCCCTATCGATGCTGTTAACCCCGGCGTTGTTCATCCTTTATGACAAGGTGATCGCGCCGCGTTTTTCCGCGCTTGAAGAACGCGAAATGGACGAAATCACCGAAACCAGTGAAATTCTGATTGCCGGTCATGGCCGTGTCGGCGGTATTGTCAGCCGTCTGTTGCGCGGCAGCGGTTTGACACCAACAGTGATGGATTTCAGTTCCAAGCAGCTGGAAATGCTAAAAGCGTTCAACGTGCAGGCCTATTATGGCGATGCAACGCGGCCCGATCTGTTGCACGCGGCAGGCATCGCCGAGGCCAAACTGTTTGTCGTGGCAATTGACGGCAAGGACCAGATCACCGAATTGGTGCGCTATGTGCATCAGCATTATCCCGACCTGCACATCATTGCCCGCGCGGTGGATCGCAACCACGTTTATGACCTGTGGTTTGCCGGTTGTCGTGACATTATCCGCGATACTTATGACGGGTCTTTGCGGATGGGGCGTTCCGCAATCGAGGCTTTGGGGTATTCGCGCGAACAAGCCGACCGCATGGTCGATATTTTTAGCGATATTGATCGCAAGGGCATGTTGGCGGTGGCTGAACACTATGACCCTGACGTACCTATGGCGGAAAACGAAGCCTACATCGCAAAAGTGCGCGAAATGCAGGAAGGCTGGCAAAGCGAGCTAAGCGAAAAGATGCGGGCGATCATGGCCGAGGGCAAAGTGACGGCTTAGCGATCGTTCAACGCCTGGCCTCTTGCGTTTGCGCATTCCGAACCAGCGCGGCCAAACGATAAAATCCATGCGCCATTTTGGTGAAGGGGGTCAGGATGAAAAAGCTTAGGACCGCCCCCAGATGCAGGGCTAGGATCAGGCCCATGGCCGGTGTTTCCCCGAAAGCATAAAGCCCAAGGCCGCTTAGGGCGACAAAGCCAAGCAGGGCGATAAACCCAAAATCACCACCCCATGCACTGGCATCCCCAATCGCGCGATCCGACCGCCATTTCAACGCCGCCATCCAGCCACAACCAGCAACCAAAAGCACGCCGCCGGACAGCCCCAAAAGCTTGGGCAAAGACCAAAATGGATAGGGTGCCGGCAGATTAAAAACATAATGCAAAACCGTGCCAGCGCCAGTCGCAGCAAAGGACAGTAAAAACCCGTACATGATCGCCTGATGGGTATGGCGCCGCGCGGGGGAAAAGCGGTCTTCATCCTCAAAATTGCAGCCATCCCCATGGCCGCCCGCCAGATTTTTCATCATGGCAACCTCGGCCATGGCGGCTGTCAGATGGCGCAAGCGAATACCACCACCACCCACAGATCGCCAATATTTGTTCAATCCAAACACCAAGCTGACCAGCGGAAAAACAAAGGCTGGCAGAAAAATCGCCACCATCGCGTTGTGTGACAATGCGGCGTAAAAACCCGTGCCCCCGGTCGAATTCATGCTGCGAATAGCCAAAAACATGATCGCAAACCCCAGAACCGTCGCCAAGGCAATCGCGCCACCGTGGCGGTGAAACCTGCGGGCAAGGGGTTGTGGCCAGGCAAAGCTTTCCCAACTGTCGCGGCGCACTTCGGCCAGCGCCTTGGGCAGGTTCAGGTCAAATTCATGCGGGGCGGTATATTGGCAGGCGTAATAACAGCCCTGACAATTGTGGCACAGATTGGCCAGTTGCGTGATGTCGCCATCGGCAAAAACCCGGTCGCGGTGCAGCGCGGGAAAAACCGAACAATAGCCTTCGCAGTACCGGCAAGCATTGCAGATTTCCGCCTGACGGCGGGCTTCTTGGATAAGATCAATTTGCATATTCAGCGGCCTTTCTGCCTGCAATGCGGCCAAAAACTGTGCCGATGGTCATCCCGAAACCCGCAAGATACCCCTGCCCCAGAATTGACGCGGCCATGGTTTCACCCGCGGCCCAAAGGTTCTGGATCACGCCATCCGCAGTGCAGCATTGGGCGTTTTGATCCACTTTCAGGCCAAGATAGGTAAAGGTCACCCCCGTGCGCAGCGTATAGCCGTAAAATGGTGGTTCGGTGATCGGCCGCGCCCAGTTGGTCTTGGGCGGCATCAACCCTGTTGTGGCCACACCATCCAGTTCGGTTGCATGAAAGCCCGAAATATCGCCACAGGCCGCGTTAAAGCGGTCAACCGTGGTACGCAGGGTGGATTGTGGCAAACCCATTTGTGCCGCCAGTTCTTCCAGTGTATCCGCCTTAAGCGGTGGAAACACCGATGGCATGAACAAATCAAGCGATTTTGCATCGATGATCGCATAGCCCACCTGATCGGGCTGCGCGGCCACCAAACGCCCCCAAATCGCATAGCGCTTGGGCCAGACGTCTTCGCCCTCGTCATAAAATCGTTCGGCATTTTTGTTGACCACGATTGAAAACGGCACACAATCCAGCCGGGTCACGATACCGCCATCAAATTTGGGCGCCCGCCCGTCGATGGCCACGGCGTGACATTGATCGGCCTCGCCAATCGACAGCGCACCTTGATCCAACAGATCGGCCAAAACAACGCCCTTGTTATAGGGCGTGCCGCGGATCAGGAAATTCTGCGCCGCAGGCCCCCAAGCGCGGGTCAGCCAATCGATGTCGGCCTGAAAGCCGCCCGAGGCCACGATCACCGCTTTGGGGGTGATGCTGCGGTCGCTGCCGTCATGGTGAAAATCCACGCGGGTGATTTTGTCGCCCTCCAGTTCCAGATGCGTCACCGCCGCCTGATACAGAACATCCACCCCAAGTGATTTTGCGCGGCGGTAATAAGCGTTAACCAGACTTTTACCGCCCCCCATGAAAAACGCATTGGTTTGCGCCAGCGACAAAGTGCCCGACAGGGGCGGTTGAAAATGAACCCCATGCGCCTGCATCCAAGGCAGGCAGGCCTCGGATTGGGCGATCACCATCCGCGCCAGATCCTCGTTGGTTTTACCGCCCGTGACCTTAAGCAAATCGGCGAAATACGTGTCTTCGTCGTAGACCCCGACAAGGGGGGCAAGCGGGGCTTTGTGCATGCACCTGAAATTGCGGGTGTGGCGGGAATTGCCGCCGCGAAACGGCTTGGGCGCGGCTTCAAGGATCAGCACTTTGGCGCCTGCCTCGGCGGCTGTCATCGCCGCGCACAGGGCCGCGTTGCCGCCGCCAATGATCGCGATGTCATGGGTATTGGTCATGGGTTATTCCTTTGTTGCAATAACCCTAGCAACGTCGGTTTAATTTGACTAATGGCGAAAATGTTCCGATTATTGCTCAATGCGCATTAATTATGATTTTCAGGACTTGGAAGTGTTCTTGGCCGTCAAGGAAACCGGCTCGTTTCACGGCGCGGCCCAGCGCCTGAACCTGTCACAATCCGCTGTAACACGACGGATTCAGAAACTTGAAACGGCCCTTGGCAGCACATTATTCGAGCGCACCACAAGGGCCGTCAGGCCAACATTGGCCGCAAAACGGCTGCAAGCGCGGGCCGAAGCCATTTTGGAAGACGCCCAGGAAACCACACGGGCAATGCGCGATGAAAGCGTGCTTTTCACTCATCAACGCGGGGCCGTGGTGACGATCGCCACCATTCCCACCGTGGTCGCACCGCTTTTGACACCGGCCATTCGGGCGTTTCGGGCGTCAGGACAAAGGGCACGAATTCGCCTTCTTGATACCGCCGCAAACGAGGTGGCCGAAGCGGTGGCAGTCGGCGAAGCGGATTTTGGGCTTTGCTCTATTCCGATGCTGGAAGCGTCAACCGAGTTTGAGCCGCTGTTTGATGACCGCATTGTTCTTGCCCTGCCCCTGAGCCACGCGAAAGCCGGGCAAAAATCAATCCGTTTAGATGATCTGAACGACACGCCGCTAATTTTGCCAACGCGGGGCACGGGAAACCGGTTGTTGATCGACGAAGCCGCCGCGCGGGCGCGGCTGACGCTGAGATGGGACTATGAAATCGGGCGCTCGACAACCGCACTTGGGTTGGTGGTCGCGGGCATGGGCGCGGCCTTGTTGCCGCAATCGGCAATCGGCGTGGCGAATGTCGCGGTTTGCACGCTGGAAAGCCTAGACATATCCCGCCCTGTCGGGCTGTTGTCCCGTGTCGGGCAATCCCAAATCCCAGCTGTTGCCGCGCTAAAGCTCGCCATTCGCGAGGCTGTTTAATCAAAGCCTACTGTGCGGCCCGATCAACGCTAGAGCCGATACCAACAAGTCAGCACCGTCGACCAAAATCACTTTTTGTCGCGGGCCGCTTTTTCTTCGCGCGTCAGCTTGTTGTTCCAAACATTGTTGCTTAGGCCCAGTTCGGCCGCCAAGGGTTTGGTTTTACCAATGCTGACTTTGCCGCCTTTGTTCAGAAATTCCTGAATGAGGGCATCATCTGTGGATTCTTTTGGGACATGTTTCATGAACCCTGTCTAAACCCTTGGCCAATATCAGGCAACATCCGTTGTTGGGTTAAGGGCCATTTGCCAACAATAAATCAAAAACCTGTTTCTGAAAAACCTTGTCAGGTGATCCCCAAATCTTTGGGAATTTGATCCCATGCATCCGCCATATGAAACCGCAAGGCGGCTTCGGCCAAATCGGCATCACGCATCAGAACCGCCTGAAAAATTGCGCTGTGGGATTCAAAATTGAATCTGTTGCGCTCTGGCGAACGATTCATCAGCATCCATCTGGGCCCGAGCCACGTCATATAGGCCTTGTGAATCGCCACAGCCACGGGATTGCGGCTGATGGTGTAGAACACCTTGTGAAATCCCATGTCGGTTTCATAAAACCGGTCCGCGTCCAAAATCGCCGCCTCATTGGCATCCAGCGCCAGCTTTAGCGCCTTGATATCTTCTTTGCCCGCGCTCTGTGCGGCGGCACGCACCAGCCCCACCTCGACAAAAATACGCGTATCAAAAAGGTTTTTCACCCCGCCTGCTTCGCCGAGCAAATGGAAAACAATGCTTTCCACCGCCTCCATGGCGGCGTCGATGCCCGGCTTTCTGACGGTGGGCCGAAACCGTGGGCGGGTTTCCACAAGCCCGTGCGAGGACAAAATGCGCATGGCTTCGCGTATGACGGTTCGGCTGACACCAAATCGCGCCATCAAATCGCGTTCTGACGGCAGGGTTTTGCCATCTTGCAATATACCGCTGCGAATATCGGTTTCTATGCCCAGCACGACCGAATCCGCCGCACGGGATGATGCGTCAGGCCCTGTCCTTTGGTTTCGATCTTCGGCACCCATTTGCGCGTCGCCTTTCAATAATTCACAATCCCAACAGCCTAATATGACCAAACTATCGCAATTTTCACAAGCATTGACAAGTTTTGCCAGTTCAGTCTAATTTTACTGATGTTTGGTCATACCAAATTGACCGACGGGGGGATTATTTTGGCTGAGGCGGTTGAAACGCAGCGCATAAATTCTGTTTCGGCGCAGTTGTTCAGGCTGCCATTGGAAGAGGTTCTTTCAGACGCCAAACACGGCGATCACACACATTTTGAAGTGGTGACAGTAACTGTCACGCTGGAAAACGGGCTTGCGGGCACCGGGTATACCTATACCGGCGGCAAAGGCGGGCACGCAATTCTGGCAATGGTTAACCATGATCTTGCGCCGTTTTTGATCGGGCAATCCGCCCACGATATAGAAGCGATTTATGAGGCCATGCAATGGCACGTTCACTATGTGGCGCGCGGCGGCATTGCCAGTTTTGCGATTTCGGCGGTGGACATCGCACTGTGGGATATTCGCGGCAAGGCGCGGAATTTGCCACTGTGGAAAATGGCGGGCGGTGCGTCCGATCGGTGCAAGGCTTATGCGGGCGGGATTGACCTGAATTTTCCACTGCCAAAGTTGCTGGAGTCTATCCGTGGCTATCTGGCGCGCGGCCACAACGGCATAAAGATTAAAATCGGACAGCCGACGCT
>Ga0316204_10004140_pt1 | contig 26869 bp, 23 predicted proteins | sample 6monrhotite_MG_2_FD_205661 | JGI IMG/M metagenome (GOLD analysis project Ga0316204, IMG submission 205661) | Microbial mat bacterial communities from mineral coupon in-situ incubated in ocean water Damariscotta River, Maine, United States -... | ecosystem: Environmental > Aquatic > Marine >...
ACGAGAGCTGATTCAACTTCCATTGTACCGAGACGATGACCAGACACGTTGAGTACATCATCAATACGCCCCATGATCCAAAAATAGCCGTCCTCATCTCGGCGGGCACTATCACCTGCCAGATAGTATTGGCCGTCAAACATTGGCCAGTAGGTGTCTATGTAGCGCTGATCGTCGTGCCATATGGTGCGGAGCATTGAGGGCCAGGGTTTTTTAATAACAAGGAATCCGCCTTTGTTAGCTGTGGTGATGCTATTACCGTCTTCATCAACAACGTCGGCAATAATTCCTGGTAGTGGCAGTGTGCAGGATCCTGGTTTGGTCGAAATAACGCCTGGTATAGGTGCTATCATGTTTGCACCAGTTTCTGTTTGCCACCAAGTATCGACGATAGGGCATCGTTCTTTGCCAATGGTGGTGTGGTACCACATCCAGGCTTCTGGATTGATGGGTTCTCCCACAGTTCCTAATAAGCGAAGGCTAGACAGGTCGTATTGGTTTGGAAGATCATCACCTAGTTTCATTAAGGCGCGAATTGCGGTAGGTGCGGTATAGAAGGTAGTGACTTTATGACGAGCGCATATATCCCAAAAACGGCCAGCGTCAGGAATTGTCGGGGCACCCTCGTAAATTAGGCAGGTTGCGCCGGCAGCCAGAGGGCCGTAGGCGACATAGGTATGACCTGTAATCCAGCCTACATCGGCAGTACACCAATAGATATCATCTTGTTTTATGTCAAACACCCATTCCATAGAGGTAGTTGCACCTAGTAAATAGCCTCCTGAGGAATGCTGTATACCTTTTGGTTTTCCTGTTGAACCAGAGGTATAGAGTAAAAATAGTGGGTGTTCTGATTCTACCCATTCTGGTTCGCAGTCGGTGCTTTGGCCTTCAGCGGTGTCGTGCCACCAAATATCACGCCCTTCTGCCATGTTAATGTCTTGCTTGGTGCGCTTTAAAACAATGACGGATTGAATTGATGGGCAGCCCGAAGCTAAGGCCTTGTCAGCTGCTTTTTTGAGTTCTACAATTTTTCCTCCGCGGAAGCCGCCATCTGCGGTAATAAGCATTTTTGCTTCTGCGTCTTCTATTCTGTCCTTTAATGATTCAGCGGAAAAGCCCCCGAAGACAACAGAGTGGATAGCACCAATGCGCGCACATGCCTGCATAGCGATGACAGCTTCAGCAGTCATGGGCATGTAGATGACAACGCGATCACCTTTGTTGATGCCTTGTGCTTTTAGAGCATTAGAAAATTGACAAACTTCTGTATGAAGTTGTTGGTAGGTGTAGGTTCGAATATCACCTTTTTCACCTTCAAATATGATGGCTACTTTGTCGCCTTTGTCGGTTAGGTGGCGATCTAGGCAGTTGTAGGATACGTTTAGGGTGCCATCATTGAACCATTCATAATGTGGCGCATTACTGTCATCTAGCGTGGTCTTGAACGGTGTTTTCCAACTGATCGTGTTTCGGGCCATATCTGCCCAAAAACCTCCGTAATCGCTTTCTGCCTGTTGCCGTAAAGCGCTAAGTTGGTTTTGTTTTATAATCGCTTGCTCCCTAAAACTTTTGGCCGGATTGAACAGGCGAGTTTCGTGCAATATGGAATCAATGCTCTGGTCAGTCATAGTTTCTCCCTGTGAACTTGACATTTATAATTAGAAAAATCAGGCAACTGGCCGATATGTGATGTGTAAAGGGAGCATTATGCGAGAAACGGACTGTTTGCACAAAGAGTACTAGCATTCTAGCGTGGGGTTCGTTGTATAATGTGGCCCCTACGGGTAGTCGTAGTCCCGTATATTGTGTTTGGGTATTGTATATACCCCAAAGCATAGTGATTATGAGTTGAATTGAGCGTTCAGTTCGTCGTGCAAGGGCATGGCAGAACTGTAATGGAGAAGACCGAGTTGAAAATTGGTTGTAAATTAGTTATTGAAAGCGTTTCTGAAGATGGTCGTAGATTTCGCCCAAGCGATTGGATAGAGCGTATTTCAACGCAAGCTGCGCAGTTTGGTTCGGATCACCGAATTCATTACTCATCGCTTGTTCAGCCACGGGTGATCGATGGCGCGAAGTGTTTGGTAGTGGAGCAGTCGCTGCAGGAAGAAAACCCTAGGGTTTACGATCACATAATCACTTTTGTGCGAGCGAATAAGCTACGCGTGCATGAAGAATGTGAATCTGACAGGGAAGCAGGCTCGCAGATTGAAGTTGGTCGTTAAAAAAAAGGGGCGTTAGCCCCCTTTTTGTCTTTCCTTTATCTCATCTAGCGTTTTACAGTCAATGCACAGCGTCGCTGTTGGTCTTGCTTCTAAGCGTCGAATGCCTACATCAATACCGCAAGCTTCACAGAATCCGTAATCTCCACTGCCTAGATTTTCAATAGCTTCTTCGATTTTCTTGATAAGCTTGCGTTCACGATCACGGGCGCGAAGCTCCATAGTGAAGTCAGATTCTTGCGTTGCTCGATCATTGGGATCTGGAAAGTTGGCAGCCTCGTCTTGCATATAATGAACGGTACGATCAACTTCCTGCATTAGCTCTTGTTTCCAAGCTGTCAGGATTTTACGAAAATGCTCAATTTGAGCATCATTCATGTACTCCTCGTTTTCCGCAGCATTATAGGGGGTAAAGTCCCCATAGCTTTGTAGTAAATCTGTTTTGTTCTTTTCGGCAGATGCTTTAGTTTTGCTCACAGGGGTCTCATTCTTTACTTCTGGTGTCTTGTTTGTGGGCTTCTTCTTGCTCACAGCCTTTGTCTTTGGGGCCGCCTTTTTCCTGGTGCTTGCTTGCTTATTGGTAGGCGTCATGCCTATTTCCCCCAAATTAACATTCACGTGAAATTAAACAGTCGATTATATACTAGATAAAAAGTCACTATGCAATACTGATTATTAAAAAACAGCTAACACGGAGATAAAATCCTCATAATTTCAGCATGATAGATGTTTATTAAAAAGTCAATTTCAATGATAAAATTGAATTCTATTTTTATAACCTGTTACGGATAAGTATTATGCCCAATTTAGAAGCACTGATTTTTGATGTTGATGGAACCTTGGCGGATACCGAGCGTGATGGCCATCGTGTGGCCTTTAATTTGGCGTTTCAGGCTGCAGGCCTTGATTGGGATTGGTCGCCTAAATTGTATGGTGACTTACTGGCGGTGACTGGCGGTAAAGAGCGTATCCGTTTTTATCTTGAAAAATTCAACACAACATATAAAAAGCCCGATAACTTTACTGATTTTGTAGTGGGTTTACATGCTTCAAAAACTAAATTTTACACTCAGTTAATGTCAGAGGGGGCAATTCCTTTGCGCCCTGGTGTGGAACGATTGATTCGCGAAGCTCGTGATTCAGGTATGCGTATAGCCATTTCAACGACAACCACGCCGGAAAATGTCTCTGCTTTATTAACCTATACTTTAGGCACCGAATCTATCGGATGGTTTGAGGTTATTGGTGCTGGCGATATAGTGCCTGCTAAGAAGCCTGCGCCTGATATCTATGATTTTGTAATGGCTGAGATGGATTTAAAACCAGAGCAGTGTATCGCTTTTGAAGATTCTTATAATGGTATTCGCTCTTCCGTACAGGCCAATTTGGCTACGATTATTACGACGAATGGTTATACCGCAGAGGACGATTTCTCTGGAGCCGCGGTTGTTCTCGATCAGATGGGGGAGCCGGATACGCCATTTACAGTGTTAGCCGGCGATGCACAGGGGTTTAATTACCTCGATCTTGCTATGGTTAAAGCCGTGCATAAGGCTGCGAATGTCTAAGTTGCCTGCTTTGGCGCACCGTATGGCTGCGGTGCAGCCTTTTCATGTAATGAGTTTGTTGGCTCGAGCTAGGGAATTGGAGGCGGCCGGGCAGGATATTGTTCATATGGAAATTGGGGAGCCCGATTTCGACACCCCAGCGCCTATTATTCAGGCAGGTATTAATGCCTTACAGCAAGGCCTGACACACTACACACCTGCATTAGGTTTGCTTGAGTTACGTCGTGCGATTGCCTCATTTTATGAGTGTCGCTATGGCGTGATTATTTCATCCGATCAGGTCGTGGTGACGCCAGGTTCATCGGGCGCTCTACAGCTATTGATGAACGTGTTGATTAACCCAGGGGATGAAGTTTTAATGGCTGATCCGGGTTATCCCTGTAACCGTAATTTTGTGCGATTAATTGGTGGGGAGCCTGTCTCTGTGCCTGTTTCAAGTGATACGGCTTACCAACTGAATGTTGAGCATTTGCAGCGCTATTGGACGCCAGCTACCAAAGTGGTGCTTGTCGTTTCGCCATCCAATCCAACGGGTACATTGATTTCAAAGCAGTCTATGCGCGAGATGGCTGAGTTTGTTAAGCAGCGCAATGGGGTGTTGTTGGTTGATGAGATTTATCATGGTTTGATTTATGAAGACGCTGTGAGTACGGCCGTGGGTCTTGGTGATCATGTGTTCGTCATCAATAGTTTTTCTAAATATTTTGGAATGACGGGTTGGCGACTGGGCTGGTTAGTAGCGCCGAAGGCTTATGTCGAGGCGATTGATCGGGTTGCTCAAAATATTTTTTTAGCAGCATCAACGCCTGCTCAGTATGCAGCCTTGGCGGCTTTTCAGTCGGACTCAATAGAAATAATTGAATCGCGTCGTCAGGAGTTTCAACGGCGGCGCGATTTTCTTGTGCCAGCCTTGCGAGCTTTGGGCTTTGATATCCCCCGTGTGCCTGAGGGTGCATTCTATTTGTATGTGGATTGCAGTGCTATTTGTAGCGACAGTGATCTGTTTTGTGCTCGATTGCTCGAGGAAGCGGGTGTTGCGGTCACTCCGGGTAAGGATTTCGGGCTAAATCGCCCAGCCGAGCACATGCGCTTCGCTTACACCGCCTCTTTGGAGCGATTAGAGGAGGGTGTACGGCGGATCGCACAATTTATTGGCAAGTAAGTTGATGGCGATTTATTTGCCCCATTTGGTGCTCAAGCTACAACTTTCTGTTTCGCGCCATTTGCTAAATTGTTCGAGGCTAGTGGTTTTGTTGGGGTCTTTGATGGCGACAGCAATGGCCTCAGTAAAGGTATAGTCTGCGGGCACTAGCTTATACCTGGCAGCCTGTAATATTGGATTTGGGTCGTATGTTTTGCGAAGAAAATCGCCGTCGATAATAGTCTTTAATCGGCCAATACCCGGTGTCATGTCTTGGCGGCTAGCGATGGCGACAATCGTGCGTAAAAAAGCAACTTCAGCACCGAGTTGAGAAACTGGGTTTTGAATCGAGTTCCAGGCTTTTTCTGCGTATTCATCTGCTTTTGGTAAATTATTTAACACGACAAGGTGTGCGGCATAGTTAATATTGCTGGCGGCATCGTTGGGAGCCAGTTCTAGTGCCCGATGATAGAGCCGTTCGGCGGCATCGTAATGTTTTCTATGATAAGCCATGAAGTTGGCAAACATAGCTATATTGTCTAAATTTTGGGGGTTTTGTTTTAGTGTTTGTCGAAATAAAAATTCTGCACGCTCAAAATCTTTTCTAACGGTCGCCATGAAGTAGGCGTAGTTTCCATTATTGTTGATGTTGTCGGAATCAATGCTAATCGCTTGTTTGAAAAGGTTTTCTGCTTCGTTATATTGATGTTTAGTGCGGCTAAGGAAGTCGGCGAATCCGCCCAGCAAGCTAGCACACTCTGGGTGCTGTTTAAGGCTGTCCCTATACAGTGCTTCTTTTATCTCATTGTCGCTGCAGGTGTCAATTTTAGTTTGCCACGTCGTCCATGCGTCGTCCTCTGATGACTTATTGGCTACTGCCAGCTTGCTTTGCGGCTGTTTGACCTCAATATTTTTTTCTTCGGCAATGGATACTCCACCCCGGTTGGTTTGTGCAGCCACGGCAGTGCTGCCTGTGCCTAGCTGGGCCATTGGCGCAGTATGGGTGGTGAAGGCTTTTTGGGGTGCTGGTATGTCAATCGAACTATTTGTCACTGATGGCGATTTGTTAATCGCGTTCTTCGATGTTGCAGGCACAAGTGTCTTAGTTATATGCGCAGGCGCAGGTTCAGCGGCGTCCTCCTGTCCGCTTTTTTCACTCTTGCTAATGCTGGGGCGTGAACTAGGTTGGCTACCGTTTTGTGTGTGGGAATCATGACGATAGCGTTGAGCGCATTCCAAGCCTTTTTGCTCAATTTCCGAACTAACGGAGGGAAAGTGAAACTGTTTGTTGAGCTGCCCCATAAATTCATCAAAGCCTTTGATGGGTACAAATTTCCCGCGATGCTGTTTGACAATACTCTCTACTCGACCAGACGGCGCGGCCTGTTTGTCACTGTAGCACCAGAACAGGTTGCCATTGATTTTTCCAGGTTTGATGTTTTCTAAAAAGTCTAAAACTCCACCTTCATTGTTTTCATAACCAATAATAATGGGAGTATGGCGTTCAAACGTGTTGCTAAGCGCTTGCTGCCAGGCTTGTTGATGGCTGGCATGCTCTTGTTCAGTCAATTTGTTATGGAGTAAATCACCGCTGATTTTTGCGACCAAGGGGCGCTTTAGGCGAGTACGGGCCATATTGGCGAGATTTTCATGGGTGCCTATAAGCGGATAGCGGCCGCCGTAAATAGCCATAGCATCAATCAGTAAATTATCGTAGTTGCTAGAAATGACAATACGATGGCGAGTTTTTGTTAAAAATTGGGAAAGTAATAAATAGCCTAGCGACGGCTCTTTACCTTCAATAATATTTTCAATATAGGCATGTCCCTCACAAAGATCGTCGTGAAAGCGGCGCTTAAATATATGGGGTAAAAAGGCGGCAGCATTTTGAAAATTAAAACTGTCTATGCCTAAATTGCTGCTCGTTGCCCAGTCTTGTAATAGTTGAGTGTCAAAGTTGGGGTCTAGTCGACGTTGTAGTTCGGCCAACCAAGACTTTACAAGTTCATCATTGCTAGGAAGGTCTGATGAAAGTGATGCGCCCGCACCTAACAAGAAAGCAAATGTGCGGTCTTCCATGCGCTGGTCTACATTTTTTATGTGATCAAGCAGACCTGTGGTTGTCCAAATCTCTGGTGAATCACCCATCACTCTTTCCCCTTATTATTATAAAACTTCTTATGGTGAGAAGTTTATTATCGGTTTTATTATTTTAGTTCACTGTCCGTGATGATTTATGCATTGTTTCCTGGTGCGCTAAGTTCCCCGATCCCCGTTAATTACTCACGCAATATACTATCACAGAGGTATAGGTAGTGTTACTTATCCATGATTTACGAAGGTGAATTGTTTAGTCCTTGTCGAGCTTGTCTAGGTAAAGCGCTGTAGCACCTGCTACGGCGAGTGGCATAACGATAAAGTTGACGAAAGGAATCATCGTTAGAAACATGACAGAGCCACCCCAGCTAAGGCTGGTAATACGGTGTTGTTTAAGTACCTTGCGCTGATCTGTAAAAGCGATATTGCGATTGCCCATTGGGTAGTCTAGATATTCGCTGGCGAGTAACCAGGCCGAAAAAATAAGCCACAGAAACGGTGCGATGAGGTTGACGCCGGGTATGAAAAATAACAGAAGTAGAGGCAGGGCGCGACTGAGGAAATAGCCCATTTTCTTTAGTTCAGCCCACAATGATTTTGGTATTTCTTTGAGTGTTTCAAGCAGCGATGTGCTGCTATCAGGGGCGATGCCTTTAAGCTCTTTTTCTACAGCTTCGGATAATAAGCTGTTAAAAGGGGCACAAATGAGATTGGCGACTAAGGTAAAACAATAAAAAGTGATTAATAGCATGGCGATTGCAAAAATTGGCCACAATAACCACTCTATCCATTCATAGCCTGCGGGAATGGCTTGGGCCATATAGCTATCGAAGTAATGGAGTCCGAGCCAGATTGCGGCAATAAATAAGCTGAAGTTGACTAACAACGGGATGATGACAAAACGCCTCAGGCTAGGGCGCATGATTAAGTTGAGACCTTTGGCTGCGTAAATAGGGCCGATAAAAGGGTTCATGAAGTTACCTATTGTATTGCTAAATTTACGGAAGAAGACATCCCGCGCTGCGCTAATAGCGCTGCACCATAGGCGGCTTCTTGGTGTGTGGCTGTCAGCATGGTGACCCCGAGAGCCTGTTCCCTCATCTGGGTCCAGACTGGATTTTTAGCGCCTCCTCCGGCACTGCGTACTGAGCTGGGGTAGGGTGCACCGAGCTGCGCTAGCAAGTCATAGCCTCGTTGCTCGATGCGAGTCATGGCTTCGAGCATGGCTTGAAAGAACGTTTCGTCCGAGTCGGGTCTAGGTGATAGTCGAGGGGCTAAGTTCGGGTCGCATATCGGAAAGCGCTCACCCGGACTTAATAGTGGATAGTAGTCCAGCTCTGTTGGTTGATTAATTTTAAGTCTAGGTGTCATTGCTGCCATTTGTGCATCTGAAAAATAGTGGCGCAACACCGCTCCGCCGCTATTTGAGGCACCACCAACGAGCCAGTAGTCACCTAGTGGTTGGGAGTACACGCCATGCTCTGGTGAAAATATTGGTGTTTCGCTGATGACTTTCATGACTAACGTTGATCCTAGCGAGGTGACGGCTTGGCCTGGGCGTGAGGCGCCCGTGGCAATAATAGCGGCCGTGCTATCTGTGGTGCCCGCGATAACCTGGGTGTCTGATTTAAACCCGAATTGTTGGCAGATTGTTGTACTGACATGGCCAATACGTGTGCCAGGGTTGTGAACATGTGGTAAACACTTTAGGTTGATGTCGAGTCTAGTTAACCAATCTGGCCATCGTTTGCTGAGTGCATCATAGCCCAGCTTTAAACTGTTGTTAGTGTCGCTAAGGCCCCATCGATCGGTGAGTTTGCCGATGATCCAGTCCGCCTGATGTAAGGCATATCGCGCCTGGTGCCTGGCTTGTAAGTAGAGTAGCTTGGCCAAGGCTGAGCTGGCACCATGAGCGGCACTTTCTTGGGGGGCGATTTGGCTGATGCGTTGGGCTTCGTTAGTGCTACGGCCATCGTTGTACATGAGCGCGGGCCCAAGGGGCTGGCCGTTATTATCTGCGAGTAGCAGTGTGCCTGAGGTGCCATCAATGGCCAGCGAGTCAATGCGATTGAAATCGATGTCTTGGCGTATTAAAGCCAACACCTTTATCAGGCCTCGCCACCACATCTCAGGGGCTTGTTCATGCTTGCCATCGTGTTGGTGGGGGGCGTCTAGATCAATTTTCTTTTCGCTGACGATCAGCCCCGCGCTATCAATGGCGATAGCACGGACGCCGGAGGTGCCAAAATCGACCCCCAAGAATAAGGCTGATGATTGTGTCACTTGATCGTTAAGGCAAGGTCACGGGTGTGGGTGGTGTCCAGCTGGGATCGCGATGCTCAGCAACCACTGTAGTGTAAATACCACCACGGACATTAAAGTTAGCAGTTAAACGCATGAAGCGAGGCTTGGTAGCTGCAACCAAATCGCCTAAAATATCATTAGTGACTTTTTCATGAAAAGCGCCTTCCTCACGAAAAGACCACATGTAAAGTTTAAGTGATTTAAGCTCAACGCATTGTTTGTCTGCAACGTATTCAATATGAAACTCTGCAAAATCAGGTTGGCCGGTTTTAGGGCACAAGCAGGTGAACTCAGGCACATGAATGCGAATCGTGTAGTCGCGCTCAGGCATTGGATTATCGAAGGTTTCTAAGGTTTTACTTGGTTGGTTAGACATCTTTAGTATAATCAATCAGTTAGTTGAGAAAGTGATGGTCGAATGTGAAATAGCGTCAAATCTTTGAAATAATTACTCGGATTCGTCGCTAATCGTAGCAAGCTTTGGTACGATTCAGCGTTATTTTAACCTGTTTAGCCTCATAGATTAATCATCTTCTTAGTTTCCTTTTCGAATAGTTGGCTGGAAGTATCGAAATTGTCGTAGTTTCCAGGGAAAACGCGTTACTGTTTCAGTGTTGAACCTGGGTTAATTAAGTTGGGATTTTCAGCCTATGCGCTTGAAAAAAATTAAACTTGCCGGATTTAAGTCGTTTGTTGATCCGACTACCGTACTGACACCTAGTAACCTTGTCTGTGTTGTTGGGCCAAACGGTTGTGGCAAGTCAAACACCATTGATGCGGTGCGTTGGGTGATGGGCGAAAGCTCAGCTAAAAACTTGCGCGGCAGTTCAATGGCCGACGTTATTTTCAATGGCTCCTCTTCGCGCAAACCGGTAGGCCAAGCCTCGGTTGAGCTAGTGTTTGAAAACACGCAAGGTCGACTAGGGGGGGAGTACAGCCAATACAGTGAAATTTCGATCAAGCGCATTGTCTCGCGTGATGGCCAGTCAAGCTATCATTTGAACGGTACTCGCTGTCGCCGCCGCGATATTACCGATATTTTCTTGGGGACTGGCCTGGGACCGCGTAGCTACGCAATTATCGAGCAGGGCACCGTGTCGCGCATGATTGAGGCCAAGCCTGAAGAGCTGCGTGTGTTTATCGAAGAAGCGGCCGGCATTTCAAAATACAAAGAACGTCGCCGAGAAACTGAAACGCGCATTCGCCACACCCGCGAAAATCTAGAGCGTATTAGCGATTTATGTGATGAGCTGGACAAACGTCTGGCGACCTTGCAGCGCCAAGCACGTACTGCGGAACGTTACAAAGAACTCAAAGAAGAAGAGCGTGTCCTCAAGGCTCAACTGTTGGCGCTACGTTTTCAAAACTTAGACACCTTGGTCAACGGTCGTGATCAGGCTGTTAAATCCGAAGAAACCAAACTCATTAGTCATATGACCGAATTGAGTGGTATTGATACGGCCACTGAGGATCAGCGTGAGCAGCAAATTGAGGCTAATGAACATTTTAACGAAATCCAAGGCCGTTACTATGCGGTTGGTTCTGAGATTGCGCGCCTAGAACAAAGCATTCATCACTCCAAAGACAGTCGGTCTCGTCACGAAAAAGAGCTTGATGATGTCGAGCACGCCTGGCAAGAAGCCCAAACTCATCGTGATAGCGATAACGAAGCCATTGAAACGCTCAAAATGGACATTGAGGTATTGGATGAGCAGTTATTCATTGTGCGTGACAGTGAGCAAGAATCTGCTGCGATGCTGGTTCAGGCGGAGGACAATATGCAAGCTTGGCAAAGTGAGTGGGATGACTTTAATCGTCAGTCCTCAGAGCAAGTGCGCAAAGCTGAGGTTGAGCGTGCCCGTATTCAGCATTTAGAAAGAAATTTTGATCAGTTATCACATCGCATTACTCGTCTAGAGGATGAACGGGCGAGTCTGTCGGCCGGTGATTTAGAGGAAGAAATTGAATTACTCCAGCTACAACGCGAAGAGCTAAGCGAGCAGCTCAGCCAGCTAAAGCATGAGCTGGAACAGCAGCGCGACACACTCACCCAAGAGCGTGAAATGAGTCAAACGCTTAGCTCAGAACTCAATGCAGAGCGTAGCCGCTTGCAAAGTTTGGAGGGGCGAAAGTCCTCCCTGGAGGCATTGCAGCAACAAGCGCTAGGTAAGCAAAAGAACGCAGTGAATGACTGGCTCCAGGCAAATGAGTTAGGCGATGCCCAGCGTCTAGCGCAATCACTGGAGGTGGATAGCGGCTGGGAGCGAGCGGTGGAAACGGTGCTCGGTTTAAATTTGGAATCTGTCTGTGTGTCCGGCCTGAGCAAGGTCAGTCACTCGCTGGGAGAGTTAAGCCAGGGTTCGTTGGGTTTGTTCGATGTAAGCGCGCTTGCACCGATGTATCCGCGTGCGACTGAGGCCGTGGCGCTTAGCGATAAAGTGCGCTCATCACAGGCTTTGGATTCGTTGTTAGGCGGCGTCTATGTCGCTGAAGATTTGGCCCAGGCGATGAGTCTGCGAGTGCAGCTACAAGCACGCGAGTCGGTCATTACCGCAGAGGGTGTTTGGTTGGGTCCTGATTGGTTACGCCTTCACAAAGGCAATGATGAAAAGTCGGGTGTGCTGGCGCGTGAAAATGAGCTAAAAGAGCTGGCGCTAGAGATTGAAGAAACTGCGGCTCGTGTTGATGAGCGGGAAGAGCTGTTAAGCCAGGGCCGTACTCGTTTGCATGATTTGGAGCAGGGTCGAGAGGAGTTGCAAAGTAGTCTAAATCAATCGACTCAGCTATTGGCCCAGGCTGAATCACAGCTCACGGCTCGCCAAGAACGCTTGCAGCAACACTGGGTACGCAAAGAACGTTTGCAAAAAGATATTGCCGAGTTATTTCAGCAACGTACGCAAGACGAAGAACAACTAGCCCAAGCGCGAGCGCGCTTAGATGAAGCTTTGATGCTGAATGAAGAAAGTGAATACCAGCGTGAAGCGCTCAATCAGCGTCGTGACGAAATCAAATCACAGTTGGATGAAATGCGTGATCGGGCGCGCAATGATCGAGATTCGGCCCATGAAATCGCCTTGAAGCTGCAAGCTTGTCGTTCTCAAGTCGACGGCACTCAGCAGCGATTATTGCGCACAGACGGTCAGCTCCAACACTTTTCCAAACGTCGCGATGAGCTTCGGGCCCAACTCGCCAGTGATGAAGACCCTGTGGTTGAAATGACCATGCAGCTGGAAGAGTTGCTCCAGCAACGTTTGATGACGGAAGATGATTTAACGCAGGCGCGTAAGAAAGTAGAGGAAATTGACCTCAGTTTGCGCCAATTGACCGAGCAACGTCACCAGGTAGATCGCAAGGTTCAAGATGTGCGCGGCGAATTGGAAAAATTACGTATGGGTGGCCAAGAATATCGTGTCCGCTGTCAGACCGTTAAAGAACAGTTTGATGAGACCGGCTTTGTGATGGCCGAAGTACTGGCCCAGTTATCCGAGGATGCTAGCGAAGATCGTTGGGCTGATGAGGTTGTGCAAATCGCGCAAAAGATCCAGCGTCTAGGGGCGATTAATCTTGCGGCCATTGACGAGTATGCTGAGCAGTCTGAGCGAAAGCGCTATCTGGATGAACAGCAAAATGATCTGAATGAGGCTTTGTCTATCCTGGAAAATGCGATTCGAAAAATAGATAAAGAAACACGTACCCGCTTTAAGGATACGTTTGATAAAGTAAACAGTGGTGTTAAGGAATTATTTCCGCGCCTATTCGGTGGTGGACATGCGTATTTAGACTTAACGGGTGATGATTTACTCGATACGGGTGTCACCATAATGGCGCGTCCCCCTGGCAAGCGGAACAGTAGCATTCATTTGTTGTCAGGTGGAGAGAAGGCGTTGACGGCCGTGGCCTTAGTTTTTTCAATTTTTCAACTAAATCCAGCCCCATTTTGTATGCTTGATGAGGTTGACGCGCCTCTGGATGAGGCGAATGTAGGGCGTTTTTGTGAGCTGGTGAAGGCTATGTCAGAAACAGTCCAATTTGTATTTATTACCCATAACAAAACCACCATGGAGATGGGCGACCATTTATCTGGGGTGACGATGCATGAACCGGGTGTATCTCGTCTGGTGGCTGTGGATATGGAAGAAGCCGTCCAAATGGCAGGCTTGTAACCTAACAACGAAGGAATAGGTATGGATTCGGTACTCGTGGTGCTGGTGGTAATTGCGGTCATCATGATTTTGGTGGGCGTCGCTAGAATGAAAAACAAACGTGCCCAACATTGGGAGGATGTAGATCATAGCGTTTTATTCGATAATGAAAATAATGATACCCGCCAAGAAACGATTAATTTTGATGAGAGTGTTGGCGAAGTGCGGATCATTGCCAGCGAACCTGAAGCCGGCGTTGCTGATGAGCTAAAGGAGTTGGGCTCAACCATAGAGGGTAATAAAACCCCTGTTACCAATGCTGGGAACGAGTCTATCGTTGTTGATTCAGTTGATGCGAAGGTCGCGGATAAACGATCAAAGGTGATGTCGCACGCTAGCGGCCCAATAGAGGCTACTGATCAGCCCGAAAAAGAATTGTCGCCTGAGACACCATTAAATCCCGCTGGCTCACATAAATTTGGGGTCTCTGCAGGCTTGCAAGAGGCGGCCAAGGTGTTTGATGAGCGGCGCAAGAGTGGCCCTACTATGCGCGCCTTGTTCGACAAAATAAAAGGTGAAGAGCAGCGCACATTGGATCTAGAGCCTAGAAAATTATCTCCCTACAAAGAAGGCGCGCCGGAGTGGGTAATCGTGCTTAACGTTAAAGCCAAAGAGGGGCATCATTTTAATGGATTGCCCTTGCAAGATGCTTTAAAAGAGTGCGGGTTTAGTTTTGGCGATATGGATATTTTTCATTATCTGGATAATGGCCTGCCTGCATTTAGCGTGGCAAACATGGTTAGGCCGGGCACGTTTGATGTCAATGCCATGGATAGCTTTACTACACCAGGGCTTAGCTTATTTATGCAGTTCCCCAATGAGCGAGGCGAGGGTGTTAAAAACTTCAAAGAAATGATGCGTTGTACCCATCAGCTTGCGACGCGTTTGGCTGGTGAGGTGAGTGATGAGCGGCGCAGTGTGTTAACTAATTCTGGTATTGATCATCTTTTGGAACGAGTCGCTGCTTATGAAATGAAGTGGCGCGTATCTTCGTAAATTTACCGTAGGTTGTATTGCTTCATGACTATGCCCGTTGAAGCGGCTCAGCGTATTGCTGAGTTACGCACTGAAATAAATCATCACAATTATTTGTATTACGTGATGGATGCGCCAGAATTACCGGACGTGGAATATGACCGGTTATTGCGTGAACTTCAATCCATCGAGCAATTACATCCCGAGTTAATTGTGCCCGAATCGCCGACCCAGCGAGTGGGGGGTGAGCCTATTGCTGCTTTTGGTCAAATTCAACATCAGGTTCCCATGTTGTCTTTGGACAACGCATTTTCTGATGAAGAGGTAGTGGCTTTTGCTCAGCGAGTAGATAAAGGCCTAAGTGGTGCCGGATTGACCTTTGTGGCTGAGCCTAAGTTGGATGGTTTAGCCATCAGTATGCGTTATGAGCAAGGCGTACTGATTCAAGCCGCCACCCGAGGTGATGGGCTAACTGGTGAGAACGTGACGCATAACGTCCGCACTATTAAGGCCATACCTTTGCAATTGTTGGGTGACAGGGTGCCCGATGTATTGGAGGTCCGAGGTGAGATTTATATGCCTAAGTCAGCCTTTGAGGCCTTGAATCGATTGGCGCTCGAAAATGATGAAAAGCCTTTTGCCAATCCTCGTAATGCAGCCGCAGGTAGTTTGCGTCAGCTCGACCCTAGGATTACCGCCAAGCGCTCTTTGGCCATGTACTGTTATGGCACGGGTGAAGTATCCGAGAGAGTATTGCCCGACAATCATTTAGCCATACTTGAACAGTTAAAGTGCTGGGGCTTGCCTGTTTCACCTGAGGTACGAGCCGTTACCGATGTTCAAGGTTTGCTGCAATATTATCGTGATATTGGTGAGCGACGCCAAGCACTACCCTATGAAATCGACGGCGTGGTTTATAAAGTCGCTGATGTAAATCAGCGTCAGGCACTCGGCTTTGTTGCCCGCGCACCGCGTTGGGCGATTGCCCATAAGTTTCCTGCCCAAGAAGAACTCACCACGGTGCAAGCAATCGAGCTGCAGGTTGGCCGTACCGGCGCAATTACGCCCGTCGCTCGGCTTGAGCCAGTTCATGTCGGCGGCGTTATTGTCAGTAACGCCACCTTGCATAACGAAGATGAGATCAAGCGTAAAGACGTGCGCGTTGGCGATACGGTTATTGTCCGTCGAGCGGGTGATGTGATTCCTGAAGTGGTGAGTTCTGTTTTATCTCGACGCCCCGATAATACGACTGCCTTTGTGATGCCAACTCATTGCCCAGTTTGTGGTTCCGATATTCTTAAAGCTGAGGGCGAGGCTGTAGCGCGTTGTACGGGCGGTTTGATTTGTGGTGCTCAGCGTAAAGAAGCTATCAAGCATTTTGCCTCGCGTAAGGCCATGGATATTGATGGCCTGGGGGATAAACTGGTTGAGCAGTTGGTTGATCTGGGTTTGATTCATGATATTGCAGATTTGTTCAAGCTTGAACATTGTCAGTTGACTGGCATGGAGCGAATGGGAGAGAAATCAGCAAAAAACCTAATTGAGGCTATTGCCAAAAGCAAGCAGACTACCTTGGCGAGATTCTTGTTTGCTATTGGTATTCGCGAAGTTGGTGAGGCCACGGCTCAATCCCTAGCTCGACACTTTACGACGTTTGATGCCATTGTTGGTGCCGATCTTGAGGCTTTAAAACAGGTGGCCGATGTTGGGCCGGTTGTAGCCGCGCATATTGTCGCCTTCTTTCAGCAAAGCCATAATTTAGAGGTTATTCGTAAGTTGATAGACCAGCATGGTCTTGTGTGGCCAGTGGTTGAAGCTGTTGATGAATCAAGCCAGCCTTTAAAAGGTCAAACTTTTGTATTAACAGGCACCTTACAGAGCATGGGGCGTGTTGATGCAAAAAATAGGCTTCAGGTCTTGGGTGCAAAAGTCAGTGGCAGTGTTTCGAAAAAAACAAGTTACGTGGTAGCGGGTGCTGACGCAGGCTCAAAATTAACCAAGGCTGAAGCTTTAGGTGTGACTATTTTGAGTGAAGAAGAGCTGGTAGCGTGTTTAATTGACTTGGAATGATGTGACAATCGACTAATAAGTCATGACCACTTAAATGGGGGATGGATTCTAATAATAGCGAGGATAAACCCTTAGGTTTAGTTATTCACGTCTCGATGTTCTGATGTAATAAAGGCAAAAGTAGTAATCGTGACCTGGTTTGACGGGGGAATGTCATTCCAAATCACGATTACTCCAGGGCACCTTGCTTAAGCTTTTGATGCCTCAGCTTCAGTTTCCGCTGCGGCCTGTTTTCGGTGAGCCTCTTCAGCCGCTTGACGTTCACCAACCCTTGCCCAAATCCGCTTTTTCAGTAGGTAATAAAGGATACTGAGGAAGATCAGGTAGGCTACTACGTAAGCGCCGATGGTTTCGCGTTTCTCCGCATGTGGGTCAGCAGCCCAGCTTAGAAATGATGACACCGATGCGACTTGTTCTCGAATCTCTTGGCGTTCTTCATCTGTTGAGGCGAATGAGTAGCTCACGACATCGGGCATCTTGATGCCAGGAAAGACCTTATTGTCACTGTTACCATTTTCATCCATTTGGTAGCCAATGAGTAAGCTGTACAGATAATTGTGGCCACCTGAGCGCGCTTTTGTCATCAAAGATAAGTCAGGCGGTACCATGCCAAACATATCTTTTACCATGCTCATTTCCATGACTCGCCCAAAGCGATCATTCATGTCTTTGTCGCCGCGCATTTCATCAATCTCTTCCTGAGTAAAGCCTATTTCCAAGAAGTGGCGATATTTAATGTACTTAAGGCTATGACATTGAATGCAGTTTTCGGTGACGATGTGCGCGCCAGCCTGAAGGGTACTTTGGCTCATGTCGAGAGTAATCTTTTCTAACTCGACGTGGGAGGGTGCAGCTGCCCATGCTGTTGATAAGCCCGTTGCACAAACCAATGCCATGGTTGTTTTTAATAGTGTTTTCATATTGGCCATCTCCCTTAGCGCTTGCCTAAGCTAACTGGTTTATCCAAATTTTCCTTTACGGGCTCTGGTATGCAGCGTGCGAGTAACCAGCGTTCTTCCCACTTAGAAACAAAAGGTAAGGCAATGAAGAATAAAAAGTAGGATGCGGTTGCAAGTTGACCAATAAGCACCATCGACCCTTCTGGTGGTTGCTTTCCTACCCAGGTGAGTACACATAAATCCAACACAAGAAAAATAAACATCAAGCGGTAGAATGGTCGATTAACCCCACCGCCTGCAAAGCGTGAGCGATCTAGGTAGGGCAGTGCGGCTAAAATTAATATCGCACCCACCATCGCAACCACACCCATAGTTAAGTGAGGAACGGCTCTCAATATTGCATAAAAGGGTAAGAAATACCATTCAGGAACAATGTGAGAAGGTGTTTGTAGTGGGTTTGCTGGCACGTAGTTTTCAGGTGCAATCCAAAATTCTGGATCGAAAAAGACGTAGGCAGTAAATATCGCCAAGAAAACAAATAAACCAAACATGTCCTTTACGGTGTAGTAAGGATGGAAGGGGATTTTGTCAGATTCGCGTTGCAGCGTGTAGCCTGATGGATTCGTGCTTTTTACCCAATGCAGTGTCACTAAGTGAACGACAACCAATCCAACAATTAGGAATGGAATTAGGTAATGCAGAGCAAAGAAACGCGTTAGCGTGGCATCACCCACGGTAAAATCGCCGCGAAGCAATAATACGATGTCAGGACCAATGAATGGAATGGTATTGAACAGATTGGTAATAACCTGTGCGCCCCAGAAGGACATTTGGCCCCAAGGCAATAAATAACCCATAAAAGCTGCACCCATCATTAATAATAGTAGCGCGATACCACTCCACCATAGCATTTCACGTGGTTTGCGGTATGAGCCGTAGTAGAGGCCGCGCAACATGTGGATGTAGATGATAACAAAGAAGGCTGAAGCGCCTGTTGAATGTAGGTAGCGAATTAACCAACCAAAGTTAACTTCGCGCATGATGTAGTCAACAGAGTCGAAGGCTAATGAGGTATCAGCCTTATAGTGCATGGCTAAAAATAGCCCTGTTACTATTTGTAATACTAAAATAAAGCCTGCAAGGGAGCCGAAATTCCACCAGTAATTAAGGTTGGCGGGAGTTTGGTATTCGGTTAACTCATGCTTGATAAACGGCGTGAGCGGGAAACGGGCATCGATCCAGTTTACTATTTTCATTTATTTTCCTCCTGCGATTGGGTTTAACCAATCAGGATCTTTTCAGACGAAATGAATTGGTAGCGTGGTACTTCCAAGTTTTTGGGGGCGGGGCCTTCCAAAATACGACCACTGTCATCATAGGAGCTGCCGTGGCATGGACAGAACCAGCCGTCGGCTGCACGGTTTGGTATACAACCAAGATGGGTGCACAAACCAACAACAACCAGCCAGTCTGGGTTAGAGACTCTGTCTTCGTCTTTTTGTGGGTCTTTGGTGTCACTCGAATCTTGCATTGCCCGAATTTGATCTTCGGTACGATGCAATATGAAAATAGGTTTTCCTTGCCATTCGGCGGTACGCGTTTCGCCTTTACCGATGCCGGCTAAATCGATTTCGGCCGTGGCTTTGGACATAACATCAGCGCTAGGTTTCATGCTCTCGATGAAGGGAATGGCAGCAGCGCCAACGCCAACGCCAGTGGCAATACCTGTAGCGGTTACTAGAAAATCACGGCGTTTAGGGTCCTGGACCTCATTGGAATCATTACCCCCATGGTTAGCTTCATCTCCTGTACTACCTTTTATAATGGAGTCTTTGCTCATGTAATTACCTCAAGCTGTTGGACTTGCGGCTCGAACTTCTCCCAAAGTATTTCGAGCCTTGAATATATTTGATTGCAATGCTGTTAATTATGTTTCTGTAAAAAACTGTTGCTGCTGAAAGCCTTATACGTCTTCTTCCATTTCCATTTACTACATATAGAAACAAAAAAGTCAGCGAACTAAAATTTACAAACTATTTACTGGAAGGGGTTAATTCGTTAGTTTTGGATCCGTTACTGCAATGTAGGCAATTAGAGTCACGATTGCCACGAGTAAAGCGATTTATTTACATCACCATTCCCTGGTGAACTCCCCCTAGCTCAGTATTTTTATAATCTGTTACTTTGTACGGCGTAGTTACTGCAATAAATAAGCCATCTATGTGATTTTGAGTGATATGTTAGAAAAAACAATAGGTTAATTTTTGATTGGTTTTTGCGGGGTTAGGCGATTTGGTGTTGGTGTGGTGGTTTTGTTCATATGTGAATAGGTCGATTGAACAAAGTGTTTCGATGGCTTTAGAATCCCCTTCCTTTTTCTATAGCTCAAAGGAAGGGGTGTGTCTTACTCGACTGGTACGACTTGGTATTTTTCTTTAATTTCAGCTATATATACTGACATCGCTTGTTTTGTGAGGGCGTCCGAGATTTGTGCTTTAACTTGCTCTAGTGGTGGTGGGGTGATGGCGCGAGTTTCATCTATTTTAATGATGTGTAGGCCACGATCACTTTTTAGTACTTGAGGCGAATATTGGCCTGCTTTTAGAGTGCGAGAAGCGATTGCAAATGAGGGTGGCATCGCATTGAGGGATAACCACCCTAGCTCGCCGCCATTTTTCTCGGCGCTGTCAGAGGTGGTATTGGCGATATTGGCAAAGTCCTCGCCTTTTTCTAGTCGTTCGTAGAGGGCTTTGGCCTGGTCTGGTGATTGAACTTGAATGTGGCGTAGCTTGAATTCTTTGCTATTGGCAACGACTTCGCTTTTGTAGAAATCTTCAATCTGCTTGTCTGTTGGTTTGTGGTTAGCGACATACTCCTCTACCACAAGTTGAGCTAATTTTTGACGACGGGCTTCTTCAAGTTGCTCTTGCGAGCGCTTGGCGATATTGAGTGCGTTGGCTTCATGATAGAGAGCTTCGCGTTCTAAGAACAATTTTAGAAACTGGGCCTGAGAGTTAGGGTTTTGCGGGTTGAGGCCGGAGTTAGGTCCTTGTGTCATGATGAAGGTCATGACTTGGCCTTGAGTTACATTTTCACCATTAATGGTGCCGAGGATTTTGTCTTTATCGGCAGCTAAGGCGGCCGATGAAATAAGCGTAATGCTAGCTGCAATAGTGCCGCCTATTAAGCTCTTCGTGATTTTGTTCATATTATTTTTTTACCCTCTTTTCTAGTGAACTAATTTTCTTCAGAATTCGCTTGAATGCTGAGTGCGTGTATGTGGGTTTGCATTATGTCATTGACTGCATCATATACAAGTCTATGGCGTTGAATAGGTGTTTTGCCAGAAAAGGCTTTTGCGGTGATCTGGACGGTGAAATGCCCAGCGCCGCCAGCACTGGCATGCCCTGCATGTTTGTGGCTATCGTCGATAATTGTCAGTTTACTTGGGTTGAATACTGCATTAAGGCGTTGCTCAATCATTTCAACTCGTTGTGTTGCTATATCAGTCATTGTGGGAGCACTTTTTTGAAGGGTTTTACTATTACACTTTTATAAACACCGGCGTCAACATAGGGATCAATACTTGCCCAGGCTTTGGCCGCTTCCAATGAACTAAATTCTGCCACAATTAGGCTGCCTGAGAAACCGGCCGGACCGGGATCTTCGCTATCAATGGCTGGCGCAGGGCCGGCGATAATTAAGCGACCTTCTTGGTTAAGGTTATTTAGCCTGGCAAGGTGGGCTGGTCTGGCTTTGAGTCTGTTGTCCAGGCTGTCCGTCACGTCTTCTGCGTAAATAGAGTAGAGCATTATGAATTCTCCTTGGCGCTACTGTCTGAATTTGAATCTTGATCATCCTTGGGTTCTTGCATGTATTTACCAATATAGAAAGCTTGGAGAATGATGAATACGAAGCTAAGTCCGGTGAGTCCAAATAGTTTGAAATTAACCCAGGTGTCTAAATCGTAATTGTAGGCAACGTAAAGATTAACAACACCTAGAAAGATAAAGAAGAGCGCCCAGGCATAACTGAGTCGGTTCCAAATATGCTCTGGCAGACTCACCGACCCCTCCATCATTCTTTGGATAATGGGTTTTTTGCCAATGAATTGGCTACCGACAAAGGCAATGGCAAAAACCCAGTTAAGGATTGATGGCTTCCACATGATAAAGGTTTCATCATGCAATACGAGGGTGGCCCCACCCATGACGGTGATTAGGGTCAGCGTGACGATGTGCATTTTCTCAAACCGACGATATTGCAGCCAATACCAACCAACTTGAACCATGGATGCGGCAATGGCGACGGCGGTAGCTACGTAGATGTCATAAGCTTTGAAAGCAACAAAGAAGAGTAGAACAGGGAAGAAATCAAATAAAAATTTCATGAATTAGGGCTTTTTGTTTAAGTTTTAGAATTTTGGCAGCGAAAGTGTCGCTTAGGTCGCATCATGCGAGCAAAACAACTATCATAGCCCATTGCGCCGAAAAACGGCATCTGGAACATAAAGAAGTAATGCCTGACACTGAAAATAAGCTTTGTTACGACCTTCATAGCCATTCGACATCGTCAGATGGCGAATTATCCCCTACAGATTTGGTAAAATATGCTCACGACAAGGGTGTGACTGAGCTTGCGCTGACCGATCATGATAATACAGCGGGCATTGCTGAGGCTCGTCTTCAAGCTGATCAACTAGGGATGAACTTGATCAATGGCGTCGAAGTATCATCAATATGGAATAATCGTTTGGTTCATATTGTCGGCTTAAATTTTGATACAGAAAATCAAGCCTTGCAAAAAGGCCTGGCTGATTTGCGTAAGCAGCGAGAAGAGCGAGGCGAGAAAATAGGCCGACGCTTGGAAAAGTTGGGTATTTGCGGCGCATTGGCTGGCGCCCGTCAGTTCTCTAACGGCCAAATCCTGAGTCGCACTCATTTTGCTCGTTATCTAGTGGCGTCGGGTGTAGTAAAAAATCCTAACGAGGCTTTTAAGAAGTATCTAGGGGATGGCAAACCTGCTTGCGTCACTAGCGAGTGGGCCTCGATGGAGCAAACTGTCGAATGGATTAAGGGGGCTGGAGGACATGCGGTTATTGCTCATCCTGCTCGTTATAAGCTTTCGGCGACACGGTTGCGCCTGTTTATCGAAGATTTTGTTGCCTGCGGTGGCCAAGGTTTTGAGGTTGTTTCTGGTAGCCAAGATGCGGCTGAAAATCGTAAAATGGCCGATTATGCCCTGCGTTATGAATTATATGCCTCGAAGGGCTCTGACTATCACGGACCCAATCAGCCTTGGTTGAGTATGGGGAGAATGCCCGACCTTCCAGCCGCCTGTACACCAATTTGGTCTTTGTGGGAACACTAGTGGCTTAGGCAAATCATCGGCCTCCATGATCTTAATATATTTTACTTTTTACCTAGTAGCTATAAACCTATGAGCCAGTTATTCCAAATTCACCCAGAAAGTCCGCAAGTTCGTTTAGTGCGAGGTGTGGTAGATATTTTGCGCAAAGGCGGCGTGATTATTTATCCCACGGATTCATGCTACGCCTTGGGCTGTATTTTGGGGGATAAATCGGCGCTTGAAAAAATCAGAAAAATCAGGCAGTTGGATGATAAACATTTTTTCACCTTAATGTGCCGTGATATGGCCGAAATGTCGGCTTACGCAATGGTGGATAATGTTGCTTATCGCCTGCTTCGTAATTTAACGCCCGGACCCTATACGTTTATTCTTCCCGCAACGCGTATCGTGCCAAAGCGCGTCATGCATGCAAAACGCAAAAAAATAGGTATTCGTCGGCCAGACAACGCGATCGCATTGGCCATATTAGAAGAGTTGGGTGAGCCTATGTTGAGCACGACATTGATTTTGCCCGGTGAGGAAATGCCGTTAACTGATCCCTATGAAATGCGCGATATCCTGGCTAATCAGGTCGATTTAGTGATTGATGGTGGTTATTGTGGTTTTGAAGCGACGACGGTGGTTGAGCTTGAAGATGGCGTTCCGAATCTATTAAGGCAAGGCTGCGGCGATGTTAGTGCTGTCATGAGCTAAACAAAGATCATTAAACATTACCTAAAATTATGGTAAATGACGGCTTACGTCAAAAATATAGGAATAAGGTTATACTCGCACCATGATTGAGTTGAGTTTAATACAAAAAATCGCCGTTGCTATTCTGCCTGTGCTATTTGCGATCACTGTGCATGAGGTTGCGCATGGCTGGGTAGCTAAAAAATTGGGTGACCCGACGGCATTTATGATGGGGCGCCTCACACTTAATCCGATTAAACACATTGATCCGGTTGGTACCGTCCTGGTTCCTTTGGTGTTGGTGTGGCTCGGTGGTTTTATCTTCGGTTGGGCTAAGCCCGTGCCGGTAACTTGGCAAAACCTAAACAATCCTAAAAGAGATATGGCCTTGGTGGCTTTGGCTGGCCCGATGGCTAACCTCATCATGGCATTTATCTGGGCACTAATCGCTAAGTTTGGATTTGCTTTAACGCCCTCATTAGGTATGCCAGGGCAGATGCTTATTCTGATGGGGCTGTTCGGCATCATGGTCAATGTCATTTTAATGGTACTTAATTTATTACCTATTCTGCCGCTTGATGGCGGACGTATTACCGAGAGTTTTCTACCAGGGCCCTTAGCGTACAAATACAGTCGCTTAGAGCCTTATGGTTTTGTAGTGTTGATCGTATTGCTTGCGACGGGCTTGTTGGGGCAAGTCATGGGAGTGCCAGTGAGTATGATAGAAACCTATATCTATCAAATAATTGGCCTTTAGACGCTATTTTTTATAACAATAACTTCAGAGTAAAGATACCAACGATATGGAAGGGAATGATTTAAGTGGCGTACCTAGCCAGCACCAACGAGTATTGTCGGGCATGCGCCCTACAGGCAATCTGCACCTGGGCCACTATCACGGTGTGCTTAAAAACTGGGTAAAATTGCAGCACGAATATGAGTGTTTCTTTTTTGCGGCTGATTGGCACGCGTTGACGACTGAATACGATAATACGGGCATTATCGCCGACAGTGTTTGGGAAATGGTGATCGATTGGTTGGCGTCGGGCGTGAATCCGAGTTCCGCCAAGATCTTTATCCAATCAAAAGTGCCTGAGCACGCTGAATTGCATTTATTGCTGAGCATGATGACACCGCTGGGCTGGCTTGAGCGCGTGCCAACATACAAAGATCAGCAAGAGAAATTACGTGAGAAAGATTTGGCCACCTACGGTTTCTTGGGTTATCCCTTGCTGCAAAGTGCGGATATTTTGGTCTATCGCGCTGGCCTTGTGCCGGTGGGAGAAGATCAAGTTTCTCATATCGAAATGACGCGAGAAGTGGCGCGCCGCTTTAATCATTTATACGGTCGAGAAGTGGGTTTTGAAGAAAAATCTGAAGCCGCGATTAAAAAAATGGGCAAAAAATCAGCCAAGTTATACAACACTTTGCGTAAGCGCTTCCAAGAAGAGGGTGATGCGGAGGCCTTGGCAACGGCGCGAGCTTTGTTGGAAGAGCAACAAAATATCACGCTCAGCGATCGTGAACGTCTGTTTGGCTTTTTAGAAGGTGGCGGCAAAATTATTCTACCCGAGCCCAATGCATTACTAACGCCTGCATCTAAAATGCCTGGCCTGGATGGTCAGAAGATGTCGAAATCTTATGGTAATACCATTGGCTTACGTGAAGCGCCTGAAGAAGTTGAGAAAAAGCTGCGCAAAATGCCGACAGACACCAATCGTGTCCGTAAAACAGACCCGGGTGATCCTGCCAAGTGCCCCGTCTGGCAGCTGCATGAAGTGTATACCGATGAATCCACACATGAGTGGGTGCAAGAAGGTTGTCGTTCGGCAAGTATTGGTTGTATCGATTGTAAGCAACCCATCATTGAAGCCGTGATTAAAGAACAGGCGCCTATTCGTGAGCGAGCTGAAGAGTTCAGCAATAACCGTAAATTGGTTCGCAATATCGTTAACGATGGCTGTGAAGCTGCTCGTGATGAAGCGCAAAAGACCTTGCGTGAAGTGCGTGAAGTGATGGGCCTAGGTTACCGCTAGGTCGATGCCTGAATGACGCAAAGTGTTTCAGAGAGCCCTCAGCAACAGAGTGAAATCCCATTCGCCAAAGTACAAGGCCAAGATTTTACTCAGTTGCCGCTGGACTTGTATATTCCCCCTGATGCACTGGAGGTTTTCCTAGATGCCTTCGAAGGCCCTCTGGATTTATTGCTTTACCTGATTCGGCGTCAAAATCTCGATATTCTTGATATCCCGATTGCGGAAATTACTCGCCAGTACATGACCTACATTGATTTAATGCAGGACATGAAGTTCGAACTGGCTGCAGAGTATTTAGTGATGGCCGCCATGTTGGCTGAAATAAAATCTCGCATGCTGTTACCACGACCGGCTGATTCAGACGATGAGGAGGGTGATCCGCGAGCAGAGTTAATTCGGCGTTTGCAGGAATATGAGCGCTATAAAAAGGCCGCTGAAGAGGTTGATGAGCTGCCTCGTATTGGTCGAGATACGTTTGAAGTCTCTGCGAAAGGGCCAGAACTTAACGATGTTCGGCCATATCCAGAGGTTAGTATGCAAGAAATTTTGCGGGCATTTTCAGATGTGCTAAAACGCTCAGATATGTACGCCAGTCACCAAATTCAACGCGAAGCGCTGTCGGTTAGGGAGCGTATGACGAATATATTAGCCATTTTGCAGCCGGACACTTTTACTAATTTTACCAGTCTGTTTGAGCTGAAAGAGGGTCGAGCCGGTGTGGTCGTTGCGTTTTTGGCTATACTCGAATTAATTAAAGAAAGTTTGGTCGAACTGGTTCAAAATGAGCTGTTTGGACCTATTTACGTCAAGGCGCGGCAGGATCTCCATGCATCATGATTTATTAAAAAAGGTGGTTGAAGGCGCATTGCTCGCAGCTGGCCAACCTTTAACGATCGATCAATTATTAGATTTATTTCCCGAGGGCGAGCAGCCTGAGCGGCAATTATTGCGTGAGGCCTTGGTGGCCTTGGCTGAAGATTGTCAAAGCCGTGGTGTTGATTTAGTTGAAGTCGCAAGTGGTTTTCGCTACCAAGTGAGTGCCGAGGTGGCCCCGTGGGTATCGCGTTTATGGGACGAGCGGCCTGCTCGATACTCACGAGCTGTGTTGGAAACACTAGCCTTGATTGCTTATCGCCAACCGATTACTCGCGGTGAGATTGAAGATGTGCGGGGTGTGAGTGTCAGCTCGCAAATTATTAAAAGTTTGCTAGAGCGCGAGTGGGTGCGTGTTATTGGCCATCGTGACGTGCCCGGTAAGCCTGCGTTGTTTGGTACGACTCGCCAGTTTTTAGATTATTTTAATTTGAAAA
>Ga0316204_10004141_pt1 | contig 26857 bp, 17 predicted proteins | sample 6monrhotite_MG_2_FD_205661 | JGI IMG/M metagenome (GOLD analysis project Ga0316204, IMG submission 205661) | Microbial mat bacterial communities from mineral coupon in-situ incubated in ocean water Damariscotta River, Maine, United States -... | ecosystem: Environmental > Aquatic > Marine >...
AGATTAGTGGGGAAACTTTAAGGTATCTCTTACATTCTATTGCTAGGACTAGCAATGCCTTTAAAATATTTCTTAGACATGCCAGGCTTGATGTATCCTATCGGAATGGCTCATGGTATTTTATTTGTCGTTTTTATTTTAGCCGTGTTTCTCGTTTGGAGAGAGCACAAATGGGATCTTTATACTGTATTTGTCTCTCTACTCGTTTCACTTATTCCTTTTGGAACCTTTTGGGCAGACAAACACATATGGGCTAATGACTAGTAAAATAATGAAGAGCTAAACGGTAAGATTCAATTCCAAATCCACTAATACATCCAACGCAAACTGGCCCGATTAAAGAATCATGTCGAAATGATTCTCTTGCAGAAATGTTGGAAATATGAACTTCTATCACCTTCTTACCCACTGCACTTATGGCATCTCTAATTGAAACTGATGTATGAGAATAACCTGCCGCATTCAAAACAATACCATCCGCCTCTGAGCTTTGAATCTCATTAATTATTTCACCTTCTACATTTGACTGAAAATAAGTAAGATCGAGATCTTGAAATTCTTCTTGAAATTGCACAAAATGGTCTTCAAAACTTTCAGAGCCATATATCTCTGGCTCACGTTTTCCGAGTAAATTTAGATTCGGACCGTTAATGATTAAAATTTGCTTTGCACTCATCTTGGATCAAATATAAGAAGGATTATTCAAGTTATTTGAAAATCGAAAAATCGCTTTCTGCAAATAGTGTGGAGGCTTACCTTCGTGATTTCGACAAACTCACTCAATATCTTGAAGTTTCATCTAGCAGCAAAAAACCTACTGAAATAAGGCTGGCAGATTTACAAAGAATGATTTTATGGATAAGCGAATTAGGCATTTCAGCAAGATCGCAATCACGGATAATATCAGGGATTCGAAACTTCTTTTTTTACTTATTACTTGAAGACGAAATAAAAGAAGACCCTAGTGAACTTTTAGAATTACCAAAAATTGGCAAAAAGCTACCTGAAGTATTATCAATTGAAGAGATTGATGATTTAAAAAACGCCATTGATATGTCAAAACAAGAAGGACATAGAAATAGAGCTATAATCGAAACTCTTTACAGTTGTGGCCTGCGAGTAAGTGAACTTGTTAACCTTCAAATAACAAACATCTATTTTGACGAAGGTTTTGTAAGGGTCATAGGTAAAGGAAATAAAGAACGCCTGGTTCCAATTAGCCCCTCAGTTGAAAAAGAAATAAAAATCTATCGAGATCTCGTGAGGGTTCATCAAGAAATAAAAGATGGGCATGAAGACTATCTCTTTTTAAATAGGCGAGGCGCACAGCTAACTAGGGTAATGATTTTTACTATCATCAAAAATCTAGCTCAAGAAATCGGATTAAAAAAGAACATATCTCCTCATACTTTCAGACACAGTTTCGCAACTCATTTAGTTGAAGGCGGAGCAAACTTGAGAGCCATTCAAGAGATGCTAGGTCATGAATCCATCTCAACCACCGAAATTTACACACATCTGAGTAATGACTTCCTTAAAGATGCAATAATCTCTTTTCATCCAAGGAATAAGTCGTAATTTCGCAGCAATGGAAGACTCATTCTACATGAAGAGGTGCATTCAGCTCGCAAAACTTGGACAAAGTAATGTTGCCCCAAACCCATTAGTTGGCGCGGTTATCGTTTTGAATGATGAAATCATTGGTGAAGGATATCATGAGAAGTATGGAGAAGCACATGCAGAAGTGAATGCAGTAAACTCTGTCAAAAACAAAACCCTATTGCAAGAAGCGACCATTTATGTTTGTCTTGAACCATGCGCACATTTCGGCAAAACTCCGCCATGCTCGGACTTGATTATAGAATATAATTTTCGAAAAGTGGTTATTGGCTGTATTGACAGCTACTCAGAAGTATCAGGCAAAGGTGTGGCCAAATTAAAAGCAGCAGGGATAAACGTAACTACCGGTATTTTAGAAAAAGAATGCCTTGATTTAAATAAAAGATTTTTTACTTTTCACAACAAGCAGAGACCATATGTTATCTTGAAATGGGCAGAAAGCTCTGACGGCTTCATGGATATTGAAAGGGAGAAAAATCAAGAAGGAATACACTGGATTAGTCAGCCTGAAACAAAACAGCTGGTGCACAAATGGAGAAGTGAAGAACAAGGGATTGCTGTAGGAGCAAAAACCTATCTAACAGACCACCCACAACTTAATGTTAGAGAAATAGATGGTAAGTCCCCTACTCGATTTGTAATTGGCAACATAGGAGAAAACTCTGACAATTTTGAGTTTAATTTAGGGCCCAATGAGCAATTGAGCGTAGATGACATATTGAATGAACTTTACACCAAGAGCATCCAATCAGTGCTTATTGAGGGAGGTGCTTCAATCCTCAAGCAATTCATAGCGGCAAACGTATGGGATGAAGCTAGAGTGATTAAGGGAGCTAATTCAATTTCTAAAGGACTAAAATCTCCTTCTTTGAAAGTTAACCACTCAGAAGAATTCAATTACGGCAAAGATTTCATTAAAATTTATCATAATGATTAATCTGATTTTAGGAATTCTATTCTTCAATGTCATTTTGATCATTTTCAAATTATTTGAAAGGTTTAAAGTCGACAATTTGCAGGCAATTATTGTCAACTACATAGTTGCAAGCGCTCTCGGGATATTCACTTCTGACATTTCAAACCCTTTCAATTACATAATTGAATCAAATTGGATTTATTACGCATTGATAATCGGAATGCTATTTATTATCGTCTTCAATCTTTTAGCTACAGGAGCCCAGAAAGTAGGCATGGCAATATCTACGGTTGCCAACAAAATGTCTGTCATCATTCCTGTCGTCTTTGCATTTATTGTTTTTGGTGATACCGTTTCAATTTTAAAAATTATCGGAATTTCATTAGCCATTTTTGGTGTGGTCTTAACATCAACTTCAGGCCAAAAGCTTGGCTTTGACAAAAAGTACTTGTGGTTGATCATTATCATATTCATTGGACAAGGAATTGCCGATTGTATTTTCAATTATGCGCAACGATTTGTAGTTGATGCGGGAGATGCCAAAATATTTATTGCCAGTATGTTTATGGCAGCATGTGCCACAGGCCTTTTGATGTTGATCCCGAAACTCATGAATGGAACATCCAAAATTCAGTTTAAGAATATATTGTGGGGGATTGGATTGGGTATCCCAAATTTCTTAACGGTTTATTTTTTCTTTCAAGCCTTAGAAAGCAACTATATGGAGGCGTCACAGGTATACCCGATATTAAACATGGGAGTAATTGTGCTTTCTGCACTGTCTGGATTCATTTTATTCAAAGAAAGATTAAGTATGTCAAACTGGCTAGGAATTGCTGTTTCTATTTTAGCGATTGCCGCCATAACTTTTGGATAAACGGCTGAATTTGAAGTTTGAACAGTGGTAGTCTAATCATTTATTGAGCTATCTTGCTCTAAAATAAATACCATGAAAAAATTCATTTACCCAATTTTTGCTGTATCTCTATTAATTTCATGCTCTGAGGCTGACGAAAGCACAGAAACAACAGAAAATGTTGATGTAATCGAAATTGAAAAGCCTGACTTTGAAACCATCATGTTCGGAGCCCCTGATAGTGTAGTAATCACTGCGAACGAATATAAAATTGATGAAACCTCTCCTACTATTGTACTTTGTCATCAGGCTCAATTCAATAAGTTTGAATATGACGGAGTTGCTCAAAGATTAAATGAAAATGGTTTTAACTGCGTAGCTATCGACCAAAGATCTGGAGGCCCAATTGGCAGCATGCCTAATGAAACAAATCTTGACGCCAAAGAGAAAGGAAAAGAAGTAAGCTACCTTGATGCCGTTCAAGACATTAGCTCAGCTGTTGATTTCGTATCTGAAAGATATAATCAAAAAGTTATACTTTGGGGAAGCAGCTACTCTTCTTCATTAGTACTTTGGGAGGCCATGGTGAACGAAAATGTAGAAGCTGTTGTCTCATTCAGCCCTGGGGATTACTTTCCTGAGTTAGGCTCATTGACAGATTCAATTGTTGCTTTAGACAAACCAATGTTTATCACTTCAGGTAATTGGGAAGCGCCAAGTATTACAGAAATGCTTGCAAAAAAGGAGCTAGGCGACAAGCAAGTACAATTTATTCCTGAAGAGCAAGGTCACCATGGCTCTAGAGCACTTTGGCCAAACCAAGATGGCGGTGAAGAATACTGGGATGCCGTATTAGACTTTTTAAACAAGCTTTAAAGGCAACTATTTGCTTCCTTCAATCGTTTAAACACTAGTTATGAAAATGAAATTTTATAAAAACCTTAAAACCATTGCTTTAACCGCTGGATTATTTTTGGCAACTTCGGCTATGGCAGATCCTATTATTGAATTAGCTGATGAGAAAGCTAATTACATTCAAACTGAAACTGGCTATGTGCTTAATTTCGAACTAAGTGCTACTGCGGCTGAATTAGAAGATATTAAACTTAATATTTCTAATCTTTCAGATAGAATCAAAATGACAACAGAATTGATAACCGATAATAAATACAAAGTAATTTACACTATCGATCATCAAAATCAGCCAGAATATGTATTTAAAATGATGCTTACGTCTGGATTTAAAGGTATTACTCATAAAGGAGAATCACACAGTCTTAATAAGATTGTAGATATATTATATAGTTACCAAGATTGATTATCTTTTAATTTTTAGAAGAGGGTTCGTAATTAAATTGCGAGCCTTTTTTTATGCCTCATTTTCAGCTTCTCTACAACCTTCCAATTCCAATTGAATGAATTACTCTTCTCACAAACTTAAAACAGCTTAAACGGACTCAAAATAGCCTTGGACTAATACCTTGATTATAGATTTAAATTAAGTTGAACCATACTGACATTGCAAATAGCTCGACACCAAATGTGATAACGCTACTTTTGTTTTGAATCAACCAGTGGTTAGCTTTATAACTTTATAAAGGGAAAAGAAAAAAGGCCCTGAATTATCAGGGCCTTTCAATATTACTTAAGGACTGTCACATGCCCTCTGTGTGTTTGCTTTTTATCAGATAGTTTCTCGCCAAATTCGATCTGCCAGATATAGACACCATCCTTTATCAAACCACCATCACCGTAATGACCATTCCAGCCAGTCTCAAAGTTGTATGACTCAAATAGGATTTCACCCCATCTATTAAAAATCGTCATATGGTAATCATAAGGATCAACACCAGATGTAAATACTGGCTTGAAGCTTTCATTGAATAAATCCCCGTCAGGAGTGAAGATATTAGGCACATAAAAGATAACATCTTCATAAATAGTAATCACAGCACAAGTATCAGCTGAACATCCTTGTGCAGACGTTACGGTTTGACAAACCATGACATCTGTTTCTTCAGTTATATCCGTAAATATCTGAACTGGATTTTCTTCAGAAGAAGATCCGCCTGGATTAAATGTGTAAGAATAAGTGCTTCCACCTTCAGAAATATTCACAATGCTCACTGTAGGATCAAGAACAGACGGCTGCGAAGGCTCCCAGTAGAAACCTGGAACTGGATCTTCAGTAACACAAACAATATCATTAATTGTAGTTGTTCCATAACATCCCTCAACAGTAGTCACCTCTAATGTCACATCATAACATCCTGGTAAAACATAGGTTGTTGTTGGATCATCACAGCCCACATAAGTGTCTCCGTTTCCGAAATCCCATGTACATGTTCCTCCTACCATATTTGCAACAGTCAAGTTTGTATATCCAGTATTAAATGGAGAACAACCTAGAGTACTCGCCGGAGAGAAATCAGGAGTTGGGTTCTCCAAAATCACAATATCAACTTCTAAAGTATCCGTTCTATCACACTCATCAACACCAACCATTACTATCGTTTCAGAGACTAATGGGAAATGAGTATAAGGATTTACTGTTTCTAAAGTATCCATTGCCGTACTCAACCATTGGTAAGAATAAGTTGGAACTCCATCCACACCAGAACCAGTCATTGTAACAGAGCCGCCTGGACAAATTGTTGCTGTAGTTGGTGTAACACTTGCTTGGAAAGGTGGAGCTAATATTCCTACACTTCCAATTTCAGTGTTTGAAGGACAACCATTAAGGTCATAAACGATACAGCTATAATCTGTTGGAACTGTAATTCCTTGAACAGGATAGAATTGAACTGTATCAGTTAACTCCCATTCATAGTGATATGGGCCTGTTCCGCCTGAAGCATATGCTTCTAATGTTCCAAATCCTTCATAACAAATATCTATTGGAGCAATAGGGTCTAAAACTAATGGGGCAGGCTCTATTAACTCAATCTGAGTGTTCTGTGGACAACCATTGACATTTTCAACAATCACATCATATATTCCTGCCGTTAATCCGACAAATGTATTTCCTGCTTGGAATGTAACCCCATTGTCAATGCTGTACTGAACAGCTTGAGCTGAATTGATAAAGATTTCTCCATCAGCACCACCATTACAACTTATATCAACACCTGAAATTGATGTAATCACAACCATTGCTGGTTCAGTTAAGTTGAAGATTTCTTGAACAAGACAACCGTTAACATCAGTCACATCTACCATATAACCACCAGCACAAAGTCCAGTAGTCGTATTCCCAGCAGGTGTTCCTCCTGACCATACATAATTATATGCCCCAGTACCTCCATTAACAGTAACGTCAGCATCACCATCACAAAGCCCGAAACAACTAACGTCATTTGAATTTGAAGCAGTTACAAGCAATTCAGCTGGTTCAGCTAAAGGTTCCACAGAAATAGATTGACAACCATTCGCATCTTGAACAACCACATCAACATTACCTGCGGCTAAGAAATCAGCTATATCATCATTTGCAAAACTAGTTCCGCCATCAAAGCTATATGAATAAGGTAAAGTTCCACCTACTGCATCTATATCTATTGCACCTGAATTATCTTGAAAACAAAGAAGATCAGTAAGTGCAGCAGCATGATTTAGAACTGGCGGTTCTAACAAATCAATAAGTTGAGTAGCAAAACATCCATTTGCATCAGTTACAGTTAAAGTATAGTTACCCGCACATTGATTTTGGAATAATCCAGTTGGCTGACCAACACCTCCAATATCGTAAGTTAAGGCTCCCGTTCCACCATTGGCAGTAGCATCAATTTCACCGTTACAGTTTCCGAAACAATCAATATCAATAGTGTTCACCGCGATAATCTGAGGTGAATTTTCACTTGTCACAGCTACTAATTCATAGTATTGGCATCCGTTATTATCTTCAACAACAACATCATAATTGCCAGGTGCTAGACCAGGGAAGTTTGTTCCTGCCTGGAATGTCCCTCCATTATTGATTGAATATTGGTAAGCAGGTGTACCGCCACCACCAGTTATAGTGATATCTCCATTTGGTAATCCACATGTAGCTGCTGTACTAGCCGAAATACCACTTACGGCTGCTGGCTCTGTTACAATAAGGGGTGTTGTAATATTACATCCATTGTCGTCTTCTACATACAAGTCATAATTGCCAGCACAAAGACCAGTCAATAAGTTCGAAGCTTGGTTGATTGTTCCGCCATCAGAGCTATACAAGTATGGAGGGGTTCCGCCACCGGCAGTCACATCAATTTCACCATCACATGTTCCATTACAACTAACATGTGTGATCACATTCATTTCTGTTAATTGAGTTGGCTCAACAAGAAGTTGAGTTGTATTAAATGTACAACCATTATCATCCGTTACAGTGATGTTATAATTTTGAGCTGATAAACTATTATAAAGACCAGTTCCTGAAGGAGTTCCTGAAAGGTCATACGTGTAAGGACCTGTCGCTCCACCTCCAACAATTTGAATAAATCCTGTATTGTTTTGGAAACAAGTTAAATCAACTGGATTAACAATAACATCCCATACCGGAGGCTCACCAATTGTAATTGAAGTTGCACCTAGACAACCATTTGTGTTATCCATTGCGACTAGATTGTATACTCCTGAAGACAACCCATTAAATACAGCTCCTGCCTGAAAAGTTAATCCTCCATCAATACTATATGTATATGGACCACCATCTCCACCAATAACAACTCCAAAATCTATTGAACCGTCTGCTCCAGCTGGACACAGAGGATCTGTTTTAGAAGGTGTAAAAGTAACCGTATCAGGCTCAGTAATGTTCACCTCTTCAATTCCAATGCATAATCCATTATCTTCAATGGTGATGAAATGTTGTCCAGCACATAAAGCGAAGAACGATCCATTACCTTGAGAACCACCAGTATTTATTGTATAAGTAAAAGGAGGAGCTCCATTCACTTGTGACACTTGCACACCTCCATCACATGAACTCTTACATGTTGTAGGGAATTGAAAATCTACTGCTGTTGTCATTACATTATCTGAAAGTGCAGAGAACACATTATCTACACATCCATTAGCATCTGTTACGTGCAAGTCATATAAACCTGAGAATAGCGTTCCGAAGAAACCTCCACCTTGTTGAGTTACCCCACCATCAATTGAATATAAATAGGGTGCCTGACCGTTTGCAGCTATAATCTCAAATGAACCGTCATTGGCTCCACAGTTAGATGGGTTGTTTGCAATAAATATGAAATCGAACGGTGGTGGCTCACTCACTATCACCTGATCAGTGAACTGACAACCATTTGCATCTTCTACAACCACGTCATAAGTTCCAGCAGCAATGCCCGTTTGTGGATTAGCTCCTGTGAATGTTGTACCGTTGTCTACACTAAATGTATAACCAGGAGTTCCGCCCGCTGGCACAAATGAAATCTCACCATCAGCAAGACCATTACAAGAAGGTTCAACAAATGCAGTTGCTGATGTTACGGCAGCTGGCTCACCGATTGGTTCAACCGAATTCGCTAAACATCCATTGGCATCTTGTACAACAACATTGACGTTACCACCGCAAAGCCCGGTTAAAGTGTTTAATGGTTGAAAAGACAAACCATTGTCATCAGAATAAGTATACGGCGGCGTAGCATTAGAAGCCGTAATAACAATTTCACCATCACATACTCCATTACACGAAGCATCTGTGATCACAGTAGTATAAGATAATGCTGTTGGCTGACCAATCACAAAATTCACAGTCCCCGTACACCCATTAGCATCTGTTACATCAACCGTGTGAGCACCTGCTGTAACATTAAAAGTATTTGAAGGTTGATTTGGTCCGGCATCAAGACTGAATTGGTAAGGAGCAGATCCTCCACCAACTCCAATTGTCACAGATCCATTCAATCCACCCGCACATGTCACAGGTGATTGCGCATCCACAAAAGGAACAGGACCAGCAGCTGAAGGTACAACTACATTTACTACCTCTGTACATCCGTTAGCATCAGTAACAGTTACTGTATAATTTCCTGAAGTTAAACCAGTAAAATTATTTGAAGCTTGTTGAGCACCACCAATATCATACTGATAGACTGGAGTTCCTCCTCCAGCAGTGACAGTCAATTCACCATTCGCAGCTCCACAAGTTGCTGCGACAGTTGATGCTTCAACAAGCGTTACATCCGTTGGTTCGTTTACATTGTTTCCTGCTAAAATTAACTGACAGTTATTATCATCTTGCATAATTACATTGTACAATCCAGGACAAAGAGCATTAAATGTACTAGGCGCCCCAAAGGCTCCAGCATTAATATTATAGGTATAAGGTGGCGTTCCACCTGCTTGTCCTGAGACTACAACTTGACCATCACACAAACCGAAACATGAAACATCAGTTGGTGTTGCAGTACCTGCGAGAGCTGTGGGCTCAGTAATGTCAACATTGGCTACAGCAACACATCCAATATTATCAGTCATGGTTACCGTATAGCTACCTGCAGGTAAATTTGTAGCAGTTTGAGAAGTTTGTCCTCCTCCCGACCACACATAAGAGAATGGTGCAGATCCTGTTGGATTTGCAGTTGTAGTTCCTGAATTATCTCCATTACAAAGTAAATCAGTTCCTACTGCTCCAACAGTACAACAAGTTGGGCCAACGCCTATAACAAAGACACCATCAACAGTACAACCACTTGCGTCTGTGACAGAATAAGTATAGTTGCCAGGAGGTAAGCCCGTGAAATTGGCGACTCCCCCTGCCGTATTTGGTTCTACAAAAGTTTGATTGGATGGACCGGCAATATCTACGGTATATGGTCCAGACCCTGGAGCATTATTAATTGTTACCGAACCATCATTGGCACCATCACAAGTTTCATCCACTGGAGCAACAGTTGGAGGTGGCAATGGATTATAAGTTACAGTTACATCATCTGTCTCAACAATTTGAACACCATCACATCTTGTATAAGTTACCTCTGCGGTATAAGTTGTTGAAGTTCCTGCAGGACAAACATTAATGTTATTTCCTGACCCTAATAAAGTTGCACCCTCATACCAATCAACAGTATAAATTGGAGGACCGTTAGGTGTAAACCTCCAAGCTTCCGGAGTATTCACTGTCCATGTTCCAGGATTACAATTTCTTCCAGGTGCAGCAATTCCTGCCGTACCAGTTTCGTTTTGAATTCCAATAATAGCATGACCGCCATTCCAGCCACCACAAGTTGGTTTACTCTCAACATACACATCAATTACGTTTGTAGTTTCATAAAGAACCATCATACTTCTTGTTTGAAGGTTGTTACATGAGAAATGACAAACATTATTAAACGAAACCACAAAAATTCTACAAGGAGCAGTTCCCAATAAATACCATCTAATGTTACCACAAACCGAAGGATCAATATCATGAAGAACACCAAAAATATCTCCATCATCATTCAATGCTGCACTTGGGCAATTAGCCGTAAAGTTCCATGGCTGTCCACCACCACCTCCGGCAGGACCTAAATCAATCGCCCCATTGGAACCTACCTTACAAGTAGTGTATGTATTTCCGTAATAACAAAAAGGGAATGGTAAGTTAATCACACTTGACCAAACGTCATCTGTCCCTGCAGATACCGCAGTACCACCAGCTTGATTATAAGGTATTGGCGGAGCATGAGGAATACCTCCAACGGTATAAGTATTGGTTGCACCTGCATGAAAAGGAGTTGCGGTTAAGTCAACACAGTTTTGCGAACAAGGCACAGCTTGATCTACTCCGGCATCCACAGTTGGACAACCGGGAAACTGTGCAATTGTTGTTGAAGCGGAAAACGCTATAAGCAAGGTAATTAGGGCTTTTAAAAATTTCATAAACTATAGTTTCTTGTCAGGTAGACGCGAAATTAAGTATCGAGTTGCTTTTTTTACACACTTATTAAGTGATAAATTAGACATCTGGTTTGTTTTTTAACATGCATAGCTAAACCGTGTTAGAATGGGGACTACCAGGTCCATTGATTTGTCCAAGAATTGAAGAAGTCAAAACCAATTTTGAAGTTCAAATTTACAGATGCTGCATTGTTTTCTCGAAGCACATAAAATACTGCCAATTTCAGCAATTGCTTTCTGATTTTGAATTTTCTTTCAATTCCACCATAGAATTCTATATGTCTGTAATTGACATCATTTATCAACAGAACTCCACCTCCTGCAACCAATTCTAACTTCAATTTATTTATCAAAGGGATTTTATTCATTATTGCTCCATTAAAATGGTGGATGGCAAACCCTTGAAAAAACGGTCGTGCTGTATTAAAAGTTGAATCAAGTAATTGCATTGTCATCAAAGGATTGGAGAAGAAAAAGAGATCAGACCCCCTAAAGAATTTTTGCTCTATAAACTGAACACTATTCAGGTTGTTCTCACTCCCAATAAATGAACCTGCTTCGACATCCCACTTAAGCTTACCGAAGGTCCCGAATTCCACTTCATCAGATGCTCCGATTTCTATATAATTGAAGTTGACATCACTACCAAACATATCAGGAACACCTTTTTTATACGTTAATCGAAGCTGAGGAAATTCTGTCCCTACAACAATTTTCTTACCTCTTTTAATGATGTATTTTTGCTTGAATCGGTAAAGAAATTCAAGCTCAAATATTGAAACAGTATAGGTTTCGTAATCAAAAGGTGCAGGCCAATCTAAGGTGTCACTCAACCATTGTTGCCAGGGTGCTAATGGAGTATCAGCAACACTCTCTCTCTTAGAATAATCGTATGATAATCGACCGTACAATCCATTTACAATTTCAATTCTTTGACTCATCTCTATGTAAGTCTTTTCTACCTGGTTGCCGGGTCCAATAAAATTGATAATGGATTCATTAAAAGTTACAAAGTCATAAACATTACCACCTCCTATTTTAAAACTACCAAATCTCTTAGGTAGAAAAGTGTACTCAGCACTCAAAAATCCTTTGATATTTTGCAGCCTTTGTCCATAATCTAAGTTGCCGTCAATTCTCATTTTTTGAGCATTATCAAATTCTTTTGAATAATAGCCGCCAATACTATACCTCACTCCGCCAAGTCTCATAAAGTGCACAGAGTTGATTAATGAATTAAAATAAATCTCTTGTCTCTTTTCTCTATTTCTAAACCCAACACCATTTAGAAACACATCCCAAACAGTGACTTTATTAAACTCTGTGTTGACGGAATCAATATACTCATCTGAAGCAAGCTCTTTAGCAATACTGTCCTGTTGGGAAATGAATACTAACTCCTCCGGTTTCAGGCTAATAGGCCTCGTTTCTGCCCAATAAAGGGAGTCTTTATCAAAAGCGTCATCATCATATGTCATGATTACGTTTTTGAATTCGTTTTTATCATACTCTAAATCGAACTTATAATTAGTATGATTCACTCTGGTATTGGCCATTACGAGATCTGTACCGTCATTAATATTATAAATGAATTCTCTTCGAACTGGCACCCAATTACCGTCAACATTTTCAAAATCTTGAATAATTCTAAAATCTTTAAAGAACTCCATGGCAGCTGAATTGATCTTCAAATCCATAGATTTAATGACCCATAACGAATCAATAATGTAAAGATTCCCTGAAAAAAGACCAGCTTCTTTAAACCTAGGCTCAACTATGATATCATAGATTTTTTGCTCATCCTCTATGAATATAGACTTTAAATAAAATTTATAATTTACGAAAGCATTAACTGCAGCCGGAGAAACAAGAGGTCTTGAACTTACCTTTGGAAGATCAATTAAGTTTTGGTACGGGTCAAATTCTCCATCCTGAATTTTTTCAAAAAAGATGTAAGGATTATATTCTATGGCTTGAGATGGTAAGATACTGTTTGGGTTAGAAAAATCTGCAACCACCACTACAGAACTCGCAGACTTATCAGAATAATCATGATGTGCCAAAACTTGCTCCTTATAAGTGTTTGAAGCTTTGAATTTACTAATTGAATAGCTCTCAATGAAATTCATTTTTTGTTTCCCAACGGGCTCCTCATCTCCTTTCATAAAAGGAATTCTATTCTCTTTCTCTAAAGAGGTTTTGATGTAAGTATTGCATTCAAACGACTCAAACTGCCGCTTCATATTTTTCTTGTTATCAATAACAGCTTTCATCACTTCTTTGGCGATATCCCTTTTGTCGGCATAGATTTCCACAGTGTTCAACGAAGTTGCCTGCTCAATTAATACAACATCAAAGACATTTACTTTGTCTTCAATCAGAATAGAATCAACTAATGGCTCAAAGCCCAACATTGAAAAGGATATCTTCAGCCATCCTTTTTCAGGAACTTCCAAAAAATAAGCCCCTTTGGCATTGGTAGGCACACCATAAGTAGAATTTTCAACAGCAACCCTCGCTCCTGGCACACCTCTTTGATTCTCATCTTGAACTGTACCTTTCAGTATATATTGAGACTGCGCTTGAAATGCGCAGAAAAGGATTAATATTGAGAGAATAGATTTCTTCATTTTGTAAGGACGCCTCAAAGCTACAAAAGTTACAGCAAAAAAATAGGCGTTCCATTTTAATTGAAACGCCTACTTAAATTGTTAATCTAAAAAATTATGACTCCCATCCCAAAATCTCATCTATTGTCAAATAAGAAATAGAATGATAATTTGGTCTTGCCTGAGCATAGATTTTATGAGCTAATTTCATTCCCTTCTCAGATTTCGCAAGCTCTCCATAAATTGGCTCAAGAAACTTTCTACGCCCAACATTAATTAAAAACGTCTCCATTGACTCATTCACCCCTTCATAGTCTAACATTATTGATAAAACATACCATTCTGCCATGATTTCTGAATTTCCACAATCAGTGAATCCAAATTCTTTATCCAACATTGCTAAATGATTAGCGTCAACATCAGCAGGAATATGACGAATAAAATGTAACCACTCATGTGTTGACCAATCTTCAGGAATTTCAAGGTCTGCCCCATTAGAAACTGAAGTAATCATATCACACTTTAAGTCAACCTTTTCAAATCTATCTGAATTTACCTGAACACAGTTGTCAGGAATCCCTTCCTCATAAATCCACTCATCCGTATTGAATTCTAATTCATTTGGCTCAAGAAGATTAACCTCAAGATAAGCTACAAATTCCTCTGTTGTAAGTGTTTGAAATTCGTGGTCATTAAAATAACTACTCAAGAAAGCATCAAAGGTTTCTCTACCTGCTAGTTCTTCCAAAGTCTTTAAAAAGAAAGCACCTTTTACATAAGCAATGGCAGTCATTCCGTCATCAGGATTTCTCCCTTCTAAATCTAACTTCAACTGCGTATCTTCAGGATATTCTCCTGAAAGTATATCTCCGTTTTCATATTCCAAACCTTGATATTCAATTTGCATTAACATATCAGCATATTCTTTACCATACACTTGCTCCATTATCCTGTTCTCAAAGTACACAGTGAATCCTTCATTCAACCAGAAATCATCCCATGTTGCATTGGTCACCAAATTTCCTGACCAGCTATGAGCTAATTCATGAGCGACCAAAGAAACCAGAGATCGATCTCCGGCCAATATTGTAGGAGTTGCAAAAGTCAATTTTGGATTCTCCATTCCACCAAAAGGGAACGAAGGAGGAAGCACGATTAAATCATATCTACCCCATTTATAATCGCCATAAAGTTCTTCAGCCGCTTCAACCATTTTTTCTACATCAACAAATTCGTAAACACAAGCCTCAGTCATAGAAGGCTCACAATAAACACCTGTTCTATCGCCTAAAGAAGAAAACTCTAAATCTCCAACCGCTAAGGCAATCAAATAAGATGGAATTGGATTATTCATTTCAAAGGAGTACTTTCCTTCACTATTCTTTTCTGTGGGATTTTCTGCACTCATTACAGCTAATAAATTAGATGGTACTTGAATATCTGCCGAATAAGTAATTCTATTTCCCGGAGTATCTTGACATGGAATCCAAGTTCTTGTCAGAATAGCTTGACCTTGAGTAAATAAATAAGGGTTTTTCTTGTCGGCGGTTTGCTGAGGATTTAACCACTGAAGAGCTCCGGCAGATGGTGTAGTTTCATAGAAAATTTGAACACTTTCTGTATTCTCTTTAATGGCAACCTCTAAAGGTGCACCTAACAACTCATCTTGTTCACCAATTTCAAAAGTAGTTTCTTCTTCACCGTTCAATATTACTTTCTCAATTTTTAAATCATAAACATCAAATATGGCAGTAGTTGCTCCAGTAAGATTCTCAATATCGTGCTTTACTGAGCCTTTAAGAGTTTTAGTCTCGAAATCTACCGTCAAATCAAGATGAAGATGATTTGTTCTCACTTCAAACACATTAGCATAGGAGTGTAAATCTGCAACTTGGGGCTCGACCTGATCTATGGAAGATGGATCTGAACCATCTGAACTATCTGATTCACATGAAACAAATAGACCAGTAAAAAGGAATAACGTAAAATATAAAACGGGCTTAATCATATGCGCTTTCTTTTTGTAGGATGCAAAGGTAAATTTAAAAAGGCGCAGAAGGTCAAAAATTTATCTGAACGGCCGAAAGATTTCGTTAAAGATTGCAATTTACCAGACCAATGATTAAATAACTTTTTAATAATGTCCGTATAAGCGATTATTTTATGCTAAACGGTAGTTCATTTAATTTTATTTTGGTTAATTTCACGGGCTTAAACAATTTAGGGATATAGATGAATAATACCTTAGCACCAAACCAGAAAGAGCTATTTGGACACCCAGTAGGTCTTTACGTTTTGTTCTTCACAGAGATGTGGGAACGTTTTTCGTACTATGGTATGCGTGCCATTTTGGTAATTTACATGTTGGCGGAAGCTGGTCATGAGCATGGGGCAGGTATGGGATGGACCGAAAAAGAAGCATATATGCTTTATGGATGGTACGTGATGTTAGTTTATGTAATATCTATACCAGGAGGTATTCTCGCAGATAAAGTTTTAGGACAAAAAAAGACTGTAATGCTCGGCGCGGCAATTCTCGTGCTCGGACACGGAACACTTGCAATCGAAGAAAGTTGGGCATTTTTTACTGGTTTAGGATTAATTGTTTTAGGAGTAGGATGCCTCAAACCGAACATTTCTACAATGGTTGGTGGGCTTTACAAACAAGGCGATATTCGCAGAGATAAAGGATTTAGTATTTTCTATATTGGGATTAACCTTGGGTCACTATTAGCGACTTCATTCATTGGATTAGTTGTTGCAAAATGGGGATGGCATGCAGGATTCGGAATGGCTGGTATAGCAATGCTGTTAGGACTTCTTGTTTATATTTTTGGACAAAAATACATTTCTCACGTTGGTAACAAACCCGTGAAAGAGGCTGATGGAAATGATGTTTCTATTCTCCAATTGTTTGTCAACTTAACGAAATCAACACCTCACTTAATCATTGTTCTAGTGCTTTTAGGACTTTCAATTTATGCTGGAGTCAGCTTCAAAGGAATTGATCACTGGGGTTATGGAGCATTATTTATTTTCATATCACTGGTTGTTGGTATGATGATGATGATTTACAAAAGCCTTGAAAACAAGGTAATGAAAGATCGTTTTCTAGTTCTACTACTCTCTTTTTTAATTGTAATTGTTTTCTGGGGAGCTTTTGAACAAGCTGGTGGATTGATGAGTGTTTATACAGAGACTAAAACTGACCGTATGTTATTTGGGTGGGAAGTACCCACACCAATGTTCCAAGGATTAAATGCCGGGTTCATATTATTGCTAGCAGTTTGGATTGCAAATATCTGGGCTAAGAGAAAATTAAAAAACAAAGAAGCTTCAGCGTTATTCAAAATGGCTGTAGGTACAATCATAATGGGACTTGGTTTTGTGTTCATGATATTTGCCGTTAGGGATTATGATACTTATGGAAAGTCATCAATGATTTGGTTGATTTTAGCATACCTATTCCATACCATTGGAGAACTTAGTTCTTCACCAGTTTCACTTTCGTTTATTACCAAACTTGCACCAGTGAAATATGCATCCCTTATGATGGGAGTTTATTTTGCGGCAACAGGATTAGGAGGAAAAGTGGCCGGTATATTAGGAGAGAAATCTGCTGAATTAGGTGAATACACGATTTTTACCGGAATTACGATTTTCACCGTGGCTTTCGGTTTATTGGTCATAGCATTGCTAAAGCCACTAAAGAGACTGACACATGGAGCAGAGGATAACGAAGGAACTTTTCACGAAGAAAATGAAGGGTTTGAATTAGGAGATGTTGAAGAATAACTACAAGAAATTAAAACATTAGGTTAATAAATTTATTACTGAATTAAATGCAAGGAAATTCACAAAATAACTTTTTCGAATCAAAGGTATTAGGTCACCCATCTGGCTTGTTCGTTTTGTTCTTTACAGAAATGTGGGAACGTTTTTCATATTACGGAATGCGAGCACTTTTAATCTTATTCTTAACAAGTTCTATTGGACTTGGAGGGTGGGATTGGTCTATCTCACAAGCAATGTCGCTTTATGGTACCTACACAGCAATGGTTTACTTGACTCCTATTTTAGGAGGATTTATTGCGGATCAGATTATTGGATATAGAAAGGCAGTCGTTATTGGAGCACTTCTCATGACTCTTGGACATGGATCTATGGCTCTTGAGAACGAAATATCAATGTATCTTGGAATTGCATTATTAATATTTGGTAACGGTTTCTTTAAACCAAATATGACATCCATTATCTCTCATATGTACAAAGATGTGCCGGAGAAACAAGATGGTGCATACACTATCTTTTATATGGGTGTAAACGCAGGAGCATTTTTAGGAATTATGCTTTGTGGATACATTGGTGTAAATGTATCATGGAGTTATGGATTTGGATTGGCAGGTATATTCATGTTCTTAGGAATGTTGCAATTCATTTTTGCTCAAAAGATTCTAGGAAATATTGGATTGGCACCAGATAGAAATGCTTTACCTGAGCTTGAAAACGCTAGTCAGACTTCAGAAATGAAAGAAGACACTCCTTTAGATGATTTGGGAGAAGATATTATTAAAGATACTCCTCTTGAAAAAGGAGACAGGCGAAACCCGTTTACCCCACTAGATCAATTTTTGATGTGGGCAAGTGCGATTATTGCAGTTGTTTGGATTATTAATGATCCTGTGTCTAAAATTGGTGGATTCAACATATTTAATTTCTATGTAGGAAACTTAGATGGTGCTTCATTTATGATACTTATTGCACTTGGAATGTTCTTGACCTTACTTATTACAAGAATCATTAGATATGGAAATGTGGTAAGGGATAAGATGATCGTTGTCGCAATATTTGCATTTTTCACAGTATTCTTTTGGGCTGCTTTTGAGCAAGCTGGTGGGACCATGACATTGTTTGCTGCTGACTTTACCGATAGAGTTATGACAGGTGGGTACGCCACACTCTTCTTGGTGATTGACATCATTATCACTGTTGTTCCGATCGGTATCATCTCTTGGGTGCTATTCAAGTTATTTACTCAGACTTTCAAGAAGTACGCACTCTCAAACCTGATATTAGCGTCATCATTTATTTTCATTTGGGGAATCGTAATCTGGAAAATTGACAGAAATCTTTCATCTAAAGCATATGTTGTTTCTTACCAAAGCGTGGCTACAACAGAACTTGACCCAGAAACAAATGAGCTAGTAGATGTTGAGCATGCGGTTTATGCTAATTCCGACGACTTTAAGCCAGGCGATATAGTATCCACTAAAACGGCAAAGGTAATTGAGCCCGTTGATATGAAAATTGGACAGACGTTCCCTATTGTTGAGAAGAAACGTGGAGGCTTTAGATATCTTGATGAAGAGGGATTAGAAACTTACAAAGACAGAATGATTTTTGATGGTCAACGACCAAAAGTTCTAGAAGCGACAGTAACAGAAGTTAAAGAGAACGAAGTTGAAATTGAACCAACATGGTTTGGTATATTGAACTCTTTGTTCATCATTATGTTTGCTCCTTTATTTAGTAGACTTTGGGAGAGTAAATGGAACCCGAGAGGGCCCGTTAAGTATGGTCTTGGTTTAATATTATTAGGTGCCGGTTTTGGAGCTCTTGCACTCGGAGCGCAAGGATTAGGCGAAGCGAATCCAGATGGAAGCGTCATGCTTGTGAGTGTCTGGTGGCTGACCGCCGCCTACCTGCTGCATACGCTTGGAGAACTCTGTTTATCTCCTGTAGGATTGTCGTACGTATCTAAACTGGTTCCAAGTAGAATGATAGCATTTATGTTTGGGGTTTGGTACTTAGCTGTAGCAATCGGTAATAAATTGGCAAGTTTAGTTGGTGGAATGGTTGAAGAAATTACGGCCGACTACTCACTATCTACATTCTTCATGATATTCACTTTGATACCAATAGGAATGGGGTTAGTAGCAATCCTACTTACACCAATCATTAAGAAATTTATGCACGGGGTATACTAGACCTAGTGCAATTCAAAGCATAAAAAAACCGTCTCGGCTTAGCCAAGACGGTTTTTTTTTATCTTTTAATACTTCTTTACAAGAATCTTGATTTATCCATATCTAACCAGCTCAAAATTGAGTTACAGAAGATATTCTCAACATCCCCTTGTGGTATATCGCTATCCTCAATGAATTTCCCAATCTCAAGATCACCTAATGGGAATGGATAGTCTGTACCCAAACAAACTTTCTCTGAACCTTGAACTTTTAAAATGTATTTGAGCAAGTCAATGTCATGAGTAATACAATCTGTCCAAAACTTTCCTAAATACTCTCTAGGGTTTACAGGATTATCAATTGCAACCAAATCAGGACGGCAATTAAACCCATGTTCTATTCTACCAATAGTTGGAATAAATGACCCTCCAGCATGTGAGGCCAGAACTCTCAAATTTGGGAGCCTTTCTAATACGCCTCCAAAAATTAATGAACACATGGCTCTAGAAGTCTCTGCAGGCATTCCTACCAACCAGGGCAACCAATACTTCTCCATACTATCAAACCCCATCATTTCCCATGGGTGAATCATAATCGAAATCCCTAGCTTTTCACACTCTTGAAAGATTGGAAAAAACTCAGCTTCAGACAAGTTCTTGTCATTAATGTTAGATCCGATTTGAATACCATCAATACCTAACTCATTCTTAAGCCTATGTAACTCTTGGATTGCAAGATCTGAGTCTTGCATTGGAATTGTACCCAAGCCAACATAATTCTTCGGGTATTTCGCTTGTAAATCAGCAATGTGATCGTTCAAAAATCTACTTAACTCTAAACAATCCTTTCCTTTAGACCAATATGAAAACATCACTGGCACTGTACAAACTACTTGAACTTGAGTTTGAAATTTATCATAATCAGCAATCCGCACATCTGCATCCCAGCAATTCTCTTCAATAGTTCTAAAATATTGATTCCCTTTCATCATATCGGCAAAACCCGCTTTGGCAGCTGAAGGCTTTAACCAAATAAAATCTCCATATCCAAATTTGGCAGTCCAATTTGGCATTTCAGGCGGAAGGATATGCGTATGCATGTCAATTTTTAACATAGTTTCAATTAATTATTTTTAATGAGGTTTTATTTCTTTCTGAGCTTAATGAATTTTTTCATCTTCTCATTTTCAATTAGAACAGTTAAATTGTATTGAACAATTTTCCATTCTCCATTTTCTTTAATCATTACTCCAGATCCTCTACACTCTTCCATCCAGGTCTCCAAGCTTTCATCAAACCACGCACACTTCCCATCAGGAGAGATATCCCAATTTCGTTTCAAGGGTTTAAAATTCCATGTCTCTTTCTTTTCTAGAAAGTAAGGTTCACAAAATTTTCTGAACTCCTTTTTACTCCATCTCTCACCAGGATCAGTTCCGAGATAAAAGAAATCAGCCGACATCAAATTGAAAAAGGCATCCAACTCTAAGGCTGTGACATCCTTATGCCAATTATTCATCAGTCTATCCATTTCCCGAACTTCTGAGGTATAATCAACCCCAACATCTTCAATATCTTCACCACAAACTACATTATCTGTTGATATAATATCTTGAATTAATAGTTCCCCTGCTTTTTCAATCCATGTAAAATGATCAATACCGCAATGATTATATTTTCCATTTAAGAAAAATTTGAATTCAACTTGAACCGTAAAAACTTGTGGAGAAACTTCCAAGGCAATTATAGAATGTACTTTCTCATTAAACATGCCTGATTTAAATGAAGGGCAAACATCTAAAAAACCTACGGCGTCAAAACCAAATGTGGTATCCTTACCCACATGTGTAACCATGGCATCTTTATGAAAAAAGCCAGAAAGTTTTAGTGAATCCCCCGCATTTAGGGCAGAATAAAATTCCTTATTCAAATTTATTAATTCAGATTGAGCTGCAGATTCTACTGCAAAGAAGGCTGTACAGCACAGTACTACCAGTTTGAGACCTTTTAACATATAAATTTACCAATTATCAATGACCCTAAAAATATTAAGAAACATCTGTTATTTTTGCATCTTGAACAAATAAATAATTATGAAACTTAAAAATTGGTTGATTGCCGGAACGATTTTATGTTCGATTTCTGCATCTGCACAGGATTCAAGAAAGATTGACTTTGTTGAATATGACTTGCCAAATGGACTGCACGTGATATTGCACGAAGATCATTCAACTCCTATTGCAGCTGTAACAATCTTATATCATGTAGGATCTAAAAATGAAAACGTAGGCCGAACAGGTTTTGCACACTTCTTTGAACATTTGATGTTCGAAGGAACTACAAATATTGAAAGACATACTTATGATAAATATGTTGAAGGCGCTGGGGGAACATTAAATGCCAATACTTCACAAGACAGAACTTTTTATTACGAACTACTGCCTTCAAACCAACTAGAGTTAGGTCTTTGGCTTGAATCTGAAAGATTACTTCACGCAAAAGTTGAAGATATCGGAATCGAAACTCAAAGAGAAGTTGTAAAAGAAGAGAAGAGACAAAGAATGGATAACCAACCTTATGGTTCTTTGATGTACGAAGTTTTCAGAAGAGCTTACAAAGAGCATCCTTATCAATGGGTTCCTATTGGATCAATGGAAGATTTAGATGCAGCACAAGAAGAAGATTATGTAAACTTCTATAGAACTTTCTATGTTCCTCATAACGCAACTCTAACAATTGCTGGAGATATCGATATCGAACAAACAAAGAAGTGGATTGCAGAATATTATGGAACTATTCCAAATGGAGACCGCCTTGACCTTTACAGAGATTTAGAATTCTTATCACTTGAACAATTTCAAGAAAAATATGGTGACGAATTAAAAGGAATGGCCACGTCAAAAGACTTCATGGGAGATTGGCACAACAAGATGCCAACTGAAGATTTCATAAAGAAATACTTCTCTAAGGTTTCTGACGAACAACACGAAGTACCACGTCCAACAATTAAAGAAGGGTTGCTTCAGGCTGAAATTAGAGATACAGTTTATGATAACATTCAACTTCCTGCTATTATAATGGCATATAGAATACCTGAACTTAAACATGAAGACCATTATGCCGTTGAAATGTTAAGTATGCTTTTATCACAAGGAAACAGTTCTAGATTCAATAAGAACATTGTAGAAAAACAAGAAAAGGCATTGGCTGCTTTTGCTTTTCCTTTTGGATTAGAAGATCCAGGAATAGCTCTTTCATTAGCTATCGCTAACATGGGTGTAGATTTAAAAGACTTAGAGGCAGCACTTGATGCAGAGGTTGAAAACACACAAACTGAACTTATATCTGATGAAGAATTTGAAAAGCTGAGAAACATGGCAGAAAGTGACTTCATTTCTTCAAACTCGACTATGGCAGGAATTGCCGAATCATTAGCAAATTACCATGTATACAATGGTTCAACAGACTTGATCAATACAGAGTTAGAAAAGTATATGGCAGTTACTAAAGAAGACATCAAACGTGTTGCCAACAAGTACTTTATTAAATCAAACAGAGTTGTTCTTTATTATTTACCAAAAGAACAAAATAATTAATCTTAGAGCATTATTAGAAACGTTATGAAAAAGAATTTAATTATAGCATTGGCTACCTTTTTTGTTGGATCATCTGCAATTGCTCAGATTGATAGAACTGAGGCACCTAAGCCACAACCAAATCCAGAAATTAAAATTAATATTCCGGATGTCGTTACATCTGAAAACGGACTAAAAGTAATTGTTGTTGAAAACCACAAATTACCTGTTGTTTCATTCCAATTATTTGTTGACTACCCTACTCTTCCCGAAGGAGATAAAGCAGGTAAAGCAGACATCTTCGGAGAACTCTTAGCGTCAGGTACAACTGAATCAACCAAAGATGAATTAGATGCGAAAATAGATTACATGGGAGCATCTGTTGCTACTACTTCTAGAGGCTTCTTTGCCTCTTCACTAAAAAAGCACACTCCAAATCTTCTTAGCATTTTGAGTGAGATGGTGACCAAACCTGCCTTTCCTCAAGATGAATTTGACAGAGTTGTTAAACAAAGTATATCTGCTTTAGAGCAAGCAAAATCAAGTCCTGATGCAATGGCTTCAAATGTTGCTGGTGTAGTTAACTACGGAGCAGATCATCCCTATGGAGAGATCACTACTGAAGCATCTCTTGGAAATCTGACTGTAGATGACATTAAGACTCACTACAAAGAAAACTTCATCCCTAACATGGCTTACCTTGTAATCGTTGGTGACGTAACTCAAGCCGAAGCAAAAGAATATGTTTCTAAATATTTTGGCGGATGGGCAAAAGGAACGGCACCTGCGGCGAAAACTTTTGAGATTCCTACTTCAGAAGGAAACAATGTTTATTTCGTGGATAAACCAGGAGCAGTTCAAAGTAGAATAACTATCACTCATAACATGGATCTAAAACCTGGTCACGAAGACGTGATCAAATTAAGAGTATTGAACCAAGTTTTAGGTGGTGGATCTTTCTCAGCGAGACTCATGTCTAACCTTAGAGAAGACAAAGCTTATACCTATGGTTGTTATTCTCAAATCTCTCCCGATAAGTTAGTTGGTGATTTCTCTGCAGGCGGAAACTTCAGAAATGAAGTAACTGATAGTGCAATCGTTCAAATAATGATGGAAATAGAGAAAATCACTGAAACTGGCGTTACCGACAAAGAGCTCGAGTTAGTTAAAAACTCAATGACCGGAGCATTTGCTAGATCGTTAGAGCGTCCTGAAACTATGGCAAGATTTGCTTTAAATACAGTTCGTTATAATCTTCCTAAAGATTACTACGCGACTTATTTGACCGATTTAGAAAAGATCACAAAGGCAGAACTTTTAGATGTTGCTAAGAAGTATTTGAGACCAAACAACATGAATATTATAGTTGTTGGTAACGAAGATGTAGCAAGCTCTCTTGAGCAATTCGACACTAAAGGCGGAATGGAGCTGAAAGATTCTCAAGGGAAAGAGAAAATCAAATTGAAGAGTGTTGCTGAAGGCGTGACGGCAGAATCAGTAGTTAAGTCTTTCTTGTACAAATCATTTTCAGTTGACAACAAAGCTGATTATGACAAGATTATGAAGAAGGTTGGCTATGTAATCAAATCTTACTCTGCGCCGCTTGAAGCAATTGGAGGAGACATTTACATGACTTCTTACTCAGGTAAACCAAATATGACAGCTTCTGTATTAAGAATGAACGCAGGAGGACAAAAGGCGACTGTTCAAAAAGAATACTTCAACGGAAACTCAGGTGGAACTTTCATGATGGGAGCTGGAACCACAAAGTATGAAGCAGATGAACTCCAAAAGAAAAAAGATGGAGCCTTCTTATTTAGCCAAGCAAACTACTTTACAACTGATTTCTACGAAATTGACCTAATGGGAATTGATGAAGTAGAAGGCGAAGAGTACTACAAAATGAAAGTCAACCGTAAAGGAGAAGAAGACTTTGGTTACGAGTACTATTCAGTAAAAACAGGTTGGTTAGTGATGGAAGAGAACTTCGGCACAGATGACGAAGGAAACAGTGTTGGCGGAACTATCAAGTACGAAGATTTCAAAGAAATCAAAAAAGGAATCATGTTCCCTCATAAGATGTCTATTAATAATCAAGGACAATTAATAGAATTCACCTTGAATGAAGTGAAGATCAAAAAGAAACCGAAATCTGAACCTTTTGTAGGTCAGTTTTAATTAACTAAAAGCCGCTCATTTTGTGAGTGGCTTTTTTTTGGCTAAATTGCTTTAAATATTAAAAAACATGAAACTCCTATCAATAACATTTCTATTACTTCTTTCGACAATTGGATTTAGTCAAAAAAAACAAAAACCGCAAGAAGTAAAAGCCACCATCAAACTTGAGCAAAGTATAAATAAGGCGGGGAATGTTATGCCAGGTGAAGGAGACTTCTATCTAGAATACAATGGTGATTCATTTTTTGTTAAACTTTCTGCAGGAAAAGTGACTCGAGATCAATTAAAGACTGTATTAAACACCAAGACTTCATTTGAAGTCATTTTTGACAATGGACTATGGGACACTGACGACCCTAATGTTCAAAGCAGAATTGGTGATTATGTTCGAATTATGAACATTCAAACGCCCTAAAGGCTCTTTTTGTTAATAATTCGATAAGCTTTTAGGCTTCTTTCTACAAGAAAAATGTCGTAACTTTACCAGGCTCTTCTTGTTACACTCTCGAGTTGAGCGCAAAGTGTTAATGAAAAAATTTGTCTTCATAGGAATTCTACTATTCTCTATCTGCCCAATAGCGGAGGCTCAAATTGTATTCAATGAAATTTTTAACGAAGGGAATGGAGCAGCTGATGGCTTAGGAACCACTGCAGGCTCTGATGCCTTAGGAACTGCCTGGACCACCTCTTGTCCATATTGCGGAGCAAGTAACGATTGGATTGAGATCGACATGGCCGGAAATTCTGAGCTAGAAGTTAGAGACCCTAATGGCCCTGCCTTTTGGGAAACTGATGATTTCGATATCTCTGCCTGCACTGAAGGGATCACCATTTCTGTTGACATTAGAGAAACAGGTGATCAAGAACCAGTGACATGTGGTGGAATTTGCAATACAGGAGATGGGATAAAACTTGAAGTTTCATATGACAGTGGAACATCCTGGGTTGCGTATTCAGATGCTGTTAACGGATTTACAGGAACCTGTATCGTAATGCAGGGATGCGGAACTACTGATTGTACTGGTGGATGCAATGTGACCAATTATCCCGTCCCATGGGGAGCAGGCACTTCTATTAGCGGCCCATTTATAGGAACAGATGACTTTACTTCTTCAACCTTTTCAGACTGCGCTTCTGTTGGAATCTCTAGTACCTTGAGATTCAGAGTAACATTCATAGCCTGGGCTGGAGCGGAATACTTATTTCTTGATAACGTTATAGCAACTTGCTCTAGCTGTGCTTTACCTGTTGAGCTTATTAATT
>Ga0316204_10004142_pt1 | contig 26850 bp, 21 predicted proteins | sample 6monrhotite_MG_2_FD_205661 | JGI IMG/M metagenome (GOLD analysis project Ga0316204, IMG submission 205661) | Microbial mat bacterial communities from mineral coupon in-situ incubated in ocean water Damariscotta River, Maine, United States -... | ecosystem: Environmental > Aquatic > Marine >...
GCTAGTGCTAGATATAGAGCGAGAGAGAGAGAGAGAGAGAGAGAGAGAGAGAGAGAGAGAGAGAGAGAGAGAGAGAGAGAGAAGAGAAGAGAAGAGAAGAGAAGAGGAGAAGAAGATCAGGAAGGAGAAGATCATGGATGAGAAGAAGAAGATCAAGAAGAAGAAGGAGAAGATCATGAAGAAGAAGAAGAAGGAGATCAAGATTGAGAAGGAGAAGATCAAGAGGGAGAAGTAGAAGATCAAGAAGCTGAACAACCTCATAAGCATCGACAACTTCATGGGCAATACGTGATATAGTACATGATGAGCGGTTCATTCACGCGCGTTCAATGCGACATGTAGATGAAGCGAGAGCTTTTGGCGGCGTCGGTCCTATCCTGCACCGAGTCGACGATCGCCGTCTGGTCCACCATATTGCCGCTGACGGCTTGCGTCATGAGGCCTGCCACCGCGAGCGCTGCAGCTGCTCGATGCGCCACCTCGCCTGCCGGGGGAGGGAGCAAGAGCGGGGCCTGGCCCTTCTTGCTCATGCTCTCCACGAAGTCGTCGATGTCGATGAGAGTGCCCAGCGCCTTGGACAGTGGTGCGTTGGCCGCCTTGAAGTGGAGCACCTGGCCCATCTCGTCGGACGTCATGTCGACGATGTACTCGCGGCGGAGCTTCCCTGCGGCCTTCTTGATGTCCGACACCTTGCTGCCCGCACGCGTGTGGAACATGAAGGAGTCGATCATCTCGCGTGACGAGAGCATGTCCTTCGCGGTCCTCTTCGACTTGATGCGGGCCACCGCCATCGTGGTGAGGGTGGTGCGGTCGAGCATGCTCCCGTTGACGCGGAAGGTCAGAAGGCGGGCTCGCTTGGGGACCTCGATCAGCGGGTGGCGTGCGGGGCCGTCGCATTGGGGTATGTACGGCGCAGGGCAGGTGGCGACGCTCACGAGCGTACTGTTCATGTGCGCCACCGGGTTGCAGTGGTCGAGGGCATACAGGGAGCTGCCGACGCCGACGCCCGGGAAGCCGTAGAGGTAGTCGCAGTAGCCCATGTAGTAGGCGTAGACCACCAGGCTGGCCAGGAGGTCGGCCTGGGAGACCGCGCCCAGGAAGTACTCCAGCTTCCCCTGGCCTTCTCCGTGCACTCGCCGCAGACTGGCCTCGAGGAGACTGGCCACGCGCGAGACGGAGAGCGTGGAAGACCGCACGGTGTTGGACTTGCCTCGGCTGGACGAGATCTTGTAGATCAGAGTGATCTCGTCGAGGTTCGGGCCAGCAGCCACGTCCGCATCGTCCACCTTGGCATAGGCCGGGTCTGGCGGCGCCGTGCGGTAGGCGTGGTAGAGGAGCATGAGGAAGAACACGTCAGAGTCCTCGCTGACGACTCTGGCTCGTACGTTCCCTGAGCACACCGGCCATGCCAGCGCCTGGATGATGCCGTGGTCGGCCTCGCCGTAGTAGGGCATGTGCGAGAAGACGATCCCCTTGCCGTCGCCGATCACCAGCGCGTGGCTGATGGCCGATGATGGCCGCGTGAACGCATCGGGGATCTCGTCTATCGCGAGGAGGTTCTCCTCGACGAGCCGGTCGATGAGGGGAAGGCACGACTCCACGCCGGTGATGATGAGGCGCTTGCCGGCCGGCGCCGAGGTGTACGAGCGAACGGCGCCCACCAGGATGGTGGCCATCATCTCCGGCCTGCCCACGCTCCTCGAGGCCCAGATGTCGGCCACTGGGCCAGGCATGGCCTTGGCCATGGAGTCGGGAGAGGCCAGCATCGTGCGCAGGGGGACGAGGTTGCAGATCCACTCCGGGAGAGGGCCGGCCTCGAGCATCGTTTTCTTCTCTTCTTCGGTGGCGCATGTTTGTTCGAGGGAGAAGAACCTCTCACCGAACGCCTCGCGGGTGCCGCCCGAGATGCCGAATGACTGCAGGGTCTCGTCGCGCCGGTCTGCTGCCTTGGCTGCGGACTTGGCGCGCTTCTCTCGCTCGTGCAGCTTGAGCGGAGAGTCGTGTGTATCGACGTCGAGCACGATCACCAGGGTGCCCTGGCCGCGGCCGAGGTGGTCGATGACCCGATTGGCGCGGGAGTGGAACTCTCCCACGGTCTCGCGGTCGGTGAGGTTGTCGGTCAGCGGGTCGAGCTTGGAGGTGTCCGACCGTACGTCTTCGTAGCGGAAGCAGCCGGCCAACGTGCCGCCGTCCACGATGGTGACGGCCTGGTCGTTACCGACGGCCTGCTGGTCGTTCAGCCACCTTGCCTCCTCTTCGCTCTCCGCGAAGGCGAGAGGCTTCCCCCCTCCTGCTTCGGCCTTGGCCATCTTCCGCAGGCCGCGGACCATATCGGACTTGGGCTTGCTGGCCGCACTCCCGTCGAGCATGTTGGCGAAACAGAAGTTGCGCAACTCTGCTACCTTGAAAACGTTATTCCACCACGCATCGCTGATATCGTCTGCACCAGGGCGTGTCTGATCGATCATTGTAGGTGGTGGCGGGAGAGAGTACTTGCTGTTACCGCGAGGAGGAAACTAATGACCGGCGAGGCTGGCCGGAGGAGGGGGGGGGGGGAGGGGAGCAACATGGGGACATTGGCCAAGTACGCGCATATTCGACTTGGATGGCGTTTTAAATGTACATTGACGGAGAGCTGCCATCTGGCCGGCTACCCGGAAGGCGCCTGGGAGGCCTTCTTCACCTTATTGGAGACGTATAGGCTATACAAGCCGCAGCTGATGGCGCAGCAGACGCCAATCGCACATACGAAGACGGCGATGGTTATGGCGCTGACGATGATCTTTCTGCGGTCGTCATCTGCCTCCTCGTCCTGGTACAGGTAGTAGAGGCGTTCCATTGCGTCGGCGAGCGCCTGGTTCAGCTCCATGGTGACGTTGTTGTCTAGGTAGTCGATGGGGGCGTAGACACCTGACCCAGGCGTCACTGCGGTGCCGTTCGAGTAGATGTCCTGGCGTAGGCACTGGATGGTGGCGCGGGCCAGCACCACGTTGCTGGGCGATGTGGTGTCGGCGCTCTGGACCGTGTAGGCGCAGAGGATCGCATCGGCGTCGGTCGTATCAAGCGCCGTCACCTGAATACCGAACAGGCCGTCTGAACCCGGCGTGCGGCACTCCCCGGGGGGAACGTTGGCGAGGAGGCGCGATGCGGGAGTGACCAGCGTGCCAGACGGGGCCGTGAACTGGAGGGTGAGCGGGTTGTAGGCGCTCTCGAGTCCGCACTGGATCAGGAGGTTGTAGTTGGCGGGCGCCGGGGACGCGCCGTCGTTGCAGACCTTGTAGTTGGCGCTTCCGATGCGGCCTGCGCCAACTGCGCAGAAGGTGACGGTGGGGTCGAGCGATGCGTTCGGTACGCCTTCCCGGATGCCGATCGCCCCGCCGGCCAGCGTCAATTCGATGTCCAGCGACGCCGGCTTGTTCGGCTTGACCACGTAGAAGTAGCTCCCGCCGCCCGTGTCAATGGCGGGCCACGCGTTGGGGGTGAGCGGAGTGTAGACGAACGGGGCGTAGGGAGAAAGCTTCCCGCCGGGGATGTAGCCCGACACCATAGAGGCGGCGGCCTCGTCTGCCTCGAACGTCCTCATGGCGTCCATGATGTCGCACGGGGAGGGGGCGGGCCTGTCCATGAACTCGAGGCCGTGGCCTGGCACACAGAATACCAGGTCGGAGTAGGCGCCAGTGCCGCCCTGCGTGCGTGGCACCAGCGTCTTGATCTCCACCGAAGGCGCGGATGAGCTGCCGGTGTTCATGGCGGCGGGCGGCCTCGAGAAGATGTCGACGGCGACGTTCGACATGCCGCACGCCGTCCCCTGCGTAACTCCCATACTGTCGTTGAGGAACGCATACATGGCGAACGGGTCGCCTCCCGTGAGGTGGGCGATAGCGCACGGCTCCGTCGCAACGGCGGGCCCGGGGTAGGGCATGTCGGGGCTGCCGTCGTTGAACGAGCAGGTGTCCGTCTCGCTGCTTGGCAGGTCCTCGAACGGGTTATCGGAGAGCGACGCGCCTCCGAGGTCCAGGATGCTCCCGTCCGACGTGCAGGTGATGAGGTAACCGGGGAGCGACGCGCCCTCCAGGCCGTCGGCGGAGAAGGTGCCCACTATCGTAGCTGCCATGGTCCCGCCCGGCGTGCTGATCGACGTGGCGCCGGACAGGTTGGAGGCGATGGTGGAGAGCTTGATCGTCTCCTGGATGGGGGGTGATCCGAGCGCGTTGAGAGTGATCGTCACGTCCGCTGCAATCTCGGGCTTGTCTGCCACCCGGAAGAGGCGGCACTTCGGGCCGAGGTCCTGGAAGTTGGCGCTGACTTCGACGTAGGTGTTGCACGTGGAGGTGGAGTCGGTGCAGATGTGAGCGCAGCCGTAGGTGTAGCTGACGGCTCCCACCGCGGTGGTGGCGCGGAGGTTCTGTGGCGCATGCGCGCCCTGGCCGCAGCCGATGTGGTCGAAGTTGGAGTCGGCGCTGTCGAACACCGCTTGCATGGTCCCGTCTTCGGAGGCGACGCTGATCGGTGTCGCTCCATTGGTGATCATGCGGCTCACGTAGACGCATTGCGCAGGGGGGTCCATGGCGAGGAGCAGGTCCAGGCCATCGCTGCCTCGCAGGGAGGCGTCTTCCGAGTCGATGATGTGGGTGAAAATGTTGAAGTAGTGCTCGTAGGGGAGACCTTTGCCTGACTGTACCTCCGTGAGGCGGTAGGCGTGGGTGGCGGCGCCTGCAGACGCGGACACTGTACCGGGAGTCACCGTCTGGCAGGTGGTGTCGTCCGGAGCAGGGCAGTCAGTACCACTGCCGGTCTGCGTCTCGTCACTCGCCTGGTTGGGCACGACGGTGATCTGCGCCTCGAACCGTTCGGTGTTGTCCTCCCCGTCCTGGCCGGTCTGCAGCCGCATCTCGACCACCGTGGCAAACGATGAGTCGCCGCAGTCGAGGCTGTCACCGCTGCCGCTGGAGTCGGAGAACGAAACGCACTCGCGAAACGACGACACCGATAGAATCTGGCCAGCTACCGTCTGCGACATGGCGGATAGTGTCAGCAGTGCAACGACCGCCGTCAGAGTGCGCCAGGTCACTACGGCGCCGCGCATGTGCCTTCCTCGCGGACGCTTCGCGCTCTTCGCCATCGCGGTAGTTGCAGCGCGACGCACGGAGGCCGGGGGAGTGGCATCGGCGTGGCTCTCTTATCGGAGGCGGCCTTCGTCACCGTACAGTAGCACGCATGTACTGGGAACGTGCGCGGTATCGATCGCGTACCCTCCTCGTGCCAGGAACCCTCCCATCATGGAATCTCGCCTCTAGTGAAATCCGTTCGGGGGAGGATGAGCTTATTTATCGGGACAGTATATGATCTTCGCGTAGGATAAGTGGGAGGAGGGGGGGGGGCGATGGAGGGGGGGGGGGGACGATGGAGGGGGGGGGGGACGATGGAGGGGAGGGGGAGGTATTTGTTTGGCGCGCGCGCATTCGACCTGTATACTTTACGTATCGCTACCTTTTTCGCGTTGAGTGTATCCACCTATCCATCCTCGATGTCTTCCAACGTCGGACTGGGCTTGCTGTGGACCGGTACCATGGGTTTTTGTGCCGCCAGTTGGCATTATTACGACATGTTGATCAGGGCAAGACGCAACATTGATAACCGCACACAGAGCCTGCATCACATGCTCTACCACGACAAGGAGCTCACGTTCTTCGGAATGAAGCCTCCTGCGTCGTTGTTCAGCGGCAGCGTGCTGTGGTCGAAGCCCAGGAAGTGGTGTGTCTCCGAGTACTCTTCCGAGGGAGGGTACACGATCATCGCCACCGGACAGGCCTGTGAACACTGCGGCCTCATCGACCAGGATCATGTGACAAACTTGCACATTACAAGCATGCAAGATGAAGATCACTACCATGGCCTGGCCCATCCTGATGTGCGCCACCAAACTTTTTCGTACGCCTATGCGTGGATGACCAAAGACGACTTGGTGGAGCCCCTCCGAGAGAAGCGCTACGATGAGATACGCGAGGAATGTAAGCGCCAGGAAGACGCATTCCTCGCACAGAAGGCATTGCTCGCCTCTGCCCCGAAGGGTATTGTTCGTTCACTAATGGACAAGGTGTGGCCATAGAGCACCTCCAATACATGCACCATTCAGCGTCACTCGTGTAGAATAGGAATTTGGTGGGGGGGGGGTAAAAGAGGGGGGGGGGTAAAAGAGGGGGGGGGGTGAAGCGGGGGGCAGTGGGCATTCGTCATCCCCCACGGTCCCCGAACACCCGCGCCAACATGAACAACTCGACAACTTCCACGCCTTCCGCCGCCCAAGGATCTGCCAGTGAAGCACCGGCTACTGCCGAGAGACTCACCGGTACCCCTCGACCACGCTCCACCACCGACGCCGACCAGGAGAAGAGCACTGCCAAGAACCCATGCTCTGAGGACTACCTCCCATTGAAGACGTGGACCGATTCCCTGAACTACAGGGACGTAATTCTCGCTATGCGCCCATGCCAGAGGGCGCTTTGTGCACCAGAGCACGAGTACAGCTTCCTGGCCAACGCCGTGGAGCGTGAATGGCCCACGAACATCATCCAGCGGCACATCAAGTTCATGACAAGGCCTCTCGTCACCACTTCAATGACCGACTTCTTCCAGGGGGTCGACGGTACCCAGGAGAGGATTGCCAGCTTCTACTACAGGGCGCCTCCGCCGTACTGGGATGCCATATACGAGTCCACCGAGGACACATCGCCTCCCGGGACCATCTTCGACGGCTTTGACGTGGAGGCTGCGTTCAGGGCCAGGCAGAGCGACATGTTCGGTTGGAACTCGAGGCATAAGAACATGATGAAGCTGCTGTGCACCAGTGATCTTCGGGAGCTGCTCGGCGTCGTATGCTACAGGCGTTGGCCGGGTGGGAACTGCCACTTCAGTTTTGTGAATGCGATCATCAACGAGGCATTGAAGCGAGACGTCATTGGCCTTGAGCACCTGATGGGTGCCCATGGCAGCCCCGTGGGGAAGCATATGCTGAAGTACGTGATCAGAGCTCACGCAGGTATCGGAAGAGACGACAACCTTGGGCTCCCAGAGTACCTCCTCCCGTACCTCGTTCGCCAGATCAAGGACAGGCATGAACTGCGTGCCATGCTTTGTGGTATGGAGGTAGGGATCATCAGAACTGGGGAGGATGCTCCCCAATTCCGTTCGTCCTTGATGGAGACCACCCACGTCATGGCTCTGTACAACGTCGTTCCTCCGAAGACACTCTCCTCGGAAGTGAACCATTTGCTCACGCGCGTGATCCACAAGTACCGAGACGACAACTTCATGATCCCCCTCAGCAAATGAACGTGTACTCCACCTGCCGTCGCTCGTCCCGCTCGCATACTTTACCTGGACTTAATGTATCATGCAGAGAAGGAATGGGGGGGGGGGGGTAAGCCCGTGATCGAGAGTATAGTTTATGGGTTACTGTACCAGCAGAGGCGTCCAATCGACGCGTCACGCCTCGAGGCGCTCTCCTGCAAACACGCGTGCGGAGAGAGGCGCCTCTCCAACACACTCCTCGAGACCGGGGTGATCGCATGACTCCCCGGCGGTGCATAATGCGCTGCAGTACGGAGGAAAAGTTGACTCATAGCACTTGCCGGAGAAGCACTCTCCCCGTTCGAATAGTCCACACGCGGATCCGTCAATGAGGGGGTTGATGAACGTGGTGCGATAGTACTCGAAGTCACTCGCTATGCGAAGACATTCCATGGTCTTGATCTCCTCAGTCAGGTGTGCAGGCTTCTGGGTCATGGGAGTGAGTACGCTGGTGAAGTAGTCGGTACACTCCTTACTCTGGGCACATCGAGAACCTCTCGGAGGCACTAGGTAATCCATCAACGTACTGGAATCATAGTCTTCGTCGTCGGGATGACGGAAGGCATAGCCGAAGGACGGGAGCTCGGTATTCGAGTAGGAAGGTCCTGCGTAGCGTGGGTCAAACGTACATGTTCCTTGTCGGCACACGTGATCTCTGGCGCCCATGCAAGGCTTGCCGTCGTAGGATGGAACGTATACTTCACGTTCTGGGGACGTGAGGCTGCCGATGACCTTACGAGGAAGCTTATCCCAGCACCCGTTGAACAAGCACTCTCCCATAAGGCACTGACTTGGAGGGTCCATGTCGCAGGCGGTCAGGTCGGGTACCATGATCGGGGCCGGGAGAGTACGGGCGCGAAGAACGTCCGGGATATCATGGTCGTAGGCACAGCCCACTATCTCATAGGCGGTGACCGATGGGACGAGAGTGGCGCCCACCATGAGGAGAGCCACGATGGCGAAGGTGATAAAGTTGGTCATTGTAGTATGTGTAGGTACGCGGGCGAAAACAACTACCCCGGCCATGGGTCGGCCACTGCCTCCCCCCCCCCCCCGACACGGTAATATAGGGGGAGGGGAGGCGCATGTGGAAAATGGGGATATTAAGGGGGCATATGTACTGGGACGCCACAATATAGCCTTCGTGCGGGCTGCGGTGAAGCAGGCAGAGTGCCTTCGTCAGCTTCGTCAGCTTCATCAGCTTCGTCAGCTTCTGCTTGGGCAAGTAACATGAGAATGAATTCGAAGTTGCGTGCTTTGTTGGTAGGTATCTCCTCCTTCTTGCACTCGAGGAACTGGTGGATTGCACGTATGTACTCGGAGAAGGGGAGATCGGCGCCTATGATATGGTAGTGCGGCGCCCGTTCCTCGAATATGTCCCATCTCACCCCCCACCTGAAAGGAGGAAGGTCCAATTCCCTCGCCATAGCCGCGTTGATCAGGCGGGAGACCATGTTCCGGGTGTAGCAGGACGAGTGCACGTAGTATACATTGGTCTCTTTGTCGGGGCGGTAATGCGTAGACGAACACCCGTCCAATGCGTACCGGACGATCTCATTCACGGCAGGCATCTCACGCGGAGGAAGTGGTGGAGCCGGGTCCATGAGCAGCGGTGAATGGGCTGCGTCATACCACCCATGGCAGACCAGCATCATAGGGTGCACGTCCTGGTAGTGGCGGAGGTGCTTGAAGATCTCCACCAGTAGCTCTACCGGCAACGTCTCCATACTTCACGGCCGTGTATCGGATCGAATGTGGAGGAAGCATGGTACCTCTACCATGACCAGCTGGCGTGGGGAAGTGGGAGGGGGACATTATTACCCGCGATCATGGTCCGCGGCGTACATGAGGACCCGCAGGTTACGATCAACTCGAATTATAATACATTGACACACGCTGGCGTTCGTCCATAAGTCACGAATGGGCGTTCTTGGGGAGAGGGCGCTCGAGGAGCTTAGCGAAACCGTATTTCCTCAGACTCTGGCGTTCTTTGAAGTGCTCGCTGATCCGCCTTGCGTCTTCTGCAGTCAGGGACTGGATGAAGTGGTCCAGGTGCTGACCGTCTCCGATATCACCCAAGAACCGTAGGGTGAACGCCAACCCAGCGATCCGAATATCCTTGGTCCTCTCTACATGATGATCGATGCGATCCACGACCTCCTGTTGGATGGCGTCTCCCCCGCAATGAGCAGCGGCCTCGTCGATCGTCGAGTGCGGGACGATGCACTTGAGCATGTCGGAAACAGCGCGCGCGCGCTCAGGCGCTCGGCTGGTGGAGAGAAGGATCAGATACACAACCTCTGATGACACGGGGTCGTCACGCAGCTTCGCGTGCAGGAGGTCCTGTATGTCAGCAGGAATATGCTCCAGAAACGGGGCAAACGCCTGCAGCCAGTGCTTCCACAGAAACATGCTTCTTCGATGAGCTATGGTATACGCATAAAACTCGTCGATGCCAGAGGCCATGTTACGAATCAGTCGTGTCGCAGTGGTCTGCCGCTCTCGCAGATCTGCATCTTCTGGCACCCCAGTTTCCTCGCCCTGCCACGACCAGCTAATCTTCGCCATGAAACTGTATGAGATCGTGACGGTACCATGATGGGCAAGGTAGAAAACCTCTGGGACATGCAATGCTGTCTGGTACAGGAGTTCTTGGCTGGCAGGAAGGTATAAGTCTTCGGTGATAGCCGTCTTCGCATCCTTATGAAACCGAGTGCGGCGGTAGAGTTCACGTGACATCAGGAATCTCCTGAGCTTGTCGCGAGGAGTGCGTTCCAGAAGGAAGCGGAAGATCACCTCCACTGTCTCTTGATCAGGAACTAGACGAGCGTTCGGGTACGCCATCAGTAGCGGGGCGAACATCTTGGGTTTGGCGGCGTAGTTATGGGTCAGGCCGACAAGTATTCTCGCAAACTCCAAGATGGTACAGGCTGGAAACCTTTCCAGTGCGCAGTGCGTCATTCCGGTGTAGAAGCAGAAGGAGTGGATCAGCTTCCATACCTCTCCTCCCTGAGCTATGTACTTGTCGACCTGATCATGGAACTGCTCGAGGGTGGAGGCTGCACGAGTAATGAGCCACTGTGATGAAGGCCATAGAGGTCCGCCTAGTGCACGCTTGTTGATGTACCTGTCGTAGCTCATGATGAAGGATGCTGAAAGATGCCAAAAAGTGCAGCAGGGGCAACGTGAGAATAACAAAATATGCCATCGAATGGGGGGGGGGGGGCGGTGTCGTATTTTCGGGGGACATACATGAGGGGAAGGGGGGCGTGTAATAGGAACGGGCGGGATAAGAAGATAATATCTCAACGGTACGGAGTCATTGTCATACCTCCCACGCTCCGAGATGTCTGTGCCTCAGTCATACTACTACCATGGAACAACGATAGAGATTGACGGAGAGTACCTGTTACCCAAGCCGTCTGACGTGGTGGACATGGAGAACGTCGTGTTTGCAGCTCGCACGCGATGGATTGCCGCAGTGTTTTCTGTTCCATGGGACGATACAGTGGTCCAGTTCGGCACAAGCGACGATCAGTACATTCTACGGGAGTGCCACAGTGGCGCATTCGACCGATTCAAGAGGGGAGCTACGATTCATACCATAAGCGCTGCCTCGTTTGATAACGACATTCGCTTGGGTATGTACGGAGACGAGTTCGTTTCCCGGCGCCCCGTACACGTTCAGTCATCGGAATATGTGGCGTGCATTTACACGTACCTCCGCACCATTCCGGAGCTGAAGATGCTAGGATCTCACATACCTTCACCATGGAAGTAGCCTCATCACCTGATTGCGTGTTCAATGTACTGATTCCTCTCTCTCTCTCTCTCTCTTCATCTCTCGCACATAAAAGACGTCGGTGGGGGACAGGGTATTTTCTATTGTCCCCCTGGATCACAGTCCATGGCGTACGAGATGACCCGTGGCTAGCCGTCCGGGTTGCGCGTGCGTATTCCGCGTCTACTGGATATACCAGCACGAGGCCTAGCAGCGGAAGATCCAGTGCGCTACGCCCCTGACCGTGCGGGAGGACGTGACGCTTGGGTGTAGAGGCAATCCTGGCGTTTGCCACGTGTGGACAGTGCAGCCGTAGCTTATCATGGGACGTCTCGAAGCACACGTCACTACTCTGCTCCTCCTCACGATTATCGCGGCGCAGCTGAGCCATGCCGCCGTCACCCCCAACTACGACTCGCTCACCATCGATGGCCTGTACGCGAGGGATATGTACAGTACTCGCGCTCGCCCGAACTGGGCGTTCAGTGGACCGACCAACATCCCGCTTCCCACGTTCCTCGCAGAGCATCAGCGCTGCCACGAGAACATGACCTACGTGGTCCGCAATGGCGGAAGCCCCCTCTACCTCCCTCGCCCCGAAGACGGAGGGGTCGCTTATACGCAGTCGCTTAGGGACGTGGTACTGGGCTGCTGCAACGAGGGCACGATCGGGTGCACATGGCCGGGCATCGACCGGGTGATCGGCTGCTGTCCCATCGGCAAGCAGTGCGTTCTCCAGCACTCCGAGCGTCACGGCGTCGCGAGGCCCATCTTCGTCGGCTGCGTCGATCACGTGGCCCAGAAGTGCGGCACAACCATGTGCCCGCCGGGACACATCTGCTGCCCACACGCCGACATCGACAAGTCGCGGTGCGTGCCGGGGACGCCCGATCAGCCGATGGCGGACGTGTGCGGGGAGGCAGTTGCCGTGCGGCCCAAGTTGCACGTGCAGGAGGCCCACGTGCGGGACTATCAGCTCTACGTGAGGGGACCGCCGCCCTTCACCGGCAACGTGACCAAGGCGCTGGTAGACGGCGTCAACACCACGGTCGCGTACGACGAAGGCCTCTTCCTCTGCAAGTACTCGAACCGCCGCTGCAGGCTCGGCCTCGATCACTGCTCGGTGCACGTGGACCAGGTGTTCATAGTCGTCAACGAGACGCTGGTGTTCGTGAAGAACAAGACCAACGCCGTGCACTGCTGCCCCAACACGTTCGAGGTCTGCCTCAGCTCGGACGGAGACTACCGCTCCAGGATGGTGGGCTGCGTGGACGTCGTCGGCGGCGAGCAGTGCTGCGGGAAGCAGATCTGCCCGTCCGGCCAGCAATGCTGCCCCGCCCCTCCCTCCAGCCAGCCGATAGGAGGCGGTCCCAACACCAAGCACTGCTGCTCCATCTGGGAAACCTGCTGCTACTCGCCCACCTACGGCTCCTACTGCGGCAAGGAGGTGGACGGCGACCCCTGCGGGGCGGACTCCCGCGCTCCGCCGCACTGGTGGGCACTGCGCCCCCCGAATGTATAAAAGGGCGACACAGCCAGAGACACTTCTACGAGCGTGCCACTTGCAGGCGGCGCTTGCTACACGTGGGCGCGTTCGTCATGGGAGTTCTCGTAGACGACCCAGGCCTGCTCCAGATCCTCGGCATTACGGTCGGCCTGATCATAGGCTGCTTCTTCGTGTGCTGCTGTGGCGGAGGATTCGTACTATTCATCCTCTACCTCGTGAACGACTCGCGGAGGGACACCAATGCCAGCGTGCAAACGGCCAAGGCCAGCCTCCCGAACGCGAGCGGCCGGACCAGGCTGGCGGAGGCCTCCAAGAAGAATGAACGCGACCGGAAAGCGCAACAGGCCAGGCTCCTCGGCAGCGTGGCGGGCGGGTTCACGAAGATTGCGACAGGCGGCGTTGTGTGAGCGTGCTGAATACATAGCGCATTTGAGATATAACTGCATGTGTTTCATTGCGTGCGTGCAGAGCTGGGCTTCGGGTACGACGAGGTGGAGGAGCCGGGGGGCGGGTGGCGGCAGGCGTCGGGCGGGAAGGCGTTGACGAAGAAGGATGAAAAGGTGGTGAAGTGTAGCGGGGATATGGTCCGTGGGGGACCACGTGAAGAGGGCGAAGAGGGGAAGGGCGGCAGTGCTGGCACGGCGCACGACAGCGGGATGGAGGGGGGCGACAGGGAGAAGCAGCGAGCGCGACGGAAGAAAGGCGGCGGAGGCGTGCGGTGCTTGGGCGGTGAATGAGGTGAAAGCCGATACGAGACCGGGCGACGCGCGAGCCGGGCGGCTGGAGAGGCCTGGACGGAGAGTCTGGTGCCCGTAGCGCCCGCGCGTCGTCGTGCCCGGCCAAGCACGGCTGAAACCCGTCTCTGCCTCATTGAGCGCTTCCCTTCCCGCCACCCTTCTCCCGTCGCGATCTTCCTCCCTGTCACACCCCCTCTCCCGCTCGCATAGCGCGCCGTACTTCGCCCTGCTTCCTCTCCCCTAATCAACCGAACAACACTTTGCCCATCGCTGCCGTATGCCCCCGCCCCTCACCCCCCTCCCCCTCCCCCCTCCCCCCTCTCCTGCCCCGCACGCACTCTCTTCCCCCCACAAGAAGAGCTGGGCCCCTCTCCGCACTCGCCGGCCTAATGGCCGATGATGCGGACGGCGATCGTGTGGCTCTGGCCGCTTCCAACGGAAGAAGCGGACACCGAGGCCTGCGCCTTGGCGGCGAACGTGGAGGCGGCGCCCCTCGTGTAGAGGCAGTGAGCGAGGCTGGCACCGCCCTCGGCCTGCGAGGTCAACGAAAAACGGCCGATCGGTGACGTGCTGTCGGTGAAGATCGCGCCGTTGGCCTCGTTGACGCCGAGGTCCTGGAGGAACTTGCCGGAGTTGTCAAAGTGCGCGCCGATGATCGAGTGTTGCACGGTGGAGGAGGCGACCATGTAGTCGGTGCCGGAGGCAGGGGTGGCTGAAGTGTACGGCTTCATGATCTCCTGACACAAAATGTCGAGGCCCTCATCGCTGATGCGCTCGCCATTCTCAAAGATGGTAGACTCCTGCAGGCCGATGTACTCGGCCATCGCGGCCGCCAACTCGTCCGGGTTGTTCCTGTTCTGTACATCTCCAATCGCCGAGCCGTTGCGCGCCGTCTCAATGGCGTTCCTGGCTGCGTAGAGGCAGATACGCATGGGGGCCAGCGGCTCGCCGACGTTGGTGGTATCGACCATGAGCATGCCAGCGGACGCGTCGCGGTCGAGGTCCGGCGCGTACTGGCCACGAACATCCACCGCACCTCCGGCAACCTTGGTCTTCGCGGCTCCGGTGAGGGGAACTGTGCCGGTGCCCATGAGCTTGTGGAGGATGGCAAATGTGAAAAGTGCGTCGGTGATGCGGGCAAATACGAACTGCATGCCGAATGAGCCCTCGATGCCGTTGCCGGCGCGGTAGGCGTCGATCTGGGCTCGCTTGTTGCGGGACGCAAGGAATGCGCCGACCTCTTGGTGGATGCGTGCGGCAGCGGAGGCCTGGGTGGTGGGGATCACCTCGAACATCGGTGCGCCGAAGTAGCCACGGACGCCGTCGAGGTCGTCACCGCTGCGAACCATCGCGATGCGCTTCTTCATGGAGGGGATGCTGAAGCGCATGAGGGCGCCAGGCGGGATAGTCATCGTCGAGGTGTACTGGATGTTGCCATTCTCGACGATACTGACGTTCGTGGCGCTCTTGGAGTCGGCACTGACGACCACGACTTCGCAGGCAGCGGAGAGCTTGGCAAGGTACTCGGCCTCCGCCTGCTCGAGGTCGAGGCCCAGCTGGTCGGCGCGCTCCAGTACCACACTCAGCTCCTCGAGCGTGTTGCCGAGGGCTTCCTTCCAGGCGGAGCGTGGGAAGCACGCGACGCCCCGAGCAAAGTTACCAGTGGAGCCGCGAGGCCTCACGAGGAAGTCGCCCTGCCTGACGCCGGTGCGGGCCAGCTTGTGCTCGAAGGGCAGGGTCAGGCCTGAGTTCCGGTCGGGAAGCTTGTTGCGGCTGTAGGAGACGGTGGTGGTGACGGCTCCCTTAGATGCCATGGTGGAGGAAGTCTGTCGAAATGCTCACGCGCGCGCGTGTTACTATTGAACGTAGAGAACCGGAGAGCGTGTGCTGGCCGGGGTGTGGTGGTGGGCTAGGTAGTGGACTAGCCTGGTCGACGAGGGCGACGACGGGGAGGATTAACGGAAGGAGAATCTGACCTCGGATGCAGCGTGCAAATGACCGCGCTCCTCATTCCCCCGCGGCAGTGGCCCGCCCGTATCTCCGCGGGGTGACGCCTGTGTATAGGGGCAGGGGTTTTTAGTGTGGGGGGGGGGTGAGTGGGGGGTGCGTATGCGCATAATAGGCATGGTCGGAGCGTTTCTCCGGGTGCCGCGCGCGCAACCGCAGCCGACCCATTGTATCTCAGACGGTGCGTCCATACGTGCGTTCCTGCTGTCTCATCCCTCTCCGCTCCGTGTACCTGGCCGAGGAACAAGACTATACATACTCGCCAGCGCAGAGTCAGTCGCGCATTTCCATCACCCCTACACGAACCCCATCACCCACCATGTCCCTCTACGCGGCAACCCTCGGCCAAGTGCTCGGGAAGCGCTCCAGTGGGCAGATCGGCACCGTTAACGGGTACGCCGGAACTGCTCCCTTCGGGCAGATGACGTCCTCCTCACAGTACAACGCGGGCTCCGGCGTCCAGCAGTTGGCGAGCGCCGTCGGTAAGAGCGCCAACTACATGGCCAACGGCGCTGCGTCAGGCAACGCCATGGCCAACCAGTCCGACAACACCCACGACGTCATCATCGACACCGCGCTCCCGCTCAACATGCTTGCGGCCATGAACCGCGGGCACGGCGAGAAGCTCGTGGTCAACATGAAGATCCCGGCGCGCACAGCGAAGGGCTCCGTCTGCTTCTCGCTCAACATGGGAGACGGCAAGCGCGTCATCACCACGCTCCCCGCCATCCGCGCCGCGGTCAGTGTGGCATCGCAGGTCGAGGAGGAGGCGATCGGCGTGGATCTCAAGCAGATGCCGCGCGCCGCAGTCAGCGACATCGACCTCTGGCAGCCCATTGCCCTCGAGCAGTACGACAGCATGGAGAAACTTGTCCTCCCGCTGCCGTTCGTGAAGGGCTGCCCCGGCGCCGGCCTCCTCTCGGCTCCCGTGATCGCCGGGGAGATCAAGCTCAAGATCAACAAGCCCGGCTTCGAGCGCGTGGCGACACATGGCGGAGGCCAGGCGCAGAAGACCTCCGACGAGTGGGTGGCAGGCTCGGGAGCCGTCACCTCTACTCTCCGAAGCACGATCCTCGCCGTGTGGACCGGCCGCCCCGGATCCATGGTCGACCTCAACAAGCCGATCATGCCGAGCAGCATCAAGAAGGTTGTTTCCACGCCGGTGGCATTCGTCGCAATTCCCGCGCCCGGCGTGTTCGGCGTCGCCGGCGTCGCGAGCTCGGTCAACAAGGCGTACTACGGCGCCTCCTACAGGACAGCCGTGGCCTACATGCACCCAGGCTACAAGAAGATCATCGCGGGCGTTGCGATCGAGGACGCCGCCATCACAGTCGTCGGGCGCGTGCTCGGGACCGCCTCCACCTCGTCGAGCACTGTGAACGCGCAGACCTACGCCGAGAAGGAGCTGCTTCCACTCAAGGACCGCCTCGAGGGCAAGGACGTGCTCGGGTCCGCCAGGTGCATCGACGTCGCCATCAACCCTCAGTGTACGTAGAGATGATCTCCGCCAACGCCAAGATCGTGAGGAGGTTAGGGAGGGGATGAGAGAGAGAGAGAGAGAGATAGAGAGAAGCGCAATGTTGCAGCGCTCGCATGTAATGCATGGTATATTCAGATTTTCTATCGTGTATTGACGCGCGCAACTCGATCATGGCCATGATCGAGGCATGGGAAGATTTCTACCCCTCCTCCCCCCCCCCCCCCCATCCCGGTCATCTATTAGTTGGCGCACCTGTCCACGACACCCCGGCCTATCCTATCAACCACAGCATGGGCACCGGTGACGAAGGCTACAACCCCTCCGAGCACATAGGCCTGGTGGTCGATGAGGCGTACATCACCGTCGCTAAGCGCACTGCCATGATGTATCTGAAATCCGTGAAGGCGTTGCATGCTCAGGCATCGGCCACGGGTGCTGACCCCCGCCCTGGCTTCGAGCAGCTTGTCCTCGCAGAAGTCGACCGCCGCCACATGATCAAGCTTGCGGACTACAGCTGGCTGGTGTACTCTACACAGGAGGCGGTCGACACGGAGGCGCTAAGGATCGCTCTCGTCCTTGCAGAGACATGGGCCATGGATGATATCACGCTGCGAGTATCTACCATGCTGGCCACCAACATGGCCCGGGCCAACGACGCCAGGTCCTACATTCATGTCCGGGACGACGGGTCGACCAAGGACTACCGGCGCTACGCCAGTTCCACATGGTGGAGTCTCGTTGTCGTGTTCGCGCTGGTAATGACCTTGTGCATCACTAACTCCGTCCAGTTCATGATCGACGGGTACCATACTATTCCGTTCATCAATTTGATAGCACTGATCCTCGCCTCTGGGATCGTGTTCACGATCACGATGTTGACTGCAACTCCATTGAAGACTCGGTCCCCGTAGCCACCTCTAGCGCGGCGGCATGCGACCCATGAGCTTAAAAGTTTCATTAATATCCTGCTCACATGGATCTCTATACATACAATTTACCTGAACTACCTCCCGCACGCTGCTCTATCTTAACTATATCACCTACTCCACCCCCCCCCCCGAGCACTATCAGTCGTTGACTAACTCATCGAAGATGGTTGCCCGCAGAATCTGGGTAGTCCGCGTCATGCCCACGGTGCTCCGCTTCTGTAGCTCCTTGGTGGTGCGGCGCTTTGACGCCAGGGCTGTCACGAGGAGGAGCTGGGTGTTGGTACTGTCGGCCGCCTTCGCAGCCAGGTCCAGCATCTTGACTCGCTCGGCCGAGTACCTGACGAGGGCGTTCGATACACTGAGGTTGACTACTGGAGGCCCGGAGACGGCGGGGCCGTCGATGACCTGGCTCAGTACGTTGCGGGTGAGCGCGTCGATGATGTGGTCCAGGAGGGTGATGCTGTGCTGTATCTCACATACCGCCCACTTCACGCAGCTGCCCCTGGCGTAGAAGTGCATGTAGACGTGCCCAGACGTGACGAGCCGTTTAGATAGCTCGCTCGGAGGCAGGCCTTCCCCCTCCCGGTCCTTGTTCCACCGAATGGCCAGCTCTCGACACCGAATGCGGACGTCCGTCGTGGAGATGGCGATGGAGGCGCTGAGGACAAAGGCGTTGACGGAGGAGTTGTTGTCGCAACTGGGCCCGTAAGTGGAGGCGTACTGGCAGAACGGGCAGTGGCTCGGGTCGAACGGCTCGCTGTCCCACTCTGCGATGAAACTCTGCGCCTCTTCCACTGCCAAGGGGATGTCGATCGGCACAATACGCCTGTTCTGGTTGCCCGCAAGCCGCGTGGCCGAGACCTGCCCAGAGCCGCGGGCTATGACTTGCATGCGCTGATAGGCGGGCAGCGGCGTGGCATTGCGGTTCATCACGGCCGGCCGACGGCCCCCGCGGGCAATCATCCCATCCCGCTCATCGCCAGACCCGCCATCGAAGAGGTAGTCATCGTCACTCTCGTAGGCGTTACGGTTAATCACCGGTCCTGAGGGATGCGGGTTGCCGAGTGCGGCGGCCAGGCTCGGGTCCCAGGCGGCTGCCCGTAGCCGAAGCGCTCGCGCCAGCGGAGTGAACTGTGCATCGGAGAAACAGTCGGAGAGGCGCTTCTCGAACGACATCATCCCGAACGCCTCCACCACCTCGGCCACGTTGTTGCTGGATACCATGGTGAGGCACCGGGCGACGCGTGATCCAGCGCCTCCCTCGCCGCCCCGAGGACACGCGGGGAAGGTGAGGGGGCGTACGACGTCGCGGGCGTTGATAAAGTCGAGGGTATTGCCGGCAGTATGGGCGAACGGGTCATAGTCTCCCACGTAGTCCGCGAATATATCCGCAGGGTCCACGTCATCGAAGGAGTCATAGCCGGCATCGTCCATGTCAACATCGCCATCGGCATCGTCGTCGTCTTCGTCTTCTTCGTCTTCATCATCCTCCGGGTACTCATCTTCGTCCATTGCATCGTCGTCATCGTAGTTGTCACTTCCATCACTGCCGTCGTCTCCCCCTCCACCGCCTCCTCCTCCGCCCGAAAGCCTATACTCCAACGCCCGCTCGAGTTCGGCGGCGAGCATCGCGCCCGCGCCACACGGCTGCTCTTCACATGATTCACGTGCGGCGGTCGCATCTTCCGCCTGCCCCGTCTCCCTGATAGAAGTGGACGTATCGAGTGGGTACGGAAGCATGGCCTCCATGTTGCCCTCTCCATCACCATAGCTCAGTCCATGGCCTGCATACTCTAAATGGCCCATGTCTATGACCTCATCGAATATCTCCGACTGGTCCTCCATAGTCTCGTCCACCATAGTCTCGTCCCAGCCGGCTTCTTCCTCATTATCCGAGTCAGTCTCGGACTCTTCGTCGATGCGCAGGCATTCGTCTTCCTCGTCATCTTCTTCCTCATCCTCGTCCCCCTCCTCGCCAAAGCTGTCCTCCTCCTGGGACTCTGGTGAGGCAGGATACCCGAGGAGGTAGCTATCGTCGCGATCGCCGGGGTCTGTCCCGCGCATGCCGGTGATCAGCATGTGGCGGGAGGCGTGGGGACTCCCAGCGCCCTCCCCCACGGACGCCGAACTCGGCAAGCTCTCCACCTCCCATGTTATCCCTGACGGCGACGAGTAGGAGGAGGATGCACCTCCAGGCGCCGCGTCGCTCCTGTATACGGGACCGGAAGGACCGTCCGCGTCAGCTGATCTCGACCGTTTCGTGGGCGAATCACCTCCTCTGCATCTCTCCCCCGCTCCCCCGCTCCCTGTGTCCCCACTCTCCCTGGTCCGCTTCTGTGGCAGTCGGCCCTCCTCGCCCATCTAGCGCCTCCCGCCTCTTCCGCGTACCCGTAGCCGCTAGCGTTGCTAGTAAATGCACTGGTCCAGGCAGGAAGACACTGGTGCGCGTACCTACCGCATCGTCCAGTCCTCTCTCTATTCCTGCCTCTGCGCGCACCCACCGAGGTTAGCTTCCACTCTCGCCCACGCCTGCGTTACGGGGGGTTGACCGGCGTGTAGTGACAGCACGCCCCGTCCCACCCAGGTAGTCGTTCGCCAGTCCCCACCATTTTGTCCCCGCGCGTGGTCGCGGCTCTCCTCTCGCCTGCGCCATGAACGAGCCGGGCACCGACCATGAGTTCTACCAGAAGGTAGTCTCCGACGCCGCCGCGTTTATGAGGACCCTCATACCCATCGATAACCTTACGTCCTACACTACCTACGTGAGCCAGTCGGTGGAAGTGGCGGAAGGCCATCTGGTGGCGGCTAAACACCTCGCTAGAACGCACCCTCCGTTGACCGACGTTGCCTCCACCGTTCACCGCTCTTGCATAGAGCTCAGGGACCACCTCGACCAGGTGATGAGTTGGGTGGCCGCCGGCAACAACCTCCTCCTCAGCACAGAGAATCCCGGTATCACTGGCGCAGTCGTCGTGTTCTCCGCCCTGTGCAATGTGCTGAGCGCTATGATGATATTCGGCGACTACGACGACCTCCTCGCCGCGACCGCCCTGGACTTTGACTGTGGCCCAGCGCTGGCAGTTAGCAGCTTACAGTTCAAGGACTACACCATGGCCACCCTCCTCGAGGCATGGCATGCCGTCCGCGACTTGGAGTTCGACGTGCCTCGCCTATGCGCAACCGACGACCTGGAGAATCCCAGCCAGGACACCCCTCCTTCCCCCTACGAGTCGTTCGTGGCCTACCAGGAGGCGCTGCTGGTCACCACCGCCCTGCTCGCCGTGACGACCACCGATTTCGACGACCCCTTCCCCCGGCACGACACCGCGCCCCTCGAGACCAGCTTCCACTACACTCGCCACGTCGACGTCAAGGACGAGGCCGCGTCCATCGCCGGCGGAGAGTACGTGGCCAAGACGCTGCTTATAGCAGGAGAGCGCTTTCTGGGAGAGTGTGCCTCCGATGCCTACGTCGCGTGCAGGCCGTGGCTGGGACCAGCCCTCCGGATGCATGCCTTCCGCGCCCGCCTCGAGGCCTACCCCACCCACATCGTCGCCGCTGCTCTCCGTGGCACATGCGTAGGCAAGCCTTTCCCCTCTATGTACGAATCGACGGGGGAGGGCGTCGACGACCGTGGAGACATGGAGCTCGTCAACTTCGCGCTTTCCGGCCTTCCAGCCATCCTCATGGGCTACGCCTCGTCGGTGCCCGGCATGCGACCGATCGTCACCAGCGTGGCCAATCACGCCAACTGCGCCCCCAAGTACCGCATACCGCTCCTCTGCGCCACGTTCCGACTGAGTGAGGTATCCGGCCAAGAGGCCGTCGATACCTTCGCCGGCGTGGGCGAGCGCTTCCTCTTCCATCAAGTGCTTCCCGGAAGAACCCTCTCCTCTGCCTACTCGGACCACTCCATGCACAACCTGCCCGAGGGGCGCATGGTCTACCGCGCCCACCTGTGGAACATTCTCCTGAACCGCTGCGAGGCCAACCTGGACCCTGTGGGCAACGCCTTCTTTATGATAGGCGCCGACAACCGCCTCCGCTCACGCTACGTGCCACCCGCCACCCCGCTTCGCGACGGCTCTGGGTTTCGCGTGCCCTCCGCCTCTACGGAAGGGTTCGACGCGGCCATTCCCGCTTTCTGGGAGAGCGAGACGCGCGTGAAGCCTGACCGGGCCGAGATCCACGCGCTGTCGGCCGACGTCATCCTCGTCGAGTGCATGGGCGTCTCCTACCGCTGTATTGACCTGGACTCCGCCTTCCTCCTCTGGCTATGCATCGTGTGGAGCAGCAGCCTGAGCGGCGTGCTCCGAGTTCCGATCAAGAACGGGGAGAAGATCACCTCCTACAACGAAGTGAACATATCCGGCGCGCTTGAGACGATATCCACGGAGCTCCGTTCGAGGGCCTACTGCGCGAGGGCGGCGACCAAGTAGGGGGCACCCCTATGCCTACAGTGCATGAGATGAAGCTCACGCGCGCGCGTGTATATACAGTGAAAGAAGTCATATATATGCGTACAGCCGCCCCCTGAGCTGATCGATCTCGTCTCCGTCCGGCCCCAGTGCCCATAGCACCATGATCCCCGCCCCGCACGCGACGGCTAACCTGATAAACCGCTCCAGCGTCACACACCGTGCGATGGGGTCCAGTAGCAATTTCGTCAGAGCGTAGGCTACAATTGCGTACAGCGCGTTGTTGAGCAGTGCCGCTCCGATCACGGTCGCCCCGGCCGCGAATCCAGTTGCCACCAATACCGACGGTAGATAGTCCATGGGGCCGGACTAACGAGCGACAGGCGCCTGGGATAATAGAGGGGCGGCGGCCGCGACCTGGGGAGGGGAGGAGGGGGGCGATCATCAGTGTGTCCCCGCGCGCCTGCGTAAGAGCATGACAGGTGTAATTGGTGGGGTATATTAAAAGACATCACGCAGGAAGGGTACCGGCTCGATGACGCCTATACGCCGTCGTCCACCCCGGAACCATTGTCCCACCCGAAATGTTCCTGCCTCCTGATGTTCTCGATCTCCTTGCCGTGCGTCTCCCTGAGCATGAGCGTCGCCTCGTTCTGGTAGTTGGTGATGTAGTCGGCGAGGGACGTGACCACCCAGCGGCCGTTGTTGGAGGCGTTGGAGAAACCTCGGGCGTCGGTGATGGCCGAGTAGAACTCCTTCAGCGACGCGTCGCCGGAGATAAGCACTGGCCTCTTGCCGTTGAGGATAACGTCGTAGACCCCTGCCATCGTAGCGGATGGAGGCACCTTGGCCATAGTGAGGTAGATCTTCGCGTAGTTCTCGACGAAGTGGCCCAAGAAGGTACCGTAGATCATGATGCCCCACACTACCAAGTTCCAGGCGAGCAACAGGAAAACCAGGCTGGAGTTGACCGAAACGTGCACGATCGCAGCGGACTGGCAGCTTCCCATGTTTCCCTACCGTCTATCTCGCCGCTGAAACAGCCTGGGACCACGGTGAAGGGCGCGTGCGTATGTGAATATGCACCACTACCAGACGTCAGGGCAGCGTGAGACTGCGAGAGGGGGCGACTTGGGCACAACGTAAACGCGCGCGTACTCGGCTGCTCGTGTATTGAAGACGCAGACTACGGGGCGGAGGGGTACAGGAACCGGGCGCGGCGATCAGCTGTTAAGATCCACCCGCGAGATCGGGAGGTTGCGGTCGCCGTTGATGGCCATGTTCCTGCGCCGAAGCTCCTCCGTGGGCGCCATCCCGCCCTCGTCGACTCCTGCATTGCGGAGCGTTTTCTCTACCGATGTAGCCTTTCCGTTGTTCTTCTTCCACGCACTCGCCACGTAGTAGAGGCCGTACCTCCAAATCGACTGGAAGTCCAGGCCAAAGTCGGCGCCGGCGCCGATCAGGTCGTTGGCGTTGATTGCAAGCTTGTGGTGCACGAGGTAGGGCTCGACCACCCTCAGCTTCTCCCACGCCAGGAGTTCCCTGATGGCGAAAAACGTACCCGCCAATGCAAAGAGCCCAAGTACGATCTCGGCGTTGACCATAACCGTGGAGGCGACGAAGCATGGGTCGTCGATGCCGGCTCCGGGCATGGTGGCGCTTCTTACTGCCGAAGCGCGCGAGGGGGGTACCTGCACTCACGCGTACTCGGTAGCGAGAACAATAGCCGTGCCCACTGGCGAGGTCTAGGCAGCTACGGCGTGGTGTCCGCGTAGTAGAGGCGGTGCCCTTCTCCGGGCTACCCAGTCTCCCGCACCTCCTGCGCCGTGGCATAGGAACGCAGCCGGCCTAGGAGCACGCCACCGCCGCCGCCTCCCTTCATGCATTATTCACGAAAGCACGGGACATGCGGCGCTCGCCAGCTCCTGGCGGTCTTCGCTATCATGGCGCTGGCCAGGGGAGTGATCTCGCAGGCGGCATTCGGAGGCGAAGTCCTCAGCGTCAGTACGATCGACAGCTGCCAGAGCCTGCCGGACGGAGGCACCACGGGTACGGTGTTCGGCTCGGACGGAAGGCCGCCCGCTGGCGGAGGCCCATGTTCCGTACTGGGCACGAGTAGTTCCTTCACACTGGTCGAGCTCTCACTCACCTCAGAGCAAGTCAAGGGCGGTGAGACGCTGACCTTCGAGATCCCGGGGCCGAACGTGGGAACGGCCGGCCTCGATGGGACTGACTGCGTCGGTACGCGCCGTGGCTCCGACTGCACGATCTTCGCCAACGGCAAGCTGAGTATCACTATCGAAACCGGAGACTTCGATGCGATGTATGGCACAGGCCCACCCATCGACGTGCCCTGGGCCACGTACTGGGCGGAGACCAAGCCGTCGTCAGGGGCCTCCGTCAACTGCCCCCAGTGCCCGGCAGGGCTCGATAACTACAGTGGCTTCTTCGTCGCCAAGCCCAGCGACCTAGGCTACCCTGTCACACCCGACGGCCAGCCAGACCCTTTCACCGTGGCCGACGCGCCTGCGCCCGTGGTCACCTCGGCCATCAGCAGCGTGTGCCCCGCTCCGAACAGCGCCGAGCTCTCCGCCGGCCAAAGGAAGTACTTTCCGCAGTTCCCGATCGGCAACGGCCAAGACGGAAACGACCAGTCCAACTACTACACCTTCGACCAGAGCGCCGACCCCGATATCCTCTTCTGCCCCACTCTCTCGGGCGTAGGCAACGAGGTGACCTCATGGCAGGCCGGCTACATGATGCAGCTCTACCCCACCTGCACCATGCGACCCCTGCTGGAGACGCCGCGCATTCTGTTCAACGCCAGGGTGACGGCCAGTATCGGCAACGAGCAGACCACCGTCGGCGTGATCGACCTCAGCACGCTGCAGGACGGCGCGTTTGTCACGGACACGAGCGGTCGCCTGGTCGCCGCGCTCCTCGACATCGAGACGCCGGGAGGCTTCGTGGCGCCGGACATCGGCGGCAGCATCACGGTATGTGGCGCAGTGCCGGCCACCTCAGCTGGGAGCAGCGCCGCGGGTGCTTCCAACCAGATCAGCGACTTCCTGGCGGTCAACGACGGCGCCGGCCCCACGCACGACTTCGACATTGCCTACACCCAGAACGTATGGACCACCACCGACGGAGGAAAGGCCGCCATCAAGGCGAACGCCGCCCTGCCGAACCAGTTCGGCCGCCGCATCCTCCTGCAGGACGAGGAGGTCACCGGCATGTGGCACTACCGCAACTCGATCGACACCGCCCTCTCCTACGGCGGAGGCCTGAACAGCCTCAACCAGAAGCCGTACTTCTACACGGACCGCGCTGACGCGGCCGAGCTCATCTGCGCCGGCGGGATGGGAGGAACCGGCATGCCGGGCTACCAGCAGACCTCGACCACGTTCGGCGCGCGCTACGCCACGACCACCGACTGCCAACTGCAGCTGGAGATGGCTAGCACCCAGGCCGACTCCGAGACGAACGGCCGGCTGGGGAACTACGCCTTCGCCCTCCCCCTCGACTACAACCCGGCGGCGCCGCAGTACGCCTGGGACTACACCCGCCTCATTAGGACGATCCCCGGCAACGACGGCCTCAACGCCCTCGCCCAGCTGATGCTCCCGGCGACGTACACTGGCGACGAGCTCAGCTTTGCCGGCGGCGAGTTCGTGACCACCAACATGATATGCAGCGTTCCGGACAACACCAACGCCGGCATCATCGTGGTGACCATCGAGAATACGGGAGCTTCGGCAGGCGGCTACGAGGTCACGGCCACCTTCTCGAGCCAGAGGACGGTGGCGCCCACTGCCACGCCTTCGGCGACGGCCACGGCCACGCCCACACCCAGCGGGGACCCTACGCCGGTCTCGAGCACTGACGACGTGGACGGCACCACCACCTCCTACACGGTGACCGACGTGCAAGGCTGCACGCTGCAGCTGGAGGCCGGCCAGATGGGAACCTGCGAGGTGCAGTACGCCTACAGCGGCCCCATCGACCAGGACCTGATCGCCGACCTCACCCTCCTCTCCACGGTCATCCAGTCGGGCACCTCTCAGCCGGTGCTCGCCTTCGCCGAGGTGGGCTGCGCCATCAGCTACGGCATCAACGTGGGAGGCGCGTTCGGATCCACCAACATCGGAGCCGGCCTCGGAGACGGAGACCCTCCTCCCCCGCCTCCGCCGAGTGAACTGGGCCTGAACTTCTGGCAGTGGCTGGCGCTCGCCGTCCTATTGGCGATCCTCGCGCTCATCGTCGCACTGATCATGGGCCTCGGGTTGTGGTGCCTCTACAACAGCGCACAGGAGCAGTCTGCTAACAAGAAGACGCTACAGGCGATAAATTAGGTGACGTCGAGGAGATGAACGAGTCCTCCTACGGCCTGTACACTGGGGCACTCTGCCGTTCTAGCTCACCGCACGGCGTATGTTAAAGTAAACTCCGCGATTCTATTGTACAGGAACTCCGTTGACTCTCTCTCTCTCTTTCTCTCTCTCTCTCTCCCTCTCTCTCCCTCTCTCTCTCTCTCTCTCTCTCTCTCTCTCTCTCTCTCTCTCTCTCTCTCTCTCTCGCTCTCTCTCTCTCTCTCGCTCTAGCAATCACACGCGCTCAAACACACACACTCTCACAAACAAA